>Ga0315542_1002687_pt1:5000-10724 | contig 10724 bp, 5 predicted proteins | sample SalMarSW160120MG_FD_202541 | JGI IMG/M metagenome (GOLD analysis project Ga0315542, IMG submission 202541) | Salt marsh sediment microbial communities from the Plum Island Ecosystem LTER, Massachusetts, United States - Salt Marsh Sediment SW1601-20 ... | reverse complement strand
TGACCCTCGCCGTGGCCAAGAAGCCGGGGACCAACGCGGTGGTGCTGGTCCACGAGCTCGACACCCTGATGCACGGCCTGTCCGGCCGCCTCATCCCGTCCGACATCCGGGTGGTCAAGACCCGGGATTACGGCTTCACCGCCAACGAGAAGTCCTCGGAGCTCATCGATCACATGCTCATCGCCACCCTGGCGGTGGTGATCTTCATGGGCTTCGCCCTCGGCCGGCGGGAAGCGGTGGTGGTCGCCGTGGCGGTGCCCGTCACCCTGGCCCTGACCCTGGCGGCGTCCTACTTCTTCGGATACACCCTCAACCGGGTGACGCTGTTCGCCCTCATCTTCGCCATCGGCATCCTGGTGGACGACGCCATCGTGGTGGTGGAGAACATCCACCGCCACTACGAGCTCAAGTGGGGCAACCCCCGTCAGGCGACGGTGTACGCGGTGGACGAGGTGGGCAACCCCACCATCCTGGCCACCTTCACGGTCATCGCGGCCCTGCTCCCCCTGGCCTTCGTGTCCGGGCTGATGGGGCCCTACATGCGGCCCATCCCCATCAACGCGTCGGCCGCCATGCTGTTCTCCCTGCTGGTGGCGTTCATCATCTCACCCTGGTTGACCTACAAGCTGTTCCACAAGAAAGCGGAGAAGGAGCTGGCGGACCGCAGCGTCTCGCCCGATCAGGAAACGGAGGAAGAAACCCGGCTGCATCGGATCTACGCCCGGGTCATGAACCCCCTCATCGCCTCTCGACCCCTGCGCTGGACGGCTCTGGGCGGGGTCGTGGTGCTGCTGCTTCTGTCGCTGGTGACGCTGGCGACGGGCTTCGTCACCGTCAAGATGCTGCCCTACGACAACAAGTCGGAGCTGCAGGTCGTCATCGACGCGCCGGAGGGTTTCACTCTCGAGCAGACCAACGCGGCTGCCCGGGAGATCGCCGCGGTCTTCCGTTCCATCCCCGAGGTGACCGACTACGAGGTCTACGCCGGCACCTCCGCCCCGTTCAACTTCAACGGCCTGGTGCGCCACTACTACCTACGCTCCGGACCCAACGTGGCCGACATCCAGGTGAACCTGGAGGAGAAGAGCGAGCGAGACGTCACCTCCCATCCCCTGGCCAAGCACATCCGCGACCTGGTGGCGCCCATCGGCGAGCGCCTCGGCGTCAACGTGAAGGTGACCGAGGTGCCCCCGGGGCCACCGGTCCTGGCCACCCTCGTGGCCGAGGTCTACGGACCCACCCTGGAGGGCCGTCTGCAGATCGCGAAGCAGGTGCGCTCGGTGTTCGAGCACACAGACGGAGTGGTGGACGTGGACTGGTACGTGGAGAAGGCGGCGCAACGCTTCCAGATCCAGGTCGACCGGGAGAAGGCGATTCGATCCGGCGTCACGCCGGAGCAGGTGGTTCGGACGCTGCGGGTGGCCCTGGCCGGGGCCGACGCCGGGCTGGCCCACGTGCAGGCATCGCGGGAAGCGGTGCCCATCGTCCTCCGCCTGGACCGCGCCCAGCGCTCGCACCTGAACGACCTGCTGCAGCTCGCCGTGCACGCCGGCAACGGCCGCATGGTGCCTCTGGCCGAGCTGGTCACGGTCCATGACTCGACCCGGGAGCGCTTCCGCTACCACAAGAACCTGCAGCCGGTGACCTACGTGATCGGCGAGGTGGCGTCGGCCCATGCCGAGGCGCCGGTGTACGCCATCCTCAAGATGCAGCCCGAACTGGACAAGATCGTCACGCCCACGGGCGAGAAGCTACCCATCATCTCCACCCACATGCCGACCGACCGCACCCGGTACACGATGAAGTGGGACGGCGAGTGGCAGATCACCTATGAGGTGTTCCGGGACATGGGCATCGCCTTCGCTGCCGTGATGGTCCTGATCTACGTCCTGGTGGTGGGCTGGTTCCGCTCCTTCATCACCCCGTTCATCATCATGGCGCCCATTCCCCTGACCCTGATCGGCATCCTGCCGGCGCACGGCATCTTCGGGGTGTTCTTCACCGCCACCTCCATGATCGGGTTCATCGCCCTGGCCGGCATCATCGTGCGCAACTCGATCCTGCTGGTGGACTTCATCAACCTCGAGCTGAAGGCCGGGGAGCGTCTGGAGGACGCGGTGGTGAAGGCGGGGGCGGTCCGCTTCCGTCCCATCGTGCTCACCGCCGCGGCCCTGGTGGTCGGCGGAGCGGTGATCTTCCTCGATCCCATCTTCCAGGGGCTCGCCATGGCCCTGATCGCAGGCGTGATCGTGGCCACGGGGCTCACTCTGGTGGTGATCCCGCTCCTCTACTACATGTACCTGAAGACCGTGGGCCCCGAGAACGTGGTCGAGATGGACTGAGCACGAGATGACACGCATCGCCAACCGTACACCTTCATCCCGGCATCGCGGCACCCGGCGTCGGACCGCCGGCGCCGCGGGCCGGGGGCGCGAGGTGCCGAACCGCCGCCGCCGGCGGCGACACGAGGAGGAATGACATGACCGTGAATGAGGCACTGCGTGCCATGGCCGGCCTGGTGGTCCTGCTGTCGCTGGCCCTGGGACACTGGGTGAACCCAAACTGGTACCTGCTCACCGCATTCGTGGGCCTCAACCTCCTGCAATCGGCCTTCACCCGGTGGTGTCCCGCGATGATGATCTTTCGTATGCTCGGCCTCAAGGACGAGCGGACGTTAGGACGTGAGGGCGTTAGGACGTGAGGGCGTTAGGGCGTTAGGACGTCACGCCGCCACCCCTTACGCCCTAACGGGGCGGCGGCGTGGGTGGGCATCACGCCCTCACGGGGTGGTAGGGTGGTCGGGCCCCACGGACGGAGGGACCATGAAGCTGATGATGATGATCGTCGACTCGGACTGCAAGGAGGAGCTGGAGGTGCTCATGGAGCGCCGCGGGGTGGGCTACACCGAGCTTCCCCAGGCCCATGGCGTCGGCGCCACAGGCGTGCGGATGGGTTCCTCCGCCTACCCCAAGACCTCGAGCGTGTTCTTCACCGTGCTCCCCGACGACCAGGTCTCAGACCTGCGCAGCGAGATCACCTCGTACTGCGAGGCCTGCGAACGCAAGATGAAGATGTTCGTCTGGTCCGCCGAGGAGGTCGTATGAGGTCGGCGCGCCGCCGCGGGGCGACCGCTCACCCCATTCCTCCCGCGAAGGAGCGACGATGAGCGACTGGCTTCCACTGCTGTTGGTCCTGGTGGCCTGGTTCCTGCTCCAGCGGCTGGTCCTCCCCCGCCTGGGCGTGCCCACGTGAGGCGTCCCGCACCCGCCGGCCGGCGGCCGGCGACACGCTCTCGACGCCAGGGATCCCGAGGATGGCGAGTCGACCGACGACGACGACGCGCCCCTCAGTCCACGACCTTGATCTCGACCGTGCGCTCCTCGGACGCGGCCGTGCCGGCCTTGTCGGTCACGACGAAGCCGAGGCCGTAGGTTCCCGCTCCGGGCAGGCCGGCCAGGTTGATCCCGCTCATGTAGACCCACACCTCGTCCGTCAGCTTGACGCCCTCCAACGGCATGACGAGCGGGCGCCCCAGCTTCTTGCCGTCCTTGGTGAGGGTCACCTTGGCCTCGAGACCGGGGGTGCCGTCCGCGCCCAGGGCGGGCCGCACGGCGAAGCCGAGAAACGTGAGCTCGCTGGAGTGCTTCACCTCCGAGTCGGGCAACAGAGGCATGAGGTGCAGACGACCGAAGCAGAACGCTTCGCCCAGGGATGCGCTCTCCTCGACCTGGCTGCCCGCACCCACCCAGACCGGCGACAACCAGGTCCCCTGGACCGGGAGCTCAGGGATCTCCGACTCCACCGAATATGAAGCCACCGGCTCCCCGGCGGCCACGCCCACGATGTCGACCCGGTAGGTGCCGGGAGCCAGGGGGAAGGTCAGGTGGTAGGCGCGGTGATCTCCGGCCTCCAGCGGCGTGGCACCGATGGAGAAGGTGCTCAGGACCTCACCGCCGACGGCGCTGACCCGCCCGGTGAGCTCGTCCAGGGCGGGGGCTGCCGCGGGCAGCTCCAGATCCACCCACAGAGGCCGCCCGTCGGCACCCGCCAACCCCGGTTCGGCGACGGCCTGAAGCTGCGACGTGAAGGGACCGGAGGTCCCGTCCAGCCAGGCCAGCTCGGCGGGCGAGGCGGGATGTCCGCCCGGCACCGAGACCGGCTTCGGCACCGAGTCCAGGTTGGGGTGCAGGAGGTAGACATCGGGCGCCTCGGCCAGGGCCCGCAGCGCCAGGGGCGCCTCGGGATGCGACCGGTCGAGCACGTAGCGATCGGTCTCGGCCCGCTCCTCGTAGAACACGAACGTGAGGCGCGAGCCACGGATCTTGAAGCCTTCTGGCAGCCGCTGCGGATCGTACTCCCACAGCTCGGCATGGGCCCGCACCTCGTCGGTCGCCCGGTTGTCCAAGGTGCCGGTGGACCCGACTGTCGTCGAGCGCACCGTCTCCGTTGGCGCGCGATGCTCCGCGTGTTGCGGCGGGCCGAGCAGGATGAGCACGTGCCCGCGATCGGTCAGCGCGCCACGCATGCCTGAATGGGAGAAGTGCTCGTCAGCATAACGAACACGGCTTTCGAACTGGGCCTTGAAGACGTTGAAGGGTTGCTCCGGGTCGGGGTTCCGCCGAGCCCAGAAGAGCTCGATGAAGTGCTCCCGCTCGGTGTCCGTGGTCAGCTTCTGCCACTCCTTGCGCTCGTGCTTGGTCAGCAGAAACCCGGCGGGCCCGTCCGCCCACCCGCTCACATCGGTGCGTGCCTGGGCCTTCGCCGGCGCGGCAGCATCAGAGCCCACAGAGGCGAGGGCCGGCGCAGCGGTCATGGCCAGCGAGGCCAGGCAGCAGATCCAGGATGTGATGTGTCGTCTCATGGCGTCCCTCCTCAGCGACCGCTCATGTTACGAGGTCCGGCCCGTCGAGACAAGGAGACCGACACATATTTGCCTGGGATCGGGGAGCTCTTCTGTCACAGGGGTGTAGAGTTGTGTGCGAACCAGGGAGGATTCTGCACGGTGAGGCCCCCGGCTCGCGGCACCCGCACCCCGAGCGCCCTCGCCGCACGCCTCCCCAGTGCCCGTCAACGTGGCTCGAGAAAAGGAAAACGCCCCACCGAGGTGGGGCGCTTCCTTCATTTACTTCCCGGCGGCGACCTACTCTCCCACGCCACAGGGACGCAGTACCATCGGCCCTGAGGGGCTTAGCTTCCGAGTTCGGAATGGGATCGGGCGTTTCCCCCTCGGTATGACCACCGGAAAAAAACTACAACCAAAACCGAGCGCCATCGTCATCTGCTGAGGACTCAAATTAATGTGTGGTCAAGCCTCACGACCGGTTAGTACGGGTCAGCTTCACGCGTTACCGCGCTTCCACACCCCGCCTATCAACCAGGTGGTCTCCCTGGGGTCTTAAGGGGCTTGCGCCCGGGACACCTTATCTTGGAGTGGGCTTCCCGCTTAGATGCTTTCAGCGGTTATCCTTTCCGAGCATAGCTACCCAGCTGTGCCGCTGGCGCGACAACTGGTGCACCAGAGGCTCGTCCATCCCGGTCCTCTCGTACTAGGGACAGATCTCCTCAAGTGTCCTGCGCCCACGGTAGATAGGGACCGAACTGTCTCACGACGTTCTAAACCCAGCTCACGTACCGCTTTAATCGGCGAACAGCCGAACCCTTGGGACCTGCTTCAGCCCCAGGATGCGATGAGCCGACATCGAGGTGCCAAACCCTGCCGTCGAT
>Ga0315542_1002686_pt1 | contig 10725 bp, 11 predicted proteins | sample SalMarSW160120MG_FD_202541 | JGI IMG/M metagenome (GOLD analysis project Ga0315542, IMG submission 202541) | Salt marsh sediment microbial communities from the Plum Island Ecosystem LTER, Massachusetts, United States - Salt Marsh Sediment SW1601-20 ... | reverse complement strand
GCTTCCGGACGAGCTTGCGCCGGGCGACGTCACCCGCGCGTTGCTGGAGCAGCACGTGCTCGAGGGCAACAAGGGCGACGTGGTCGTGGGGGAACAGCCCGACAGCGGGCTGCCGATGCTCCTCAAGCGGGGTCCCTACGGGCCCTACCTCCAGCTCGGCGAGGATCCACCCGACAAGAAGAAGGGGGACAAGAAGGCCAAGCCCAAGCGCGTGTCGCTGCCGCCCGGCGTTGCCCCTCACGATGTCCATGCCGAGCTGGCGGCGCGTTTGCTGGCGATGCCTGCCGCCATCGGCGAGCACCCCGAGACGGGGAAGCCGGTGGAGATCGGCGTGGGTCGCTACGGGCCGTACGTCCGCCACGACGGCATCTACGCCTCCGTCCCGAAGGACACCTTCGTGCTCGATGTGACGCTCGAGCAGGCGCTGGAGCTGCTCCGCAAGAAGGCGTCACGCAACCGGCCGCTGCGGGCGCTCGGCGAGCACCCCGAGACGGGAGCCGCAGTCGAGGTCCGCGACGGTCGCTACGGGCCCTACGTCAAGAGCGGCAAGCTCAACGCCTCCCTCCCCAACGACGTCTCCCCCGACGACGTCAGCCTCGAGCAAGCCGTCGAGCTGCTGGCCGCCCGGGCCGCGAAGAGCGGCAAGGGCGCGCGCTCCTCGCGTGGAACGAAGGCCGGCGGCGCCAAGGCGAAGGGCGGCAAGACCGCGCGCGGCGCCAAGAAGAAGCCACCGGCACGGAAGAAGGCGAAGGCGGCTGCCAAGGATCGCCCCAAGGCCGGCAAGGCCGACCTCGCCCGCTTCCTGGGCGAGCTCGATCCGCAGGTGGCGGAGGTCGTGGCCCGCGTCGAGGGGATGGAGGGCCACGAGCCGCAGGCGCACGACGCGGTCGGGAAGGCGCTCGCGGTCAGCCCCGAGGAGGTCGCACGCCTCCACAAGCGCGGCATATTCAAGCTGCGCATGGCCTTCGGCAAGAGCCGCAACCAGGAGCGCCGGGCCGACCGGGCCTGAGCGGCAAGCGACCCATGCGCGTCGGCGAACCGCTCAATCTGCTGGCGCTGGCGCGCGCCACCGGGGACGGTGCGGCCGCGGTGCCCGGCACCGAGCTGAGCGTCCGAAGGCTGGCGGAGCGGCGCCGCGAGGCGACCACGGCCCCGACCTGGGTGCTGGTGCTGGACGGCCGGTTGATCGTCGACCTCCCGCATGGCGACTTCCGCATCCTGGAGCGAGGCGACGCCCTGCACCTGCCGGCCGGCCTCGAGCTCGACCTTCAGAGCGTCGAGGGAGACGCGCTGGTGCTGTGGCGGTCCGCCGCGGCGCGCTGAGCGGCCGCGCGCCCCGTACACTGAAGCCGTGCGGCGCACCTTCGTGACCGAGGGCATCGTCATCCGGCGAACGACCCTTCCGAGCGGCGACGTGGTCGCCACGCTCATGAGCGAGCACGGCAAGTGGCGCGGGATCGCCCGCAAGGGCCGGCTGCCTGGCGGGAACGTCGGACGGCTCAGCCTCTTCCACGACGTGACCGTCCAGTACTACCGGAAGCGCGACGACGACCTGGCGCTGCTGACGCAAGTAAGCCTCAACGGCGCGCTGCCCAACCTGAGCCGTCCCGAGGTCTACCCCTACGCCCACGTCCTGGCCGAGCTCACCGACGCCCTCACCGTGGACGTCCACCTGGGCGAGGAGGTCTACGCCTACCTGGCCAGTGGGCTGCGGGGGTTGAACCGCCACCCCGATCCCGATCTCGTGGCGCTGGCCTACGCCTGGAAGCTGCTCGGGCTGGCCGGGCTCGCACCCTACACGGCCGACTGCGTCCACTGCCACGCCACCGGACCGCTGGTCGCGCTCGACGTGGCCGCCGGGGGCCTGAGCTGCGCCCGCTGCGATCGCGGCCTGCCGCTCGGGCCCGAGGGGGCGGCGGAGCTGCATCGTCTCGTCGCGGGCAATCTCCATCACATCCTGCGCTCGCCGCCTGCCGACCGGGCGCTGCACTGGCGAGCGATGACGCACTACGTCGCCTACCACGTCCGCGAGCTGCGCGCCCTCGCGGGCCGCGCGGGCCAGCCGGCCGGAGCGCCCGGTGCTTGAAGCGGCGGCCGCGCTGGCGGCGGGCTACCTGCTGGGCTCTCTCCCGTTCGCAGCCTGGATCGCCCGGCTCCGCGGCGCGGTCATCTTCGAGGTCGGCTCCGGCAACATGGGGGCCATGAACACGGCGCGCAACCTCGGTTTCGGGGCGGGTGCGCTCGTGCTGGTGCTCGACGCGGCGAAGGGCGCCCTGGCCACCGCGCTCGGGCTGGCGCTGGCGGGCCTCGGTCCCGCGCCCGGCGGGTCGGTCCCCGCCGCCCTGGCGGCCCCGCTCGCCGCCGGCCTGGGCGCCATCCTGGGGCACGCCTTCTCGCTCTACATCGGCTTCCGTGGCGGCAAGGGGCTGGCCACCGCGCTCGGCGTCGCGCTCCCGCTCTACCCGCTGGGGGGTTTGGCCGGCGCCGCCCTGCTGATCGTGCTCACGCTCGCCATGCGGGGCCATTCGGGCGTGGCCGCCGTCATCACGGTTTCGGTCTATCCGGGGCTGGTGGCGCTGATGGAGGTCCTCCGGGGCGCGGACGGCGCGCGCGCCCTCGCCATCGGCGCCGGCGTGGCCTCGATGGCGGTCGTCGTCCTGTTCAAGCACAACCTGGCCTACCGGCGCGAGCGCGGACGCGCCGGCTGAACCCGCCGGGCCCATCGACCCGCACGGCGCCCGGGCCGTCGCTCACTGCCAGCGTTCCCCCGGTTCGGCCGCCTCGCCGAGGGCCAGCGCACGGACCTCACCGACCAGGAAGAGGCTCCCGGCCACCACGATGGTGCCGCCCGGCCCGGCACGCCGGCACGCGCGCTCGAGCGCCTCGCCCACATCCTCGATCGCCTCCGACGCTCCCGCGGCGCGGGCCAGCGCCGCCGGCGCCAGCGCGCGAGGGCTGGCGCTCGCTCGCGTGGCGATGAGGTGCTCGGCGACCCCGGCCAGGGCGTCCGCCACACCCGCCACGTCCTTGTCGGCGGAGACGCCCAGCACCAGCACGGGAACGCTCCCCTCGAGGCTCTCCAGCGCCACCGCGAGGGCCCTCGCAGCGTCGGGATTGTGCGCCCCGTCGAGCACCAGGACGCGCCCTCGGTACGGGATCCGCTCCAGCCGCCCCGGCCAGCGCACCGCAGCCGCCCCCTGAACCGCGGCACTCGCGGAAACCCCCATCGTCATCGCGCCGACCAGGGCAAGTGCCACGTTGCGAGCCTGGTGACGTCCCACCAGCGGCGTGGACACGACGAGGTCTCCGTCCGGGCCCGTCAGGGCGAGCTCGAGCCCGTCCCACCCCCGGTCCGTGACCTGCACCTCGACCTCCCCCTCGAGCGCGCGGAGGGACGCTCCCATCGCTTCCGCCTCCGATCGCAGACAGCGCAGCGCCTCCCCCTCGGCGCCCGTCCAGGCCGGCCGCCCCGGCCGCAGCACCCCCGCCTTCTCGTGCGCGATTCTAGCCACGGTGTCGCCCAGCACGGCAGTGTGGTCGAGCGCAACGCCGGTGATGAGCGAGAGCACCGGGTCCGCGACGTTGGTCGCGTCGAACCGGCCCCCCATGCCGACCTCCAACACCCCCGTGTCGACGCCGGCCTCCGCGAACAGCAGCAGCGCCGCGGCCGTGACCACCTCGAAGAAGGTGGCGCCGAGACGCTCCGCCGCCCCCCGCACGCGCTGCAGCGCGCCCGCGAGCGCGGCGTCGCCGACCGGAGCCCCGTCGACCACTACGCGCTCCGCCAGCTTCCGCAGGTGGGGGCTGGTGGTCAGGCCGACGTGCGCCCCGTCCGCCACGAGTGTCGCGGCCAGCACCGCGGCCGTGCTCCCTTTGCCGTTGGTGCCGGCGACGAGGACGGACCGGAACGTCCGTTCCGGGTGGCCGAGTGCGCCCAGCAGGTCTTGCATCCGGTCCAGACCGAGGCGAACCCCGAAGCGCTGGCGCCGCATCAGCCAGGCGACGACGTCGTCGGGATCAGGTCTCGTCATCGATGCGTCGCAGCAGCTCGGCCTCACCACCGGCGACATGGTGGTGCTCGACCAGCCGGGCCACCACCTCGCTACCGCCGGCCGCGCGGATCATGGCGGCACCGTAGCGGTGGTGGTACCGCTTCACCTGCAAGGCCCCGGCCAGTCCGCCGAGCCGCGGTTCCGGCGGGAGCGCCCGCTCGGGCAGCAGGTGCGCAACGATGCGTTCCAGTACGCGGTAGGGCCGCGCGGCCTTCCCCACGTCGTGCAGCAGGGCGGCGCGTACCAGCTCGTCGGGCGCCTCGGGATGGCGCTCGAGGAGCGCCTTCGCCACCTCGCAGGCGTGGTGACGGTCGCGGAGATCCATGGCCGCGTAGAGGCCGAGCTCCTCGGGCGGCAAGCGACGGGCGGCAAAGGCATCGTCGGGCGGGGCCAGCACCGGAAGCACCGCGCGCACCGTGCGGCGCGCCGCATTCAGGTACCAGACGACCGGCCTCGCCATAACCGGCACCGAGTCTACCCCTTCGCGCGGGGGGACGCCGCAGCGGGACTTGGTCGCGCGGCTCCGGGTCGCCCGGGGTCGGCGTTGGCGTTCCCGGTTCGGCTCGCGCCCGCCTGTGGGGTATGCTTGCTGGCGCGGTCCGGCGAGTTCGAGACCGCTCCGTCGAGGAAGCTCCTCCGATGCACCAGGTTCGCCGCACCCCCGCCCTCTTCGCGCTGCTCGCCGCCGCCGGCGTCCTGTGGGGCGTGGCGGCCGCGCAGGGCACGCCTCCGGCCGGCAATGCCGGGTCGCCCGCGACCACGCCGCCAGCCGCGTCGTCCCCGACGGGCACCGCCACCGGGACGGCCATTGCCTCCGCCTCTGGCACGGCGTCCGCCATCGGCATGACGGGCAGCGATCCCGCTTCGCTCGCCAACCAGGCGGTCGAGACCTGGCTGAAGCGCAGCCCCGTGACGCTGTCGCAGCTCTCGTCGCTCGACACCAAGCAGCTCTGCCAGGCGCTGCCCGGCATGATCGCGCACCCCGCCCCGCAGGCGGGCACCAAGGTGCACCTCAACGACCGGCAGGAACAGCCCACGAGCGACCCGAACCACAAGACGTTCACCTACAGCGCCGTGCGGCCCGGCAACCAGCTCGATGTGGTCGAAGTGACGCTGAGCAAGAGCGGCAGCAGCTGGCGCGTCGACGACGTGGGCTACCGCAACGCTGTCCAGCCCGGCGGCACGCGCGCGTGGCTGCGGGGGCGCACCGCGTCGTGGCTGTTCATCGCATTCACTCTGCTGATCCTGTTGGGGCTGCTGCGACCCAGCCCCCTGCGGCGCTGGCTGCGCGAGGGCTGGGGGTACATCCGGGAGCACCGCCGGCTGGTGATCGGCACCTTCGTCTTTCTCTACGGCCTGTTCGCGCTCGGAGCGCTCGTCGGCTCGGGCCTTCCCAAGGAGTGCGAGACGGCCGTCGTCTCGGTCGTGAAGACGGCCGTCACCAGCGTCGGCGCCACGCAGGCCTATGGGAGCGGCGACATCGTCCGCGCGGCGGTCACGACCTACTACCAGAACTTCGTGGTCGTGACCCTGTCGGTCACGTTCACGCTGGCCCTGCTGTTCGGGATCCCGGCCTACCTGCTGAGCGCGGCGTCGTACTTCGTCCAGGGCATCCCCTTCGGGCTCATCGGCACCGCCTCGGCGGCCCAGCTCGTCATGGTGCTCATCCTGCTGCTCATCGAGCTGAGCTCCTACTTCATCGTCGTGGCCGGCGGCGGCATGTTCCTGGCAACCCTGATCCGGCGTGGGCTGGGCGCGTTCCCGCAGGCCTTCCGCAAGCTCGCGTCGATGCTCCCGTTCGCCATGGTGATGCTATTGCTGGGCGCCTGGTACGAGGCCTTCGTCGTGCTGCGGCTGGGCGGCTGACGAGCTCCCGCTCAGATGCCGGCAAGCACCTCCCGGACCCCTCCGTAGACGTCCATCAGCTCCGACGCCGCCGAGAAGGCTTCCGCCCCCGGCCCCACCGCCAGCAGCGGTACCGGATTGCGCGTGTGGTGCGAGGACGCCAGGTCCTCGAGGTTGCCGTGGTCGGAGGTGAGCACCAGGGTCGTATCCCCCAGCTCCGGCAGCAGCCCCTCGATCAGCCCGTCGATCGCTTCGAGCAGGGAGACGGCGTCGCCGTGACGCTGCTGATGCCCGTAGCGGTCGGTGAGCCAGACATCATAGAAGGTGAAGGCGTGGCCGGCGGCCAGATGGGCCAGGCGCCGTCCAGCCTCCTCCGGCGTCACGCGCGGCAGCTCGGGATCGATCTCGTGGAACCCCAGCCCCGTGATGTCGGCAGAGAGGGCCTCGCCGTCCACGTAGGCGTCGAGGCCGAACAGCGACACGCCGGCGGCTCGTGCCGCCGTGACGGGAGCGTTGGGTCGGAGGCGACGGCTCTCGATGGCACGGAAGTACCCCTCGGGGTAGGCGTTCGCGAGGGCGGCGGCACCGTTCGCATGGTGGAACAGCGTGCCCTCCTGCAGGGCGCGTACGAGCGTCGGCCCGGGCCACGGGCCGTAGTGGCGACCCATCAGCTCGGCGGCGTTCCGACCCGTCAACAGACTGGTCTGGCCGGTGGCGGACTGGGGGAGGCCTTCGTACCCCAGACGAGCGTCGAGGGAACGGAAGACCACGCCGTCCGCGCTCCGCGCCGCGGCACCCGCGACCGGGGCACCGCCGATGAGCTCGCGGAGCCGCGGAAGCGCGGCCGCCGCCAACGGATTGCGCTCGGGGACGGCGTCGCCCAGCCCGACCCCGTCGAGGAACAGCAACAGCACGCCGCGGCCGGCGGCGTCTCCGCGGGACCTGGCCCGCTCAGCCAACCCCCATCGCCTCCTTGGCCCTGGCCAGGGTGGAGGCTGCGATGTCACGAGCGCGCTCGGCACCGTGCGCGAGCAGCTCGTCGATGCGCCCCGGCTCGGCCATGATGGCCTCGAATCGTTGCCGGATCGGCGTCAGGGTGTCGAGAACGACTCCGGCCACGGCCTTCTTGAGGTCACCGTAGCCCTTGCCCTCGAACGCACGTTCGAGGTCCTCCATCGGGCGGCCGTCGAGGGTCTGCAAGATGGTGAGCAAGTTCCGAACCCCCGGGGAGGCGTGCTCGAAGCGAACCTCCCGACCCGAGTCGGTGACCGCCGACATGATCGCCTTGCGCACGGTGCGCTCGTCGTCGAGCAGGTTCACGGCGTGCCCGGAGCGCTGGCTCGCGATGCTCTTCGACATCTTCACGTCCGGATCGTCGAGACCCATGATGCGCGCGCCGAACGACGGCACCACCGCCTTCGGCAGCACGAAGACGTCGCCGAAGAGGTTGTTGAAGCGGACGGCGATGTCCCGCGTCAGCTCGATGTGCTGGCGCTGGTCCTCGCCGACGGGGACCACCTCGGTGTCGTAGAGCAGGATGTCGGCCGCCTGGAGCACTGGGTAGTCGAGCAGCCCCGTGCCTACGCTCTCCCTGCCTTCCGACTTGGTCTTGAACTGGGTCATGCGGTAGAGCCAGCCGAGCGGCGTGACGCAGTTGAGCAGCCATGTGAGCTCAGCGTGCTCGTGCACGTGCGACTGCGCGAAGATCACGTTGCTGTCGGGGTCGAGTCCCACGGCGAGGTAGAGGGCGGCCACTCGCCGGACGTCGTCCTTGAGGCGCTTGGGATCCACCGCCTCCGGGATGGTGAGAGCGTGGAGGTCCACCACACAGAAGACGTTGTCACGCTCGTCCTGGCGCTCGACCCACTGCCTCAACGCACCGACGTAGGTGCCGAGGTGGAGATCGCCGGTGGGTTGCACGCCCGAGAAGACGCGTGCACGGTCGGAGGTGGAAGCGCGGGAAGACGGCGTGCTGGACGGAGCGGCCGCCGGGGCGGCCGGGTCGGTGCGGCTCATTGGGCCAGTATAGCTTCGGGCCGTCGGCTTTCCGCTCAGGGGTAGCGCCGCCCCACCCACGCCAGCGGATTGGTCGGTACGCCGTCGACGTCCATCTGCCAGTGCAGGTGAGGCCCGGTGCTCAACCCCGTGCTGCCCACCAGACCGATCACCTGCCCGCGCTTGACCTGCTCGCCGTCGTGGACGAGGATCTTCGACTGGTGGAAGTAGAGGCTGAACACGCCGTCGCCGTGATCGATCGCAACGATGTTGCCGGAGATCGGGAGTTTGCGGGCCATGACCACGGTGCCGTCGTTGGCGGCGTGGATGGGCGTTCCCTCCGGCACCGCCAGGTCGATCCCGGTGTGGTAGGAGACGGGGCCGCCCGGCACGTAGCGCCGAGCCGAGCCGAAGCCGGCCGACTCGACCCCCTTGACGGGGATCTCGAAGGGCGCCTGCCACTCGGGCTTCGGCGCCCCCTGGGCGAACGCCGCGTCGAGTGCCTGCTGCTCCTGCGCCCACGCCTCGGGTGTGTCGGTCGCGAGCACCTTGGGAGGAAGGTGGATCAGCGCCACCTTCTGGCTCAGCGGCCCCACGGCGATGCTACGCGTGTCCGTGTGCGTGATGCCGAACTCATCGGTCACGCTGACCACCAGCGGGTAGCTGCCGGGCGCGGTCGAGAGAGGGATGGGCACGATCGAGCGCACGTCGTCCGCGCCTTGGATGATGCGCTGCGGCTTCCCGTCGAAGGTGACCGAGACCGCGGTGACCGTGGCGGCGTCCGCCGGCCAGCTGACATGTACGCCCAGCGGGTCCCCCGCGGTCCGCTCCGCCTCGGTCTGCAGCTGGGGTACCGGCGCGGCCACGCCGTCGATGAGGACCTGGTTGTCGGTGGTGTTGCCGGAACCGTCGGTAGCGACGATGTCCACCGCGTTCGAGCCCGCCAGGGCCGTGAGGGGCACGTTCCAGTTCTGCGTCACCTTGCTCTGATCGAGGCCGCCGTAGCGGACGTGGTACGTGACCGGTTCGTTGGCGGTGATGAGCACGTCGGCCTGGCTGCCGACCTCGGCGCGAGCCGGCGCCTCGATGTAGAGCTTGGGCGGGGTCGTGTCGCGGCGGGCCTCCGAGACGGCCAACCCGGCCAGTGCCGCGCTCAGGACCACCAGGAGGATGAACGCCGGCCTACGAAGCCTCCTCATGCCTCGCTCTGGCTCGTGACGAAGGGCAGGTTGCGGTAGCGGTGCGCCACGTCGAGGCCGTAGCCGTAGACGAAGGCGTCCTCGATCTCGAAGCCTACGTAGTCCAGAGGCACGTCGACCACACGGCGCGTCGGCTTGGAGAGCAGCGTCACCACCTGGACCGAGAGGGGCCCCCGTCCCCGTAGGTAGCCGAGCAGGTACTGCATGGTGAGGCCGGTGTCCACGATGTCCTCCACGAGCAGGACATGGCGGCCCTTGAGGCTCTGGTCGAGGTCCTTGACCAGCTTCACCTCACCCGACGATTCGGTCCTGGAGCCGTAGCTGGACACCGACAGGAAGTCGACCGTGAGGGGCAGGTCGATGGCGCGGACCAGGTCCGCCATGAACATGAAGGCGCCGTTGAGCACGCAGATGAGGTGGAGCTCGTGATCCTGATGATCGCTGCGGATCTGCTCGCCGAGTTCGCCGACGCGGCGCTCGAGCTGCTCGCGGCTGATCTGAACGGGGCCGTCGCCGACCCGGAAGATGCTGGTCTCGGACATGACGCGTCCTTCTCGAAGGGGATGTCGTCCGGTGCGGCGAGCGCGCCGCCCCGGCGCGGCTTGCGCGAGTATACCCGAGGGCACCATGAGGCAATGCAGCCGGCGGCGGCGGTCCGAACGCCTCAGCCACGCCTCAGCCGGTTCAGCTCCCGTTCGGTGAGTCGGCGGTAGTGCCCGGGCTGTAGATCGCCCAGCCGTAGCGGCCCCTGCCGGATGCGCACCAGCCTGGAGACGTGGTAGCCGACGGCCTCGAGCATGCGCCGGGCCTGCCGGTTGCGCCCTTCGGTCAACACCATCACGCACCCCCCGTCGACCGCCGATGCGATGGCCGCGCGTGCCGGGCCGTCCTGCAGCTCGACGCCGCTCGCCAGGGCCGCCAGGGCCGACGGTCGGACCGTGCCCTCCTCGCACCACAGGCGGTACTCCTTCTCGTGCCCGAATCGCGGGTGCGTGAGCTGGAGGGTCAGGTCGCCGTCGGTGGTCACCAGGAGCAGGCCCTCCGAGTCCATGTCCAACCGTCCCACGGGGTGCAGCCCGGGCAAGCGAGGGAGCAGCTCCAGGACCGTGCGGCGACCTCGGTCGTCGCTGGCGGTGCTGAGCACGCCGACGGGTTTGTTGAGGAGGAAGGTGACGTGCTCCTGCCGCACTCGAACGCGTTGCCCGTCGAACCTGATGTCGTCCTCCGGTCGGGCGCGCTGGCCCAGCGTCGCCACGCGGCCGTTGACGGTCACCCGCCCCGCTCGGATGAGATCCTCGGCCTTGCGACGGCTCGCCACACCGGCCCGGGACAGCAGCTTCTGGACGCGCTCGCCCGCCGCGCCCGCGCCGCCGCGCCCGGGTCCGTCCTCGCTGCTCACAGCTCCAGCCGACCCCGGGCGATCCGCACGGCGGCGCCACCGACCTCCACCGCGGGCCCGCCCCCCTCTCGATGCACACGCAGGTGGAGGACGCTCGGCCGTCCCATCTCGACCCCCTGACGGCTGACGACCTCCACGGGATCGGCCCCGGTCTCGAGGAGCCCGTTCCAGGCGAGGTAGGCCCCCAGCGGACCGTGGGCGCTGCCTGTGGAGGGGTCCTCCATCACGCCCAGCG
>Ga0315542_1002684_pt1 | contig 10738 bp, 9 predicted proteins | sample SalMarSW160120MG_FD_202541 | JGI IMG/M metagenome (GOLD analysis project Ga0315542, IMG submission 202541) | Salt marsh sediment microbial communities from the Plum Island Ecosystem LTER, Massachusetts, United States - Salt Marsh Sediment SW1601-20 ... | reverse complement strand
TCGTGCCTCTCGATGTAATCATATATGTCTTCCAGGTCGCGAGCGGCGTCATCGGTCAAAATCAGCGGGTGGGCCATCAACGAGTTTCCCGCCGGCTACGAAGCCGTTTGATGACATCTGCGGCGGACTGAACCTTGCCCTCTTCGATCTGACGAACGCCAAGCGCCAGAATTTTAAGCAACGCCATGGTCTGTTGCGTCTGCTCGTAACTTTCGATGTTCTGCATGACAACTTTGGCCTCGCCGTTCTGAGTTATGACCAGGGGTTCCCGTTGTTTAGCAAGATTTCGTATAATCTCCGCGGCGTGAGCCTTGAGATAGCTGATTGGTTTGATCTGACTTGAGAATTTCACGTTCCACCTCCTTCAGGGCATGACCAAATATAGTCCATAAACGGGTCAGACGTCAAGGAGAAGGAAACTTATGGAGGTACATCAGCGCACTTCGAGGAATCCAGGAATACGAGTATGCCTGCTCTGTTCAAATAACCCCATTTACCTCCAACAACAACATCACCCAAGCCCTCATTGAAACGCCCTGCATTATCGAACCTGGGTTCAATAACAAGCTTGCCGGTCTTATCTACGAAACCCCACTTGTTGACAATCTTGACCGCAGCCAACCCCTCCGAAAATGATCTGGCAGCATTGAAACGGGGCTCGACAACGAGTTCATCGACACGGTTGACGTATCCCCACTTGCCACCAAACTCGATGGCTGCCATCCCTTCGGAAAAGTCTTCGGCGTAATCAAAAAATGGAGCAATAACGACCCTGCCGGAATTGGGGAAAGAGGCGGAGGCTTCGTGGGCTCGACCATCGAGCTTACGGTCAACGAAGATTGATGACTCGCAGGTGAGCGCCGAGCCGGATGCCTCGCGCTTCGGCCAGGTTCCCGTCGCGCAGCGCGAGTTCCAGGTGGCCGGACGATCCGAGCAGCGCGAGCATTTGTCCGCTTTCGACGGCGCTGAATACTTCTGAGAGAGCCAAAGCCGGATGGCCGTCGAGTTCGACCGTCAGATCGGCATCCGACCCCAGGCCGCGTAGTTCCGCGGCCTTGATGTTACTGATGCAGTTTCCAAAATGATCGATGTGGATTATCTCGCCGACCAATCCGTTCTCGATGGGCATGACCGGGGGAATCGGAGAAGGCCTGAGCCTGGTCAGCAACGGCCCCAGGGCCTCGAAGCTTGCTCCGAGCGCCAGGTGTGCAGCCGCCGGGGCGAAGATATCTCGCCCGTGAAAGGTCTTGCTGACCTTGGGAAAAAAGAAACGCTGTTCGCGAAGTTCGCGGGCCTCCAGGTTCGCTTTGCCGAAACGTTCTTCCGCCATCTGCCAGACAAGGCCGAAGATTCCGTTGTCGGGCCCGATGAAAGTGTAAAGCGGTGTTCGCAGGGCAACGGCCCGGCGTTTCGTTCCCACACCGGGATCAACCACGGCCAGATGGATCGTGCCCTTGGGAAAATATCCCGCTGCCACCTCGAGCACCAGCGCGGCTCCGACTATGTCCTGCGGTGCGACCCGGTGCGAAAGATCGACTATCCGGGCGGCCGGGCAGATGCCCAGGATGACTCCGCGCATTGCTCCGACGTAGCCGTCGTCGGTGCCGAAGTCGGAAGTCAGCGTGATTATCGGACGCTCGCCCATGTTTGCAAGCATACCTCGTGTGAGCAGGGGATATCCAGTCTTGTCACCCGGCCGGGATCCGTGTTTGTCAGCGGGCGACAAACAGAGGTAAACTCGCGAATATGCGGGCACGGTTTCTCACTTCTTACGCATGGTTCTTTGCGCCGGCGCTGGTGGTGTTTTTTTTCGGAGCGCAGTCGTCCGCCGTGGACGGGGTCTCGGTCACGGCGCACTGGACCGGCAGCAACGAAAATCTCTACGGAGGCTACGGCCAGATCGTGCGCCACGATATCGTCGACAGCCAGGTGGTCGGCCACAGCGTGCTCTACGACAACCCCGCCAACCCGGCCCGCAACCCGGTAATCGCGCCGGACGGAAGCCGGGTGGCCTTTCTGCTGCAAGACGGCTCGATAGCGGTAATGAGTATCGTCGGCGGGCAGGCTACCATACTGCAGAGCGCCCAGTCCCACGGCGAGGCGTGTTTGGACTGGCCTGCCGGCGACTGGATCTACTACACCAAGGGGGGCTTCAGCCAGCCATCGGGCTCGAAGCTGCTCCATCGGGTAAACGCCGTGAGCGATAGCGACGAGTACGTACTCACTTTCCTCAAGGACGACGGCGTCACCGAGAGCGGCACCTGGCGTTTTCATATCGCCAATGATCTCACCCGCTCTTCGATCCGGCCCGACGATACCAACCCGATGCCGGCCGGCTGCATCACGGCCTTCGATCTCGTGAATGACGGGCACCTGCGCAGCGATCGCTCGCTGGGCTCGGTGGGCGACTATCGCTGCTCGACCGGCATCGATCCGCAGGGCGTCTACATTCTGGAGGGCAACCAGGCGCACGACGGCGTCAGCATCCTGCGCTGGGACGATCTCTCGGAGGTCAAGAGCTTCCTGTGGACGGACACCCTGAGCTGGGGTCCGGATACGGCCGACACCGGAAACTCACACAACCGCAACGCCTGGTCGACCAATTCGCAGAAATGGTTGTGTATCCACATCGGTTTCGGCACCCGAGGCGCCCGCGGGGCAAACCAGATGTTGATCAACTGGGTGGACGAGGAGCGCATCGTCGTCTCCGAGAACCAGGACGACGAGTCGCCCCGCAAGTTCGACGACGCCGGTGATTTCTGGGTCGGTTCGGCCTCCCCGCAGCCGCCCCAGATTACCGTCCAGCCGCAGGACCTGACCGTCTCGGTCGGGGAGTTGGCCCGGTTCGACGTCCAGGCCACGGGCTCGGGCCCGCTTGGCTACCAGTGGCAGCGCGACGGCGGCGACGTCCCGGGCGCCAATGCAGCTACCTACTCGTTCACGGCCGATATCTCAGACGACGGCGCCGGTTTCCGATGCCTGGTTTCCAACTCGCTCGGCTCGGCTACCAGCAACTCGGCTGTCCTGACAGTGCTGGGCGACACCACGCCGCCCGTGATCCAGGCGGTCAGCGCACCGGGGGCCCCCGACTCTGTCTGGGTGACCTTCTCCGAACCGGTCGCTCAGTCAAGCGCTGAGACCGCCGCGAACTATGCAATCGATCACGGGATAGGCATCAACACGGCAACGCGCCAGGCGGATCCGGCCGTAGTCTTGCTCTCGGTCACGCAGCTTTCCGGAGGCACGAGCTATACCTTGACAGTCAACAATGTCACCGACCAGGCCCAGCCGCCAAACGCAATCGCGCCCAATTCGACCTTCGGCTTCAGCTACGCCGATCAGAATCAGGCGCCAGTGGTGGAGGCCGGGCCCGACGCCTCTGTGCGTGTCTCGGAAGATCTGTTGCTTTCGGGCTCGGCCAGCGACGACGGCCTGCCAAGCGGCAGTTTGAGCTACTTGTGGACGTTGACATCGGGCCCCGGCAATGCTGTTTTCAGCGCCCCTTCCGAGGCTTCATGCTACGTCCGCCTCGACGCAGTCGGCGACTACGTGCTGCGCTTAATGGTAGACGACGGCGACAAGAGTGCTTTCGATGAGCTGGCCGTCTCGGTCACTCCCCAGCCGTCTATTACAATTGTATCGCCGGCAGGCGGCGAAGAGTGGCAGGCGGGCACGACCCAGACCATCCAGTGGACCGCGATCGAGGTCAGCAACGTCAGTCTGGACTACTCGACGGACGCAGGCCAGAACTGGCGCACCATCTCGCCCAGCGTCGACCAGCAAAATGATCCCGGCCTGTGGGGACACTATTCATGGAACGTGCCAAACGATCCCAGCCAGCAGGCCATCATCCAGATTAGCGTCTACTCGGATCCCGACAACGCCGTGCGTTCGAACCCGTTTACCATTCTGGGCTCCGGTAATCCCGAGATCCACCTGCTCAGTCCATCGGGCGGCGAGACCATGATCGGCAATTCGACCTTCGAGATAACCTGGAACACGCTGGACGCCGAGGCGGTGGTGCTCGAGTACAGCCTGGACGGAGGCGATAATTGGCAGGCAATCGCTCTGGTCGATTCCAGCCAGCAGGCGTGGTTCGACTATCCCTGGAGCGTACCCAATGTCTCGACAGAGCTGGCCCGAGTGCGGGCCAGGTCTCCCGGCGGGGGCGCCGAGGACAGCTCGGATCTTTTCAGCATCGAGCCCGAAGCCGGGCCGGCGGGGGATCTCGAACTGACTTCGCTGACCATTCAGGGCGAGATACCACCCGAGGCCCGCGGAACCGACAGCTTGACGATCGGGGGGAAGGATTTCCCAGTGGCGGACGACGGAAGTTTCGAGGCCGAAATCACGGTGCCCGGAGGCGCCGAGAGATTCACCTTCGAGATACACGCCGACCGGGAACAATCGAGCTGGAGCCGGGTTACGGATCTGAAAGTCGCCCAGACAATCCCCGGGCTTGGAGTATCGGCCGCCGAGCTGCGCGAGTTTCTGGGAGACAAAGACGGCATACTGGCATGGGTCAATGCCGGCGGGCAAATCCAGGTTCTCGATTTCAGGCAGGCCGATCCGCAAGTGCAAACGCTTTCGAATACCGCCGACTGCGTCAACCCGCTCATCTCTCCCGACGGCACGCGCATCGTATACAGCCAGGGACGGCCCAACGGCCCCAAGTCGATACACGTTCTCAGACTGTCCGACGGCGAGTCCAACCAGATAGCCACGGGTGACATCGGCTACTGGCATTTCTCAAACTCGGGCGACGAGTTCATCGTCTACTGCGACTGGTCTGATAAAAACGATAACGGCGCGGGCGGAAAGACATACAGCATCCAGCTCGCCGCCGGCGATATCGCTCCCGCGGGAAGCGCCAACGAGATTCTCGATCGAGCCATGGACGCCGGACCCGACGCCGATCTGGTCTGGCTGGGTCAGGTCTACGGCAACCTGTGGGCTCACAACCAGACGAGCGGTGCGGACTACCCGACCGACAAGTTTTTCCTTGAAGGCGGCTCTGTTGCCGATCACCAGACCTGCAACGGCTCAATGGCCCCCGATTCCAGCGGGCGGCTGATGTGTTTGGTTATCCCGCACGATTTCATAAGGATCTTCAGCTACGACATGGGCAGCGACACTTTCAAACAGACCTCGGAATTCCGGCTTCCCCGGGGAATGACAGAATGGGAGTTCCCCGAGTGGTCAACCAGCCCGGGCTTCTTCAGCGCTATACTGCGCGCAAGCGACTTGCAGAATCGGCTGTTTGTCGGAAAGACAGCCGAAGGCGATCTGGTGCCCGAGCTGCTCGAGATCAGCGGCGAACAAAGGGGAGCCTCAAATAGCCATCTGTGGATCGAACCTTGACGGTATCGACCGAAATACCCGTGGCCGGGGACAGATCCGGCCTGGAACGGCGCATCATGCGCAAGCTCGGCCGGGCCGTCTTTGACTTCGGGATGATCGCGGAGGGCGACCGCATCCTGGTGGCCGTCTCCGGCGGCAAGGATTCATATACCCTTCTGCATACGCTCGAGATGCTGCGCCGCAGGTCAATAGTCACTTTCTCGATCGTGGCAGTCAACATCGATCACGGTTTTCCAGGCTATCGAACGGATCGCATTGCTGCCTACCTTGAGTCTTGCGGCTTTGAGTACTTCATGAGCCGGCGCGATATAGCCCGCCTTATCGAGACCAAGCTGAAGCCGACCCAGACCGCCTGCGCCTTGTGTGCACGCCTGCGCCGGGGCGCGCTCTACGACCTGGCCCCCGAGCACGGTTGCAACAAGATAGCCCTGGGACATCACAAGGACGACCTGATCGAGACGCTGCTGCTGAACATGTTTTTCGCCGGCGAGTTGAAATCCATGCCGCCGCTGCTGCACTCCGATGACGGGCGCAATATCGTGATCAGGCCGCTGGCCTACGTCGACGAGACCGACATCGCCGCCTACGCCGCCTTGCGCGAATTTCCAATCGTGTGCTGTTCGTGTCCCGCCTGCGGAGTGCGAGACAATCAGCAGCGCCGGGCGATGAAGATCATGCTCGAAAAACTCGATGATCGACACCCCGGTTTGAAGTCGAGCATTCTAACATCCATGCGCAACGTCGATCGCGCCAAACTTCTCGATCGATCATTCCTCGACTAACCGCTGGTAGGCCCCGATCAACGCCTGGGCCGCCAGATCGACCTGCGCGGCCGTCGTCGATCTTCCGAGCGATAGACGCACGGCACCCAGGGCCGCTTCCTCATCAAGACCCATTGCCATAAGGACGGACGAGGGCGCCTCGCCGCCTTCATGGCAGGCAGAGCCGGTCGAGGCGGCGACCTCGGATGCGATTTCGAGTATGGCGCTGCCGCGCACTTTTGGAAAGCGCACATTCAGGGTATTTGGAAGCCGCTCAGCCGGGTGGCCGTTGAGGGCGATACCGGCAACGCCGGTTTTCAGCCGCTCCCAGAGTTCGTCGCGCAGGGCAGACACGCGCTGCGATTCGTCCTGCAGTGTTTCCCTGGCAATCTCACAGGCCGCGCCCAGCCCGACGATCGAGGCCACGTTTTCCGTACCCGGACGCAGCCCGCGCTCGTGGCCCGCGCCCAGCGTGAACGGGCGCAGCGGGGTGCCGCGCCGGACGTACAGGGCGCCTACGCCTTTTGGCGCATACAGTTTGTGGCCGGCTACAGAGAGCAGATCGACGCCAAGATCGGTAACTCGCACGGGCAGCTTGCCGACGGACTGGGCCGCGTCGGAGTGCACCAGTACGCCTCCGCGGGCACGGGCGTCTTTAGCTATACGCTGGATTGGCTGAATGGTGCCAACTTCGTTGTTGGCGTGCATTATGGTTACCAGTGCCGTGTCATCCCGCAGCTTAGAAACAACTTGCCTGGTCGAAACCTGTCCCCGCCCGTCGACCGCGACCCTGGTCACTTCATAGCCGTTCCGCTCGAGATGATTGCAAGGGTTGGCAACGGCCGGGTGTTCGATCACCGAGGTATAACGTGCCGTCGCTCTGGCCGGGCCGCCATGACGCCGCGAATGGCCAGGTTATTAGACTCTGTCCCGCCCGAGCTGAAGACGATCTCGTCAAGCGTGCAGCCGAGCAAGTCGGCGACCTGCTTGCGGGCTCGCTCCACGGCATCATGAGCCCGTCGCCCGTAGGCGTGGCCGCTCGAGGGGTTGCCGAAATGTTCGCGCAGGTAGGGCAGCATGCATTCCAGCACTTCGGGCAGCAGCGGGGTAGTCGCATTGTGATCCAGGTATATCACAGCACCTCGTTCATGGCGCCCGAACGGAAGCCTTCGAGATCGAGTGTAACATATGTATAGCCGAGCTTTTTCAGGCCGACAAGCAACTCGGATCTGACCTTGGGATCCATGCTGCGGATCAACTCTGCGGTCCCGATCTCGATCCGCACCAGGTTGCCGTGGTCGCGGGCGCGCACCTGCCTGAAGTCGGCCCGGTGCAGAAGATCCTCGGCCCGTTCTATACGATTGAGTCGCTCCTCGGTAATCTCGTCGCCATATGGAATCCGAGAGGCCAGGCAGGCCGCCGAGGGCTCGTTCCAGACATCAAGACCTCGCAGCCTTGCGAGAGTGCGAATCGCCTGCTTGTCGAAGCCCAACTCGATAAACGGCGAACGCACTCCCAGTTCGGCGGCCGCTCGCATCCCGGGCCGGTAATCACCCTGGTCGTCGATATTTGCACCGTCGAGCACGACCGCCAGGTTTTCCTCGGCGGCCATCCGCACCAACTTGCCGAAGAGATGTTTCTTGCAGTGATAGCAGCGCTCGGGGGTGTTGGCTCGAAAACCGGCGTCTAAGAGCTCACGGGTTTCGATCACAATGTGTCGGGCGTCGAGCTTTGCGGCAATCCTGTTTGCCGCCTCGATTTCCCTGGCTGGAATCAGGGGCGAATTCGCGGTTACGGCCAAAACCCTGTCGCCGATGGTATCCGTTGCCGCGGCGAGAAGCAGGCTGCTGTCCACGCCGCCGGAAAAAGCCACCAGCGCGCTTTGCAGCGATCGCAGGTAGCTCTTCAACTTCTCGTATTCAGCGTTCATCGGTGTTTTTCCCTGTTCCACTCTCGCCCCCGGAAATCAATGTCTCATGATCTCACAAAAACTTGCGCCCTCAGGGCACGCCCTGGAACAACCAGGTGCTCAGGTAGCGCTCGCCGGTGTCCGGCAGAACCACGACGATCAGCTTTCCCTCGCTTTCAGGCCGACGGGCCACATCGATCGCCGCCCAGACGGCTGCCCCCGATGATATGCCGGCCAGAATTCCTTCTTCTTTTGCCAAGCGCCTGGCCAGCGAGCCCGCGTTTTCCGAAGTCACTCCGATGACCTCATCCACCAGATCCATGCGCATCACCTTGGGTACGAATCCGGCCCCGATGCCCTGGATCTTGTGCGCCCCGGGCTTGCCGCCCGAAAGAACCGGCGAGTCGACGGGCTCGACGGCCACGGCCCTGAAGGACGGTTTGCGTTTCTTGAGCACATCGGCTACGCCGGAAATGGTTCCCCCGGTGCCCACACCGGAAATCAGGATGTCGATCTTGCCGTCCGTGTCTTGCCAGATCTCCTCGGCCGTCGTGAGTTTGTGGGCCTCCGGGTTGGCGGAGTTTTCGAACTGCTGCAGGAGCAGGTAGTTCTCGCCAGCGGCAAGTTCCTCGGCCTTGCGTATCGCCCCCGGCATGCCCTCGGCTCCCGGAGTCAGAATCAACTCTGCTCCCAGGGCGGAAAGCAGCTTGCGGCGCTCTATGCTCATGGTGTCGGGCATTACCAGAACCAGCCGGTAGCCGCGCGCCGCTGCCACGAATGCCAATGCTATGCCGGTGTTGCCGCTGGTCGGCTCGACTAGTACTGTATTGCCCGAGATCTTTCCCGCTTTCTCGGCCGCCGTTATCATACCCAGACCGATGCGATCCTTGACGCTCGACAGGGGATTGAAGCTTTCCAGCTTGGCAACCAGCTTGCCGGGCAACCCCGCCCCAATCTTACCCAGTTCGACCAACGGAGTATTGCCAACAAGTTCGGTTATGTTTTTTGCGATTTTCATCCCAGCCTCTCTTTCCGCCAGTGTTCACTTGCCCTAGCCCCAACTGCCTTCAAAACCAAACATACCCATGTCAAGCATCTTTGTAGACTATATTGATGGATCTTACTAATGTCAATAGAAATTGTTTTCTAGACGTTTTCAGGTGGTATATTTCTTGCTAAATTATTGAATAGATAGTCTATCTCAAAAGAAATGGAGGCAAGCCATCCATGGCCGGCGACGACACTGACGAAACGACAATTCCTGAAGAAAAAGAGGATTTGCAAAGGACAACAGACAGCGAAGATTCTTCGCAGGTTACCAAGCACAACATTGTTTCCCCCGCTTGTGGGGTAACTGGATTTCGCTGACCGGCACGGCGATCACAACGGTATCAGCCTGCACAATCATCCTGGCTTTGGCCGCCCAGGCGGTCTCCGATACGACCAGGCCCTATACCTCGGCGCTGGCTTTCCTGGTCATGCCCGCCATGTTCATCTTCGGTCTGCTTCTGATTCCATTGGGTCTCTGGTTCGAGTCGCGGCGCAAGGCGGTGCTGCCCGATCCGATCCAGGCGGCATTCCGGGCCGCGGTTAGCGACCGACGGGCGCGCAGGCGGATAGTATTTTTCGCGACGATATCTTTTATCAACATCGTTATCGTCGGTGCGGCCGGACACAGCGCCCTGGTGTTCATGGACTCGACCGCCTTCTGCGGCAAACTCTGCCACAGCGTGATGGAACCAGAGTACAATGCATACCTTCGCTCGCCGCACTCGCGGATCAAGTGCGTCGAATGTCACATCGGCTCGGGCGCTTCCTGGGCGGTCAAATCCAAGATCTCCGGGCTGCGACAGGTCTGGGCGGTGTTGACCGGTTCTTATCACCGGCCTATCCCCTCGCCCGTCAAGGAGTTGCGCCCAGCCCGCGATACATGTGAACAATGTCACTGGCCGGCCAAATTTCACGGTAACCGGATCGCCTTCTTCACACACTTCGAAAGCGACCGCGAGAACACGCCCCAGGTCAACGCGCTGCTGCTCAAGGTGGGCGGGGCCGACGCCCACGGCCGCTATCACGGCATCCACTGGCACGTCAGTCCGGATGTGCAGGTACGCTACCAGGCTTTGGACGACAAGCGCGAACGAATCGGCAAGGTCACCCGCTTGGAGAAGGGCAAGGTGGTTGCGGAGTTCGCCCCAAAGGAATCCGGTACGCCGGGCGTGGGGGAAGAAAGGGTCATGGACTGTGTCGACTGTCACAACCGTCCCACCCATACATACGATGGTTCTGCCGAAGCTGCCGTCGACAAGGCACTTGCCTCGGGCGCTCTCGATCGTAGCGTTCCCTTCCTGCGGGAGGTCACGGTCGGTCTTTTGAAAAGCGAATCTACCGACCGCGAGCATGCCGTCGACATATTCGCCCGCGAGATGAAAACGATCTACACCCAACGGCACAAAGAAATCGCTCTGACTCCTGAAACAATCAATTCACAGGCACAAGCCCTGGCCGAAATTTACAGGCGCAACATTTACCCGGCCATGAAGATCGGCTGGGACACCTACCCCAATCATCTTGGACACAACGGTGAAGAAGAAGACAAACGTGGTTGTTTCCGCTGCCACGACGACAAACACGCAACCAAGGACGGCAAGACCATCAGCCAGGATTGCGATCTGTGCCACGAGATCATGGCCGAGGATGAAAAACC
>Ga0315542_1002681_pt1 | contig 10744 bp, 9 predicted proteins | sample SalMarSW160120MG_FD_202541 | JGI IMG/M metagenome (GOLD analysis project Ga0315542, IMG submission 202541) | Salt marsh sediment microbial communities from the Plum Island Ecosystem LTER, Massachusetts, United States - Salt Marsh Sediment SW1601-20 ... | reverse complement strand
CAGGAAGGCCATTCTCTCGACCTCGTCGAGCGCGTCGCCCTTGAGCACCAGTGTCTCCAGCGAGCCGCGGAGCGCCGCGAGCGGCGTCCTCAGGTCGTGCGATACGTTCGTGACGAGCTCGCGCCTTACCCGGTCGGCCCGTCGCAGGGCGTCCAGCTGCTCGCCGATGCGCTCGGTCAAGGCCACGAAGTCGTTGTGGAGAGCGTCGATCTCGTCGCGCGGGCGGGCGACCGGGGTCAGGGCGACCGTGCCCGTGGCACCTGCGTTGCGAAACGCCATCATGCCGCGCTGGAGACGGCGCAGTCTCCGGGTCAGCAGGAAGAAGGCCAGCGCGCCGCCTAGCAGGACCAGCACCAGCACGGCTCCGCTTCCGTAGAGCGCGACCCTGAGCGCCGTGCTCCCCTGCACGTCACGCATGATGCCAGCGCGCATCTCGTCGGTGAGGACCACGTAGAGGTACCCACCGCCTCCTGCCAGCGGCGCTGCGGAGAACACGGTGCGGTCCCCGCGGCGCGGATCGGTGCCGAGCAGCGGGAAGTGGCGGTTGCCTTGGACGAATGCCCGCAGCGGCCCGAGCGCAACGCTGGAGCGCCGCCGCTCGGCGGCCGGGATGCTCCCTGCCAGGACCTGCCCGTTGGGGCCCAGCACGTACACTTCGACGCCCGGGTTGGTCATCGCGAGGTTCCTGACCACCTCCGACAGCTTCTGCAGGTCCACATCGTGGCCGATCATCAGATCGTGCTGCGAGACCAGGTTCGCGGCGACGTCGGCATTCTGCCGCTGCGTCACCTCCTGGTAGTAGGCGCGCGCGCTGCGCACCGTCAGCGACAGCAGCGCGGCGCCGGCCGGCACCAGCGTCAGCGCCAGGACCAGCATCAGGCGTGCGTGGAGGGTTCTCACCCGAGGATCAGGCCTCGGGCGCCACGAGCTTGTACCCGACGCCCCACACCGTGTGGATGTAGCGCGGCCGCGCCGGGTCGGGTTCGATCTTCCCTCGAAGGCGATTGATGTGGGAGTTGACCGTGTGCTCGAATCCGTCGAACCCCTGTCCCCAAACCAGGTCGAGGAGCTGCGTGCGGCTGTAGACGCGACCCGGGTTGCGAGCGAACTGCAGCAGCAGGTCGAACTCGCGAGCCGTCAGATGTACCGGCTCCCCTGCCAGCTGCACCTCCCGCGCCCGGACGTCGATCTCGAGCTCGCCCACCAGCACGCTCTCGGGTTGCCGTTCGGCCTGCAGGGCGTCACGCTTGCGTCTGAGGAGCGCCTTGATGCGGGCCTGCAGCTCGCGGACGCCGAACGGTTTGCCGAGGTAGTCGTCGGCACCGAGCTCCAGACCCACGACCCGGTCGAGCTCCGAGCTGCGAGCGGTGAGCATCAGCACCAGCACCTCCGGCCGCCGGGCTCGGAGCGCCCGGCAGAGCTCGAGCCCATCGACATCCGGCAGCATGAGGTCGAGCACCACCAGCGCGAAGCGCCCCGACAGCGCCAGCTCCAGCCCCTCCTCCCCCGAGGGCGTCCACACCACCTCGTGCCCCAGGTCGGTCGTGTGCAGCTCGACGACCCGGGCGATATCGCGATCGTCCTCGACGAGCAGGAGCCGTTCACCGCCCATGGTGCCTTCAGTGTGGCACGGCCCTGTCACGGATGCATCCCGGCCTTCCACCGCCTTCACGAGCGCGACGGTACACTCGCTGGCATGGACGGCCTGTACAACGTGTTCGTACTCGCTCCCCTGCTCCTGTGGGGCGCCATGCTGCTGTTCCCGCGCCGCCGCTTCACGATTCAGGCGGTGCAGTCGCCCTGGCCCTTCATCGGGCTCGGCGTGGTGGCGGTGGCGCCGCTCGTCGGGGCGCTCGCGGCCAGCGGGGTTCCCAGCCTCACCCTCGAGGCCGCCCGCACCTTCTTCGGTACGAGCTGGGGTGCCCTGCTCGCCGTCGGCGACCTGGCAACCCTGTCGCTCTTCGCCGGCGTATGGATCTTCCGAGATGCGCGCTACTGGTCGCTCGCTGCCGCTCCCTACGTCGTCGCCACCCTGCTGCTGGGACCCGTCGGCCTCGCCGTCTACCTGGTCGTCCGCTGGCGGAAGAACCGCCAGGCGCCGACCCGCGTGGTCAACTGACCGCCGTGCGCCTCACAGGCTCCCGCTGAGCGGCTGGGCACTCGCTGCCGGAAGCGCCGTAGCGCCCTCGAAGGCGTTCACTTCCTCGATGAAGCGCTGGAACAGGTAGTTCGCGTCGTGCGGTCCCGGGCTCGCTTCGGGGTGGTACTGCACGCTGAACACGGGGTAGCGCTGATGGGCCATCCCCTCCAGCGTGCCATCGTTGAGGTTGATGTGCGTGGCGAGGAACTGGCGCCCTGGGATGGAGTCGATGTCGACCGCGTAGTTGTGGTTCTGGCTGGTGATCTCGACGGCTCCGGTGACGACATTCTTCACCGGCGTGTTGGCACCGTGGTGCCCGTAGCGCAGCTTGAAGGTCTTCCCGCCGACGGCCAGGCCCAGGAGCTGGTGCCCAAGGCAGATGCCGTACGTGGGTAGCAGGCCCAGGAGCTGCCACACCGTGTCGTGTGCGTACTTGGGTCCGTCGGGATCTCCGGGGCCGTTGGAGAGCACCAGGCCGTACGGGTCCAGCGCCATGATCTGCGCGGGCGTCGTCTGGGCCGGCACGACGATGACCTCCGCCCCGGCCTGTTCGAGCTTGTACACGATCGAGTGCTTGATGCCGAAGTCCATGACGACCACCCGCGGGTGATCGTTGAACGACGGCCGAGCGTAGGGGAGCGGCGTGGTGACCTCGGGCGTCATGTCGCGGCCGTCGATGTCCGGATGCTCGCGCGCGATACGCACCAGTTCCGCCTCGACCGAGTCATCGACCGCCCCGTGGTGGATGACGCCCTTGACCACGCCGCCGGTGCGCAGGCGACGAGTGAGCGCGCGCGTGTCGATCCCTTCGATCCCTACGATCCGATGCTGCTCCATGAAGCTCTGCAGGTCCTGGTTGGCGCGATGGTTCGATGCCGTACGGCTGAACTCCCGGACGATGAAGCCCTGCGCGTAGGGTCGGTTCGACTCCATGTCGTACACGCTGACACCGTAGTTGCCGATGTGCGGGTACGTCATCGTCACGATCTGGCCCTTGTAGCTCGGGTCGGTCAGGATCTCCTGGTACCCCGTCATGGAGGTGTTGAAGACCACCTCCCCGACCGTGCGGCCCGGATGGCCGAACGCATACCCGTAGTAGACGGTGCCGTCTTCGAGGGCGAGCACGGCGGGCGGCTTTCTGAACAGCGACATCGAACCTCCCGGCGCAGGATAGCACCCCGACCCCGACGCGGCCGCCCACCCGGCCGACCCTCCCCTACGGAGGTTCCGAAAAGCGTCTGGTACGCTGCTCGGGGAGGCCTGACCGACCATGTCCGACAGTGCAGAAGGCAGCAAGGGGGGCGGGCTGGTCATCCAGATGTTCAGCGTTCACGGTCTCATCCGCGGACGCGACCTGGAGCTCGGTCGCGACGCCGACACCGGCGGCCAGACCAAGTACGTCGTCGAGCTGGCACGGGCCCTGGGGCGCCGCCCCGACGTTCGCCAGGTCGACCTCTTCACCCGCCTCATCGAGGATCCACGCGTTTCCGACGACTACGCCGAGCCCATCGAGGAGCTGGGCACGAGCGCGCGCCTGGTGCGCATCAAGGCAGGTGGTTCACGCTACCGGCGCAAGGAACTGCTCTGGCCCATGCTCGACGAGTTCGTCGAGGGCGTGCTTCGCTTCAACCGGCAACGTGGGATCCACCCCGACATCGTCCACGGCCACTACGCCGACGCCGGCTACGTCGCACTTCAGCTCGCCAGCGTCCTGGGCGTACCCCTGGTCTTCACGGGGCACTCGCTCGGCCGCAACAAGCTGCGGGTGCTCGAGGGTGCCGGGTTGAAGGCCGACGAGATCGATCGTCAGTACCACATCCGCCACCGCATCGCGGTCGAGGAGGAGGTGCTGGAGAAGGCCGATCTGGTGATCGCCAGCACGCACCACGAGGTGCACCGTGGCTACGAGCTCTACGAGGCCAGCCCCCGCGCCACCTACACGGTGATCCCTCCCGGCATCGAAGTCGACACCTTCTACCCCTTCTACTACGACCTCGACGAAGGCTTCGATCCCGGCGAGGAGGTGGTGCGTGCGCGCGTGCGCATGCGCCAGGAGATCGGGCGCTTCCTCTACGACGCCAACAAGCCCTTGATCCTCGCCATCAGCCGACCCGACCGCCGCAAGAACATCGACGGTCTGCTCACCGCCTACGGTGAGGACAAGGAGCTGCAGCAGATCGCCAACCTCGCCGTCTTCGCCGGCGTCCGCAAGGACATCGAGCAGATGGACGACAACGAGCAGGAGGTGCTCACCCGCATGCTCCTGCTGATGGACCGCTACGATCTGTACGGTCGCATGGCGCTCCCGAAGAAGCACGACCCCGACACCGACATCCCGGTGCTCTACCGCATCGCCGCGGCCAAGCGCGGGGTCTTCATCAACCCCGCCCTGGTCGAGAACTTCGGCATCACGCTCATCGAGGCGAGCTCATCGGGCCTGCCCGTGGTCTCGACCGACCACGGTGGGCCGCAGGACATCATCGCCAACTGCGGAAGCGGCATCCTGGTGGACGCCCGCGACACGAGCGCCATCCAAGAAGCCCTGAAGCACGTCCTGGTCGACCACGAAGAGTGGGACCGCTTCTCGGAGAACGGCATCGCCGGGGTCCGGGAGCACTACGCCTGGGAGGCGCACGCCGAGAGCTACCTACACGAGCTGGCCGGGCTACGCGAGCGCCTTCCGGAGCTTCGCGAAGCCGCCTGGCGGTCGGGCGCGGGGGAGGACCTGCGGGCGGGCCGCCGCCTGCTGGTGAGCGACATCGACCACACCCTCATCGACGAGGATCGGGGCGACGACGTGGAGGGGCTCGCGCGCCTCCGCCGGGCCCTGCAGGAAGCGGACATCGCCTTCGCGGTCGCCTCGGGGCGCAACCTCGACCAGGTCCGCGGCGCCCTCGAGCGGCACGCCATCCCCACGCCGCACGTGATGATCTGCGCTGTCGGGTCCGAGATCTACTACGGCCCGGAGGCCGTGCCCGACCGAGGCTACGCCCACTACCTGTCGCACGGCTGGAGGCCCGAGGCAACACGTCGCGCCCTCGATGCGCTTCCCTTCCTCGAGCTGCAGCCCGAGCACGCCCAGCGACCGTTCAAGATCAGCTACTATCTGCCGGCCGAGGGCGAGGAAGCCGCCAGGCGTGTCGAGGAAGTGAAGGGCGCGCTGGCGCAGGCGGGCGTCCAGGCAACCGTCGTGCACTCCAGCGGGGCCTACCTCGACGTGCTCCCCTCGCGGGCCTCGAAGGGCAAGGCCATCCGCTACCTCGCGCGGAAGTGGGGAGTCGCCGGCACCGACATCGTCGTGGCCGGAGATTCGGGCAACGACACCGAGATGCTCACCACCCGCCACCCGGCCATCGTCGTGGGCAACCATGCGCCCGAGATGGACGAGCTCCGCGGTCGTAGGGGCATCTACTTCGCGAGCGCCGCGCTGGCCTCGGGCGTCCTGGAAGGGCTACAGCGCTACGGATTCCTGTCGGAGGAGCGACCCGGGTCGGCGGTCGACAGCCTCCCGTCGTGAGCGCCGGCGAGGAGGTCTAGACCATGTACGCAGGCTTCGGATTCCGCATCAGTGAGATCGGTGACGTCGAGGTCGTCCGCTCGGGCGGCCTCTTCCACCTGTTCCATCTCGTACTGCCCAATCACGACTACATCGCGCACGCGGTCTCCGAAGACGGCCTGTCCTGGGAGCGCGTGGAGAATGCCCTGTTCATCAGTCATCCCGGCGCCTGGGACGACGACATGCTATGGACGATGAGTGTCTCCCCCGACCCCCACCGCGAGGGTTCCTGGCGCATGTTCTATACCGGCCTGAGCATGAGGGACCGCGGCCGGGTGCAGCGCATCGGCCTAGCGCGCTCGAGCAACCTGTTCGACTGGGAGAAGGACGACTCCGGCGACTTCCCGCTCGAGCTCACCACGACCCCCTACGAGCACTCCCTGGACCAGGGCCGCCACTGGGTGAGCTTCCGCGACCCCTACTTCGTCCGCGTCGACGGTTCCGGCTACCTCCTGGCAGCAGGCCGCGTGGACCGCGGCCCCGTCATCCGGCGCGGAGCGGTGGCGGTGTTCGAGGAAACGGCTCCCGACCACTTCGAACCCCAGCCGCCGCTGTTCCACCCCAGTCGCTACGACGACATCGAGGTGCCGGTGCCCGTGAAGCTCCGGGGGCGCTGGTACCTGCTGGGATCGATCCGGGAGGACGTCAAGGTCCACTACTGGCACGCCGACGCCTTCGAGGGTCCCTACCTCAACTTCTCGGACAACGTGCTGCTCCCGCAAGGGAACTACGCGGCGCGGGTGTGTCGCGAGGGCGAGCGCTGGCTCGTGTGGAACTTCTTCTTCAAGGGGCGCGTGACCGACGGGCAACACCTCTTGCCGCCGCCGAAGGAGCTTCGGGCCGACGAGAACGGGGAGCTCTACCTGGCGAGCTTCGCAGGCTTCGACGACCGCGTCCAGAGCACCGCCCATAGCGCCGACCTGCTTCCGCTGGAGCCGCTGTTCGGGCTCGAGACCGCCGTCAGCGAGGCCGTGGACGGCGTTGCGCGCTTCGGCTGCGACAGCGGCTTCGAGACCTTCCTCCTGCCCGGCGTGCACCGCGACTTCCGGCTGCGCGGCGACCTCCATATGGACGGCAGCGGCAAGATCGGGCTGGCCCTGCGCCTCACCGAGGATGGTGACGGCTACTACCTCAGCCTCGACCTCCACAAGGGCATCGCGCAGCTCCGTGCCTGGGGTGCGCACCCCGGCGGCGACGTGGAGGAAGCGTTCGACTACGTGCCCTTGCAGTCGAACTACTATGTGGCCCACGGCGACCCGCACCCCTTCATGCTGGTCGCCTACGGCTCCTACCTGGAGTTCTCCCTCGACGGCGCCGTGCTCCTCACGCTCTCCGACGAGCGCTTCGAGGAGGGCCGACTCGGGTTCTACGCCGAGAGCGCCAGCCTGCGCCTGCACGACCTCACGCTGGAGACGCTGCTCTGCCCTCCCGAGGAGCCCTACACCACCCATCATCCGCATGGCGGCGGGGCGCCGGGCGCCGACGACTAGGCACCGACCGCCGTTCGCTCAACCGTCGAAGGCCCGCCCCCGAGCGACCGTGTGCGGCGGCACCGTGGCGGCAGGGGCCACCGCGCAGTCCTCCAGCACGGCGTAGGCGCCCACGCGCGCGTCCGCGCCGACCCGCGTGGTGCCGCGCAGCAGCACGCCGCGTTCCAGGATCACGTCGGGCGCGAGCTCGACCCCGTCGTCGATGAAGGTGGACTCGGGTGCGTGCATGGTGACGCCGGCTTCGAGCCACCGGGCGCGAATCCGGGCGCGGAGCAGAGCCTCGGCGCGCGCCAGCTCGGACCGCGTGTTCACGCCGACCAGCTCCCGCATCTCGTCCCATCCGCGGTGCGCGTGGAGTCCCCGGCCGCTGCGCCGGTAAAGCTCGACCATGTCGGTGAGGTAGTACTCGCCGGCCGCGTTGTCGTCACGCAGGTGATCGGCGAGCTCGAAGACGGCTTCGTCGAACACGATCGCGCCCGGGTAGACCTCGCGGATCGACCGCTCCTGGGTGGACGCGTCCTTCTCCTCCACCACGCGCAGCACGCTCCCGTCGGGTGCCCGGATGACGCGGCCGAGCCCGAAGGGATCGGCCACCTCGTAGGTGAGCATCACGGCGCCGCCCCGGCGGCGCTGTTCGTCGACGAGCCCTTCCAGCGTTTCGGGGCGTACCAGCGGCTGATCGCCATACAGCACCAGCAGCCCGCGAGCGCTGCCCTCGAGGGAGGGCCGCGCGCAGAGCAGCGCGTGTCCCGTCCCGCGCTGCTCGGCCTGCTCGACGAACGCGACGCCTTGGCCCTCGAAGCGCTGCCGCACCCGCTCGGCGCCGTGCCCGACCACCACCACCAGCCGTCGCGGCTCCAGGGTGCGCGTGGCCCGCAGGACGTGCTCCAGCAGCGGACGGCCGGCGGCCTCGTGCAGCACCTTCGGGAGCGCCGAGCGCATCCGAGTTCCCTGACCGGCGGCGAGAACCAGCACGTTGAGTTCGCCGCCGGCCACCCTCAACTCCCCTCGGCCAGGGACGCGCGGGATCGATCGCCCCGGTGCGCACGGATACGCATCAGCATGACGACCGCCACCAGGATGATGGGAACGCTGACGAGCTGCGTGAGCGTGAAGAAGCCGACGCCCGCCTGCAGGTTGTCGTAGACCTTCCAGTACAGCGGGTTGTCACGGAACGGCTCCTCCAGGAGGCTGCGCAGCACGGAGTACCAGAGCGCGAACTGCCAGAAGGCGTAGCCGGGAGCGCGGCTGTGCCGCAGGGCCCACAGCACGATGAACAAGAGGATGAAACCGACCAGGAAGCCGTAGGCCTGGGCGAAGTGGATATGGCAAGGCTGCCCGGCCGGTACGGCGCGGCACGCCGGGGGCGCATACTGCCACAGGTCCTTGCCGAACACGAAGCGCCCGAACGCGCCCAGGAACGGCGTGCCGGGCTTCGGCCAGTCGATACCGATGGCCCAGTTCGTGAGCCGGCCGCCGGTGTCGGTGCCGTTCATGATGTTCCCGATCCGTCCGCCCATGATGCCGAGTGCGCCTAGCGGGGTCAGCACGTCCATGTACGACCACATGTTGATGTGCTTGGCACGGGCATAGAGCCACATCGCCACGAGCACGCCAAGGATGCCGCCGTGGATGCTGATGCCTCCCTGCCACACCTTGAAGGCGTCCAACGGGTGCCCGCCCGGCCCGAAGAAGGCCGCGGGGCTGGTCACGACATAGACCAGCCGCGCGCCGATGATGCCGGCAAGGACCAGCCAGACCGCCGAGTCGAGCAGCTTGTCGGGATCGAGCCCGCGACGTTCCGCCAGACGCAGCGCCCACAGCGCGCCGATCAGCACCGCGAGCGCGATCAGGAAGCCGTACCAGCGGATCGCCAGAGGTCCGATGTGAACGAGAATGGGATCCATGCAGTCGTCCTCTCACAGGCGACGGCTTGGCCGCCTTTCGGTCACGCACCAGGACGCGAGCTTACCAGCCATCGTCCCACCACCCAGTCGACGCGACTCACAACAGCCGCGGGATGCTCACGACCGCCATCGCCACCACGATCATCAGCTTCGCCACGGTCCCTCCCAGCGCACCGACGAACGCGCCCAGGCCGGCGCGAAGCGCTTCGTCCAGCGGCCTACCCCCGAGCAGCTCGAAGACCACCGCTCCCACCAGCGCCCCGAGCAGGAAGCCGAACGGCGGGAAGAACAGCAGCCCCACCAGGGATCCGATCACGCCTCCCCAGAGGCCCGCCCGCCTGGCCCCGTAGAACCGGGCCCCCACCCAGTTGCCCGCCAGGTCGATGATCTGCGCTAGAACCGCCAGCCCCAGCACGAACCCGATCTGGAGGACGCCGAAGCGATGGAAGCCCACGATCCACGCCGCCAGCACCGCACCAACGGCGGCGATCGGCACGCCCGGCAGCACCGGCACGACCACCCCGACCAGCCCAACGAGCAGCGCGAGCACGAGCACGACCAGCGCCAGGACCGTCACCAGGCCATGCTACACGGCAACCGCCCGGGAGAGCGGCTCCACGCCCGTCAGTTGTGCCAGGACTCGGGCGCGCTCCGCTGCTCGCCCAGGATCGTGTCGACCGCGTGGGGGAGCACCCCGACCACAGCCTCCAGCGCCTCTCGCGCGCCTTTGGCGCTCCCCGGCAGGTTCACGATCAGCGTCTTGCGTCGCACCCCGACGAGGCCGCGCGAGAGCGCTGCTCGCGGGTTCGAGAGCACGCCGTGGGCGCGCATCAGCTCTGCCAGGCCCGGCACCTCGCGCTCGATCACTTCCCGCGTCGCCTCGGGCGTGCGGTCGCGCAGCGCCAGGCCGGTGCCGCCGGTGGTGAGAACCAGGTCGACCGTGTCCTGATCGCACCACAGCCGCAACTTGGCGCGGATCATGGCCTGCTCGTCGGGCACGACCTGGTAGTCCACCTCGACGAAGGGGCCCCCCTGGAGCAGCCTGCGGATCTCCTGCACGGAGGTGTCCTCGCGCTCCCCTGCGGCGCCACGGTCGCTCACGGTCAGGATGGCGGTGCGCACCATGACCGTATGCTACTGCCCGCCGGCAGGAGGGGCGTTGAAGGGTTGCACACGCGCCGGCCACGCGGCCCTGATAGGGTCTCCGTGTCGACGCTTCGGAAGCCGGCGCTTGGAGCTGGCCGGTTCCGGGCGTTACCCTGGAACGGCTTTGCCGAGACCGGTCGGAGGACGACCACGGGAGGTCCCCCTTGAAGATCCACGAGTACCAAGCCAAGGAGCTGATGAAGCAGCGCGGCATCGCGGTGCCCATCGGCCGCGTCGCGACCACGGTCGACGAGGCCGTGGCCGCAGTTCGCCCGGTGGTGGACGCCGGCGGTCACCCCGTGGTGGTCGTCAAGTCGCAGATCCACGCCGGCGGACGCGGAAAGGGCCGCTTCCTCGAGCACCCTGGCCTCGCCGGCGTCAACGTCGTCACCGACGGGTTGAAGGGCGGGGTCGAGGCCGCCGAGGCGAAGGTGCGCGAGCTCGCCGAGAAGATGCTCGGCTCGACCCTCGCCACGGTGCAGACCGGGCCCGAGGGCAAGCAGGT
>Ga0315542_1002680_pt1 | contig 10745 bp, 11 predicted proteins | sample SalMarSW160120MG_FD_202541 | JGI IMG/M metagenome (GOLD analysis project Ga0315542, IMG submission 202541) | Salt marsh sediment microbial communities from the Plum Island Ecosystem LTER, Massachusetts, United States - Salt Marsh Sediment SW1601-20 ... | reverse complement strand
GGAGGATTTAGTAGCGAAGAGCATCCAAGTTTGTCATATAATATCTTTAATTGGTTAATATCAGAGTATAGAACGGAATTAAGAGCGAGTGGTGCCGTACCTGAAATTGCTCCCCAACCCAAATCTTCAATACCTATAATGAATGATGCACCTGTAGATACAGGGACAAGAAGAAAGGTAAATATTGATTTTTCAATGAAAATTTCGCGTAAAAGTGAACTTTTCGAATTACTTAAAATCTTTCAAAACCAAATTAACATGATAAAAAATACCATTGACAAACTCATCGATTCTGCAGGAGCAAGTGAGGAAGAGATCTTAGAATTAAAAAAAGGTTATGCTAATCCAGAAAAAAATGAATTGAATCAAGTAGTTAATGAGGATGTTGAGGTAGCTCCAGTTCCTGATGATTCTGCGAGTCCTAAAAAACCTATCAGTATATTCGATGAACCATTGGATACGACTTTAACTAACTTGCCCCCTAAACCGGCTAGTCTTCAATCCAGATCTGAGATTGATATACCAAAATTTGATGATTCACGCAAATTAATAGCACGCTCAAGATCTAAGAAAAAACCAAAAAAAAGTGAATTACTAACTGAAAAGAAAAGCCTAGAAAATAAAATTAACTCAGTTAAAAATTTAATCGAATTTGTTGAAAAGAAGCACGACGCTGGGGACTTAGATAATGATTCATATAAGAAAAGAATCAATCAATTAAAGAGTGATCTAAAAAAAACTCAAGACCAGATAGACGAAGTAAATAAGATGTTATAATTGGCTTAAAGCGTTCATTCTAATTTTTCTCCTTTTTTGGTTTGAAGTCGTCTGGAACATATGGTTGAGCGTATTTATTTACGATTTCAAAAAAGTCTTTATCACTAACACCTTTAGTGATTTTTTTTAGCTCTTCCTTGATTATATTAAATGACTTTCTTAGCTCTTCCTTAGAAGTATCTTCATGCTTTTTCTTAACTTCATTTACAATTTTCTTAATAATGTCTTCAGGAATATCTAAATCTAGGACCTGTATCTTTTCCTTCAACGCATTTAGAATTGATTTAGAACCGGAAAACTTTCCTAAATAAAAATTCCTCCTCCTTCCAACCATTTTGGGATTGATTGGTTCATACGTTAACGGATGTGCTAATATAGCTGCTATATGTAATCCACTTTCGTGTGAAAAAGCGTATTCTCCTACAATTGGTTTATACTGAGATAAAGGCTTGCAAAAATACTTTTCACACACTTGACTTAAATCGGGTAGTTTGGTTAAATCTATACCCGTATTTATCCCTAATCTTTCCAATATTGTTGCAACCTCTTCTAGCGCAGCATTACCAGCTCGTTCACCATAGCCATTAATGCAAGTATGGGGGTACTGACACCCTTCAATAACACCAGTAATGGTATTTGCTACAGCTAAACCAAAATCGTTATGAGTATGAATACCCATAGGAATTTTTTTTCCTAGTGGTGCAATTATTTCGTTTTTTATCCTTTTAACTAAATAACTAGCAGATTGAGGGGTTAAAATTCCAACTGTATCTCCTAATACAATCCTTTCAGCTCCAGAATTGATTGCTGTTTGGGATACATTTTTTAAATGCTCGAAATCACACCTAGTGCCATCTTCGGATACCCAGTTCACCTTTAAACCATTATCCTTTGCATAAAATATGGCAGATTCAATTTGCTCTAATTGTTCTTCGGAACTTTGCTTTAAAGTCTTTCTAAAAATGGGAGAGATTGGCATGAATATAACAATTTCACTTAAATCTGCTTCAATGCACTCATTGATATCTTCTTCCTTTGGTCGGGCTATACCTAAAATGATCGCATTTTTACAATCTTCATTGACTATAGTTTTCACGATTTTTTTCTCGGAGTCAGAAACCGCTGGGAATCCAACTGCAATCAATTTTACTCCTATATCATCCAATAATTTTGCAAGATGGATCTTTTCTTCTAAAGTTAGATAAACACTAGGACTTTGTTCTCCATCACGTAATGTTTCATCCCAAATGCATACTTTTTCGGGAAGTTCCATATCTTTTAAAGCTATTTTATTATAATCAACTAAAAGTTCTGATAATTCTTCAGTAGTAAATTTATAGGACATGGTTTACTCAATAAAGGACAATTAGGTATGATATCTAAAATTATGAAGCATAAATAAATTAAATTGTTTGCGTCAATTTGATTTAAACTAAAAAGATTCACTTTTAATGGTTATTTCCTTGGCCTATTATGATCTTAGGGTTTTATATAAACTCTTTAGAAAATAAAAAATAAGATTTTTCAAGTCATTATTAATGATCATGACCACAATCACAGCCACAGCCACATGCTTCAGGAGGGTCTGGTTCTAATCCCGTTTCAAGTATCTTTATCGTGAAATTCAATACTTTTCCTGCTAAGGGGTGATTCATGTCTAATGTAATGAACTCATCATCTGCGGCAGTAATCCACGCAAGTGAATTTGTTCCATTTGGATCTCCCACTCCAACCATCATTCCTGGTTCAGGATCTAATCCCTTGGGTAATTGTTCCCTACTAATAGTTTGAACTAACATCGGATCTCGAGTACCGTATGCCTCTTTCGGTTGCAGAGTGATATTAAATTCATCTCCCACTTCTTTGCCCAGAACTGCTTGATCAAATCCAAGAATTAGTTGCCCTGCCCCAACCTCAAATTTTAGTGGAGCTGCCCCTTCTTTTTTCGTTGAATCAAAAACAGTTCCATCATCGAGTGTCCCTTCATATTCAACTCGAATTACATCTCCAACTTTAATTGCCATAAAAACTCACGTTCATTAATTTTAGTATAATAATATATTACGTTTCTTTACTTATTATTGAAATGCTAATATTCTAAAACCCAATTTTAAAGGCATGTTTTATAAATAAAAAAACTTGAGACAAAGCTAATTAAATAATAAGTTGCATTTTTCTATTAAATCTACTGAATTAAAATATTATTAAAGAGACTATATTAAATATCGGAATAATGTCTTTAAGTTAGAGATATATTTAAATAATTGAATAACTCTTTATAACTTACTGATAAAATCCAGTAAACGTTTAATTATGAATGTCAATCAAGATAAAGATTTAAAATCAAATCTAGAGAGAGAGGAATTCAATTGGTTAAATACTATAAATTTTCATATTATCAAATCAATCCTGCTTTCTCTGGGGTGTATTATTTTTATAAGTTTCACATTCTCCCAGTATTATTTTTTGTTAAATTCATTTTCTGCTGGTTTTGCGCTTATATTTTTCTTAGCCTCTACAGAACTCTATATTAGTGCTAAAAGTCATGATCTCTATACTATCTCCAATGATAAGTACAAATTATTTAATAGAGAATACAAGATAGATAACATTGATTGGGACGAATTAAAATATAAGGCATTTCTTTTATGCAAAAAAAAAGTAAAACGAGCAAGCGTTACTTATAGAATTGGACTGCTTCTGCTCTTCATTGGATTATTTTTCACATATGGGTTATCTTCAATAGTTTTCTTTGCTGGAATTGGATTTATTTTATGGTTAATTATAAAATAATCCTTAAAATGGTGATTAAAATTAGCAGAGACAATTCAAATATACGGACCTTTTTGTTAGTAATACTTATCGTAGGTATAGTCGGTGCAATTACCTTAATTCTCTTAATAAATCCGGGAGGGTTCCAAATTTTCGAAATTGGTGTTTATATCTCTGATTTATTTCAAATATTAACAATTTTAGCATTTCAAATGGGGATTATCATCATTATTGTTTTCTTTATATACAGCGTTGTATTATCAGTTGTCAGCGTAACTGATCTTAAATATCTTAAGCCGTTCAGGAATTATAAATTAGGTATGATTTTTATGGCGATAAATTTTATAGCAACACTTCTTCTTTTTATAATGATTATAATTGCCACTATTTTTACGACATATTTGTGGATTCTTCCAGCAATTTTCACTGGAATTTCCTGTGCTTGTTCTATAATTAACTTCGTCTTATACCTTAATATAATTAAATTTTTGAAAAAAGATCGTTAGATTTTTTCCATTTTTTTGTTTTTAAGAGTATTATGCTAAAATCATTATGAGATAGAACTTTAAAGTATCTCTACAATTATTGGATTTCGTTTTATTTAAATAATAAAGATAATTTACGAAATCAAAATTTACTAATTATCATTTAAAGAGGAAATTTGATGAATAAAGTTTTAGTTTTATATGGGACGAGATATGGGACTACAAGGGAAATATCTGATGAAATTGAAAAAATAATTAAAGAAAACGGAATCACTACTGAAAGTTATAACCTAACAGAAATTAACCATAAAAAGATCCCCCCTTTGGACCAGTATGATGGCATTATTATCGGTACCGGTATTAAGATGGGAATGTGGACGAAAGTTGTAAAGAATTTTTTCAAAAAGAGAAAAGATGAACTAAGTAAGAAACAAAATTCACTTGCTTTTTATGTTTGTTGTGCTGAAGCACAAAAAGATATCAAAAATGCCATAGAAAAATACGTTATTCCAAAATTAGAGAAATATGGAATCCAATCGGTTTTAACTGATGCTTTTGCAGGTGCTTATGATCTTAGAGAGGGATCTGCCGTGAAAGGAATGACCCGAAAAATTGTAATTGGGATCATGAAAGATGAACAAGGCATCGAGGATCCTGAAGGGGAATTATATGATTATCGAGATTGGGATCAAATTCGAAACTATGCCAATCAATTCGTTAATTTAATAAAACGGAAGTAACCTCTTCAATCCTACAAAAACTCGTTTAAAACATAACAGTAAGGATTAATAAAATAGAATCGATATATTCTTTAAAATTGATGAGTACATATCATTTTATTATATCAGTTATAAAACAAGTTTCCATGATTTTCACTCCTTTAATTTGAGAGATCTTCTCTTCAATTAAAGGATTAAATTTCTCAATCGATTCAATCTCAACTTTAATGAAAAGTCCACAATCACCACTTAACCTCCAAATATCAGTAATCTCTTCGATTTCACTTAATTCTTTCATGATGCTCTTTATCTCCTTAAAATCTGGCTCAATTTTTACCGTAGCCCTCGTTCTTGGTTTTGAATTAATATTATACTCAATAGTGAACTTTTTAATAATCTCTTCCTCAATTAGTTTATTTACCCTTCTTCTCACAGTAGCTTCTGTTTTTCCTACGACACCTGCTATAAGATTAAATGATTTACGACTGTCATCCTTTAATTCCTCTAAAATTTTTAAATCAATTGCATCCAAAAGGTTATTACCTCAAATAATGTACTAATAATGATAATATAATTATTAATTGTGATAATTCTATATTAAATTTTTGTCTTTCTTGTGTCTAAAAAGAACAATGAGTTACGAAAAAAAGGGATTTTGTCGACTTGAAAAACAATGACTCTTGTTAAAATTAATTATTATGAACGAAAATGGTAAATTTGCGTGTCAATATTATCAAATAAATAAATGATTATTGATTTCTGATAATAACAAGAAAATTGATTAATCACTCAAAAAAGAAGAAATCTCATGTCCCAATTATTTCTCGGCCTTGACTGTTCAACACAAAGTTTGACGGGCATAATTATCGATTATAATTCTCGAAAGGTAATATATAAACATGTATTGAATTATGACGTGGATTTAAAACATTACAATACTACAAATGGAGCGTACTTTTCTCAAGATGGGAAAACTGTTCATTCAAATCCATTGATGTGGGCAGAAGCTTTAGATCTATTGTTAAAAGATTTGATGCATGAGGTGGAGGTTAAAGATATAAAATGCATATCTGGTTCTGGTCAACAACATGGTACGGTATATCTAAATCAGAACTTCTATAAACAATTGAAATCATTAGACTCCTATTTATCGTTAAATGTACAGCTTAAAGATGTGTTTTCTAGAAAAACTAGTCCAATTTGGATGGATTCAAGTACTGAAATTCAATGCAAAGAAATAAGAGAGCAATTGGGGGGAAAAGAACAAACTATAAAATTGACTGGTTCTAATACATTTGAGAGATTCTCTGGTCCGCAGATAAGAAAGTTTTATCAAAATGAACCTCAAAAATATAGTGATACAATGGTTATACACTTAGTAAGTTCTTTTTTAGCTTCATTATTTATAGGAAAAAATGCACCAATTGATTATGGCGATGGAGCTGGAATGAATTTAATGAACATTACTACTAAAGAGTGGGATAAACGAGCCCTAGATGCCACCGCACCCGGATTGAAAGAAAAATTACCACTTTTAACCTCTCCAGTTTCAATAATTGGAGAAATTTCACCATTTATTGTACAAAGATTTGGCTTTTTAGAAGGAACTAAAGTAGTGGCATTTTCTGGAGATAACCCTAATAGTCTTATTGGAACTGGGGTAACCTCAAAAAACAAAGCAGCAATCAGTTTAGGAACGAGTGATACCTTTTTCGGATATTTAGAGGAATTAACCTTAGATATGACAGGGGAAAGTCATATTTTTGTGGCTCCCACTGGAGATTATATGTCCTTGATATGCTTCAAGAATGGATCCCTAGCTAGAGAAAAAATAAAGGATCAGTATAATCTTTCTTGGGAACAATTCTCAAAACTCTTAAAATCATCTCTTCCAGGTAATAATGGTAAGTTAATGTTACCATATTTTTATCCCGAAATCGTCCCTCTTGTCTTAAATCCTGGGGTTTCAAGATTTGGATTTGATGAGAAAGATGTTGAGGGAAACGTGAGGGCTATTATTGAAGCACAATTTCTTTCGATGCGATTACATTCACGTTGGATGGGTAAAATTCCCATTGAGATTCACGCTACAGGTGGAGCTTCGGCAAATCAAGAAATTTTGCAAGTTGCGGCTAATATTTTTAATGCTAAAATCATTATTTTCGATATTTCGAATTCAGCTGCCCTTGGAGCCGCAATTAGGGCTACTAAGTCATTTCCTGAAAATTCTAATGACTCTCTGACGTGGGGAAGATTAATTGAGTCAATTTTGAAAAAGAAAGTTACTTTACGGCCCCAGAAAGCAGTTATAGAACTCTACGATGATTTACTGAAGCTATATCACGAATATGAGGAATTTGTACTTTATGGTAAGGAAAATCCCGAAAAAAACCGGCTAAATTTTATCCATAAGCATTTTTCTGAAAATTAATACATTAAATATCTTATTTTAAGCACAAACTATAAATCTTTTCTCATCAAGATCTGTAAATAAGGTTGTTCTAAATGTCCGAGATTACAGTAGAGCCTAGAAGTTATAAAAAGTTGACACTCATCCTCATAATCATTGCAGTTGCTATAATATCATTAGTTGCTATAGGAATAGGATTCAATTGGTTTGGAACTGCTCCTTCAGAGGGTGGTGGTGGATGAGGGTGTGTTTTCAATTCTTTCATAACCATGTTTTCAATATAAAAAAAAGAATGATTCTCATGAAAAAATGATAGTCATGAGAGGACTTCCCCCGCTCGGGTTTTTACGCATGTAAAATTAACTCTAAGAACACAAACAATTTAATACTTCTAATGTTATATTAAGTATTACTTTTATGCGAATTAAAAATTCTTAAAAAGCTTAAAAATATTAGTATTTAAACGTGTTATAGTTTAGGTGAATTATCATTTCTAAAGAAATCCCCGAAGCAGTCAAGGAATCGTTGAGATCTATCGGTTTAACTGATTATGAAATCGCAATTTATCTTACCTTAATCAGTAAAGGTCCAATGGATGCAAGAGAACTCTCTGAAGCCTCGGGTGTGCCATACTCAAGGATATATAATATCCTCACGCAACTTGAAAAGGATAAAATGTTTATCCATAAAGAAGAGGAATCGCGACCGAGTAGATATTTTTGCAAAAGTCCCGATGAAGCGCTTGTTATAGCTAAAAAGCAGATGATTGATAATTTTAATGAACAATCAAACAAAATCATTCATGAGCTCACGCCAATTTATCAAGCCCATGATACACCTATAAAAATTGCTCTCTATATACACCGTGGACGCGATACTTGTATCAGTCGTGGTTTATCACTGATAAATCTGGCTAGAAATTCAATTTATATGGTTTGTCCTCAATATGAATTCTTGGATGTATTTTATGAGGATACAAAAAAAGCCAGAGCACGCGGTGTAATTGACATAAGGATATTGATTGAAGAGAAAGCACTTGAGGAAAAGGAATTTCGTACAATGCTTAAAAAATATGCGGAACTTGGTGAAATTAGAAAAAGGGATCAAGTATTTGGAACCTGTGTTGTAATGGATGAGGGAGAAGAAGCATTCATCATTATGACCCAGAAATTTTTCAAAGGATTAAGTTATTTTGGCGCACAAACTGACCACGTGGCGTTTGGTCCAGCAGCGAATTATTACTTTGATTACTTATACAAGACTGCGGAAGTAGTTAAGTTGAAGTAAAAGTAATCGATTCTTATTTATTTGCGAGAAAGGATCTTACTCAACTTTTTTATCCAAATCTTCTCTTACTTTATTCATTATTTCTTCTTCCGTTAAATTTTCTTCGACGGTAGCTTGATAATGCCTGTTAAAGTAATTTTTGAGTTTTTTAGGCATTACCCAAGCAAATAAATTAGCTATTGAAAAGATCGTGGTGTTAATAGTAATTAATAAACCGATGATGAACGAGTTCAAATACTCCCAATCATATGTATCGATTGGCATGAATAGATAAAGAATAGCGTTGATCGTTATGATTAAGGAAGAATATCCGATGAGCTTATATCTGACTTTAACCCATAGTTCAATCTCTCGAGCTTTAATTAGATGATAATATTTTAACGCGGTTAAACCTAACCAAGGATATGATAAAAGAACAGATAACGATGTGAGTGTCAAATAGAGGTAAAAGTAAGGTACTTCTGAAGATGTTACCACGAAATTTAATGGTATTGAAAATGGGATGTAAAGTTTTAAACTGAAGTCCAATATTTTTACTATAATAAGTGAAACAAGCAAATACATGAAACTACTCTTTCTATCTCTAAAAAATGTAAATTTTATAAAGAATAGTAATGAAATATTAGAAAATATGTTCACTATGTTTGAAGTCCCAACGAAAAGAATTAACACTATTTCAAGTGGATTAAGAAAAAAGAACAATACAAGAGGGATTAAATTCAATTGTTTTATCTTGATCGTTCGGATTAATAAAAAAATACCAGTAATCAATTGACTTCCAAAAAAGATTGCATAAAGGAAGTTAATTATTAAATCTAGCATCTCTATCTTTTAGTACTATATATACATAATCAATATGACTGCCTAAATATAAAATTACTTACTTAAAAGGTGATCTTTATTGCTTTTTCGGGGCATATTTCAACGCATTTAAAGCACCGAGTACATAATGAACCCCAAATTGGTGTGATGCGCCAGTCTTGAGGATCGTGGGGATCTTCTTGCTGATCCTCAGATCCAACTGTAGGATGCATGACAAAAACAGCAGGGTCACATGATCTCATGCATAAACCACAATTCCGAGGGTCAATTCTTCCTTTTTCCCCACAAATGGAATAATCAATCTTTATCTTCGTTCTCTTCTTACCTTTTTTTGCTTTACTCATCTTAATCACCTAATAAGTTCCATCAAAACCAGGATATTCTTCTCGAGGAATTAACTTTAACGCATCATTCTTGCACGCATGACGGCACACCCCGCATCCAAAGCACTTATCATAATCGACGATAACTCTATTCATTGAAGGAATATATCTTAATGCACTCAATTGGCACATTGAAACGCATTGCTTGCATCCTTGACACTTATCTTGGTCTAATTGGATAATGTATTCTGCTTTATACATTACATGTAAATCAAAATTATTTCTTAGTGTGAAGCCACCACATTCTGGGCTTTCACAAGAACATATTGCATTAATATATGGAACTGGTTGGAACCATACAGACGCTACATATCCCTTTTTATTAAATTCCTCTAGTTTCTCTACAGCTGTCTCTCTATCAATCTTTTGTGTTCTATTCTCCGGAATAAACCGTGGAAGTTTTTCTATTACCTCAGATAATACTCCGAAGTTAATGCAGACTGCTTCCTTTTCTTTTCTTTGCATCCAGCGACACATACAATAATTACAAATTATTGGTTCATCAGCAAGCTCAGACATTATTAATTGGGCATCCTCCAATGGGATCACTTGTCCAAAATGGCCATCCGCATTTTTTGCATTTCGATTTGGCTTTTCACTATGGATCATTTTTTCTGCTTGCCATCGCAAAATTCGACCAATAATTGGCATCTTTAACTTATATCCCAAATCTTTGGATGAAAAACCCGCAATTTTACGGATATAGATCTGTTCAAAATTCATCCACTGTTCCGTCAGATATTCTTTCATCTCATCCTCTGAGGAAATCTGGTCTGCGTGGTAATTACGAGAATTTAAATACCATTTTTTACCTGCTCCATGAGCTAAACACCATTGACACATAAAAATTATCTCAAATATTATCTATATAGAATTCATTGTTTTGAAAATTAATAAACCTTAGACTTTATATTGATTTGAACATCAATTATATCTAATTTATAATTTATGCAATTTTCCTAAAAAAAATCGCATGTCGCAAAAAATCATTGATATTAAGGTCGAAGATAATAATTTAAAGATTTCAGGAGCTATTTCCTTAAACCTACAAGTTTCAGATGAATTAGAATATGTTGGCAGTCAAGAGATC
>Ga0315542_1002678_pt1 | contig 10753 bp, 5 predicted proteins | sample SalMarSW160120MG_FD_202541 | JGI IMG/M metagenome (GOLD analysis project Ga0315542, IMG submission 202541) | Salt marsh sediment microbial communities from the Plum Island Ecosystem LTER, Massachusetts, United States - Salt Marsh Sediment SW1601-20 ... | reverse complement strand
GAGATTTTGATTCAAATCTTCAAGTTTTTGCCTTGTCTTGACGGCTTCCGTGTTATCAAGCGCCATAGAGATAGCGCCGTCCACCTGCCGGCGCTTATCAAAAAGGGGAACGGCAATGATATTCAAATATTTATTCTCTCGTAACCCCTTAGGAACATAAGACAAATTATGATAATAAAACGCTTTACCGCCGGACAAAAGCTCATCATACATTTTCACCAACCCTTTCCTTTCTTTGATGCCCTTGGTGTCAGTCAGCCTCCCGCCCACCATGTTTTTCTCCGGTTCCTCCATGAGCCTTCTGGCCAGTTCGTTAGCGGCGATAATCTTTCCCTTTTTGTTCAAAACGACGATGCTGACAGGCGCGTTATTCAAAATCCTGTTGTTGAATTCGTTCAGGCGCCTGATCTCTTCTTCGGCTTCCTTGCTTAAAGTAACGTCACGCACGGCAATAACCGCCTGCGTGGTTTGTCCATCAGACGATGGTTTGCCGGCAAAAGCCAAAATTTTATGAAAATACGATCTACCGTTCTCATCCCTGCTTTTCTCCGTAACCGAACACGTCTTCCCGGTTTTAAGCGCGCTCTTAGCGATACAATTATGGCAGTTCTTCGCGCAATAACCCTTGAAAACATTATGGTGGTAGAGATGAAAAACCTCGTGGCAATATTTTCCCTTGATCCCGGCCAGGGGCAATTTAACCTTTTCCGCGAAACTTTTGTTGTAGCTTACGATTTTGTGGTCGCGGTCGATAACGCAGATGCCGTCCCTGATGGAGTCGATTACCTGTTTGTAGTGCTTTTTTTCCTCGATAATGCCATTTTGCAATTTCTGCCGCTCGGTAATATCGGTCATAGTTGAGTGCATGCCGACAATCTCGTTACTGCCGTCCCTTTCCAAAACATTCACCACGGAAACATGCACTTTTTTTCCGTCTTTCCTGATCAAAACAAGGTCGCTCTCACGGGACGTACCATACCCGGATATATGCCGTTTAAATCTTTCTTCCGCCGCCGACCTTTGCCAGGACGGCATAAATTCGAAAATCGAACGACCCACCATCTCTTTAGCGGCATATCCGAGCATTCTAAGTTCGGTGCCGTTAACCCTCGTGATTACGCCCCGGCTATTGACAGTGTGGTATGCCCCCGGAGCATTATTCCATAAATCCTTATAGCGCTGCCTGCTGTTCTCCAGCGCTTTCTCGACAATCACGTATTGGGAGACATCCTCGGCCACGGCAATATAATATTTCGGCGCACTGGCGGCATCGCGCACGAGCGACATCGTCAGCCGAACCCAAACCGTGGAACCGTCTTTTCTCAAGCACCTTTTGCGCACGGCATAATCGCAAATTTCACCGTCCAACAACTGGCGGGTTTGCGCACAATCGATGCCCAGGTCTCCCGGACAGGTTATTGTCCGCAGGGAGAGGGCGAGCATTTCCGGCCGCGAATATCCGACAATCTCGCCGAATCGCCGGTTAACGCGGATAAACTGTCCGGTAAGCGAAATGTGGGCCATGCCCACGGCCACCTGTTCGAAAGTGCTGCGGAACAACTCTTCGCTTTCTGAAATTTTATTCTCCATTTTTTGTCGCCGTACGCCCCTCTCCGTGTTCGGCAAATCTTTGGCCCGTTCCTTTATTTTCCGCGACAAAATCATGTTAGTCGCGATATCGGGCGTGTTAATAAGTTTATCCGGCATAATTTATTCTCTATTTTCAGTAAAATCACGAAATCTTAACTTTATGACTCATTGTTATTTTTTTTCTCCGCCGCGGGCAGCAGGACATAAAAGGTCGTGCCTTTATTTTCCTTCGACTCGAAAAAAATCTGGCCGCCCACCGCCGCCAGCAAGGCCTTGCTAAGATAAAGGCCCAGTCCGGTACCGCTGGTCGATTTCCTTATAATATTTCTGGCGCGAAAGAATTTCGTGAATATCCTGGGCCGATCGCTTTCCGGAATACCATACCCCGTATCCCTGACTGTGATCATAAAATCACCGGCCCGCTTTTTCAGCTTGAGTTCTATGCGCCCGCGCTCCGGCGTATATTTAACGGCGTTGACGATAAGATTCTGCAGGACCGCCTTGATCACGCTTCTGTCCGTTTTTATCCGCGGGAGGTTGGCGGCATATTTGTTCCCGAATTTTATTTTCTTTTCGAGGATTTGCGGCTGGGACTCCCTAATCACTTCTTCGGCGACGTCCTTAACGTCGACTGGCCTGTATTCAGCCCTGAAAGTTCCGGTCTCGAGCTTGGAAACATTCAGCAATGTCCCGATCAGCTCGGACATAGCGTCTATATCCTCGAAGATGCTGTCAATCCCGGCTTTTTGCTCCGCCGTCATTTCTCCGAAAGCGCCCCGCAAAAACATCTGCACGGACAAACTCATGCTCGTTAGCGGTGTTCTTAGCTGGTGTGAGGCCAGGGAAACGAATTCCGACTTTGCCCGATCAACCTCTTTGGCCCTGGTAATGTCGCGCTCGATACCCACGAAAAAAAGTACTTTGTCGCGATTGTCCAGAACCGGCGATATGCTTATCTCGGCGATATATTTTTCCCCGCTCTTTCTTCGGTTGGTAACTTCGCCGACAAAGGTTTCCTTGTCTTCCCTGATCGTTTTCCACATTTTATCGTAAAAATCCCGGCCCATTTCTCCTCCCCAATTCTCTTTTCCACCGGCTTTTTGCCCGATCAATTCTTTGCGCGAACAACCGATTTCTTCCTCCACCGCTCTGTTGGCGTATAATATCCTCCCCTCCGGATCGGTAATAATAATCATGTCGGAAGCATGATCCACGGCCATGCGGAATTTTTCAAGGTCGCCGGCCTGTTTTTCCAGCTGTTTTTTTGCCTTTTCGCTGACGCTGATGTCGCGGCTGACCATCAAAATTTGCGCAACTTTTTTCCCGGCGTCTTTGATGGGCACGAAAGTGGACACGAATATCTTGCTCGCCGATTTTTTCCGGCGATAAGCGAACTCTGCCTGACCCTTCTTTCCCCGCGCGGCCATTGCCAAGGCCCGGGAAAATGCCGCCCGGCCCTCCGGATTCATACAACCCAGGAGATTCTTCCATCCGCTGTTATGATTTTTACAGTTCACCCCGAATTCTTTCTGCCCGACTTCATTAATGAACAAAATTTCTCCCTTTTTTTCGAGGAGGCAAACGCAGTTGGGCGACGACTCCACCACGGTTCGGTATTTTTCTTCGCTTTCCCGGAGGGCGGTTTCGATGGATTTACGCCTGGTAATATCCCGGACCGCGCCAATAAACATCTGCGGCCGACCGGCGCAATCCCTGATCAACGACGCGCTCATTTCGGCGATAAACTCGCCGCCATCCTTTCTTTTTAAAAAAAATTCCTGGCCGCGCACGACGCCTTCACGCAGGATTCTTTTCATATTTTCCCCGGCTCTTTTGCGTTCACGGGCGGCCAACAGAGAAAAAACGTTTTTGCCCAGCACTTCTTCTTTGGTTTTGAAGCCGTGCAATTCCAGCATTCTTTGGGAAACGGCGATGATATTTCCTTTAAGGTCGGTAGCCGTAACCGCGCTGGGTATAGTGTCGAGCAGCGTTCGGTATAGAGTTTCCGAGCCCTTAAGTTCTTTTTCGGCGGTCACGCGTTCCGTAATATCCCGCGCCACCCCCTGAACCGCATATGGCTCGCCGTTGCGCATAATCAGCGAGGACTCGGCCTCCAGCCAAACAATATCGCCGTTCTTTTTTTTTATTTTATACCTGTGGGCCCCTCCATTAAGATAAAAACCGCGTTTCTTTATTTCCGTAATTACCTTCGTCATGTCGAACGACTGGTCGTCAGCCATCAAAGAAGCGATGTCGACCTTCAACAGTTCGTTCTTTTTGTATCCGAGCAAGTCCAAAGCGGCTTGGTTGACATCAACAAACCTGCCATTAAAATCGAAAATGTATATATAGTGCGAACTACGATCAAAAAGCGCTTTATACCTCTCCTCACTGTCTTTAAGTTTCGCTTCCGCCTCTTTCAGGGCCGTCACGTCTTTAAACACGCCCAATAAAAAGACGGAGCTTTCTTTCCTTAAAAATGAAGCCGTTCCGGATAGACATACCTTTCGGCCATCTTTTCCGGTGATGGAAAAAATGAACGGGTTGGAAAACTTTCCTCCGAATGTCGCCCGCATGACCTTAAGTACGGCCGGATACTCCCGCCGGCCGACTGCCTTCTTCGCCAAGGAAAAAACGCCGCGGCCGACTACCTCGTTCGGGCTATAACCGGATATTTTCTCGACGGCTCTGTTGGCGTAAATTATCTTACCCCGCATATTCATCAAAACGGCCCCGTCACCGATGGCGTCCAATGCCCCAAAACCCTCAACGCTTGTCGTTCCTTTTTTATCGTCCGTTTTTTTAGATTTTAATTTCGTATTGGACATGAAGATGAGTTTAAAACTTTCTATGCCATTAAGGCTTGCGCGCCTGAATTATTCCCATGTCCGTATTCTATTTAAAAGCAAGCGCGTTAAGTTCTAAATATATTATATCGGGTGCCGTTCTGATACTGATCTTAACCTACTTCATTTTCATTAGAGCATAATGAAAATCTAATTAATTCGCCGTCCCCAGACAGCAAAAAAGAAGCGCCGGCTGTGCGCCCTTCATTATACCATTTTTCGATTGTCCAGCTTATTTCTTATCTTGCTCTCACCCGGCCTGCTTTTATCCTGAATTTTATAGCCCACATCCCTGACCGTATGGATCAGCTTGTTCGCCTTGCCCGCGTCGATTTTCCGGCGCAGATAGCTTATGTAAACGTCGATGACGTTGGAGTCGTCCGTGAAATTATAGCCCCAGATATGTTCACCGATCATGGTGCGGGTGCAGACGTGCCCGGGCCGGCGCATCATATAGTCGAGCAGGCGGTATTCCTTGCTCGAGAGCTGTATTTCCCTGCCGTTGCGATGGACTTCGTGCGTAGCCGGATCGAGCGTAAGGTCGCCGACCTGCAGTTTCGTCGTCTTCACCGTCTTCTCCCGCCTGAGAAGCGCCCGGATGCGGGCTACAAGCTCGCCGAAAGCGAACGGCTTGATCAGATAATCGTCGGCGCCGGCATCAAGGCCCTTGACCCGGTCTTCGACCGTATCCCTGGCCGTGAGCATGATAATAGGCGTGTCGACCTTCTTTTCCCTTAACTTTTTACAAACCTCGATGCCGTCGACCTCCGGCAGCATGATATCGAGGATAATAAGGTCATAGCTGTTAATCTCAGCTTTTTCCAGGGCTTCTTTGCCGTCATAGGCCACATCCACGGTATAATGCTCCATTTCCAGGCCCTTTTTGATGAAACGAGTGATTTTTACTTCGTCCTCCACCACTAAAATGGTCATAAATTTGTCCTTAATTGAATTAAAAACTTAGAACTATTATGTATAATATTATAAAATTATTAAAATATGGTTAAACTTACTGTGAATATTTTGTCATGTTTTTAGGAATAATTGACCGATGATTCTATATTATTATAATAGTATTATACTGAAATTAAAAACAGATTAAAATAATATTTAAGTAATATTGCGTATTTTTCTGTTATCTGCTAAGCTTAATAATCATAATATCTATCCCACAAATATGTCTTTGTCTATCGGTATTGTCGGCCTGCCCAACGTGGGCAAATCGACGCTTTTTAACGCTTTGACCGAAAGCAGGGCCGAGGCCTCTAATTATCCTTTCTGCACTATCGACCCTAATATCGGCATCGTCCGTGTTCCGGACGAACGGCTGGAAAAAATAGCCGCCATCTCGCGCCCGAAAAAAATCGTGCCCGCCACTATCCGCTTCGTGGATATCGCCGGGCTGGTTAAGGGGGCGCACGCAGGAGAAGGCCTGGGCAATCGTTTTCTCTCGCATATCCGCGAATGCGATGCTGTCTGCGAGGTAGTCAGGAATTTTAAGGATGAGAATATCGTTCACGTCTCCGGCAAGATCGACCCGGAAAGCGACCGGGAGACGATCAGTATGGAACTGATCTTCGCCGATCTCGAAACCGTGGCTAAACGGCTGGCAAAAACAGCCAAAGACGCGAAAAGCGGAGATAAGACCATTATGGCGGAAAAGAACCTGCTGGAGAGAATCAAGGGTCGTCTGGAAGATGGAACGGCCGCGCGCGCTTTCCCGCTTAATGGCGACGAGGAGAAAAAATTATTCCATGAGCTTAATCTGCTGACCGCTAAGCCGATAATCTACGTATTGAACGAAACGAAAGATAGGGGTGAAAAAAACGAAACGCGCGCCTGGGGCGGGGAAGTTATAAAACTGAACGCCAGGCTGGAAGAAGAAATCGCCGGACTGGATGAAACGGAGCGGACCGAATACATAAAAGAGCTGGGGCTGAAACAAAGCGGCCTGGATAAACTGGTAAAGGCCTCATATACTCTGCTCGGACTCCTGACTTTCTTCACCACCGGCCCGGATGAGACGCGCGCCTGGACGGTCAGGGCCGGATCCAAGGCGCCGCAGGCCGCGGGCGTCATTCATACGGATTTCGAAAAGGGCTTTATCCGCGCCGAGGTGATCGGCTGCGAGGATTTTTTAGCCGGCGGCGGAGAGGCGGAGGCCCGGGAAAAAGGCCTTCTGCGCACGGAGGGAAAAGATTATATTATCCGGGACGGTGATATTTGTCACTTTCTGTTTAACAAATAGGCCGTTTGATAATTTTTATGCGCAAAAATGATCAATGGTCAATTCCGCCAGCCGGCGGACAATGATCAATTAATGCTCAAGTGATAGATGATCATTTAATAATTGATTATTTATTGATAATTGATCATTGAAAATTGAAAGTAATCAAAAACAGCTCCAATATATCAAGCTGTTTTTTGGTATTTTGAAAATATGACCGTTATTACATTTTCCTGTCCGATCTCCTAAGCGGCAGAGTGAACCAGAAAGTGCTGCCCACCCCTTCTTTGGAGCTGAAACCGATACGGCCGCCGGAGGCCTCGACGATGCGTTTGGCGAAATAAAGGCCCATGCCCGTACCCTTTGTCCTGCCACTCTGCGCGTTGGTGCCGCGGTAATAATTTTCGAAAATTTTCGTTTGTTCGCGGCGCGGTATGCCTATACCCGAGTCGGATATCTCGAACCGAACTTCTTTTTCCCGCCCCTCAAGCTTGAAACGTATCCGGCCGCCCGCGGGCGTGTATTTGACGGCGTTGGACAAGAGGTTGGTTATCGCCTGCTTGATCATGAACGGATCAACGACCGTTTCCAGGTCATGGCGGGGAAACGACTGTTCGAGCTTGATGGACTTGGCGTTCATTTGCGGAGTCATCTCCTGTAAAATCCTGCGGGAAAATTCTTTCAGATCGACGAGGTCGTGGCGTAATTCGACAGCCGTCGCTTCGATCTTTTGCGCCTCCAGGAATTTATTGGCCAAAAGCAATATTTCGTCGACGGATTCGTCCAGTTCGCCGATAGACGATCTTTGTTCCGCGGACAAATCCGGATCGGAAGTCAAAAGGCCGATTTGCAGCTTGACCGCGGTCAGGGGATTTTTTATCTGGTGTGAAACCAATGACACGAACTCGCCTTTCATGCGGTTTATATCCTGTAATAATTGCACCTGCTTCAGGATAAGCACCTTGCCGGTGATGACGGCCAAATAGACCGTAAAGGCGGCGATAATCAGCAAAATCGCCATATTGCGTACCAGGTCGCGGTTGGCTTGGGCGTTTAGCAGGGCGGTAGGCACGCCGATGGCGATATAAGCGTCCGGGTCGGCGCTGGTGCCGGTAAGGTCATCGAAAGCGTACGCCCTCTCGACATTATCGAGCCCTTTAACCACGGCAAATCCCTGTTTGCGGTCGAGCATCGTTTGTCCGATTTCGGTATCGACGGCCGGCTTGCCTATAAAACCCTGCTCCGGATATCTCATAATCACGGTGCCGTCCCTGTCCAGAATGGTCGCGGAAGAACCTGCGGGCAGGTGCGCCCGCGACACCATCTGCTCCAGCTGTTTTAAGTCAAGAGAAGTAAAAATAACCGCTCTTTGCCCGTCAGTCGTATCGACCGGATAAGCGAATATAATCGAACCGTTTCCGGTAACAGAGTCGACAATGTATTCACCGATGGAAAAGTCGCCGTTTTTCGCTTCGCTGAAAAATTTCCTGTCGCTGAAATTCATTCCATGGGCGGAGGGGAGAATGCTGCAAATGACGTTGCCGTCCGGGCCGACAACGCCAAAATTAGAATATTGATCGTAATTCTTAAAATTCGAGGTCAAAAAATTACGACAGTGGTCGCTATCCGTCGTGGCTTGTTTTATTTCCGGCATGGCCGCTAGTGCGCCCAATAACTGCTGAGAAGAGGCGAGCAATCTTTCCTGATTTGAGGAAATAATTTCCACATAGCCGGTCAGGTTTTCCTGCGCGTTGTCAACCTCGTTGGCTCTTTCGACGAACGAGGCCCAGATCATGAGAGCGAATATGGGCAGAATCGTCAAGATTACCAGCATCACGAGCCGGTAGTTGAAATATTTGATCGACTGGACATTGTTCAGGAAATTTTTGCGCGGCAATACCTTCTTTAACATAATATTTATCATCTTCATTACAGTTTATGAATAAAACATTAAAATAATATGAAATCAGCGTTAATTCCGCAAAGTCACGATTTCCCGCCAAACCTTTTGCCCCGGCCGGCCGTAAATGATCGTATTTCTGTTAGTCGTTTTCGTGATAGCATTAGCCAAAAATTGGCTTGGCAAGGGATTAATGATTTTAAAGCCGCCTAAATCCGGACTGACATAAATCGTGTTTCTTGTTTTATGCTCCATGTTCCGTGCTGCGTGTTTTGTGCTGTGTGTTCCATGTTTTATGAACACCGGCCAAATCATCACCACCCGCCCTCCTGGTTTTAGGATTTTTTTAAACTCTGCCAACGCCGTGGAATATAGTTTTTCCAGTTCCTTTGCGATTTGTTCTCCGTTGAATTTTCCGCGCTGCGGACCAAGGTACGGTTCAGTAACAATCGCGTCGATTGACCGCGGATCTAATCTTCCGGAAATATCTTTCACATCAATATCCCATAATTCGTAACTCGTAATTCGTAATTCGTAATTCTTTATTATCCATTCAATATTCTCCCTCGTATCTTCCGCCGCCTTCCCTGAAATATCCGCGCCAATCAGGCGCCGGTATCCCATAAGCATGGCTTCGGTAAGGATGGTGCCGGAGCCGCAGAAAGGGTCGAGAATCGTGCCTCCGGGTTTAGGGCGCGCCAGATTGATCATGATCATGGCCAGTTTCGGAGGGAGCATGCCGGAGGCGTCATCGCGCGCCGGCCGGCCGTAATCGCGGCGCGATAATTCTTTGAACGGCTGCACCGCCAGAGTTCGGCCGACAAGCAGCTTGTTCCCGTCCGCGATCAAAACGAGCTCCATGCCTTTTTCGATCAGCTTATTCTGTGTTACCACCACGCTCGACAGGACCGGATCACGGCTGGTTACCCAGCGTGAGCTTATTCCCTGTTCGCGCAAATTTTTCTTTATCTCCATGGCCAGCCGTTTAATGTCCGCTCCCGGTCGCCCATAAAAAGAAACTCCGAATTTATATTTCCCTCCGCCCGCATGCGGCACGAGTACAATTTCCTTAAGAATCTCTTCCGGCCACACCGAAGAAATCTCCGCCGTAATTTTCCCGATCTTCACCGTTCCTCCCAATCTTTTTATTACTGCGTCGGCATCGATCTTTTTTTCCGCGGAAAAAATGAGTACACCCGACTTCAATGATATGGCTCCGGCGCGGTCCGCGTCCGCGCCAAAAAAAGCCGAAATCTCGGCTATCGATAATGTCAGATTGGACCCTAAAACGAAAAAATATTTCACGTTTTTATTGTCTTGATCTTATAGGGGCTGTGCGTTTGATTACGGCCGGCTTAATTTAGATGATTTTTTGACTTGGCGAATTATAACTCCAGTCGCCACCGGAGAAAAATCAGCTGAATTAAGCCGGCCTTCTTGATTCTGCCCCCGTTAAATAACTTTCAAATTTAACAAGGTTAACCATGAAAATACGTAATCCTGTTTATATCACAATTTGTTGAAGTCGCTCTCAGATATTCCTAATCCCAATCCGCGCATGACCGCGAACGCGTCGGCGGGACGGCCCAGAAAATAACGCCGGCCGTCGGCGGGGTTGACGTACCAGGCCTCACCGTTCTTTTCCACCTCAAGATATATTTTTCCTTTGCTTTTCTCGACGAATGAATAGTCCGTGATCAGACAAACACAGCTGCCGTCTGTCGGGTCCGAACCCCGGTCGAGTTCTTCGGAGTCGGTGAGCCCATCCCCGTCCGAATCAACCGCTTGTGGGTCAGTACCCAATGCGTCCTCAAGCGTATCGGGCAACCCGTCACCGTCGGTATCGACGGCCGCGCCGTCCGCTGTCAGCCCCGCCGGAATCTTCTTCAAATTCGCATCGGCGATGCCCACGCCCTGTTGGCGCATGACGGCAAAGGCGTCAGCCGGACGGCCGAGAAAATTGACGGATCCGGCGCCCGGATCGAGGTAGTAGGCCTCGCCGTTCTCTTCCACGCGCAGCACGATCCTGCCTTTAAGGCGCCCCCAAAGACCGCTCGGACCCGCCGCTCTGACTATGATAGTTTTCTCCAGCTTATTGTTATTCTCGTTCGTTTCCGTAACCCGGTTGGTCGGATCGATTTGCGCCTCCAGCGTCATCGCTTTGGCGTGCCGGAAATAACCGTGAAATTT
>Ga0315542_1002677_pt1 | contig 10754 bp, 7 predicted proteins | sample SalMarSW160120MG_FD_202541 | JGI IMG/M metagenome (GOLD analysis project Ga0315542, IMG submission 202541) | Salt marsh sediment microbial communities from the Plum Island Ecosystem LTER, Massachusetts, United States - Salt Marsh Sediment SW1601-20 ... | reverse complement strand
GTGTACGCAAGGTGAAAATGCCGCCGGCTCATCTCAGCACGATGGCCTTGCGGACGGCCGCCCGGCCGCCCGAGGTCATGCGGACAAAGTAGATCCCGGATGCCACGGCCTTTCCGTTATTATCCTGCCCGTTCCACGATACGAAGCGCGTCCCTTCGGGTTCCGGCCCGTCTCTCAGGGTCCGAACCAGGCGGCCGCGCACGTCGTAGACACTGAGTGTGACGTGGCCGGTCCGCGGCACCGCGTATTCTATACGGGTCCCGGAGCCGGACGGATTGGGGGCGACATTCATGAGCCCGGCGATGCGTCCGGGCGAAACGTTTCCGATCTCGTCTGCCGTGAGGGGTTCGATCGCAGTCTCACCAGGTGTTATCACGAGGCTCGCGGACGCGGTCGCCCCATCGCCGGAACGCACCTCCCAGCCGATGGCGCTTATCTGGAGACGGTCGAAGACATTTATCGCGGCCCCCGAAGTGCCGTCAGGCGCCGACATACCGCCGGCGGTGTGCGGGAAGGGGTTGTCCGACAGGCTGTATCCCGTGACATCGTCGAAGTACAGCCTCGCCGTCGCCGCTTCGCCCGCCGGGATGACGACCTCGTCTGATTTCCAGAAGGTGTCGTTCGCCAGCGTATTGGTGGGCGCCCCGCTCGGGCCAGTAAAGCCGGAGGTGACAAAGAGCGCTACGGCGACCTGGTCCGGGCCTTCGTTCCTGAACGACAGTGAATACCCGGAGAACCACCCGAAGTCGCCGTTTCCGTGTGATCCGGGCCTCTGGCCGTATTCCCCGACGGGGTAATCGTCCTTGAGCCCTGTAGCGTTGCCGGGCGAGAGCCCCGTATATGTGAATCTGGTAGAATCCGCGCCCAGGACCGTCCGGCTGACAGAAGCTGGCCCGTAGACCGGGTCTATAAGCGTGCCCTCCGGACTCCGCAGTATGGCCGCCGACATGGTGAAACAGCTCGAACGGAGAGGATGAAGCCAGATGTGGCCGGGAACCGTATCGGCGAAAGAGACCTGATAGACGCTGTCCGGAGAAAGCTCACCCTCGAAGAGCCTGATCGACGCGTAGTGAGGCCTGCCATAGAGGTGCTGGTTATTGTCTCCGAGCACCCCGGGGCTCACTTCATACCCGAGCTCTTCCTGCTCGTTCTCCGGTCCGTCCGGCCATAGGCCAGACGCGCGCGATATCTGCTGCTCAAACGGCGTATCGCCCGCCGCCAGCGCCGCTGCCGGGCCGTAGAGCGCCAGCTCCACGTGCCTGATATTCTCGGCCGGCCGGAACGTCCAGCCGTCACTCCCTGACAGCCTGCACCAGTTCCCGACCGGGACGACCCGATCCGCGGCCGGCGTCACCGCCGTCATACGGACCGTAAAGGTAGAGCCGGTCACATGACCGGGATATATGCCGGCGATCAGGACCGCGGCCAGGGATGTTCGGATTATGTTTTTGATAATTGATCCCCCTGTCTCTTACCTGCAAGTCTAGACCAATGCCTGGCGGCTGTCAAACGGGGCGGAAATAATTGCGTCCTTGTCAGCGGGCCTGTTTCTGGTATCCTCTGGCACTGGAGACGGATTCACGGAGGAAGATATGAGAATGACGATATCGAGGTACGCGTACGCCTTCCTGCTCGCCGCCGCCATTACCGCCGCTGCCGCGGGGACTGGCACAGGGGACCCGTTCAGGATAGATGATATCTTCAGGCTGCGGCGGGTGTCGTCGCCGGCGATATCGCCCGGCGGCAGGTACGTCGCGTATGTCATAGAGGAACCAGCTGATACGCTCAGGGGGCAGCGCACCGGTGACCCCGACATATGGGTGATAGACCTCGAGGACCGCGAACATCCGAGGCAGTTCGCCTTCAGCGATTCGCGAGAGACCTCTCCGCAATGGTCTGCTGGCGACAGGTATCTCTACTTCCTCTCCGACAGGGGCGGCGATGGGATAACTCAGGTCTGGAGGATCGCGGCTTCCGGGGGAGAGGCGGAGCGGGTGACCTCGCTGGACGGGGCTGTCTCTGCGTTCGCGCTCAGCCCCGACGGCTCGAGGATCGCCGTCATCGCCGGTCCGGGTGAGTCCGACGCGGTCAAAAAGGCACGCTCTGATGGCAGCGACTGGAAGATCGCAGGAGAGGACAGGACTCGCCACAGGCTCTGGATCGTGGACGCCGTCACAGGCGAGGGTCAGGCGGTCACTTCCGAACAGTATCACGTCTCCTCCGCGAGATGGTCCCCGGACGGAGGCTTCGTGGCGATGATCACCGCCGACGGCTCCGGGAGCAACGAGACATATTTCAGTTCCAGGCTCGAGGTGATCGACCTCTCGGACCGTTCGGTCACAAAGGTCTCAGATAACGCCGGCGGTGAGCCATCCTGGTCCCCGGACGGGACCAGGCTCGCGTTCCAGTACAGGCTCAGGCTGGAGGGCATGACTCTGCCGGCCGACGTGATCGCCGTGATAAACGCGGACGGGAGCGGCCTGAAACTCCTCGGGGAGAGGCACGAGGGGACCCTCTTCAATCCTGTCTGGATGCCAGAGGGCGACAGGCTGCTCGTGATCGATCTCAAAGGTGTGCGCGGAGAGCTCGCCAGCGTCTCGGTCGGGGATTCGAAGGTCGAGCGCATCGAGGAGCTCGAAATACCGTATTATCTGCGCAGGTCGTTCGACATGTCGCACGACGGTTCGAGGATCGCCTTCCTCAAGGGAAGCGTGAAATCGCCACCGGAGGTCTGGATCTGGGAGAGGGGGCTCTTCAGCGGCAGCGGCCGGCTGACCCGTGTCAACGGATGGCTCGAGAAGAAGGAGCTGCCCGAGGCGAAGGTCGTCAGCTGGAAGAGCCGTGACGGCACCGTGATAGAGGGCGTGCTGTGGCTGCCGAGGGGATTCAGGAAGGACGGGACCTTCCCAGCCGTGGTGAACGTTCATGGAGGACCGATGTGGGCTTGGTGGTTCGGGTGGCACGGCAGCTGGCACGACTGGGCGATTCCGCTTGCGAGCAGAGGGTTCGTCGTATTGCTTCCCAACCCGAGGGGAAGCCTCGGGTACGGCCCCGGTTTCGCCAGGGCGAACTTCGACGACTGGGGGGGCGGCGACTACGAGGACGTGATCGCCGGCGCCGACTTCCTCGTGAGCGAAGGGTACGCATCGCGAGACAGGCTCGGCATAGGCGGGTGGAGTTACGGGGGGTTCATGACTTCGTGGGCCGTGACGAAGACGGTGAGGTTCAAGGCGGCCGTCGCCGGAGCCGCGGTCACAGACCTCTTCAGCTTCCAGGGGACGACCGACATCACCCCTACATTTCTGGAGGAATACTTCAGGGAGACTGCCTACCTGAGGGCCGAGGCATATCGCAGCCATTCGCCGATCGAGTACGTGAACGGCTCGAAGACGCCGACGCTGATCCTCCATGGGGAGGACGACGTACGCGTCCCCGTCTCGCAGGGGTACGAGTTCTACAACGGGTTGAGGCAGTGCGGCGTGGAGGTCGAGATGGTCGTCTACCCGCGCGAAGGGCACAGTTTCCGGGAGATCCGGCACCAGATCGACCTGATCGAGCGCATAGCCGCCTGGTTCGAGCTCCACCTGAAATAAAAAACGGGTTGAGAATACCGGGCCGAAACGTTAGACTGCGTTTTTCCGATCCTGTCACATCATGATAATCCACTCCCCGGAGGTCTCAGATGAGCGGTCTCTTCGGTGTCGTATCCAGTGAAAGATGCAGCGAGTATCTCCTCTACGGAACCGATTATCATTCCCATCTCGGAACGCAGTTCGGCGGCGCGGCTGTCCTCGGAGATGATTTCTCGAGGCAGATACACAACATCAGCAACACGCAGTTCAAGTCGAAGTTCGCCGAAGACCTGCTCGCTATGAAGGGTGGGATGGGGATCGGCGTGATAAGCGCCTTCGAGGAGCAGCCGATCTACATCAATTCAAAGTTCGGCCCCTTCTGCATAGTGACGGACGGGTACCTCGACAACGCGCAGGAGTTGACCGAGGAGCTCCTGGCCGACGGCGTGACCTTCAGCGAGGTCGGCAACGGCGTCGTCAACTTCACCGAGCTGGTGGCCAAGCTTATCACGAGGGGAGATTCGATCACCGACGGCATCGAGAAGATGTTCGACCTCATCGACGGTTCGATCTGTCTGCTGATCCTTCACGGCGACGGCATCTACGCCGCACGCGACAGGTTCGGCTACTTCTCCCTGGCGATAGGGGAGAACGGTAACGGCTGGGCAGTGAGCACTGAGACGACGGCGTTTCCCAACCTCGATTTCGAGCTGAGGAAGTTCCTCCGCCCCGGCGAGATCGTGATGCTCACTCCGAAAGGCCTGCGGCAGGAGAGGAAGGGAAACGAGCAGCAGCAGACTTGCGCCTTCCTCTGGATATACACCGGGTTCCCCGCCTCGTATTACGAGGGTATCAACGTCGAGACGGTCCGGGAGAGATCGGGCAGGGCGCTAGCGCGAAAAGACGCCGATATCGAGGTAGACGTCGTGGCGGGCATCCCCGACTCGGGAACATCACACGCCATCGGGTACGCGATAGAATCGGGCAAGCCCTACAGGCGCCCGCTGGTCAAGTACACGCCAGGATACGGGCGCAGCTACATACCGCCTTCCCAGGACATCCGTGACCATGTGGCGAAGATGAAGCTGGTCCCAAACAAGGCGATAATCGACGGGAACCGTATAATAATCTGCGAGGATTCGATCGTGCGGGGGACGCAGCTGAAGAACTTCACGGTCAGGAAGCTCATGGCCGGCGGCGCAAAAGAGGTGCACGTACGTCCGGCATGCCCTCCGCTGATGTTCCCCTGCAGGTTCAACCTCTCGACGCGCGATATCAACGAGCTTGCAGCCCGCAGGGCGATAAGAGCCCTCGAGGGCGAAGACATCGAGGACATCTCGGAGTATCTGGACCCCTCGACCGAAAAGTACGCCGAAATGATCGAATGGATACGCAGGGACCTCGAGGTCACCACTCTGCGCTACCAGACCATCGAGGACATGGTCGAGGCGATAGGTCTCCCGAAGGAGAAGCTCTGCCTCTACTGCTGGAACGGCGAGTACCCCGAACCCGGCACGAGCTGCGCCGGATGCGGCAGGGAAGAGGTCGGCGCCGAAACCTGAGCGTGGCGGCGGCCGGCCTGAAGCGGGATGGTCTTATGGCTATACGCGAGATCCTTCAACTCGGTAATCCCGATCTGTACGAGATTTCGACCGAGGTCGAGGAGGACGAGCTCGACCTGATGGGCGACATAGCGTCCGATCTCGAGGACACGATGCTCGATTTCCGCGAGAGGTACGGCGCAGGGCGGGCGATCGCGGCTCCCCAGATAGGCGAGCGCAAGCGGATGGTCTACATGAACACCGGCGAGCCGGTCATCCTTCTGAATCCCGTCATAACCGAGTACAGCCCGGAGATGATCGAGGTGTGGGACGACTGCATGAGTTTTCCCGACCTGCTGGTCAGGGTGAAGAGGCACAGGTCGATCGCCGTCACCTGCAGGGACCTCGAGTGGAAGGAGAGAAAGATCGAAGCGGACGACGGCCTCGCCGAGCTCCTTCAGCACGAGATAGATCACCTCGACGGAGTGCTTGCCGTGATGAGGGCGATCGACGAACGCTCTTTCGTGACGAGAAGCGAGAGATGGCGGGTCAAGGGGGAATGATCCCCGGTCACTGCTCCAGCTTTTCGAGCTCCCCGATGAAGGCTGACACGGCATCTTCCGCGATATCGACCAGCAGGACCTTCTTTATCGATCCGCCTTTATGACCCTGCAGAGCCGCGATAACGGCGGCCGCCGACTCTTCAGCCCCGATACCGCCGTCGACATATCCCAGGCCGGGCACGGCGATCGTCTCCGCCTCGAGCTTGTCGGCTTCTTTCATGGCGGCGGCCAGAGCCACGGTCACGGATTCGGATGTGATGGCGCCCGACCCGTCCCTGACGGCGGTGAGGATGATGTTGCCTGTCGGCAGCCTGCCCGGGCCCGTAGAGACTACGCTTCCCCCGGCTATCGGTGCCTTCTGTGCCGCCTCTTTCTCTACATCGGGGCCCGCTGCCTCCCTGACCGCCGCCGCGGCGCCCGCCGTCATACCTCCGCCGGGTTCCACCGGGACGACTATGGCGTCGGAGAAGACCTCCGTTATGTCGGCAAGCCGGACCTCGATGCCGATATCCCCGATCGCGGTGATTAACCTGTTCTCGTCCATCGCGATGCCGGCTAGGATCACGTCGGGGCGCTTCTTGAAATCGGCGATCATCGCCTCTCCCTTGCGGGCCGCCCAGCCAGCCGCCTTGAACACTTCGGCGGGGTCGAGCCCGCCGCTCTCCCATGCGGCGATCTTCTCGGCCAGGGGACCGAGGAGCTCTGCCGACCTGCGGCGCCTCATGCGCGCGATGAATTCCTTCTTTCGTACGTCTCTGGGGTCGTCTTCGAAAAGCATCGTTTCCTCCATTTTCGGTCTTTTCATGAGCCGCCGGGAATTATATCCTATCGGGACCGCGGCAGAAAGCCGCAAGTGAATTAAAAGGACCGGCCCTGGCAGGGCCGTAAGAAAGGAGCGGGGATGAGAAGGATATCCCTCTTTTTGACAGCGCTGGCGCTGGTCGCCATGATCGCGGCCTCGGCGGTGGCGGAAGGGAAGAAGCCCTGGACGCCGGATGACCTCTGGAGACTCAAGCGCGTCGGCGACAACCAGGTCTCGCCCGACGGGAAGTGGATTGCCTATGTGGTGAGCACAACGGATATCGAGGAGAACAGCGGCGATTCCGACATATGGATCATCTCTTCAGGCGGAGGCGAGCCGCGAAGGATGACGACGAGCCCGAAGAGCGACGGCAGCCCGCGCTGGTCTCCGGACGGAGGGAAGATAGCCTTCCTCTCGTCGCGGGACGGCTCGAGCCAGATATACATCCTCTCGCTGCAGGGGGGAGAGGCGAGAAAGGCGACCAACATCTACGGCGGCGTCGGCGAGTTCATCTGGACGCGCGACGGGGAGGGCTTCATCTTCACGGCGAGCACCTATCCCGGTTGCGCCGACTTCGACAGCGTGAAGGCGAAGGACGAGGAGAAGGAGAAGTCCAAGGTCACGGCGAAGGTCCATAAGCACCTGATGTACAGGCACTGGGACACCTACGAGGACGGCAAGGTCCAGCATCTCTTTTATGCCGCCGCCGAGGACGGCAAGCCCCGCGACCTTACGCCCGACCTGAAATTTGACGCCCTGACCTACTGGCTCGCCTCCGCGGGGAGGGATTACGACCTGAGCCCCGACGGTTGCACGCTCTATTTCTCCGGCAAGCAGGACGAGGACCAGGCCGTCTCGTACAACGAGGAGATCTGGATGGTCCCGGTCGAGGGCGGCGAGGTTACAAAGCTCACCTCCAATCCCGCGGCGGACAGCCATCCGCGCGTATCCCCGGACGGGAAATATCTCGCCTGGCGGGCCACGCGCAGGCCGGGTTACGAGTCTGACAGGTACGAGCTCACGGTGATGAAGCTCCCCGACGGGAAGCCCGTCTCGCTGACCCCCGACTTCGACCGCAGCGTCGGATCGTTATTCTGGTCGCACGACGGGAAAAAGATCTACTTCTCCGCCGAGGACAGGGCCGACATCGACCTGTTCAGCGTTCCCTTGCAGGGCGGGAAGGTCGAGACGGTGATCGGGGGCAAGGGGGCGGCAGGCCGCGGATACCACATGAACGTCGAGCCGGGTCCTAAGGACAGGTTCTTCACATACCTCTACAGGCCGATGGTCCATTACTACGAGGTGTTCCGTTGCGACTCGAAGGGCGGCGGTGTCAGGAAGCTCACCGGCGTGAACGACAGCATCTACGCCGAGTATCATTTCCCCGACGCCGAGGAGTTCTGGTATGAGGGCGCCGAAGGCGCTAAGGTCAACGGCTTCCTCGTAAAGCCGATGAACTTCGACCCGGCCAGGAAATACCCGCTGCTCGTGAGGATACACGGTGGCCCGCAGCAGATGTTCGGATACGCTTACAGGACCGAGTACGCCGTCTTCTCGGGCGCCGACTACGCGGTCTTCTTCTGTAACCCGCGCGGCTCCACGGGATACGGCCAGGAGTTCTGCGACGGGATAAACGGCGACTGGGGCGGCAAGGTCATAGAGGATATAAAGAGCGGGGTGCGCTACGTGCTCGCGAACTACGCCTGGGTCGATGGCGGCAAGGTCGCCGGCTGGGGTGGCTCTTTCGGCGGGTTCGTCTGCAACTGGCTGCAGGGGCACAACGAGGACAGGATGTTCTCTGTGCTCGTATCCCACGCCGGAGAGGCGGACCAGTGGAGCGCGTACGGCTCGACCGAGGAGCTCTGGTTCCCCGAGTGGGAGTTCGGGGGGCCTCCCTGGGATGACCCCGGGCTCTACGACCGCTTCTCTCCGATACGCTACGCGAAGAACTTCGCGACCCCTCACCTGATCATACACGGCGAGCTCGATTACCGCGTGCCTATCACGGGGGGCGAACAGATGTTCACCGCGCTGCAGCGCCTCGATGTGCCGTCGAAGATGATAAGGTACCCGGACGAGAATCACTGGATACTCCAGCCGCAGAACGCGCGGTTCTGGTACGCGTCGATACTCGACTGGTGCGACCAGTGGCTGAAGCGCGGCGGGGCTGAGAAGGAAGAATAGAAAAGGGGCCGGCTTTACCCTCGTCTCCCCGGAGGCACCGAGGTCGACTGCGGGTAAAGCCGGCCCTTTCCATCCCCGCCACGGCTTCATCTTTTTTATAAGTAAGAGCAACCGAGGGTTTCTTCGGGACCGGCCCCTGTCCATTCCGCCGCCACAACTTCATCTTTAATAAGAGGGCACCGAGGTCGACTGCGGGTAAAGCCGGCCGGTTCAGTCACTGGTCACACAACATCTATTTTTTATGAGGGGGAAGGGGGGAGCCGGATTCCTTGAGGCAGCGCTCGGCGTCCGGGTGGCCGGGGTCCACTTCCAGGGCTTCGCGCCAGAGCGCCTGCGCGGCGGGAATGTCGCCTGAGTTCGCGTAGACCTTGCCGAGCCGCACGAGATTGTTGGCTTTCCCGAACGAGGTGTCCCTCGCTATCCTGAGCCCAGTCGCGTAGAAGATCAGCAGCAGGGCCACGGCCATGATCGCGAGGTCTACGACCTTCCTGTCCCTGATCATCTTCAGAAGGAGCATGATCGCCGCTCCGGCGAACGGGATAAGGAACCCGGCGACCGGCAGCCGGTAACGCGCGAGTACGTAGAAGATGACCGCGGCCGCGAGGTAGGTCAGCACCCCGCCGTAGAGCAGTATAAGCCTGCTTCGCTGCTTCCAGGTAAGGACTATCCCGAGTATCGCGAACGAGACCACGAACCAGTATCCCGGCAGGGGCAGCGCGATGACCCCGCCGAACCTCTTGTGGAACGGCATGCTCTCAACGCTGGCGCGCTCGTACCTGTTGAAGAAGTACAGGAACTTCCTCAGGTCCAGGGCCGCCGTTTTTCCCGGCTCGGCGGCGATGTATTTCAACGTCTCCTTCGTCCAGAACCCTGAGACCTCTCCGGGGGAGAGCTTTCGCTTCTCCGCCGATTCGGCCAGCATGCGCATCCTCTCCTGCTGGACCTCCGGTGTCCCGCCCAGGGGCATGTCGTGGTAGAACGGCACCGAGTAGAAGCCGTTCGCCCTCGGGTTGTTGCCTATGTAGAAGTTGATCCCGCCGCCAGTGGTAAGAGGCGTGAATGTCCCCGTCATCCTCGCGTTGCGTATAGTCAGCGGCGCTACGGAGAAGACGAGGCCTATAAGGAGCACCACCGAAGACCTGAGGAGACCGCTTCCGTGACGAAGGCCGGGGGCAGCGCTTTCCGGGGCGGTTTCGGCGGCGGCCTCGCCGGGTCTTTTCATCCTGACCCAGATATATATCAGCGCGAATGGCAGGAGCAGGAGAGCGACCGGCTTTGTCATCACCGAGAGCCCGAGCACGAATCCGGCGGCCAGAAGCCTCGCCGGCCCGGGCAGCCCTTTGTCGGGGACCATCAGCAGGACGAAAAGCGAGTTGAGAAAGAGTATCAGGGTGGCCGGCAGGAGCACTCCCTCGTAAAATATCGCCGGAAGGTAGAGGGCCGCGATAAGACCGGCGATTATCCCGGCCGTCGATGACCTGAAGAGCCTTCTGGTCACTACCGTGATGAACGCGCAGGCCAGAACCCCGAGCAGGGCCTGCGTGCACCTGACCGCCGTGAGGTTCGGCCCGAAGATCCTGTATATCAGCGAGAGAAACCACGGGTAGAGCGGCGCCTGCATCAGCCTCGTCGCGGGGAGCTCGCTTCCCCACACGAGCGCCTTCGCCCACTTGTCGTAGACCGCGGAGTCGAGGACGAGGTCGTTGGCCAGGGGATTGAAGCGGGCGGTGAATATCACGTGGATCAGGCGGACGAGGGCGGCGACGAGTACGACCATCGCAGCGAGGAAGCTCTCACTGATATATTTAGGCTCTCCGTCGCTCCGTTTCACCGGGTTCGCTCCATCTGGACAGGGGGGACCTATCTACCGCGGAAAATACTACACGACCGCCTAGAGGGGGGTCAATGCCCCGTTGTGACCTCGAATAGCGAGTCGGCGTCCATCTTCCATGCCGCGAGGCCGGTAGCCTCGACGCCCACCGAGTCGATCGATCCCTGCAGCAACGCGGGCACTCCCGGCAGGAGCCTGACTGTGACCTTCGTGCCTCCCGAAGTCGTGAATATCGCGAACGGGGGGCCGCCGGTCTCCGCG
>Ga0315542_1002676_pt1 | contig 10754 bp, 9 predicted proteins | sample SalMarSW160120MG_FD_202541 | JGI IMG/M metagenome (GOLD analysis project Ga0315542, IMG submission 202541) | Salt marsh sediment microbial communities from the Plum Island Ecosystem LTER, Massachusetts, United States - Salt Marsh Sediment SW1601-20 ... | reverse complement strand
GAACCAGGTCAAAATAGAAAAGTCCCCTCAGGAATCTGGCTTCACCTACATAACGGTTTCGTAAGGTAGTATCCATCGATATGGCTGGTACCTTTTCAATAACAACATTGGCCCATTTGATACCCTGATATAAAGTGGCCCACCAGCGATCCAATCCGTCACCCGTTGTGCTGAATGTGAAATTATCGTAAGCTCCAACAGTTGACAATTGATCATTTGTATTACTTCCTTTATAGGCATCGTCTGACATGATATCTAAAATCGGGTATCCTCCCGAATTATAATACCAATCCCTGACAGCAGCATATACGGCATTGGTAGCCTGCAAGGCATCAGAAGGAGAGGTAGGAAAAGAAGCCTGCGTCAATTCTCCCTGTGGATTTTCCTGTAAAAAATCTGTACATCCTGCGATCAGGAAGAATATACAGAGCAATAATATATTTCTTGTTTTCATAATATTCAGAAGGTTAAGTTGATGCCAAAAGAATAATCCGAAGTGACCGGGTAAGTTCCATAATCGATCCCGTTGGAAATAACATCAGAGCTACCAATTTCAGGAGTGTACCCTGTAAACTTCGTCAGAGTATATATATTGGAACCCTTTACATAGATCCTCAATTGCTTTATTGCTATCTTTTCTGTTAAACCTTGAGGCAGCGTATAGCCCAGAGTTACATTTCTCAATCTGGTAAACGATCCGTCCTGAATAAATTTATCGGAAGGGAGGTAATTGTTCCCTCCATATGTAGCTCGTGGTTCCGAATTGCTTGTTCCCGGGCCTGTCCAGGACCCCAAAACATGTTTTTCCCAGTTGTAGGGATCAGGCCTGACAACTTCCTTGGCATTAAAAAGTTTATTGCCATAAACTCCCTGGATATCGAAGGAGAAGTCAAAACCCTTATAATCGGCTTCCAGATTAAATCCCAGAATAAATCTGGGAATAGGTGATCCTATGTAGGTTCGGTCATTTCCATCAATCTTCCCGTCATTATTCACATCTACAAGTCGTAGATCACCCGGAACTGCCGTGGAAAGATGAGGATATGCATTCAGATCATCAATAGTCTGAAATACTCCATCTGTTTTGTATCCGTAAAAAGCTCCAGTAGGCAGCCCTACCCTGCTTTGAGTTACGGGGATCCCGTTAGCCAGAAACCCGCCATACAATACAGAATCGATTCCACTGCTACCTCCAACTTTTAAAACTTTGTTCTGAAGCGTCGATCCCAAAACAGTAATGTTATAAGATACCTGGCCGATTTTATCCTTCCAGGTAATTTTGCTCTCAAATCCGGTGTTTTTAACTGAAGCTGCATTAAAATCAACTTTTGCTCCTTGTCCGTTTCCAAGGTAATCCGGAGTGGACAATGGAATCAGGATATCACTTGTGACGCGATTGTAATAGTCAAATTCTCCCGTCAGCTTATTCTTGAAAAGTCCAATTTCCAGACCAGCATCGCTCTGAGTGGTACTTTCCCATTTCAGGTTCGGGTTACCTGAAACAGAATAGGTCATGGCCGAATTTGCCGATGGGGGAATGCCCAGCACTGTTACCAGGGTCTCAGTCAGAGAATATTGCTTATCATATGCGATTTTATCATTCCCTATGATACCCCAGCTTCCCCTCAGTTTTAAATTCGAAATGACAGGTATATTTTCCATGAAGTGCTCTCTTGAAACAAGCCAGCCCACAGCAAAAGAAGGGAAATTGCCATACCGGTTACTTGAACTGAACTTGGAAGAACCATCGCGTCGGTAGGTTGCTGTTAAAATATATTTTGAATTGTAAGTATAGTTGGCTCTGAAGAGGTACGAGATCATAGAATAGTTTTGATTTGGATCCACCCCGTTAGATATACTGCCAAGGGTATTTACCCCGTTAGTAGGATCGTAGATATAATTTGGATTGAAGTACCAGAAATCAGGAGAGGTGCGGATAATATTTTTCCCTTTAATTGAGAAATTCTCCGATGTAGCTTTCTGCATTGTATAACCTGATACGATGTCTAAGGAATGCATGCCAAATTTCTTGTTGAAAGAAAGAGTATTTTCCCAGAGCCAGGTGATATTGTGACTGTCTCCTTTATAAAGGGTGTTAAGCAGGTTTTGTTGCTGAGGCGAAACATAAGATGCCGGTGCAAAGCTTATGGCCTGATTATAGGCAGCATCCATACTAAAGCTGGTTTTGGCTTTAAAATCTTTCAGGATCGTTGCTTCGGTATAGAGATTGCCGACACCCCGAACCCCTTTATTATAATTGTTGGAATAGGCCAGATCGGCCAGTGGATTTCCTACGTTAAATACCTGGGCAAAACTTCCGTCAGAATTATAAGGTTCGAGATCGGGACGAGCCCTATAAGCCGAATAGGTTACATTGGGTGCGTTTTGTTGCTTATAGGGAGTTATAGTAATAAAATTACCCACAGTTATATTTTTTGTAACGGAATAAGTATTATTTAATTGCAAAGTGAGCCTCTCGTAGCTTGATTTATCTATTAACCCATCCTGTTTGAAATAACCTATACTCACATAATATTGTGATGATTCTGTCGCACCGGAAACCGATAATTGATGACTCTGAATAGAGGCAGGATGAAATATAAGAGACTGCCAGTCGGTATTTGGAACTAAATCTACATTATTATAGGTTGGAGTAATTTCATTAACCACTGTTGCATATTCCGGTCCGGTGAGCAAATCGATCTTTTTTGCCAATACCTGCATACTAAATTCGCCCGAATAACTAAAAGCGCCTTTTCCATTGCCTTTTTTACCGGATTTAGTGGTTATTATGATAACGCCATTGGCTCCCCTGGAACCATAAATAGCTGTTGCCGAAGCATCCTTCAGGATATCCATAGAGGCAATATCGTCCGAGCTGAGAAAGGATATATCATCAAGGATCACCCCATCGACTACAAATATTGGAGAACTGTTATTAAAGGTTCCAACACCCCTGATGCGAAGTGTAGGTACAGCTCCGGGTGCACCCGAGGTACTGGTAACCTGAACACCGGTTACTTTTCCCTGCAATGCCTGCTCAGGATTTAAGGATGTGATTTTCGAAAGATCAACTGAGTTTACCATGGAAACAGATCCGGTCAAATCGCTTTTTTTAACAGTTCCATAACCGATCACAACCACATCGTTTAATTCGTTGTATTTCTCCTGGAACTTAACATTTATTTCAGTTTTACCGGCAACCGGAATCATCTGGGTCACCATGCCTAAAAAAGAAAAAACCAAAGTGTCCTTTGAAGAAGCATCAATGGCATAAGCACCATCAACATCGCTGAAAGTGCCTCGCAATGTATTTTTAACCTGTACCGATGCACCAATAACAGGATCATTCTTATCATCCGTAATCTTCCCTATAACAGTCTGTTGAGAAAACACGGGAAGAAGCATTACCTGGGAAATAAAAAACAGGACTAATTTTTTCATGGGTCGGATCTATTTTAACCAAAGTAAATCAATAACAATTCCCAGAAGAAAAAGTTATTGTTAATTTCACTTTCTCATTAAATATTTTGTTTCTTGTAATAACACAACAACAGTACATCATTCATTTTCTTATCTTTGATCATTAAGCATTTACGAAATTATTTTTTCCTTTTTTATTATTTTTTAAACAACCTGCATACTTTGAATACCTTTAGTGCAGCTGAAAATCAATATGCACTATGTACCAGACCGGAACTGGCTTTCCAGACATCTTGCCCGGTTTAAACGGAGGAAAAGATTTCACAACCCTTATGGCTTCAGCATCGAGTTCGGGATCAACACCTTTTAAAATACTGACTTGATCTACAGTCCCTTTGGAAGTTACGCAGAACCTCACATATACTTTACCCTGTATGTTGTTATCCAAAGCTATCCTGGGGTATTTTGTATTCTCAGCAATGTACTTATAAAGGCCCTCCTCCCCTCCCTGCGGCACGGGCATTTCTTCAACCGAAATAAATGGTTCAGGCTCAGCCGTCTGTTCCTGCACCTCTTCCTTAACTGCCGGAACTACTTCAACTACTTCATTATTCTTAACTTTTGTCTGTGCCTCATCAGCAGTCATAAGTTTTCCTGATTCAGCAGGCATAACCGAGTCTACAACAACCGGAGCCACATATTTAACCTGCTTGATGACCTTTTTTAATGGTTGCGAGGGAGGAGGAGGTACTTTAGGAATTAGTTCATCCGGTTTATCGAAATTCTCCATATTTATCTCAACTTGTCTTTCAACAGGCTCATGCCTGTTTCCCGACGCTCTGGCACTTAAGAATGGAGCAATACAGGCTGAAACCATAATTATGACCCCGATAAGAATTGATATTATAACATTACGATTATATTTCTTACGCAGTTCATATGCTCCATAATCCTTATTCCTGATCGCAAATATAATATCATCAAAATCAGGAATTCTTTTCAAGTCTTTTGCCATGATATTTTATTTCAAACTTCATATCAAATAACCTTAACATTTATCGGACAAAGCTATTTCAGATAATTGTATGATAAGTTAAGATGAGATTAATGTAACATTAAGAAATGATTAAGAATAACTTCCTTTCACTGACCTTTTTGGTAAGACAATTACAAATACATTACCTTAACATAGATATACTATATTATAACAAAAATCAACATTAATTGTTCTACCGGATGGGCATTTGAAAACCTTTTTATTTATCCGGTATATCAGGAAGGTTTATGGAAACTTTTTGAATAATAGAGCCAGACTGAAGGATGCATAGTATAAAGCCTGTATTTTTCACCGTCGAATACCATAATGGGACTGGAATGGTCACCCGGGACGATAGGATTCCCGGGGTATTTTATCCAGTGAATCAAATCATCTGACATAGCCACATTAGATGTCCATATATTTTCAGAGTCTGACTTTTCTGCCTTTGATAATGCATGATAATACATGTAATACATGCCTTTATATTTTACAACCTGGTTCGCTGCCAACATTGTGGAATCATACTTCTCAGGTCCCCTGTTAAGAACGGGTTCGTCCTGAATATTTATCCAGCTTCGGTGATCATCTGACTTTGCCAGCCATATTCCTTCATCTCTGCGCTCATAAAAAAGATACCATCGCCCATTCTCGATCAAAACATTCGGGGTGCCATAAGGCCCTGGAATAGTATCGCCATTTACCTTACGGATAATCAAATCGCCTTGTTCCTGCCAGTTTATTCCATTATCGGATATAAGCAGATGTGCGACATCATTTTTACCTTCTGCATACATAAAATATTTGTCCTCGTATTTCAGAACAAACATATCTTCCGTCCATTTTTCACTGAATATCGGATTCCCGGGATATCTTTTCCATTTAATACCATCATCTGAGGTCGCATAACCAAGAAATTTCGGATCATTATCCTCTTTTTTATACCCGGTATACCACAACTTGTAGATTCCATTTTCATATAGAATATATCCACGTTCGCGGATCATTTTATCCCATGTATCCTGACCTGTACCCCGGAAAACAGGATTTGCTTTATACGGCACAAAAGAAACCATTTCCTCTGCAAACTCTTTCGCATTAACCTTCTGAACAGAAGGTGCATTACTGATTCTGCAACCTGGGATTACCAGGATCATATAAAAAAAGCATGCTGATATAATGGTTTTCATTATTTTGGAGTTTAAGGAGTGTCGCCGCCTGATAAGTTCAAATTTTGACAGATGGAATAATCCTATTTTGGATACAGGATGTCAATCTGGTTTTTGCAAAATGTAGCTTTGATAAATATATTTTCTTTTTACGAACGATTCATAGGTACCAGAACCAACGTTTCCGGCAAATTTGAAGGTTAATTTTTGGAATGGCTTAGGTACCAGTTTCTTTATTAGTGTTCTACGGCGTTCATCATCTTTCTCCAGGGCTTTTATTATGCAGCAAGTTATATCTTTGTCCATAATAACATTCATTCCTGAATTTGAAAGTAGTCTTTGCACTTCCGGCCATTCATAATTGTAACGAAAATCAGTAAAAAGGAAATATCCTCCTGGACGCAGAACCCGGTTTACTTCAGAAAGGAAAATATCCATTCTCTGATATCTATGAGAAGACTCCACACTTAATAAAATGTCACAAGAATCATTCATTAAGGGTAGATTATGCGCATCACCAGTCTTGAAAGACAGATTATTGACATTGTAGAATCCATTCGCAAAGTCAACTGCATGCCTATCAATATCTATTCCTATTGATGAAGATGGCAATGCTTTTTTTGAACAATAAGCCAATCCTCCACCTCGTCCACAGCCAATTTCTACAATATCCTTATAGGTCAACTCAACATTTGCAGTCAAATGATCATATAACTGTATCGAATATCGGTTATTCTCATCCTCATGATCTAGTGGAACATTTTTATCAGTTTCACAGTATCCGTAATTCATAAAATGAATTTCTTTATTTTTATCTAATTTGCCGATAAACCAATAAATGGATTTGTACTTCCATTCGATTAAAATACCCATCGTTCTAATTTATTTAGTAATTCAATTCTGTTAACCCGGGCCATGTTGTTTTCAAATATTTTGAATTTTGCTAAATTTACATAAAAACTTCCGCCATGAAAAAAATAATTCTCACCATCCTTCTTACATTGGCTTCTATTTTCATTGTTTTTACTGCCTATATGTATTCAGGGATTTACGACATAAGTCAGCTGGTCCCTCATAATAGAATTACAAAATGGATGATCAATACTACTACCCATCACTCCATTAACAGAAGATTAAAAGATATTCCGGTGCCGCCACTTAACGATACTGCGATGATTATACAGGGTTTCATACATTACAATGAGATGTGTGTTATCTGCCATGGCGCTCCCGGCACTGATCCTGAGGAATTGACACAGGGGCTTTATCCAAAACCTCCCAGGTTTTATAAATCAGATGATATGCCTGATCCTGATGAAGCATTCTGGATCATTAAAAATGGTATAAAGATGACCAGTATGCCCGCATTTGGTCCAACGCATGATGACCAGAAAATTTGGGCCATCACCGATTTCTTGTTAAATAAAATGAACAAGATGTCGCCTGAAGAATATCAGGAATGGATGAAAAAGTATAGTGAATAAAGCGTTGGGCCAGGTTTTATGATTTTCTTGCTTTTTTTAGCATATCTTTTGACAGATCTATTCCGATATTTTGACCATTTGCACTTTATAAAAGATGTCAGCACTCCCCTTCAACAGCAAATTTAACGGTTAGTGTGAATAATAGACACCGAATATTAAAATACATATAAAATCTGCTGTTACCTGAAATATATCTAACATTAATGTTAATTACGACTTTTTTCAAGGTTTTCAGGATAATTTTTAGTAATTTGATAAGGTTATTGATGAACCTGACTGATGTTCAAATCCATCCCTGGAGGATGTACGTTAATGTGAAGATTTATAAATATTCTGTTGTTAACCTTTTAATTTATTAAGTATGAAAATCAAAGTTATTGTTTTAGTAGCCTTGTTTTCATTTGGATTTTTTGTTTTTCAATCGTGCCAAAAAAGCCAGAAGAAAATCGTCATTGGTCTTTTGATGGATGACTTTGCGACAGAGCGCTGGGCCAAGGATACTACCTTCTTTATTAATAAAGTAAATGAACTTGGAGGTATAGTGATTTGCAGAATTGCAAACCGGGATCCCTTAAAACAACTTGAACAGGCCAAAGAGCTGATTAATAAAAAAGTTGACATTTTAGTCATAGTACCAGCTGACCTCGAAAAAGCAGGTCAAATTGTTTCAGCAGCCCATGAAGCTCATATTCAGGCAATATCATACGACCGTTTAATACTGAATTCCAATTTAGATTATTATATATCATTCGACAATGTTAAAGTAGGTGAATTACAAGCCGATTACATACTGAACCGACTGGGTAAAGGAAATGTTGCTCTGATAGGAGGTCCGTTGACCGATTATAACTCATATTTCTTAAGACTGGGACAAATAGGTATTTTGCAGCCTTTTATAGAAAAAGGAGATATTAAGATAATTTACGATAAATATGCTCCTTCATGGTCCGATACTTCGGGTTACCGAATGGCGCTTTCGTGTCTGAAAGCCTACCCGAATAAAGTTGATGCTTTTATTGCTTCTAACGATTTACTTGCAAAAGGCGTAATCGAAGCTCTCGAAGAAAAATCGCTTGCCGGAAAAGTCCTGGTTACAGGACAGGATGGCGATTCGTTAGCCTGTGAGAATATTATTATGGGCAGACAGTCCATGACTGTTTACAAACCAATTGAAGCCCTGGCTTTTGCTGCCGCCGAGGCAGCCATGTCAATCGCCGGTAACCACGACATTGAAAACGCGAACACAACGACCAACAATGGAAGAAAGCTGGTTCCATCCATCCTCCTGGCTCCAATGGTTGTTAACAAAGGAAATATAGGGATGCAGATAAATATAGGAAAATACATGAAAGACAATTTTAATTAACCTGACTTCTAAATAATCTTTTAAGCCCGGCTTGACTTTTTACCGGGCTTTATTTGTTATTCTTCCAGAGAAGTCTGATTTTTAACCAAATATATGTTGGATGTTTGTGACGTACCAAACAATCGGGAATAATGTGTGAATGAAAGTGCCGGTGCAGGAAAATTCAAAGCTGCTGTTAATCTGTTAAAAGGTGATAAATATCATTTTTCCAGACAATCTGGTAGATAAAACAATTTTAATTTTTATTTTTAACCCTTTCAGAAAAGTAAATATTAATAATATTAAGATCATCGGAATGAAAATGAAACTCAGAAATTTAATTAAAACAGTCAGCCTTCTTGTTGTAATAGTTTTTTCAACTGCAACTATTAAAGCCCAGGGGCGAAATGATGTTATCAAAGCTTACAATGAAGGGGCCAAGACAGCCAAGACGGATCCCCAGGCAGCAATTAAAGCCTTTGAAAAAGTGGTCAGCCTGTCCGAACAGGTTGGTGATTCAGCAGCTGATTTGAGGCAGCAGGCAATAAAAGTATTGCCCAGTTTGTATTATAATGTCGCCGCAAATGCTTATACCGGGAAAAAGCCAACACGCGAAATAGTTCAGGCTGCAAAAAAAGCAGCCGCTGCAGCATTAAAATATGATAACACATCAATTAAACAAAATGCTGATATAATTCTGGTAAAAGCATATAATAAAATGGCAGGAGAGTATTTCTCGAAAGACGACTATAGTGGGGCACTTGCAGCATTTGACAGCGTTTTGTTAATAAATCCCGATTATTCCTCGGCTCTTTACAATAAAGCGCTTATATATATTCAACAGGGTAACTCCGACGATTTTGAGAAAACAATTGATTCATTTATTGAGAAAATGAAGACTGGAAATAATGAAGCAAAAGTCAAGCAGGCATCAGATCTGGCACTCAACTATTTTCGGTCTGCCGGGTCGAAAGCAAACCAGGAAGATAAACTTGATGAGGCATTAAATTTACTGAATAAAGCTGCAAAATATGGCGATGACAAGGATCTGTTCTATTACTTTGCTGATGTTTACAACAAACAGAAGGATTACGAAAAGGGATTAGACTATGCCCGGAAAGGTCTGGCTCTTGAAACTGGTGATGCTGAAGCTAAAGCAAAATTTTACTTTCAGATTGCACTGGCACAGGAAGGGAAAGGTCAGACATCTGAGGCCTGTGAATCATTCAAAAATGCCTCTTATGGAGTTTTTGCAGAGCCCTCTAAAGCGAAGCGGGCTAACCTGAAATGTAGTTAACCTGGTTAAAAAGGAAGATACTTATCTGTAAATATTGTTAGATTCGGGCACCAGTTTTAAATCATTGGGGCACCATATCATTCAATGAAAAATCCTGTCGGATTGATTTCAACAGGAAATCTATAGACCCATGAAGGTCACGAGGTGGCTTTTTTCCCCTCCTGTCAGACTTAGCACTTAAGTTCCAAATAATGTTAGCGGATCAAACATCAGCAAATTGATTATCAGTTAAAAACTTGCTAATTTCAAAAAAAAATTGTATATTGAAGCTTCAGGTTAAATCAAGCATAACTATATAAAGAATTAATAACTATGAAAGATTTATCAAAAGTAATGTTATCATTTATTGTTGGAGCTCTGGCTGGAGCTGCTGCCGGTATATTACTTGCACCCGACAAAGGTAAAAACACACTTAAAAAAGTGAAAGATTCTATCGACAATTTGAGTGAGAAAGTAAAAGATACGGTAGACAATTTGAGTGAGAAAACTAAGAAGACTATTCACCAGGAACAAGAAAAAAAAGAGACTAAACCAGCTTAACAAATCAGGCAAAAACAACAACTATAATTGTTTTGCTTTTTTTATCAATTTAAATAAGATTCTATGAGTTCCCTGTTTAGCGAAATCAAATCTTATGTTCAAACAACATACGACATAAGCCGGTTGGATATTACCGAGAAAATTATCAGAGTAACCAGCCTGATCATTCAGATTTTCATATTTGTAATGCTTTCCTCAGTTGTCTTATTCGTTCTTTCCTTTGCCCTGGCTAATTATCTGGACAATTATTGGAATGATACAGGCTTAGGATTTTTAGCCGTAACCGGATTTTACATCATTATATTGCTGATATTCATTATTTTCAGAAAGGCTCTTATAATAAAGCCATTAAGTAAAATACTTATCAAACATTTATTGAACAACCAAAGTGAGGAGGAAAATGAAAATGACGATATTTAGCAATATTCAGTCCCTCGAAGATATTCATAAACGGAAACTG
>Ga0315542_1002675_pt1 | contig 10756 bp, 7 predicted proteins | sample SalMarSW160120MG_FD_202541 | JGI IMG/M metagenome (GOLD analysis project Ga0315542, IMG submission 202541) | Salt marsh sediment microbial communities from the Plum Island Ecosystem LTER, Massachusetts, United States - Salt Marsh Sediment SW1601-20 ... | reverse complement strand
ACGGTGAGGGTGTCAGCCCCGAACAGGGCGAAGAGCCGGTTGAGCACCATCTTGAGTTCCCTGGCGTTTCCAGGCCAGCGATAGGATTTGAGTTCGGTCAGGATGTCCAGCGGCAACCCCTTGCTCCGAGCGTGGGTGAGTTTCTGCCAAAAATGTTGGGCCAACAGGGGGATATCATCGGGATGCTCCCGGAGGGCCGGGGTGCGAATGAGGAACCCGCGCAGCCGGTAGTAGAGATCCTCCCGAAACTGGCCCAGGGTGACCAAGGCACGGAGGTCCCGGTTGGTGGCCGCCAGGACCCGGGCCTTGACTTTGATGCTTTTGGCGGCGCCGACCCGCCTGATGTCTCCATAATCCAGGGCCCGTAAGACCTTGGCCTGATGTTCGGGTTTCAAATCCCCTACCTCGTCTAAAAACAGCACGCCTTCCCCCGCCGCCTCCCAGAGCCCCATCCTTTCTTCCCGGGCATCGGTGAATGCCCCTTTCACGTGGCCAAAAAGCTCATTTTCCAGGAGATCGCCGGGAATGGCGGCACAGTTCACCGTGACGAAATCATGCTGACGGCGGCTGCTGTTCTCATAGATGGATCGGGCCACCACCTCTTTGCCGGTGCCGGTATCCCCCATGATCAAAACCGGCTGATTGAGCTGAGCCGCGTGGATGATGAGGGTCCGGACGAGCCGGGCCTCCACCGATTCGCCCAAGTAAGTTTGACGGAGATTTGCCGGCACCTCAAAGCGCCCTTCCAGGTCCAGGAGCAATCGGGAGGTAAAGCTCGGGGGCACCCCGGAAGTTACGGGAGGGCTACCCGGCTGGCCTGGTTGCAGGGTTTCCTGCCACAGTTCCCGGAAGACCTCTTCTGTCGCGCCGATGAGATAGAGGTTGGACTCCCCCAGGCCCATGGCATTCTTCAACAGGGTTTTGATGCTGCGCTTCAACTGGCCGGCGGCCCGATGGCGTCCGTCAATGAGGGGAATTTTTTGGTGCTTCAGCAGGAGCTGCGAGAGGCTTTTGGCCGGATGTTTGACGCCCCGGTCAATGACCAAGTTATTAAATTTAGCCAGAGTCGGCAGGCTGGATGAGCGCACCACCAGGGCCGCGGGCCGCTCTTTCTCGGTAAGTTTTTCAAGATCCCGGGGGGCCTCCAGAGGAATGTCTTCGTGACGAAACCCCGGACCGGCATACGGGGGTGGGAAAAATTTTAATACTTGCATAGCAACCTCATTCTTAAGGTTGAATTCTAAGCATATTTCCTCAACGAAATTCCTATACTCAACTAATATTAATCACCAGAAAGATTTTAACATATTAATATTCTTAATAATTTATTGTGGCACGGAACTTGTATTTTATGCAGAGAAAAATTGAATAACTCAACCGAAAATTGAAAATGGCGGGTTGATTATGGAACAGAATTACTCTCATGTCAACCACTATGGGTCGGAATCCCAAGAAACCCTCCGGCAGGTGGCGGATCTTTGCATGCAAGCCCTCAAGCTGCCGGCCCTGGTGACCCCGGATAGTCGGTCTTTTCACTCCGAGGACAGAGATGGCGGGGCTCACCGGGGAATCTTCTCTTACCACGGCAAGCTGGTGGAAAACGATTTCATTGTGCTGGAATGCGAACTCTTCCAGGGGGCCCGGGACTTACGCATCTCCAGCACAGCCATCTTTGAGCACCTGTCCGCGGTGCGAGACCCGGTGAAGCTGGCCCCACCCCAGGATCTTCCTTCGGGTAAAGCATCCTATTTCGTCACACTGAAGATCAAGGCCGTGCCCCTGTCTCTGACCAGGGCCAGCACCCTGATGGACGAGTTAAAACATCTTGACCTGTTGGCCAGAAATCTCCAGGACGAGGTGCCGGCAGTCCGGAACGACGCTGAATTGGCCGAGCTCTACAAGGAGGTGGCGGATTTTCTGGAGCCCGTGCCGGTTTGGCTGGGACCCGGAGCGGAGTTGGAGCCCATTTGGGAACAATGGGCGAAGGAGGCGGTGGATTACCTCTTGGGGTCCTCGTCAGTGGCCCTGGCCGCCCCGCTCCCCGCCGAACGCGACTTTGCCCTGGCCGTCTTGGCTCACCTAATTCAAAGATTCAACCGGACCCTGGGAAAGGTAAAGCTTTCGGCAGTTAACGCTCGCACACTGATGGAGTTGACCGAGAAGGCCCCCGGCCTGGTGGCGCTTCCGGCCCTGAGCCTCAGCCTGGGCACCAGTCTGTACGATCTGGGCAATGAAATGCAGGCCTTGCTGAGCACCCTGACTTATCAAAACCGGCCCGTGGTCTTTACGGGGGCCCTTGACGAGTTGCAAGCGGTGTTTCATGGCGGCCAGGGAGGGAAGGCCGACCCCCTGGTACCGATAGTGCTGCATGTGCCGCCGGTTACCACGGAAACTCTGGCCCGATTTGCGGTGCGGACCACGGGAGTGCAGGTGGGAGGGCTGCCAGCAGGGTCCGAAGCGAGTTTACTGCAAAGGGTGCTGGCCGAAGTGGTAAATTTGCCGCCGCCGGAACAGCGGCGGGTCTTGCCGGTAGTGGCCCGGCGTGCCGTAAATACCTGGGCCTCGAACGGGGCCGTGGCTACCGGTGATACGTTTGGCGCCCGGGTGAGCGGCCTCTCGGAGACGCTGGCCGGCCTGAGCCCCCGACCCCGGGTCGGGCGCACGCCGACCATTCAGGAGCATTTCACCCTGAGGCTCACTGATCCCGGGCTCTTAAGCTTTTTCCGGGACCGCCTCCTGGGGCAGGACCAGGCCCTCAAGGACGTCTGTTGCCGGTTGGAGAGCGAGGTTCTAACCCGGCCTCCGCATCAACCGTTGCGCTACTGTGCCGAAGGTACGCCGGCCACCGGCAAGTCGGAGAGCACCATCCTGATGGCCGAGTGGCTGGGCATCCCGCACCTCAATATTGATGCGGCCAGCATGCCCAGCTCTCATACTGCGGCCTCCCAGTTGCTGGGTTCCGGGCGGGGTATCGTGGGCTCCCACCAGAGCGGCCGTCTGGAACAGGCTGCCAAGCACCATGCGGGGGCGGTAATTGAGGTGAGCGATTTGGACCATGCGGTCCCGGAGGTGCGGACCGCCATGGCGGATCTTTTCCTGCAGATCCTGGAAACCGGCGAGGCCCAGAGCGCCACTGGCGCCATGTTTTCCTGTGCCAACCTGATATTCGTGTTCACCATGAACCTGCCCGGGGGCCAGGATGCCAAGGTGCACCAGGCCATCGGCTTTCAGCGGGGGCGTGATAACCGGGAAATATGCCGGCGTGTAGTGTCGGAGCTCAAGACCGTGCTGTCCGGCGCCTTTTTAAGCCGGATAGGCAGTCCGATTCTCTTTGAACCCCTGGAGGGGGAGGCCCTGGTCGCCATTGTGGCCCGGGCCATCCAGGCGGCCCTCCAGGCGGCTGCCAGGCGCCTGCATCTCTCCATCCGAGAGGTGGTGGTCCAGCCGGAAGCGGCGCGGCAAGTGCTGGCTTCCCTGGAAAGCAGTGTGACTGCCTTCGGAGTCCGCACCATCCTGGAACATGGCCGCGCTCTGGCTGCCCAGGCCATTTTAGACCGGCAACGACAGGGAGAAGACTTTAAAGGAAAAATTGTGGAGGTTACAGCTTCTCCCCAGGGGAAGTTGAGCCTGAAACTTCGATGAGAAAGGAGGAGGATAGCATGGGAACTGCCATATATCGGGTGGATAAGAGAAAGGAGTATCGCCGGGCGGGGCCGGATGACCTCATAGAGTTGCTGCCGGTTCCCGGCCAAAATCCACTGTTTTTGCCCAAGTGGGTTCTGGAAATCTTGGCTTATGCCATCGCGGCCCATGAAGTCACCCATGTCAGCGGCCCGACGGGTTCAGCGAAAAGTTCGGTTATTGAAGCATTCCATTTGGTACCGAAAAATTTCCAGATCGTGTGCGAGGCTTTGGGCTTCAAACCCCTGCCCATCAAACTGTATTCCGTGGAGATGGCCACTTTTGAGGCGCCGGGGGAACTGTATCAGCGGCGTTCTCTGAAGGACGGGACCACTTTCGATGAACCCAGCGTACTGGTGCGGGCCTTGGAAGACGCGGCCCAGACTAACGGCTGCTTCTATCCTTTGATCTGGCTCAGGGAAATGGGGCGGGTGCATTCTTCCAGCGTGCAGGGGGGCTTGCTCAATCTGATGAGCAAATACGACATCCTTTTGCCGGACGGCCGGAGACTGGACGGCAGTAAAATTGCCTGGGTGGCCGACAGCAATTACCAGGCTGAAGGGGACTCGACCCACACCCTGGTTACCCTGGACGATGCCCTGAGACGCCGTTTCACCATCAATCTGACCCTGGATTACCTGGATCTTTTCCAGGAAATTCAGGTGCTCCAGCATATTTTGTAGGAGAGTCGCGATGAAAAAGCTGCCGAAAAATGAACTCATTGAAAAGGTGGTCATCTTAGGCAACAAAATCCGCAAGCAAAGGCAGGAGGGGAACCTCCAATCCATTAGCCCGCCAACGATCTATGGCTACCTGGCCTTTGTGCGCATGGCCCAGGCCTTGCCTCACCTAGAATTGCGGAAGATTGCCATGGTAACTCTGTTAGGCAACGCCAGCCTGGAGGATCATAATGAAGCCGTAGGTCTATGCAACGGAGTCTTCGGTCTCAGGAAGAACCAGGATCCCGCGTCCATCAAGGAGGCCGATCTGTTTTAAGGGGACCAGCCATGAGTATCTCAAGAACTTATAGCCTGGGCGGTAATTATGCCGCCTGCCGACCGCGGCGTTCCAAAACCGATTGGGCCGGGGTGGGGCCGGGGGACGCCTTCAAGAACAACCTGGACTATCATGTGAAGATGCCGGCCCAACGTCAGTTCTACCAACTGATCCGCAAGGTGCAGAAGGCCGTCATTGATCATACCGGAGCGCCTCCAGAGGCCGATGAACCCAAAATCAAACCTCAGTTAAGTCCGATGATGACCAGCTATCCGTCTACTTTGGCGGCCTATGCGGCCATCGGTCACACCGCTTTTCTCGAGTTTGAAGCCCGGGTCCCTGCCCAGATTTTATTCACCCATCTGGATAAATACCTGGAGAACCCGGCTGAGTATGATGACCTCAGGGTGGACGCCGACAGCTATCGGGAGATGGCGAAAATCGTCACTAAACTGGTCCAGGTGCGGCTCCTGCTGGAGGACCTCTCCCGCTATCCCTTCGTGGCATCGGTGGAGATCTACCGCCTGTTCTCGGCTTCCCAGCAGAACTTCAAATTCCGGTCAGTTCCGGAAATGCTTCAGGCCGTAATTCTCTATGGCGACGTTTTGCCCGATTGGCAGGATCAGAAACTCCACCCCATGACCCGGACCATGCTGCGAGATCTAACCGGGATATGCAACCCTTACTTTGATGAGTTGGCCCATACCCCGTCACACCGGCTGGTACATTTAGGGATGGACTGGGTGAAGATATTATGCCGCGCTCTGGCCCCGTATTTACCGAAACCGGAAGCAGAGGCCGCGGCACCGGAGCCTCTCTCAGAGGAATTGGGGGAAGAAAGCTATCGTTTTAAAAAAGAGGAGGCATTCCGCCAGCTCACCGAGCGCCTGGAACCTCTTGATGGCCCGACTCCGCCCACGCTCTTTGATCCAGCCAGTCAGACCCAGGCCATCAAATCCCTGGTGGGGAGCGGCAGGTCCGCGGAAGATGACATCATCCAGGAGCTCATCAACAATTTTGCCGAAGCCGTGAACCTGGCTGGCGGTCAACCGCGGGAATGGGAGGACATGCGTTCTGATGTGCTGGAGCAGGCGCTGCGAGGCGGGAGTTTCTCTGAAGGGCCGATCCAGGGCAATCCAGCGGAGGGCCATGAGGTGACGGTGCGATTGGGCAAGGACTTCACAGTCGGCGGCGAGATTTTTGATCGACCGGTGGAACTGTCGGAAAACGACCAGGCTTACGCCGAACTCCTGGAAGGCTGCGCCCCCATTGTTCAGACCCTGAAAAAGAACCTTTACCCCAACGTGACGGAGATCCCGGAGACGGAACGGCTGCGGACCAGCGGTTCCCTTGATACCAACCGTCTGGCGGTGGCGGAGTATTCCCAGGTGATTTTCCGGCGCTATCGCATCCGGGAGAAAGCCGACCCCCGGGGTAAACCGGTGGTGCTCATCGCCTGTGACGGCTCCGGCTCCCTGAACCAGGAGCAGATGCGGATGTTGAAGCTCTTGGCCGCCGCCTGGCTCGAATCCACGGTAAAAAGCGAAATCCAAGTGCTGGCCGGCCTCTATCACAGCGGCGCCATCCGTCCGGGGATCTCCGGCCCTCTGGTCCAATGGATCTACCATCCCCGGAAGACCCCGGCTCTGAGCCGCAAGGAGGCCACCCGGGCGCTGGTGGCCCTGCCAGCTTCGGGGACCGGGGCCCAGTCGGATGTCCTGTCCCTGGCGTTTATGCTGGAAGAGGCCCGGGGGCTGGCCCGGGGCCGGATGATCTACCTGATCCTGCTGTCCGATTGCGCCTGGAACATGAGTTTCAGTACCGAGAAAAGCGGCAAAGAAGAAGTCTACGCTTTTTTCGAAACCGTTTGCCAAGAGCAAGCCGGTAAACTCCATACCACCCTGGTTGCCTTGGGGATCAACGGGGAAACGGGCTTCGAAACTCTCTTGGACCGGGTGCTGGTGGTGGACGAGAATCAACTCACCGATCCGGCGGCGGTGGCTGGGCAGATTGGCTCTTATGTGGCCTCCTGCCTCAAGGAGCGCCGCCGCTGGGTAATGAAAAAGTAAAGGCATGCAGGAGCGTAGGAGGTTTTATGGTCTATCCACAAAGTCACTACCGGGGTTATGGCGACGATTTTGCTGGCCAGGTTTCTTATAACGGCCGCACCTACGGATATAGCCCACATTGGCGCGCCACCGAGGTTACCCAGGCCCTGGAACCCCTGATTGCACATCTCCGGATTTATGACGCCCATCGGCTTGAGCTGGAACGACAGGGGGGCACGATTCAGGACTTAAAGCAGTTGACCGAAATCCTGCGCCAGGAGATTACCATTCCCGGCAGGTATCGGGATTACCGGGTCAGTCTCACGGATCAAAACGGCCTGCGGGATTTGCTGCTGGATGTGGGGAATCTCCGCCTCCATCTCGGTGTGCGGCAGCTCGACACCCGTCTGCCGGTGTATTATCTCTGCCGGTTAGACCACCAGTACCGGTCCCTCTATGATTTGGTGATTGAGGACCTCTATCTGAGCCCGGGGTATCCATTGCCCGATGAGCGCTTTGTCAAGTTCATGCGCCGGGGGCACGAACTGTATCACCTGCGACTGTCGCCCTTCCGCGGCCAGGCCATAGAACTCCTGGGCAAAAAAAAACTCGATGAAGTGGACGCTCTCTTGAGCCAGGTGGGGGGGCATATCTTCCAGGCCGCCTGGCACGAAGACCAGCGCCTCGGGGTCATGGTCGCCCGGCAATTTGATCTGCCCCTCTTCCTCCAGGCCATTGAAGTTCTTTACCTCTGCCTGAGCGGAGAACACTGCGAAATAAGAAGCGCCACCACCGATAAAATGTTTTGGTTCTTTAAGATGGTGTATCCGCAACCGGCGATTTATCAGTTTCTCAAACTGCTCCGGGGCCTGGAGGGGGGAGCCCTGACCGGCCTCAGCCAGCGGGCTTTGAAGCTCTATACTAACCTGTCGCAAGCCTTTAACCACTTCTTAACCCTGAAATTGCCCTGGGGGGTTCGCCGGGAGCCGGTGACTATGCAGAAATTGATCTTCGGCAATTTTTCCCGGTTGCCTCTGGTGGCCCGGGTCCTCCAGGATAATCCAGAACTCGCCGAGGCCAGAGGTATCCTGGAACATGAGTCTCGAGCCGTGGTGCAGGAAATGTTGGGCACACCGGAGAGCGTACCGGAATTTCTTGAGTCTTAGCAGGGGCAGGAGCATGCGCAGCCGTCGTTTCAAATACTTTGTCCTGGCCGTGGTCGCGGTGGTGGGACTGCAGGCGCTCATTTTCCACCTGTGGATCCCTGAGGTCAAATCGGCATATTTTGCTCATAACGCGGTGGAACTGAAGATCTCCCCGAGGTGGCGCTACGGCTATGTCCGATCGTGGCACGGGGCCGTGCTGGTGAAGGCCCGGAACGGCCCCGGCCTGGAGGGCTTGAGCCGGGACATCCAGCCCTACGTATCTGATGCAGAAACTTTTGCCATCATGCAGCAGCAACTCAGGCGCCTGCCGGCCAAGGCCGCGCTCGAAGCCGCCCTGTATCTGGTCATTATCGCCTATGTCTTTTATGTATGGGGCTGGTTGAAGCTGGCCCTGTTAACCGAGAGGCCCACCCGGATCCGCGTCCTGGGAGCCGAAATTCTCGGATGGACTGTCCTGTGGCTAATAGTTGCCCTGCCTCTCCTGCTGTGGGGCTATGGTACTCCGCTATTTACCAATTGCCTGGGGCCTGGCGCCTTGAGTTCCAGTGGGATTTTTCTGGGTGCCGTTCCGGCCTTTAGCTCCACGGTCTCTTATCGCGGTTTGCTGATGGTCCTGGCGCCTCTACTGTTGCTCGGCGCCGAACTTGCTTGCCGGGTGGCCTCTTTCTTCCCGCAGATCACCGAGGGCGTGGTGCTTTGGTTGGCAGGTCTGATAGCTTTCGCAACCTTAGGATTGTCCCTGGGGCTTTACCGATGCTGTGGCAAAAAGGGCTCACTTCGGAAATTCTGATTAGGTAAGGCGAGCATACACTCCTCGGCCTTGAAGTTGCATAAGACATTAAAATTTTCGCTTAAAATTACGTAAGAAATTGTTTGCCAGGTCACTTAACTTTGACGTCCTCTGAGAATCGATCCACAAGTTATGTTAGTCTAATATATCGAAGGGAGGTAGTATAGATAGCTTGCCACTGTACGCCCTTCCGCTAATTTTCCCATATAGTTCGTATATAGAAACCCTTGAAAATGCAGTTACGGGACCGGGCGGTACTGACCCCGGAAGCCACAGGCGCTAAGAAATCGACACGGTGTGCCGTGTCTTCTTCTGGCCTTAATAGCCCAAGAGGATCATCTGGCATCTCCAAATACTTCCTCAGCCCTCCCTTTGCCCAACATCTTGCCTCACCCCTGGCCCTATCCCTTTGCAAAGCCATAGACCCCCCGTAATAAATGCTTGAAGCATTTGAGAAGATATCCTGGATGTGAGTCTTTAGGTGCCCCCTGGTCTTACCAAGAGCATACCTTTTCGGCGAATCCTCCGTGTTGGAAATCGAGTCTAAAATTTTGTGGCCTGGGTCCCATCACAGGGGGGGTGCCTGCTGTTCCCCTCTCGAATGGAAAATTGAAAAAATCTCCGTGACGGTCATATTTAACGAGGGGGGCAGGAGTCCCGTCCCCGGGTTTTGTCTTGCGGGGGCCGGAAATTCTACAGGCTGCGGCGGCCGAGGAGTCGGGCAAGGGGGCTGAATCAGTGGGAGAGAGGAGCCAGAGGGAGCCGAGCCGCTGAGGGGAGGTTACCCACCGGCCAGGATGGCCTCTACAAATGCATCACGCATTTTCTGAGAGGGGATCTTGATGTAGTGAATGGGGGAAGTAAGGGAGGCAAGCGCAAGCGCGATTGGAGAATGGTGGACGCTGGGGGGCGGGCTGGCAGAATGATTGCCTATCTGTTTAGCCAGCGCGCATAGCACCCTCAAATATGCTAGCCATGCTGCTAGCCATAAACAAAAATGAGGTTAGCCAAAATAGCTAACCCCTTGATTTCATTGGTGGGCCGTCGGAGACTCGAACTCCGAACCTAGTGATTAAGAGTCACTTGCTCTACCAATTGAGCTAACGGCCCAAAGCCTTGATAGCCGTGAATATACTGACCTTCAGAGATTTTGTCAAGGGGCGCCGATTAACCCAAATTAACCAATTTTGGACGCGCTTCGTGGACACCTCGGCCACTGGAGGCGCCGGCAGGCTGATGTCCGGGAGCGCCGCCTGTCCCACCTGCGGCAAGGAAGCCTTTGGGGTTCTGCACACCATAAGAGCGATACTGATTAACCAAACCAGGCCAATCCTTGGCGCCTACAGCTATGTGAATCTTTTCACTATAATTGACAGGTCATCTGGCTTGAACCTATATTAGGTAAGGCACTTTCAAAAAAACAGAGGTTTAAGATGGAACAAAGAACAAGAATTATGTTTGGTGGTAGAGAAGTTGAGGCCACGCAACTGGATTACACAACAACAAAAGAAGAATGGAATGAATATCAAGCATCAGATGGAACGACTCTTAAAGTAAAAATTGTATTGACTAATGTCTTTAGATTAGATGAATACGATAATGATTTAAATCCAATTTATGTCGTAAAATCGTCTAATGTTTTGTCTCTTTCAGTTCCTGAGCATCTAAAAAAGGGCGCAATAACAGGACAGATACAATGAAATGATACATCAAAAGCTTTGGATTACGAGGTCGGTGGATATTTCTCCACTGGAGAAGAAAATAAAAGCTGATCTGATCAGGGACAGATCCATAAGGCTGATAAACGTAAAACATACCCTCCCGCGGGAGTAAAACTGGGAAAAAGGCGGTCGCCTGGGCGCCCTGGGCGCGCCTCAATTTCCCCGCAGCTTGTACTTCTCAATCTTGTTACCCAGGGTTTTGCGGTTAATGCCCAGAATCCGGGCGGCTTCCTGGCGGCGTCCCTTGGTCCGGCGCAGGACGTATTGAATATAGCGTCGTTCCAGCTCATCCAACGTATAGGTTTCCTCGTCAAAGGCTTGAAACTCCCCTTGTCGCTGGGAAATAAAACTGGG
>Ga0315542_1002673_pt1 | contig 10758 bp, 16 predicted proteins | sample SalMarSW160120MG_FD_202541 | JGI IMG/M metagenome (GOLD analysis project Ga0315542, IMG submission 202541) | Salt marsh sediment microbial communities from the Plum Island Ecosystem LTER, Massachusetts, United States - Salt Marsh Sediment SW1601-20 ... | reverse complement strand
ACGTCGTTCAACAACACCATTGTGGCGCTGACCGACCGCGAGGGCGCGGTGATCGTGTGGGAATCGGCCGGCTCGGCGGGCTTCAAGGGTTCGCGCAAGTCGACGCCGTTCGCGGCGCAGGTTACGGCCGACTCTGCGGCGCGCAAGGGCATGGAGCACGGTTTGCAGAAGGTGGAGGTCTTCGTCAAGGGCCCCGGATCGGGTCGCGAGACGGCCATTCGCTCGCTTCAAGCCGCCGGGCTGGAGATCCTCTCGGTAAAAGACGTGACGCCACAGGCCCACAATGGCGTCAGGCAGAAGAAACGGCGCAGGGTGTAAGCGGCGATGGCACGGAATCTGGGACCGAAATGCAAGCAGTGCCGTCGTGAGGGCGTCAAGCTCTTCCTCAAGGGCGAGCGCTGCCTGACCGAGAAGTGCGCCGTCGAGCGGCGCAGCTATCCGCCGGGCGAGCACGGCCGCGGTCGCATCAAGCAGAGCGAGTATCTACTGCAGCTGCGCGAAAAGCAGAAGGCACGCCGCTACTACGGCCTGCTGGAGAAGCAGTTCCGAGGCTATTACCAGAAGGCGGCGCGCGGTTCGGGCATCACTGGCGAGACCCTGTTGCGTCTGCTCGAGATCAGGCTCGATAACGTGGTTACACGCCTCGGTTTCGCCTCCTCGCGCTCGCAGGCCCGCCAGCTCGTTCGCCACGGGCACTTCCAGGTGAACGGACGTCGCGTCAACATTCCCAGCTACCAGCTCAAGCCCGAGGACGTGATCATGGTGAAACCGGGCTCCGACGCGGAGCCGCTGATCCGGGATGCCACCGATCTCACCGCCTCGGTGCCGGGCTGGATGCAGGCCGATCACGAAGGACTGACGGGAACGATTTTGCGCTTGCCTGAGCGCGAGGAGATCGACACACAGGTGCAGGAATCATTAATCGTCGAGCTCTATTCGAAGTAACCGACCGGGACACGTTTTAGGGAGAGGGAAAGGAACGGCAACTTGGCTACTCGCACGAGCCTCATGGAATTCCAGGTTCCCAAGATCGTCCACGAGGAAGTGGACGAGCGCCGCGGCATCTTCGTGATCGAGCCACTCGATCGCGGCTTCGGCTACACCTTCGGGAACTCACTTCGGCGCGTGCTGCTCTCCTCGCTAGAGGGCGCCGCCGTCACCTCGGTGAAGATCGAGGGAGTCGCACACGAGTTCACCACCATCCCGGGGGTACGCGAGGACGTGACCGACATCGTCCTCAACCTGAAGAACCTGATCTGTCGCCTCTACGGCGAATCGCCCGAGATCGAAGTACGGCTCTCGAAGAAGGGGCCCGGCCCGGTGTCGGCGGGAGATCTCGAGGCGCCCGCCGATCTCGAGCTGCTGAACCCCGAGCTGGAGATTGCCCATCTGTCTGATCGCGGCAAGCTCGAGCTGACCCTGACGATCGGGCGTGGTCGCGGATACGTTCCGGCCGAGCTCAATCGCGGACCCGAGCACACGATCGGAGTCATTCCGGTCGACTCGATCTTCTCGCCGGTTCGTCGTGTCTCCTACGACGTCGAAGCCGCACGCGTCGGTCAGCGCACCGACTACGACAAGCTGCGCCTCGACATCACCACCGACGGATCGATGGATCCGCGCGAGTCGGTAGCGCAGGCAGCCGAGATCCTCATCCGCCAGCTCGCCATCTTCACCGACGTGGAGAAGATCGAAGGGCTGACGCAGGTCACCGCCGCCGAGGCTGCGCCCGAGGCGACGGTTGCGCATGGCATGGAGAACTTCCCGATCGAGGAGCTGGAGCTGGGCGTTCGTTCCTACAACTGCCTCAAGCGCGTCGGCATCGAGACGATCGGCGATCTCGTCTCCAAGACCGAGGTCGAGCTGGGCGCGATCCCGAACTTCGGCAAGAAGTCGATCGAAGAGGTCAAGGAGACGCTCGCCGCTCACGGCCTGAACCTGCGCGGCGAGGAATAGTCGAGACCGATGCGCCATCAGCACAAAGGCAAGAAGCTTGGACGCGACCCCGCGCATAGGCGCGCGATGTACGCGAATCTGGTCTGCTCGCTGATCGAGCACGGGCGCATCAAGACAACCGAAGCGAAGGCCAAGGCTGTCAAGCCGTTCGCCGAGCAGATGATCACGCTTGGCCGGCGCGGCGACCTGGCCGCTCGCAGGCTGGCCATCTCCAAGCTACGCTCGGTCGACGCGGTGCACATACTCTTCAGCGAGGTCGCACCGCGCTTCGTCGACCGTCCGGGCGGCTACTCCCGCATCGTCAAAATCGGGCCCCGCTCGGGCGACGCGGCCGACATGGTCTATCTCGAGCTGGTCGACTACGTGCCCGGCGCTATCGACTGAACTTCGCGTCGCTGACTTATCGCCGGAATCGAGACGCTGGTCGCGTTGGAACCGGTGCGTACTAGGCTGTTCGCGTGCTGCTACTGAGTGCGATCGTGCTCGCGGTTTTCGTTCTGCCGGCGCCCTGGAACGGGCTCGTGCTGGTTGCCGGCGTTCTTGGAGAGACGGGCGAAGTGGTGTTCGGAATCTGGTATTCGCGCCGGCGCGGCTCCACCACCGGCGCCGAGCAGATGATCGGCCGCACCGTCAGAGTGGTCGAACCCTGCCGTCCGCGCGGTCTCGTCAGCTATAAGGGCGAGCGCCGGGATGCAGTCTGCGCGGACGGCGCGGATATCGGCGAGCGTGTGCGGATCGCGGAGATCGACGGGTTGGTGCTTGTGGTCGAGCGAGTCGCGGTTTCGTGAGCGAACGGGCCGAGAGACTGGCGCTTAGGCGCTTTTGTGAGCGCGACCTCGCCAAGGTTTGCGAGCTGGTGAGCGAGACGATCGACACGAGCTACGCCGCCGTCTACCCGGCGCGCGTGGTCGAGTTTTTCCACCAGTACCACGAGCGCTCGGTTGTGATCTCCGACGCGTCCTCCGGGCACACGATCGTCGTGCAATCGGGCGGGAAGCTGGTCGCGACCGGGACTCGCGTCGACACGACGATCAGGCGAGTATTCGTTCGCGCCGCCTGGCAACGCCACGGGATCGGGAAGATGATGATGGCCGAGCTCGAAGCCGCCGCGCTCGAGGCAAATATCGAGCGTCTCGACCTGAGCGCCTCGCTGCCGGCGAAGGAGTTCTACCTGCGCCTCGGCTACGAGATCGTCTCCGAGGAGGACTACGAGGTCGCTCCCGGCCAGCATCTCGAGTATTACGAGATGGCCAAGGACATGAAGCACTAAAGAAAAGGACTGCCCTTGTCCTCTCTCAGGCGGATGGACAGGCAGACGCGGGCAATCGAGGGCGTCTGCAGTCGTCGCTATCAGGGCTTCCGAAATCGTGTGTAACCGCCGTCGCAGGCGGGCAGAAGAGAGCCGTGTTCGATTACCTGATCGTCGGCGCCGGGAACGCGGGCGTCTCTGCGCTGGACGGGATCCGCGAGCTCGATCGGTCGGGCTCGATCCTCGTCGTAGGCGCCGAGGCCCACCTCCCCTATGACCGTCCGCCGCTGACCAAACAGCTCTGGTTTGGCAAGAAGACGGTTGACGAGATCTTCCTTCACGAGCGCGAGTACTTCGAACGCGAGCACGTCGAGCTGGCGAGCGGCGAGCGGGTCACAGAGATTCATCCCGGTGAGAAGACGATCCTCACCGACCAGGGCCGAAGCGAGCGTTACGGAAAGCTGCTGCTCGCCACCGGCGGAACGCCGCGACGCCTGAAGATTCCGGGCGCCGAACTCGAAAACGTCTTTTACTATCGCACGCTGGACGACTACGTCGAGCTGAGCCGTGCTCCGCAAGGTATGTCGATCCTCGTCGTCGGGGGAGGCTTTATTGGGGCGGAGATCGCGGCGGCGCTCAGTATGCACGACGCGCGGGTGACGATGATATTCCCGGGCCGGCTGATGCTCGAGCGGATCTTTCCGGAGGCGCTCGCCCGCTCGATTCACGAGCAGTACGAGCGGCGTGGGGTTCGCATCCTGAGTGAGGACGCCCCGATCTCCTTCGCACGCAGGGGCGACCGACTGGCCGTTGACACGCGCGAGGGCAAGCATCTGGCCTGTGATTCGATCGTGGTCGGGGCGGGCATCGCTCCGGAGGTCGCACTCGCTTCGGCGACCGGGTTGGTCGTAGAGAACGGCATCGAGGTGAGCGAGTCTCTGGAGAGCTCTGTCCCGGACATCTACGCGGCCGGCGACAACGCCAACTTCCCCTACGCGGCACTGGGCAAGAGGATGCGCATCGAGCATTGGGACAACGCCGTTGCACAGGGTAAGGCGGCCGGGCGCAACATGGCCGGGGCCGGTAAGCCGTTCGACTATATGCCCTACTTCTACTCCGATCTGTTCGATTTCGGCTACGAGGCCGTCGGAGACGTCTCCTCGGCGCTCGAGACCTACGCCGACTGGGAGAGCGAGAACGAGACCGGCGTTGTCTACTACCTGGAAGACGGGCGCGTACGAGGCGTGATGCTCTGCAACGTCTGGGGGAAGCTGGACGAGGCGCGGGCGCTGATCCAGGCGGGCGCGCAGGTGAGCGCACGCGACCTGCACGGCGCCGTTCACGCCTAGATAAAGAAAACGGAGGGGGGAGATGACCGATCAGGCACAGGTAGAGCTGCTTCCGGATCTGAAGGTGGCCGAGCTGACCGCTTCGGTGCCCGAATGGATCCTGGGCGAGGGTGTGCTCTCGCGCGAGTTCGAGTTCGCGGATTTCACGCAATCGATGGCGTTCGTGAACCGAGTCGCCGCGCTGGCCGAGGAGCACTATCACCATCCCGACATCCGCATCTCGTACAACCACGTTCGCCTCGATCTCTCCACGCACAAGGTCGGTGGACTGACCGAGAAGGACTTTGCCCTTGCAGAAGCAGTGGATGGTCTGATCTGATCTCTCCAGCATGGCCGCGGGAGAGAGACGGCTCAGAGGGAAAAACGCGCTTGTCACGGGTGCGGCCAGACGTATTGGCCGGGCGATCTCGCTGGCGTTGGCGCGCGAGGGTGCAAACGCCGCCGTCCACTACTCGAGATCGGAGCCGGAAGCCGTCGAACTGACAGCCGAGATCGAAGCTCTTGGCGTGCGGGCGACTGCGCTCCGCGCCGACCTCTCCGATCCCGAGGAGCTGGCAAGCCTCGTCGAGCGTGCTGCGTCAGCGCTAGGGACGATAGAGATCCTCGTCAACAACGCCTCGATCTTCCCATCCGACACGCTCGATACGGTCGATCTAGCGAGCCTGGAGCGGAATCTCCAGATCAACGCCTGGGCGCCGCTCGTGCTCACGCGCGCGCTCGCCGCCCAGAGCGAGCGCGGCCACGTCGTCAATCTGCTCGACTCGCGCGTGTCGGGCTCTGACCGCACGCACGCCGCCTACATCCTGAGCAAGCACGTACTGAGCGCCATTACTCGGACGGCCGCCATCGAGCTGGCGCCGGGGATCGCGGTCAACGCCGTCGCACCCGGGCTGATCCTGCCGCCGGCCGGGAAAGACGAGGAGTATGTCGATCGCCTGGCGCAGACGATTCCACTCAAGCGCCGCGGTTCTCCCGAGGACATTGCCGCCGCGGTCGTCTTCCTCGTCACCAGCGAGTTCGTCACCGGCGAGACGATCTATGTGGACGGCGGGCGCCATCTCAGGGAGTATTCAGGCGATGGACCGGATAGTCGTTAGCGACCTCGTCTGCCGCTGCGTGATCGGCGTCGAGGAGTGGGAGCGGCGCGAGCCGCAGGACGTGCTCGTCTCGCTTGCCCTGGCGGCCGACTTGACACCGGCCGGTAAGAGCGACCGAATCGAGGACGCCCTCGACTACCGCGCGCTCAAGAAGAGAGTGCTGATCGAAGCCGAGGCTTCGCACTTCCACCTGATCGAGGCGCTGGCCGAGCGCGTGGCAGAGATCTGCCTCGAGGACGAGCGGGTGGAAGAGGTACAGGTGCGAGTCGAAAAGCCGGGCGCGCTCCGCTTCGCGCGCACGGTCGCGGTCGAGATCAGCCGGCGCAAGTGAGCGTGCGCGCCTTCATCGCCGTCGGCTCCAATATCGACGCCGAGCGCAATGTGGCGGCCGCGCTTGAGCTGCTCGGTCGGCGAGTGCGAATCGTCGCCGTCTCTCGCTTCTACCGAACGCCTGCGCTGGGAGCGCCGGGCAGCCCGGATTTTCTGAACGGCGTCGTCGAGATCGAGACCGAACTGACGCCGCGCGAGCTGAAGCGGCTCGTACTAATCGAGGTGGAGAACGAGCTCGGTCGCGAGCGGGCTGCCGACAAGAACGCCCCACGCACGATCGACCTCGACCTCGCCCTCCACGGCGACCTCGTATGCAGCGAGGAGGGGCTCTTGCTACCGGCTCCCGAGATCCTCGAGCGGGCCTTCGTCGTCCTACCCCTACTCGAGCTCGAGCCGGAGCTCGTGCTCCCGGGCACGGGTCGTCCGCTGCGCGAGCTCGCCGCCGGGCTATCGTCCAGCGAGATGGTGCCGGCGGAGTCGTTCAACGCACGCCTGCGCCGGGTAGAGAGCTCGAAGAGGGAGGGCCGATGAACAAGAAGAGAGTGCAAGAGCTGATCCGCGAACTCCTGGTCGAGATCGGCGAAGATCCCGAGCGTGAAGGCCTGCTCAGAACGCCGCTCCGCATCGCGGAGTCGTACGAGTTCCTGACCTCCGGTTACGACGCAGATCCTAAGCTGCTGATCAACGAGGCGGTCTTCGCCCACGAAGCCGACCAGATGATCATCGCTCGAGACATCGGCGTCTTCAGCCTCTGCGAGCACCACATGCTGCCCTTCTTTGGTCGTTGTCATGTCGGCTATATCCCGAGTGGCAAGGTGATCGGCGTCTCCAAGATCGCCCGCCTGGTGGATATGTACTCTCGCCGGCTGCAGATACAAGAGCGCTTGACCAAGCAGGTTGCACACGCCATCGAGGACGCGATCGAGCCCAGGGGTGTGGGCGTCACAATCGAGGCCCGTCACCTCTGCATGACCATGCGCGGCGTCGAGGAGACCAACGCGCTGATGGTCACCTCCTCGGTGCTCGGCTCGTTCCGCTCGTCCGAGGTGACGAGGGCGGAGTTCATGGCGCTGATTCGGCAGTCTCAGTAGCTCGCTGGCGCGACGCGCTTTAGCGCGGTTTCGTCGCGGTCTTGTTCCGCACTCGTGCGCCTTTCCGGAATAGGATCAGCACCGGGGAGGGAGGAGTGGCGGCCTCCCAAGCCGGAACGGCGAGCGAAAGGAGACGCCGGAAGATGGACACCCTGGAAGCCATACGCAAGCGGTGCAGCCTCAAGCTGCACCTATCGAAGAAACCGGTCGAGGGCGAGAAGATCGAACTCGTTCTCGAAGCGGCCCTGTTGGCGCCCTCGGCGCGTAACCTCCAGCCCTGGCGCTTCGTAGTCGTCCAAGAAGAGGAGACGATCGAAAAACTGGCGTGCTCGGGTTTCACCGAACCGAACAGGGTCGTTCGTGGAGCGCCGATCATCATCTTCGTCTGTGCACGAGAAGAGGACGACGTGACCCGCGACGGCAAGCCCTACTACCTGTTCGACCTCGGCCTAGCGGTCGAAAACCTGCTGTTGGCGGCTACCGACCTGGGTCTCGTCACCCACCCGATTCTCAGTTTCGATGAGAGCGAGGTCAGAGGGATTCTTGCGATTCCGGACGATTACCGGGTTGTTCTGGCCACGCCGCTTGCGTATCCGGTTGAGTCGAGCTACGAGGAGGCGGCGAAGGAGAGGCTGCGTGATCGCAGTAGAAAGGATCTTGGACAGATCGCCTATCACGGGAAGTGGGACTCGAGAAGGTCGGACTGATATGTCGCCTCGAGTCGAGATGGCGGTGACCGGGTGACGGACGGACGACGCGGCGTCTCGCACGCTAAAGCAGACTCCACGTCTCGCTTGGGCGCCCGCAAAGTCGTATCTGTTTTAGTCAACGGTGTTCTCTCGACGCCGTCGGCCCTGCGATTCGCGCTCTCGATCGGTCTCTTGGCGTTCGTAGCGGCTCTCGACACTATGACCGGGCCCGAGATCAGCTTCTCGGTCTTCTACCTCATCCCTGTGGCGTTTGCCGGGGGATTCGTGTCCTTTCGCGCGGGCTGGGCGGTAGCCGGCGCGAGCGCTGCGGTGTGGGGATACCTCGACGTCACGACCGGACAAAGCTACTTAGCCGCTTGGATACCGTATTGGAACAGTGGGATTCGCCTCGGCTTCTTCCTGATCGTCAACGAGATGATCCACATACTGCGAGGCGCGCACGCGCACCTACGGGAATTGTCCCGGACAGACACGCTCACGGGTCTGGCAAACACGCACGTATTCGAGGAACACGCTGATCGGGTGATCGCCCAGGCACGCCGCGATGGACGTTCGTTCACGATCACCTACGTCGACTTGGACCGGTTCAAGCGGGTAAACGATGAGCTTGGACACGCAGAGGGCGATCGACTTCTCCGAACGGTTGCCGTGTTGATCGGAGACAGTCTGCGCACGACCGACATCGTGGCACGCCTTGGCGGAGACGAGTTCGGGATCCTCATGCCGGATACAGGGGTGGATCAGGCCAAGATGTCACTCGAGCGCATAGCCGCCGCCATCGCCCACGGCGTTGAGGGCCAATGGGAAGTCGGGGCGACCTTCGGCGCCGTGACCTTCAGCACCCCACCGGATAACGTCGACTTCGCGGTGCGTCAGGCGGACGCTTTGATGTATCGGGGGAAGGCCGAGGGGCGCGGACGCATTCTGCAGGCGACATGGACCGAATCCGGGGTGAGTCGTGGCTGAGTCAGCAGAGCCCTTCGGTTTTTCTGACGGTTGCGGCTGCATCCACTGAATCCTGCCGAGGTGACGAAAGCGAAAGCTTCGCCGCGGCGCGTAAGCTCCACAGATTCTCGAAAGGAGTTGACCATCAACACACCAGTTGAAGCCGAGCAGCCGATCCCCACGGCGGAGGCCATGATTGCGGCTGCGCGCGAGATCATGAGCTCGCAAACCTACTGCGCGATCGTCACCGTCGACGAATCCGGGCGGCCGCGGGCGCGGACGATGAACCCCTTCCCGCCCGAGGACGACCTGACCGTGTGGATGGCGACTAACAGCCGCAGCCGCAAGGTGCTGGAGATCCAGGCGAACCCACGGGTTTGCCTCTACTACGCCGATCACAAGGAGGCGACCGGGTCGGTGACGATCGCCGGTCGAGCCGAGCTCGTCGATGAGATGAGCGAGAAGAAAAAACGAGAGCGGCCCTACTGGAAGGACTCGTTCCCCGACTGGAAGTACCTGCTCCTGATCAGGGTCGTTCCCGAGCGGATCGATGTCCTGAACTACGGGCGCGGCCTGACGAACGAGGGCGATACGTGGCAGGCGCCATCCGTCGAGCTGCCGGCCGGCGACCGCTCGGAGTCACGAGATTAGGTGGCACGCTCGAAAGACACCCGAGAGGAGATCGAGGTTCGTCTTGAGCCCTTCGACCTGGTTTCGCACCGAGAACTGCTGCTCGGCTGGCTGCATCAGCCTCACGTAATCAAGTGGTGGGGAGATCCGGTTAAAAACCTGGAAGAGCTCGACCTCCCGAATCGGCCGGCCGACGCACATGCGCTGATCGTCGCCGACGGAGTTGCAGTGGGCTATCTGTGCTGGGAGAAGCCTCCTCGCGACGATCTGAAGACCGCGAGGCTTGCCGACCTTCCGGAAGAGCTGATCGACGTCGATATCTTGATTGGAGACCCTGAATCGATCGGGCGCGGCATCGGGCCCCGAGCGCTGAGCCTGTTACTCGATCGTTTTCGGCGAGATTCCTCGATCTCCCTGGTGGGTCTCGGTCCCTCTGTCTCCAACGCGAGAGCTATACGAGCCTATGAGAAGGCGGGCTTCCACTGTATCCGGGAGTTCGTCGATCCTGACGATGGCCCGTCCCAGTACATGATTCTGAAGATCGGCGATTCGAAAGGAGCCAGCCCGTGATCGACCACACCGGCTTCAACGTCACTAATCTCGCGCTGAGCAGGGAGTTTTACGCAAAAGCGCTCGCACCGCTCGACTACCGCATCTGTTACGAAGCGGATGACTGCGCTGGCTTCGGTGCGCCACAGGAAGGGGGAGACGATCCGGGCGGCGACTTCTGGATTGGCCCCGGCGAGCCGCAAACGCCGCGAATGCACGTGGCCTTTAGAGCGGCGAGCAAGCAACAGGTGCAGGAGTTCTATCGCGCCGCGATCGAAGCGGGCGGCGCCGATAACGGCCCGCCAGGCGAGCGCCGCCGCTACCACCCCGGTTACCACGCCGCCTTCGTGCTCGATCCCGATGGTCACAACATCGAGGCGGTATTTCACGCGTAGTGCTAGCACTACCGCGACGTTCTCGAAGGTGAGGAATACTGGGCATACCGTGACGACGGCAATCGAGACTGTCGTAGACGAGATCCGTCTGCTCGCCGAGAGCGAACGCGTTCCACTGCTCGGCTTCTGCCCCGCCGCGAAGATGGCGGACGAGCCGGCAGGGCACCGGCCCGAAGATCTCCTGCCCGGTACGAAAGGCCTCGTCTCCTTCGCAATCCCGGTGCCTCGCGCCATCTATCAAACGCCCTCGAACGCGGCGGAGATGATCTGCCGCGCCCAGAGCCTCTGCTACCGGCGCCTGGACGGGCTTTCGGTACGGATCGCCGCGTTATTGGAGGAGAAGGGAGAGCGGGCGATTCCCGTTTTCGGCTGCTCGCCGATGGCGATCAACGAGAGAGGCGACATAGCGGGCTACGTGAATCACATCCAGATGGGCGAGCTGGAGGGAATCGGGGTC
>Ga0315542_1002670_pt1 | contig 10770 bp, 8 predicted proteins | sample SalMarSW160120MG_FD_202541 | JGI IMG/M metagenome (GOLD analysis project Ga0315542, IMG submission 202541) | Salt marsh sediment microbial communities from the Plum Island Ecosystem LTER, Massachusetts, United States - Salt Marsh Sediment SW1601-20 ... | reverse complement strand
AACGTTCTGCTGCCGGCAGACGCACGGCTGTGGGCGCTGAGGCTGTACGGGGCGCCCGGAGAGTACGATCCGGAAGCGTGTGGGGCGATTCGCGGGGCGGGCGCCGGATTCTACCGCACCGCCCTGGCCGAGGAAGCGGGAGAGGATGGGGATTTCCGCGACTTTGCCAAGCGTCTGGGCGCCGCGGCGGGAGTGAAGGGCAAACAGCTTTTCATGCCGCTGCGCGCGGCACTGACTGGAACGAAACCGGAGCCCGGCAGCGCGGCCGCCGGGGATGCGGTACGCTGGCAGCACGGCCCGGAGCTCGCGCGCCTTTGGGATCTGCTCGGTCCGCAGCGGGTGCGTGAGCGTCTGCAGGCGGCCTTGAAACTGTGTGAAACGGACTGATTCAGCGAGATGGTGCAAATCTACAACAGCCTGACCCGCAGCAAAGAGCCTTTCGTGCCCATCGAGCCCGGCAAGGCGCGGATCTACGTATGTGGCATGACGGTGTACGACCTCTGTCACCTCGGTCACGCGCGGGTACTGGTGGTATTCGATACGGTGGTGCGTTACCTGCGGGCCAGCGGTCTGGATGTCACCTATGTGCGTAACATCACTGACATCGACGACAAGATCATCAAGCGTGCCCATGAGAACGGCGAGTCAATCGATCAACTCACGGCCCGCTACATACGGGCCATGCATGAGGATGCCGGTGCGTTGGGCGTCGAGGTTCCCGACCACGAGCCGCGCGCCACAGAATCCATGGATCAGATACAGGGGATGATCGCCAGCCTGATGGACAAGGGCTATGCCTATCGTGCCCGCAACGGCGACGTCTATTACGACGTCAGCCGTTTCGAGCGCTATGGTGCGCTGTCGGGAAAGCAGATAGAGGATCTGCGCGCCGGAGCGCGGGTGGAAGTAGAGGAGGCCAAGCGGGACCCGGTGGATTTCGTGCTATGGAAAGCCGCCAAGCCCGACGAGCCCAGCTGGCCCTCGCCATGGGGACCCGGCAGACCGGGATGGCATATCGAATGCTCCGCCATGTCCACCCACTGGCTGGGCGATCATTTCGATATCCACGGCGGCGGTCTGGACCTCCAGTTCCCCCATCACGAAAACGAAATTGCCCAGTCCGAGGCGGCCACCGGGCATCCGTTCGTCAACTATTGGATGCACAACGGCTTCGTGCAGATCAACGAAGAGAAGATGTCCAAATCTCTGGGCAATTTCTTCACCGTGCGCGAGGTGCTAAAGCGCTACCGGCCCGAGGAGGTACGCTATTTCATACTGTCCAGCCACTACCGCAGCCCGCTGAACTATTCCGATGACAACCTGGACCAGGCTAGAGGTGCACTGACCCGTCTTTACACCGCACTGCGGGGACTGGCCGATGCGCCGCCACCCGATGGCGGGGACAGCTACCGCGATCGGTTCACGGCCGCCATGGACGACGATTTCAATACGCCGGAAGCTTTGGCGGTGCTCTTCGACCTGGCTCGGGAGATCAACCGGGTCCGGGACGCCGACCCCGCGGCGGCTGCCCGGTTGGGCGCCGGGCTGCGATCGTTGGGCGCTGTCCTGGGGCTGGTCCAGGGCGATCCGGACGACTACCTGCGCGGCGCCCCGCTCGGTCAGGGCGAAGGGGAGGGGGGCCTTTCCGATGCGGACATCGACGCATTGATACAGGCCCGCACCGCCGCGCGGACCCGGCGTGACTGGGCGGAAGCCGACCGCATACGGGATCAGTTGAAGGACGGCGGCGTGGTTCTGGAGGATGGCGCCGCGGGTACCACATGGCGTCGCGGCTGACGGCGGTCCGCCAAAGTTTCCGGCTGGGGTGCCGATATCCTCATCGATAATCGAGTTTTTCGCCAAATAGTTAATAAATAATTCATATACTTACCAGATGGAGCTGGGCTTGGCGCATAGTGTCGAGGGCGTCAAATATGAGCGAGCGCATCTTCCGTCTGATCATCGGCACAACTCTCCTTGTGTGCCTGTACCTGGAACCGCGTCCCGGCGCGGACGGACTCATGCTCGCCCTGCTGACGGTCATGGTGTTCGAAGGGATCACCAATTGGCGCGTTCCCATCCTCGTCTCCCGGCTGCGCTACGGTGCCGGAGCCGCTGTTCCCGATGACGGCGAGCTTGCCGTGCATGCCGCCGCACCCACGATACAATTCGACGCCGAGCGCGCCTGGCGGCTGGTGGTGGCGGCCATGCTGATCGTCACGCTCTTTGCCTTTCCCGAGCAGCTTTGGTTCTTCCCATGGTTCATGGGATTTGCGATCCTGGGTGCGGGTCTCAGCGGTGTGTGCCCCGTGCTCATCTCACTGAAGCTGATAGGGTTCAGATGATCGAACGTGTCCGGCACAGTCCCGCTCATGCGCTGCGAACCGGGCTGGCGGTAAAGATCACGGGCATCGTCTTCTGGGGGCTGGTGCTGGTGGGTCTGACCATGTCGGTGATCGTCCTGCACCGTATGGAAGCCGATCTGCAGGCTCACTACACCCGCAATGCAAATCATTTCGCGGCGGCGCTGCAACGCTATCTGTCTGCCCATCCGGATGCTTCCCGTGCCGACCTGGGGACGGCAATGAAGCCGTTGCTGCAGGAGCTGGATTTTGTCGGGGCGCAGGTGGACGTCAACGGCAAGTCGCAGCGCTTCGGCGAGGTCGGCGGCGACCTGAGCGGGGTAATGGTGGGACTGGGTCACGGGGGCCACGACCTGAATCCGCTATCGATCACCCATCTGACGCTGTACCACCAGAACCTGCACGCGCGCACCGAGCGCCAGCGCAAGCAGTTGCTCGCCACCATGGGCGTTCTCTTTCTGTTGTTCGGCTTCATCCTGCAGTGGGTGCTCCAGAAGCTGCTTACCAGGCCGTTTCTGCGCATGGTGACCACTGCACAGGCATTCTCCAGCGGCAAGACCGCGGAACGCTTCGATGAAGCTCGTGCGGATGAGTTCGGCTTTCTGGGCAAGTTCATCAACCAGGCACTCGACTACGTCCTGCTGCAACAGGAGGAGCTGCGCGAAGCCCTTGGTCGTGTGCGCGAATCCGAGTCCGCTCTGTACCAGGAGAAGGAAAAGGCGGAGGTGACCCTCCATTCCATCGGCGATGCGGTCATCACCACCGATGCGGAAGGCCGTATCGAATACTTCAATCCGGTCGCCGAGACATTGACGGGTTGGTCTCTGCCGAACGCCCGTGGCCGGCTGTTGGAACAGGTCATGGCGCTCTACCACGAAACGACCCGGGAGCCGGTGCTCAATCCTGTACTGCAGTGCCTGAACACCGGTGAGGTGGTCGAGCTGTGCGATCAGACGATACTCGTGCGCGAGGACGGCGAAGAGGTGGCCATCGCCGATTCGGCGGCGCCCATCCGGGATCGTGCAGGGCATGTCATCGGTGCGGTGATGGTGTTCCACGATGTCGGACATGCCCGCAGACTTGCGCGCCAGCTTTCCTATCAGGCTGCCCACGACGCACTCACCGGGCTCTATAATCGGCGCGAGTTCGAGCATCGACTGCAGATGGCTCTGCACAGCGCTCGGGAAGAGCAATGCGAACACGCCGTGTGCTATCTCGATCTGGACCAGTTCAAGATCGTCAACGACACCTGCGGACACATAGCCGGCGACGAGATGCTGCGTCAGCTTGCGGCCATGCTTCAGGTACAGGTACGCGAGTCGGATATTCTGGCACGTCTGGGGGGGGACGAGTTCGGCGTGCTGCTGCACTACTGTGACCTCGCGCAGGCCCGTCGAGTCGCCGAGAATCTGCGCTCCACGGTGCGTGATTTCCGTTTCGTGTGGGGCGATCACAGTTTCGAAATCGGCGTGAGCATCGGACTGGTGGCGGTGTCCGCCGAAAGCCACAGCCTTGCGGAGGTCATGAGTGCGGCCGACGTAGCCTGCTATGCGGCCAAGGATGGAGGACGCAACCGGGTGCACACCTATGAACCCGACGATGGCGAGCTCAAACGGCGCCAGGGTGAAATGCGCTGGGTTTCCCGGCTCCAGAGGGGGCTGGAGCAGAACCGGTTCTGTCTGCATTTTCAGCCCATTGTTCCGCTCGATCCGGAGTCCACCGTCGGGCACTACGAAATCCTGCTGCGCATGCAGGACGAAGAGGGCCACGAGGTGCCGCCGATGGCCTTCATTCCGGCCGCCGAACGGTACAACCTCATGCCGTCCATCGATCGTTGGGTGGTGCGCACCGTACTGGAAACGGCCAGTTCCCAGGGCGCGCTTCCCAGCGGCTCGCTGTGTGCGATGAATCTGTCGGGGCAGTCCCTGTGCGACGACCAGTTCCTTGATTTCGTGATCGGGCAGCTGGAGCGGACTGGTTTTCCCGCCGAGCAGGTGTGTTTCGAGATCACCGAGACGGCCGCCATTGCCAATCTGCACTGGGCCACCCGGTTCATCAATACCCTGCGGGCGATGGGCTGCCGTTTTGCCCTGGACGACTTTGGCAGCGGCTTGAGCTCGTTTGCCTATCTGAAGAATCTGGCGGTGGATTTCCTGAAGATCGACGGCAGCTTCGTGCGGGACATGGGAGACGATCCCATCGACCTCGCCATGGTGGAGGCAATCAATCGGATCGGCCATGTGATGGGGATCCGGACCATCGCCGAGTTCGTGGAAAACGAACGCACGATGCAGACACTGCGTGACATGGGGGTGGATTTCGCCCAGGGGTACTGGATCGCACGCCCCGCCCCGTTGGGCGATCTGATGGCGGCCTATCCACGCCAATCCGGCGGACGCAGCGTCGGCGGCTGACGGGTCGCCGACGGTGGGAGGTGAAGAGGCGCGGTCCCGCGCTGCTCAGCTGTGATACTGCGCCGCGGCCTGCAGGGTGTTCTGCATCAGGATGGCGCGCGTCATCGGGCCGACACCCCCGGGTACGGGTGTGACCCAGGCGGCCCGTTCCGAAGCAGCGGCGAACTCCACGTCGCCGACCAGGCGGCCGTCTTCCAGGCGATTCATGCCCACGTCGATCACCGTCGCGCCCGGCTTCACCCAATCACCCTTGATCAGCCCGGGTTTGCCCACCGCAGCGACCAGGATATCGGCGCGGCCCACATGGGCGGCGAGGTCCTGAGTGAAGCGATGGCATGTTGTGACGGTGCAGCCCGCCAGCAGCAGTTCCAGGGACATGGGACGCCCAACGATGTTGGAGGCCCCGACTACCACTGCCTCGCGTCCATAGAAGGACTCACCCACGGATTTGAGCAGGGTCATTACGCCGAAGGGTGTGCAAGGGCGCAGCAGGGGCAGGCGCAGCGCCAGACGGCCGACATTGTATGGGTTGAAGCCGTCCACGTCCTTGTCGGGGCGGATGCGCTCAATGACCGTTTCCGGATCTATATGGGCCGGTAGTGGCAGCTGTACGAGGATGCCGTCCAGTTCGGCGTCGTCGTTGAGCCGGTCGATCAGCTCGAGCAGTCCATCCTGGGATATATCAGCCGGTAGATCAAAGGCTTTTGACAGGATGCCCACGTCCTCGCAATCCCGGCGCTTGCCCCTGACGTAGACTTGCGAGGCGGGATCGGTGCCCACCAGCACCACGGCGAGGCCGGGGCGGCGCCGGCCGGCGCCGACGCGTTCGTCAACCTGCTGGCGCAAGGAGGCGCGCAGTTGCGCCGCGATGGTCTTGCCATCGATGATCTGGGCGGTCATGGTGTTGAGTGCGTAACTCGCCGTGTGGGAAGCGCCAGATTGTGTCACGGGGCTGGCGCTGCGGACAAGGGCGATGGCGTCCGACCAGCATTTGACGGCTTTGGGTGCTCAGCGTATGATCTCCGGCCTTGCCCCGTTGGTGGCCCAAGGCACGCCAACCGGTGTCGGGCACGGGGTATAGCGCAGTCTGGTAGCGCGCCAGCTTTGGGAGCTGGATGTCGGGGGTTCGAATCCCTCTACCCCGACCAATTCCGGCGGGACTCCGGACGCGTGCAGCGCTGGAAATGGCTCACACCCTGCGCCCGTAGCTCAACCGGATAGAGCATCGGCCTTCTAAGCCGGCGGTTGCAGGTTCAAGTCCTGCCGGGCGCGCCATTTGTCGCGGCTTAGCAGTGACCCGCGGGCGCAAGACGGTTCAATGGTGAGCGTAGCTCAGTTGGTAGAGCCCCGGATTGTGATTCCGGTCGTCGTGGGTTCGAGTCCCATCGCTCACCCCAAATTACGGTTCGCCCGCGGTCCCGCCTACGGCTTGAACCACGGACCCGGTCGTGGTCCAATATTGCCCCTTTTCGGGCCGTTAGCTCAATTGGCAGAGCAGTGGACTCTTAATCCATTGGTTGTAGGTTCGATTCCTACACGGCCCACCAGTTTTCCCGTCCTCGCGTCCAGCCGTCTTTATCGATTTCCCGTTTTCCCAGGGGTATCCGGCCGTCCCGGGTTACGCCGTATCCGGGCAAGGCGCTATAATGCCCCGGATTCGGCCCAATGCCTTAATAATGCGAAAGTGGCGGAATTGGTAGACGCGCTGGCTTTAGGTGCCAGTGGGGAAACCCGTGAGAGTTCGAGTCTCTCCTTTCGCACCAAACCGTTTTGTTCGGCCTTCGGGAGCATCGCCGGAAGGCCCGGAGGGGGTAGCGGAGGCAACCGCTTCTGTTCATGTGCCAGGCCGGCATGTCGATCATGCTGAAGAGGAATTGCAATGCAAGTTTCCGTTGAGACGACCGGTGCGCTGGAACGCCGGATGACCGTGCAGATACCCGCTGAGCGGGTCGATCAGGAGGTGGAGAACCGCCTCAAGCGCTTGGCGAAGACCGCTCGTCTGGATGGTTTTCGGCCCGGCAAGGTGCCGATGCGGGTGGTGCAGCGCCGATATGGGCCGCAGGTGCGGGCCGAGGTGGTCAGCGAAGTCATGCGCAGCACGCTCCAGGAAGCGCTTACCGAGCAGCAGCTGCGGCCGGCTGGCGGACCGAGCCTCGAGCCCCGGACGGTGCAGCCGGGTCAGGCGCTGGAGTACACGGCCACCTTCGAGGTCTATCCCGAGTTCGAGCCGGCCGCCCTGGACGGAGTTAAGATCGACAAGCCGGTGGCCACGGTTACCGATCAGGACGTGGAGGACATGCTGGAGAACCTGCGCACTCAGCGTCGCACCTGGGAGCCGGTGGAACGCGAGGCCCGGACAGGCGACCGGCTGATGATCGATTTCGCGGGCACCATCGGCGGCGAGCCGTTCTCCGGCGGCAAAGCGAGCAACGTACCCCTGGAACTGGGCAGCGGCGCCATGATCCCGGGCTTCGAGGACCAGCTGAACGGCGTCAAGCCCGGTGAGCAGCGGACCATCGATGTGACGTTTCCCGACGACTACAACGTTGCGGATCTGGCCGGCAAGACGGCTCAGTTCGATATCAAGGTCCATAGCGTGTCCGAGCCCAAACTGCCTGACCTGGACGAGGAGTTCGCCCGTGCCTTCGGTGTCACCGAGGGCGGCGTGGACAAGCTGCGCGAGGAAGTGCGGCGCAACATGGAACGGGAGCTGGAGCAGGCCGTCCGCCAGAATCTCAAGGAGCAGGTGTTCGACGCCATCCTGGAAAAGAATGACATCGAGGTGCCCCACAGCCTGGTGGAGGACGAAGTGCACCGCATGATGGAGCAGGCGGGGGTCGAAACGGACCACACCGCCCATGGAGAGGCCCATGCGCAGCTGGAGGCACCCGCGCTGCGCCGGGTCAAGCTGGGGCTGGTGCTGGGGGAGATCGTGCGTCGCAACGAGCTGCGGACCGACCCGGAACGGGTGCGCAAGTTGATCGAATCCATCGCCGCCAGCTACGAGGACCCGGACGAAGTGGTCAAGTGGTACCAGCAGAACGCGGAGATGCGTTCCGGCGTGGAAGCCATGGCGTTGGAGGAGCAGGTGCTGGATTGGGTGATGGATCAAGCGGAGCTTAACGAAAAATCCAGCAGTTTCAAGGAATTGATGAATTCTCGCAAGACGACGAACGTCTAAAGGATGGTATCCTATGACCGATATCTATGGTAACGGCGGCGCTGGGGACGTGAAGGCGCTGAACCTGGTCCCGATGGTTGTCGAGCAGACCGCTCGGGGGGAGCGCGCCTACGACATCTACTCCCGGCTGCTCAAGGAGCGGGTGGTTTTCGCGGTAGGTCCGGTCGAGGATTACATGGCCAACGTCATTGTGGCCCAGCTGCTGTTCCTCGAGTCGGAAAACCCGGACAAGGACATACATCTTTACATCAATTCGCCGGGAGGGTCGGTGAGTGCAGGCCTCGCCATCTATGACACCATGCAGTTCGTCAAGCCCGACGTGAGCACCATGTGCATCGGCCAGGCTGCCAGTATGGGGGCCGTGCTGCTGGCCGGAGGGGCTGCCGGCAAGCGCTACTGCCTGCCACACTCGCGCATGATGATCCACCAGCCGTTGGGCGGCTTCCAGGGGCAGGCTACCGACATTGATATCCATGCCAAGGAGATACTGCTGGTTCGGGAACGGCTGAACCGCATCCTCTCCCAGCACACCGGGCAGCCGATGGATAAGATCGAACAGGATACCGACCGCGATCGGTTCATGGGGGCGGATGAATCCAAGGAGTACGGGCTGATCGATGCGGTTCTCAATCGCCGGGACGCTGCGTCCGGGGCGTGACGCCCGGAGCCCGTCACCGCCATGCGCTCCGCCTGCCTTCTCGGTGCCGACTGCATTTCCTTATGGCTGCGCAGGGATTGCTTGTCAGAACTTGCGTGAAGTAGTTGAATAGAGTCCGGGCGCTGCCTCGCGGAGCCGCAGGCGTCCCGCTGCGACGGATCCACCGACCGCCGCGATACCAAGCGGGGCCTCGCCGAGGGATGCTGCTGATTCACCGAAGTGAGGGTTGGTTATGACTGACGATCGAAACAAAGGCGACGACGGCAAGTTGCTGTACTGCTCTTTCTGCGGCAAGAGCCAGCATGAAGTACGCAAGCTGATCGCCGGGCCCTCCGTATTCGTCTGCGATGAATGCGTCGAGCTTTGCAACGACATCATCCGCGAGGAGATGCAGGAGAAGGCGACCGTTACCGGGAGCAAGCTTCCCAAGCCTCAGGAGATCAATCAGGTTCTGGACGAGTACGTCATCGGACAGGAACGTGCCAAGAAGATCCTGTCGGTCGCGGTGTACAACCACTACAAGCGGCTGGACGCGCGTCAGCGCAAGGAAGAGGTCGAGCTGTCCAAGAGCAACATTCTGCTCATCGGCCCGACGGGCTCGGGCAAGACGCTGCTGGCCGAGACGCTGGCGCGCCTGCTCAATGTGCCGTTCACCATTGCCGATGCCACGACGCTCACCGAAGCGGGATACGTCGGCGAGGATGTCGAGAACATCATCCAGAAGCTGCTGCAGAAATGCGACTACGATGTGGAGAAGGCCCAGACCGGCATCGTCTACATCGATGAGATCGACAAGATCTCCCGCAAATCCGACAATCCGTCGATCACCCGGGACGTGTCAGGCGAAGGTGTGCAGCAGGCACTGCTGAAATTGATCGAAGGCACGGTGGCGTCGGTGCCGCCCCAGGGTGGGCGCAAGCATCCCCAGCAGGAATTTCTGCAGGTGGACACCACCAACATCCTGTTCATCTGCGGCGGCGCTTTCGCCGGTCTGGAGAAGATCATCCGGGACCGTTCGGAGAAAGGCGGCATCGGTTTTGCGGCCCAGGTGAAGAGCAAGAAAGAGGACCGACCGGTGGGCGAAGTGCTGTATTCGGTGGAACCCGAGGACCTCATTCGCTTCGGACTGATTCCGGAATTCGTCGGTCGGCTGCCGGTGGTGGCCACGCTCGAGGAACTGGACGAAGATGCGCTGGTGCAGATCCTGACCGAGCCCAAGAACGCGCTCACCAAGCAGTACAACAAGCTGTTCGACATGGAAGGCTGCGAGCTGGAGTTCCGCGAAGATGCGTTACGGGCAGTGGCCCGCAAGGCTATGGAACGGAAAACTGGCGCTCGCGGCCTGCGCACCATCATGGAACATGTGTTGCTTGACACCATGTACGATCTACCGTCCCTGGAGAACGTGCGCAAGGTGGTCGTCGACGAAGCCGTGATCCTCGGTGAATCAAAGCCCTACATGATCTTCGATGCATCCGAGCAGCGCGCTGCATCGGATTGATCTCGTTCTGCATGACAGGGTGCCCCGTTGAGGGGGCGCCCTGTCCACCTTCCCTGCTTTCCTGGCGTGGAACTTGCTTCACTTTCGGTGTGCCCGGCCATTGAATCCGGTGCGCAGCGCCCCCATAGTACAAAGAACGTCAGGCGGCAAAGCGCGGGGTATTCCGCGGCCGTACGGCAACGCAACGAATTGACGCTGATATCGCGAGGAACTCCACCATGGAGCACAAAGACAAGGCATTGACAGTAACCGATGACACGCAGTTCGAGTTGCCGGTGCTGCCGCTGCGGGACGTAGTGGTTTATCCGCATATGGTGATTCCTCTGTTCGTTGGGCGGGAAAAGTCCATACGTGCACTGGATTCGGCGATGCAGGGCGACCAGAAAATCCTGCTGGTCGCGCAAAAAAGTGCGGATGTGGACGACCCGCGCGTGGAAGACATCCACCGCATCGGGACCATGTCCAGCATCCTCCAGCTGCTGAAGCTCCCCGACGGTACCGTGAAGGTGTTGGTCGAGGGTGCCGAACGCGCCCGTATTACGGAATTCGTCGACACCGACGACTACTTCTCCGCGAAGACGTCTGTCCTGCACGCGGAGAAGCCCTTGGACGACCGTGAGGTGGAAGTGCTCATGCGTTCCATGCTCACCTTG
>Ga0315542_1002668_pt1 | contig 10772 bp, 8 predicted proteins | sample SalMarSW160120MG_FD_202541 | JGI IMG/M metagenome (GOLD analysis project Ga0315542, IMG submission 202541) | Salt marsh sediment microbial communities from the Plum Island Ecosystem LTER, Massachusetts, United States - Salt Marsh Sediment SW1601-20 ... | reverse complement strand
GACGAAGATGTCCGCCAGCGCAGCACCCTGCTCGCGGTCGATCTCCGAGATGTGGCACAGACCCTCGACGCCAGGCGCCAGCTCCACGAACACCCCGAAGTCGGTGATGTTGGTGACCGTGCCGGCAACCACGTCGCCGACGCTGTGGGAGTTGGCGTACTCCTCCCACTCGTTGGGCAGGAGCTCCTTCATGGAGAGGGAGATCCTCTGATTGAGGACGTCGATGGAGGTGATCACCGCCTGCACCTCCTCGCCCTTCTGGACGACCTCCGAGGGATGGTTGATCCGCCGCGTCCACGACATGTCGGAGATGTGGACCAGCCCGTCCACACCGGGCGTGATCTCGACGAAGGCCCCGAAGTCGGTGAGATTGCGGACCACACCCTCGATGCGGCTGCCCACGTGATAGGTCTCCGCCACCTTCTCCCAGGGGTTCGGCTCGGTGGCCCTGAGGGACAGGGAAAGCCGTCGCTTCTCCGGGTCCACCTCCGACACCACGACCTCGATCTCCTGGCCCGGTTCGAGGATGGAACGGGGGTTCTTGATCTTCTTGGTCCACGACATCTCGCTGACGTGGACGAGGCCCTCCACGCCCTCCTCGAGGGCCACGAAGGCGCCGTAGTCCACAATGCTCACCACCTCGCCGGTGACCCGCTTGCCGACGGGATACTTCTCCGGCACCAGCAGCCACGGGTCCTCGAAGCGCTGCTTGTAGCCGAGGGACACCCGTTCCCGCTCGCGGTCGAAGCGGAGGATCACCACCTCCACCTCGTCGCCGACCTTGAAGTACTCACTGGGGTGTCCGACCCGACCCCAGGAGATGTCCGTGATGTGGAGCAGGCCGTCGATGCCTCCGAGATCGATGAACACGCCGTAGTCGGTGATGTTCTTGACCACCCCGGACACGAGCTTCCCTTCCTCGAGCTCGGCCATGGTGGCTTCCTTCATGCGCCCCTGGTGCTCCTCGAGCACGGCCTTCCGGGACAGCACGACGTTCGATCGCCGGCGGTCGAAGGCGATGATCCTCGCCTCGACCTCCTGATCGATGTAGTCCTCGAGCCTCCGGTTGGGTCGCAGGTCGACCAGCGAGCCGGGCAGGAACGCGCGCACGCCGATGTCCACGGACAGGCCGCCCTTGACGCGCTCCAACACCTTGCCGGTCACCGTCTCGCCGGCCTTGAACGCCTCTTCGATGGCGCGCCAGGTCTTGAGCTTGTCGGCGCGGTCCCGGGACAGTCGGAGCCGTCCCTCGGCCTCATCCATGCGCTCGATGAAGACCTCGACCTCGTCGTCGACGTCCACCGTGACCTTGCCGGTTTCGGGATCCGTGAACTCGGCGACAGGAACGGTTCCTTCGGACTTGAATCCGACATCCACCAACACTTCGTCGGCAGTCACCGCCACCACCGTACCCCGCACCACCTCGCCTTCGCGGGGCCGGTGCATGGATGTCTCTATCAGCTCCTCCATCGAGAGCTGCTCACGCTCCCCACCCTCACCCCTTTCGTCGTTGTCCATTCCCGGGTCCGTATTCAAGTCCGATCCTCCTCGCTGGACGCACCCTACGTGCGCACCTAGCTTGCGTCGTTTCGTGACCTTACGGCCTCCCGGCCGTTGCTGTCAAGCGCCCCCCGCCGTCCGCCTGAGCACCTCGGCGGCGAGCCGCTCCACAACGGCGTCCGGGCCCATGGAGCTGCTGTCCACGACCAAGGCGCCCTCCGCAGCCGCCAACGGCGAGTCGGCGCGCGACTCGTCCTGCCGGTCCCGCCTCTCCACCTCCCCCTCCACTTCCGCGAGCGTGACCTCAGCGTCCGCCCTCTCCATCTCTCGTAACCGGCGCCGGGCGCGCTCCCGCAGGGAGGCGGTCAGGTACACCTTCAGCAGGGCGTCCGGGAAGACCACGGTGCCGATATCGCGACCCTCCATCACGCCGCCGTGGAGATGCCCGAGCTCCCGTTGCATGGCCACCATCCGCCGTCGCACCTCGGACAGCGCCGAGACGGCGGAAGCCATCATCGACGCCCGGCGGCTGCGGAGCTCGGCGCCGGGATCTGAGCCGTCGATGAGGACGCGGCTCGCCCCGTCTCGGACCGCCACCGAGATCACGTGGTCACGCAACAGGTGTGAGATGACTCGCGCCGCATCCGGTCCGAGGGGCGTGTCCAACCCGGCGCGCAAGGCCAGCAGGCCCACCGCACGGTACATGGCTCCGGTGTCGAAGTACGGCAGGCCGAGACGGGTGGCCAGCATCCGCGCCACCGTCGACTTCCCGGCGCCGGCCGGGCCGTCGATGGCGACCACAAAGGGGTGCGGTGGAGTGCTCGTGGGGGGTGTCATCGGCGGTCCTCGCCGCCCTCGGGGCGACCGCTCGTCATTGTAGGGAAGATCCCCCGCTCCTCCAAGGCCCACGTGCTACCGTTGGCCGGTGAGGGGCATGAATCGCTCTCAGCTCTTGGCGGCCGAGCGACGCAGGATCCTGCTGCCGCGCCACGGAGCGCTCCGGGTCGGCATCGGCTATCCCAACACCTATCACGTGGCACTTTCCTCCCTCGCGTACCAGTGGGTCGTGGAGATCACGGTGCGCCAGCCGGGCGTCGCCGTGGAGCGCTTCATGACCGACCCCGCCTGCCGTGGAGTGACCCTGGACCGGGGCGTCCCCCTCGGCGAGCTCGACGTGCTCGGGTGGAGCTGCTCCTTCGAGCCCGACGCAGTCAACGTGCTCCGGACCCTGGACGCGGCGGGCATTCCCCGGCGCCGGCGGACGCGCTCGGCCCGCTTCCCGTTGCTGGTCCTGGGAGGGCCCGTCGCCTCCATCAACCCCCTCCCCCTGGCGCCGGCCCTGGACGTGTTCGTGCTCGGCGCCGCGGAGCTCTTGTGGCCACCCCTGCTGCGTCTGGCGCAGGAGCTGGATCGAGAGTCCCTGCTGGCAGAGCTGGCACGCCGCGATGGCTACTTCGTCCCGGCTCACCACCTGGACGACCGCCCCGCTCCCCGGCGCTGCCGCCGCATCGAGAAGCGCGACGTCGACATGAGCGACCCTCCCCTGCTGCCGGCCTCCCACGTCGTCACGCCGAACACCTCCTACGCCGACCGCGCGTTGGTGGAGATGTCGCGCGGCTGTCCCGCGAAGTGCCGCTACTGCTGGGTGAGCTACAACGACGGGCGACTGCGCACCTACCCGGCGGAGGCGATCCTCGCCCGGGTGCGGGAGGCGCGGTCCCTGACCCACCGCATCGGGTTCGTGGCCACCGCCGTGGGGGACCATCCGGACCTTCCGGCGATCCTGGCCGAGACCCGCGCGCTCGGCTGCAGCATCGCGCTGTCGTCCCTGCGCATCCCTGCCATGCGCCGGTCGGTGCTCGCGCCCCTGGCCGACTCCGGAGCGCGCTCCGTGACCATCGCACCGGAGACGGGGAGCGAGGAGCTGCGCCGTCGCCTGGGCAAGCCCATCTCCGACCATCAGGTCCTCGAGGCCGTGGCCGCTGCGCAGGCCTGCGGAATCCCCGACCTGAAGATGTACTTCATCCTCGGCCTGCCGGGAGAGACGGACGCCGACGTGGAAGCCATCGCGGAGCTTCTGCGGGCCTCCGTCGACATCCTCCGCGGCCACGGTCGGGCGAGGGGCCGCGTCGGCAAGGTGACGGCGGGGGTCAGCTTCCTGGTGCCCAAGCCCTACACCCCGTACCGAGGAGAGCCCATGATGGAGCGTCGGGAGGCCCGCCGCCGGCTCGACCTGCTGGTCCGGACGACCAAGAGCATCAGCAATCTGAGCATCCGCCGTCCCTCCTACCGGGAGGCTCTCTGGCAGGGGTATCTGAGTCGCGCCGAGGCCTCCGCCTTCACCGCTCTCGAGGCGGTTGCCGACGGGCGGAAGCTCGCCGCGGTGCTGGCCGAAAGGGCCACCGACATCGCCGCCGTCACCCGCGGCCGCCCGGGAGAGCATCCGTTGCCGGCGTTTATCTCTTCGGCGCCACCATCCCTCCCCGAGGTGGGGGGTGACTCCCCGGCCCCGCGCGCGCCTCGCGAGGGACCGGGAGTCGGGGTCGAGACCTGACCGGACGAGACCCGGTGCCCCTACGGCCCCGGAGTCCGCGTGGGTGCAGGGGCGTTGTCGGGGATGGGAACGACCAGCACGGGGACCTCCACCGTGGGCCGCACCGGGTCGTTCGTCGTGACCGTGAGGGTGCCGTGAACGACGGCGTGCACCCGGCCCGGATCCACACCCTCCTTCAGCTTCAACAGAACCTGGTGGGAGAGCTTGGGGACCTCGGAGTCCAGATCGACCTCCAGGAGGTCCGACGGGCTGGCCTCGACGGCGGTGATCTTGAACGGCCGGCGCGCCGGGCTGCTCACCCGCGCCCGCACCGCACGCTGGGGCGTGCTGCCGCTGGAGAGACGCAGGCTGAGCATGGCGGGGCTCACCATGATGGCGGGACGGGTCCAGACGGTGATCCGGAAGGTGAGCTGGGGTTGATCGGGCTGATTGGTCCTCACCGTCACCTCGCCCGTCTGGCGCCTCACCTCGGGTTGTGGCGGTAGCGTCGCCTCCAGGATGAGATCGCCCTCTTTCGCCGGGAGCCGGGGATCGTCGAGCTCCTTGCGCGTCGGAGGGTGCGCGTCGAGGAGGAGCTTCGCGGCCAGGCTGCTGTGCAGGTCGGACAGCTCCAGGGGCTTCCCGTCCGGTCTGCGGACCACGACCCGGGCCTGGATCTGCTGCTCCTCCACCCCGGTGAGGACCAGGTTCTCGTTGGGGAGCACGACGATCGGTGCCACGACGGAGAACGAGAACACGAGGCGCAGATCCTGGGCGCCCTCCTCGTCGGTATGCACCGTGATGCTCTTGGTGAAGGTACCGTTCTGGTTCTGCGACGTCTTGACCTTGCCTGTGATCTTTCCCGACCCACCTGCCGGGATGACCGAGTCGAACTCGGCGACGGTGCAGCCTCAGGAGGGTTTGGCGCGCAGGATCTTGATGTCCCGCGCGCCGTCGTTGTGGAGGACGAACGTGGCCACCGCCTCTGCGCCGGCCTTGACCTCGCCCACGTTCATACGGTCGTGCTCCGCGCGCAACGCCTCGCCGGCGACGCCCGGCACGGCCGTCAGTGTTGCCGCCGCGACCAGCAGCATCGCCGTTGCGAACCTTCGCACCATCTGAACCTCCTCGGTCTCGGTCGTCCGCCTCCCCGAGCGCGCTCGCGGCAGCGACCTTCGTTCTCCGAATTGTACTCGGTGTCCCGTGGTCAGGACGCTGCGCTCAGTCCCGTGTGCGCAGCATGGTCAACAGCATGATCGCGTCGCCCGGTGCGCGCAACGCGTGGGGAATTCCCGCCGGCATCCGCACCATCTCCCCAGCCTTCGCCCGTTGTCCGGTGCCCCCGATGGTCAGCTCGAGCTCTCCCTCCAGCACATGGACCAGGGCGTCGAAGGGCGCGGTGTGCTCCGACAGCTCCTGGCCGGCGGCGAACGCGAACAGGGTCACGGAGCCGCCTCCGGTCCGCAGCAGGACGCGGCTGACGGTCGCCTCGGGGGCGACCGCCACCAGATCCGTGGCTCGGACGGGCTGCACCGTCAGCGGGGTCTCAGGCTGCTTTTCGTCGGCCATGTCGTCTCCCTCTCTCGTTTGCGCGTCGTCGAACCGGCGCCCCTGAACGCACGGCAGCTCGCCGCGCCACTCAGGGGCCGGGCCCGCGGGGGTACACTGCCTCCCCCGCCATCAACGCCACCACCTCGCGCGGGTACTCCTCCCGCCAGCGCTCGATGACGTCGGCGGGATCGGTGACGCTCTCCATGCCGAGGCGAGCCGCGAGCTCCGGCTCCAGCCTGGAGTAGAGATGGACCCGGCACCGCCCGGTCTTCTCCAAGAGGCGGAGGGTGGTGTGCCCATACTGGATCCAGCCCTCTGCCAGGCGTCCGAGGATGCGCTGCGGATCCGGATCAGCCACGAAGGGCTCCATGTCCCGTGCACCCAGGCCCTGGCCGAGATCGGCCACGAACAGCGCCTCTCCCCCATCCGCCAGGAAGCGGCAGCCCGCGTCGAGGGCCTTGTGGGCCTGGATGAGGGTCGCGTCCGCGGGGTGTCCCCCGCCGGACAGCACCAGGAGGCGCTTGGGGGCGCCACCGTCCACCTCGAACCACGCGCGGGCCCGGCTGACCGCGGCCTCGAAGGCCGCCCGCCACTCCCCGGCGCCGGCCCATGCCATGCGCCCGTCGCTGCCGGGCACCAGGCAGAGCGCCATGTCCGGCGGAGCGAGCTCGGTCGCCGCCGCGATCTCCTCGGCCACCGGGTTCCCCGCGAGCACGCCGGGTTCGCAGCGGGGATGGCGGCGGAGCGTGTCCCCAACCACCTGGGCCACCCGGGAGTGGTTGCGCTGGATCTCCTCGTACCCGGCAACTCCCGGGAACACCATCTTCGGGCCTCCGCCGAAGCCGGCGAAGTAGTGATGCCGAACCGCACCGACCGTCAGCACCACGTCCGCCTCCGCCAGCACCCGTGCCAGACGTACCGTCAGACCATCGTCGAGGGAACCAACCGGGATCAGCCAGCCTGCGTCCCGGCTGTCGTGCTCCACGACGCGGATCCCGGACGGCAGAGGACCGAGATGGGCCTCCAGCTCCGCCGCCGCGGCCCGGGGGTGGGTCCCGGTCGCGACCAGCACGACGATGCCGCTCTCGGCCACACCACCGGCCCGGACTCGATCCACCAGGGTCGGCAACACGTCGGGGAGCTGGGCCGGGCGGGTGGCGTCGGGGACCACCAGCACCACCGTGCGCGCCCCCGCGCAGCGATCCACGAGAGCCGGCCCGGACAGGGGCGTGTCCACGGCCTCTGCGACCAGTGCGGCGCAGTCCGCGGCGCCGGGCGGGGCCGACGGCGCCAGGGGCCGCACCCGCAGACCGCGCAGGTCCAGCGCGCACTTGTCCCGCCCACGGGGAAGCTTGACGATCACCGGGTGAGGATAGCACCCACTGCGGGCTACCCCGCGTCGATCCCGAGCACCTGCCGGTGATACTCATCGAAGGAGGAGAAGGTGCGGAAGGGCTGGCCGCGCGCGGCGTCGGGGTCCGGCAAGGGCACGGCCCCGGAGATCTCCAGGAGACGTCCGAGCAGGTCGCGAAAGGCGGTCATCACGTCGCCGGCTCCCACCACGCGGCGTGGATCGAAGGTGGTGCTGAGCAGGCGCAGCGATCGCAGGGTCTGCCTCTCCGCCCACGGCGGATCGAGGAGCAGATCCACCACCAGCACCGGTCTCTGTGGTGGCCGTTGCACGCCGGCCACCGCGATCGCCTGGATCTGCGAGAGGGCGAGCCGTCGCGTGGTCCCCCGGACCTGGATGGTGAGGACGTCCTCCTGCAACGCCTCGGGGATCGCTTCCATGGCCTGCAGGGAGCGTGGCGCACTCACGGGCGACGCCATCTCCACCTCCTGCTCGACCCTCTCCGCGGGTGGCACGGGCTCCAGCGGCACGGGCGACGCAGGGCCGAGGGCCTCGAGCTCGGCGCGGACCTCTTCCGGCAGGTCCGGGGCGGCCATCGCTGCCGCCAGGAACGCCGCCGTGGCCTCGTGCCCGGTTGCGGCACCCAGCCGGGCGAGACGCGCCAGGACTCCGGCGGGCGTGGTGGGCCGCAGGCCGCGTGCTGCCGCGGTCAGGGTACCCGCGACGCCGTCGTCGTGCCCATGATCGTGCAGGATCTCTGCGACCCGGGCACCCAGCTGGGGATCCAGCTCGAGGGCGGGCTGAGCCTGCAGGAGCTCGTGCCAATGGGCGAGCACCAGGGACGGATCATCTCCGACGACGGCGCGTCGGATCGCGCGGAGCAAATGCGGGACGACCTCCGCCACGGCGCCGCTGGCCGTAGCCATGCTCCACCACGCCAGCGTCGCATCCACGTTGTCCGGATGGTCCCGCAGCTCCAGCCGGAGTCGGCTCGCAGCCTCCTCCAGCCGACCCTCCGCCCGCGCCTGCATCGCCTCCTCCACGCTCGCGTTGTCCAGGACCGTGACCTTGGACTCGATGGCCGGGTGGATGAAGCGCTCCTCGATCTTGAAGTACACCATCGCTGAGGCGACGGCGAGCCCGCATGCGAAGCCCCAGACGTGCGCCCAGTGGGCCACGCCCCCACCCCCAGGAGTGCCCGCGAGCACGTCGTTGCCCTGGGCGTAGAACAGCTCGCGCAGGAACCACAGGGGAAGCATGACCCAGGCCGGCGACGTGAACGAGCCGTACAGGGGCCTGACCGGGAAGAACCAGTACAGGAAACGGATCCTGGTGCTCCAGCCGCGCACCAGGAAGGCCCCCATCACCCCCGCCACCGCGCCGGACGCCCCGATGAGCGGACCCTCGAACGTGGGGTAGTGCACGGCGTACATCAACCCGGACACCGCGCCCGCAACGAGGAAGAACACGGCGAAGAGCGGCCTCCCCCACACGTCTTCGATGAACGGCGCCGCCAGGAACAGGAAGAGCATGTTGAAGAGGAGATGCCAGAACCCGCCGTGGAGGAACTGGTAGGTGATGAGGGCGTAGGCCTTGAAGTGGGCCGGTATGAGCCCCCAGCGGTAGAAAGGGCTTCCGCGGATCTTCTGCGACGCCGCGAGCAGGAGGTCCACGCGTCGCTCGAGCCCCTCCTGTTCATCCCGCAGGGCGCGCGAGCTCTCTGGGGGCGACCCTCCGATGTGCTTGATGGCCTCCAGACTGGTCTGGAGCTGCTCCACGTCTCGAGGCGAGAGCCGATCGCGCAGGAACTCCTCGAAGCGGGGATCCATCTTCAGGTAGGGATGGCTCGAGAGATACACCAGGACGTCCCGCATCCTCGTGACCACCTCCGCCTGTCCGTCATCCTCGACGGCCATGTTGGTGGGGATGAAGGCGATCACGCACAGCCCGATGAGCGCGAACGTCACCCACGGCATGCGCCGCACGGTGGACTTCTCGTGGCCGTACGGGATGATCATGGCAGCCTCAGGTCTCGCCCTGTAGTATAGCTGGACGATGCCGATGGGCGGGGTGGTCCTGGTCGAGCCGTCGCATCCCGGGAACCTTGGCGCGGTGGTCCGGGTGGCTGCCAACTTCGGCGTCGGCCGTCTCGAGCTCGTTCGGCCCCTGGTGCCGGTCGAGGACCCGGAGGTCCGCGCCCGCGGCCGCGGCGGCGAACGACACCTACGCCTCGGTCTTTGGGATGACTTCTCAGAGGCCACCGCGGGCTACCGCACCCTGGTGGGAACCGCCTCGGCGAGGGCGCGTCCTGGGCTTCCGACCATCGCGCCTCCCGAGCTCGTGCACGAGCTCGGGAGGCGCGGCCTCGGTGACGCGGCCCTGCTCTTCGGTAACGAGACCAGCGGCCTGCGCCGTGACCACCTGGACCGCTGCGATCTCGTGGTGACCATCCCCACGGTGCCACACTTCCCCGTGCTCAACCTGGCCCAGGCGGTGGCCATCCTCCTCGGGTACATCTGCATCCAGGGTGCGCCGGAGATCGAGCCTGCCCCCCGTCCGGCGACTCAGGAGCGGGTGGACGGCCTCATGGAGCACCTCGCCTCCGCCCTCCTCACCATCGGGTTCCTCGATCCCCAGAGCCCGTACCGGATCCTGCGCAAGCTCCGTCGCCTCTTCGGACGAGCGGCGATCACCGACAACGAAGTCGCCGTCCTCCGCGGCATCTGCCGGCAGATGGAGTGGGCCGCCCGCCACCCCCATTCCGAGCCACCCGGTCGCAGCGGCAGTGACAGCGACGGCGGGCAGGGGTACTGATCAGGGATTCGCCAACCTCCGGCGCGACCGGGAGGGGCAGGATTGCCGCTTACGGCTCGACCCGTTGCCCGTCCTGATCCACGAAGACGAGGTTGGGTTCGAGCTCGGCCCCGCAGCGGGCCAGCACACGCTCACGGGCCACCCGGCAGAGGGTGAGCACGTCCTCACTCCTGGCCCTCGCGTTGGTGACGATCAGATTGGGCTCGAGCTCCGAACAGGTGGCGCCGCCGACGGCCAGGCCGCGACAACCGGCCTCCTCCAGAGCTGCCGTCGCCGTGCCCTGGGGGCTGTCGAGGAAGAGGGTCGCCGAGGTCCGTGGGCGCCATGCCACCGCGTCCGCGGCACGCTCGGCGCGTCGCTGGACCGCGGCCGGACGATCGGGCCGCAGTGTGAAGCGACCCCTCACGGCCACCACCCGGTCCTGGGCAACGGGGAGGCGCTGCCCGGCGTCATCCGTGGCGGGAGGAACGACCCGCATCGGCTCCGAGCCCGCCCGCGCCACCTCCGCCCACTCCACCAGGCCCACCAGCCCTCGCTCCCTCCCTCCGAGAACGGCCATCAGCAGCCCGCCGACCGACCCCCGTGTGCCAAAGAGGCGCTCGAGACCGGACAGACCGGCACGAGCCAGGGCCCCGCCGATGGTCCGGAGGCGCGCGCCCGCCGCGGCCTCCACGCCGTCGAGGTCCACGCTCCAGCCGGCGAGGTCGGCCGTGAGGTTGACCACCGGGACGCGCACCCCCTGGTCCGGCACCACGAGGCGGCTTCCGGCGCCCAGCACCAGCCATCGAAGTCCATGACTCGCAAGGAGATCAAGGACTTCCGTGAGGGCGGTCTCGGTGTGCAACCTGAGCAGTATGTCCGCCGGTCCGCCGACCCGGAGCACGGTCCACTCCCGGAGATCCACCCGTTCGTGGACCCCGACTCGGCCCGCCGACTGCAGCCGTCGAAGACGCTGGCGGACGCTTTCGGAGGGCGACGACCCGAGATTTTCCATCAGCGGGGAGGAACCTGAAATACTGGCAT
>Ga0315542_1002666_pt1 | contig 10773 bp, 8 predicted proteins | sample SalMarSW160120MG_FD_202541 | JGI IMG/M metagenome (GOLD analysis project Ga0315542, IMG submission 202541) | Salt marsh sediment microbial communities from the Plum Island Ecosystem LTER, Massachusetts, United States - Salt Marsh Sediment SW1601-20 ... | reverse complement strand
CGGATCCCCTTCTCATCCCCGCTCGCCGTAAAACAAGAGCACCACGTCCCCGGATTTCCGGAGGCGTGGTGCTAACCAGGGCGGCCGCGGACGGCCCGGGGTGCGACCCGCGCTCTTACTTCTGGTAGCGCCGGGCGATCTTGATGGCGTCCAGCGCCAGCTGCACCTGGGGATCGCCCTCCAGCTGCACGCGGTTGGCCGCGTCCTTGCCCTTGAGAATGAGGGCCAGCTCCTGGCGGATGCGGTTCAAGATGAAGCTCTGGTCCTCGTTGAAATCCACTTCCTTGAGGTCCACGTGCTGGTCCTTGAGCCACTTGAGGAAAGTCTCGGCCAGCTTTTCATCCCGCGTTTTGGGCTTGAGCTTTTCCCAGGACTGCTCCGATACTTTCACGACGCCGTTGTTCTTCGTCTCCGGCTCCTCGCCGCCGGGATTGAGCTTGAGGTAATAGCGCGCGAATTCCGTGAAGCGGTTGTCCTGGTTGAGCTTCAAGGTGAACTCGTTGGGCTTGAAGGCCTCCATCTCCAGGTCGGGGGTAATGCCGTTGCCGTGGATCATCTGCCCCTTGGGGGTCAGGTAGCGAGCGGTCGTGATGCGCAGGGCGGAACCGTCGTTTAAGGGGATGATGGTCTGCACGGAGCCCTTGCCGAAGGTCTTTTTTCCCACGAGCACGCCCACCCCCCAGTCCTGCACCGCGCCGGCCACGATTTCCGAAGCGGAGGCCGAACCCTGGTTTACCAGCACCGAAAGCGGCCCGGCGTGGTAGGGATTCTTGGAGGTGGAGAAAAAGCGCATGTTCTGGGCCTGGTTGCGGCCCTCCGTGTACACCAGGAGTTTCCCCTGGGGAATGAAGAATTCCGCGATTTCGGCGGCCTTGTTCAGCAGGCCCCCGGGGTTGTTGCGCAAATCGAGAATCAGGCCCTGCATGCCGCGGCTGGTCAGATCTTTCATGGCCTTGTCGAAATCCACGGTGGTATTCTCCATGAATTCCGTGACGCGGATGTAGCCCACGTTGTCCTCGAGCATGTCGTAGCGCACGGAGCGGATCTTGATGATGTCGCGGACGATCGGGACATCAAACCACTCGTCCGCGCCCGCGCGGCGGATGGTCAGGACGCACTTAGTTCCCTTGGGGCCGCGCATCTTATGCACCGCGTCCATGATGTCGATGCCCTCGGTACTCGCCCCGTCAATCTTCATGATCATGTCACCGGCCTGGATGCCGGCCCGGTCCGCGGGCGTGCCGTCAATGGGGGAGATGATGGTGAGCTGGTTGTCGCGGATGGCGATCTCGATGCCCAGGCCGCCGAAGGAGCCCTGCGTCGCCTGTTTCATGTCCTTGAAGCTCTGCGGATCCATGAACTGGCTGTAGGGATCGAGTTCACCCACCATGCCCTTGATGGCGCCGTAAACCAGCTCTTTTTGCTTGACCTTCTCCTGGTCCACGTAATTGTCGCGGATGAGCGCCATGGACTGGATCAGGGGCCGCAGGCTCTCGTAGACATCGTCGGTGAGCGTCTGCTCGTCGGCGCTGGAGCGCGATTCGCCCGACAGCCAGCCTCCGAAGAATCCCAGCAGGGACAGCAGCAGGACCGCGGAACCGATCCAAATATACTTCTTGAACTTAGTCATGAAACAACCTCCTGTGACCGCACCCAGCCGGGGGGACGGATCGTCACCGCCGCAACCATGCCAGCGGATTCAAGGCTTTGCCTTTTTGGCGGATTTCGAAATACAGGGCCGGACCCTTCCACGTGCCGGAGTCGCCCAGCGTGCCGATGACCTGTTCGGCGGCCACGGTGTCGCCTTCGCTGACCAGGATTTTGGCCAGGTACCCGTAGATGGTATTGAAGCCGTGGCCATGGTCCAGGATGATCATGCGACCGTAGCCTTCAAACCATTCGGCGAACAAGACGCGGCCGGGCGCCACGGCGATGACATTCTGACCGATCGTTCCGGCGATGTCAATTCCTTTGTTATACAGGTACGTATTGAAGCGCGGGTGGCGCACTTTGCCGAAATAGGAAGTAATGCGGCCGCGGGTCGGCCAGGGCAGATTTTTCTGCCCTTGCGCGAAAACCCCGGCCGCGCCCTGCCGTGCCCGGGCCATGGCTGCCGCCTTGGCCTCCAATTGCTTCACCAGCGAGCTCAAGCGCCGGGAGGCCGCCGACAATTCGGCCACGGCCCGTTCGTGTTCACCACGCTCGGTCCGCACCTTATTCAGCATTCTTTTCCGTTGCTTTTTCTGACCCTGAATTCTCTTCAGGGTTCTGAGGGAATCGGCTTTCAACCGGCGGGCCTGGCCCTCGCGCTGCACCAGCAACTGCCGCTGCTGCCCGAGTTCGTGGCGGGTGGCGCGCAGCCGCTCCACCCAAAAGGCGTTTTGGCTGGCTAAAATATGAAAGAATTTCAGGCGGGCCAAGGCCTCGGCCAAGGACCGCGACTGCACCAGGGTTCGCCAGAATCCCCGGCTGCCCTCGCGGTACAGAAGGCGCAAGCGCGCCGCCAAGGAGGCCTGCAGCGCCTGGAGCGTTTCCTCGGTCTGGCCGATCTGTGCGCGCAGGCTTTCCAGGCTGTTCTGCACCAGCGCCAGGTTGCGTTCGTTTTCCCCGTATCGCTCCTCCGCCTCCGCGATCCGCTGGTCCGCGGCTTGGAGCTCGCGGAGGATGGAACGTTCGCGCTTCTTTTGCTGGCGGACCTGCCGCTTGTGCACCCGCAGCCGCTGCTGCACGGCCTGCAGGTCCTGCTGTTCGCGCTTCAGGTTCTGCCGGTACTGCTGCAGCCGGTCCTGGGCGGCCTGATTTTCCGCGGCGCACGCGCCGGCGACCAGGCAGGCGGACAGGAGAACGGCCCCGGCGACCGCGGCCAGCCTGCGCGGCGCGCGCGCGGGCACGCCGCCCGCCGGGCTAGGCTGCCGGGTGCGCATGCTGTCGCGACGCCCGCCGCGGCGTCATTCGCGCAATTCCCTGCCGACGGAAACCAGGCTGCCGGCCAAACCCAGGAGCGCTCCGGCCACAACCAAACCCCCGGTCGCCAGCAGGGCCGCCTGGGACGCCCAGGGCGGCAACCAGGCGTTCAGGTTAAGACCCATGTCCTGCCAGGAATAATGCGCCAGGATCTGCCAAATCAGGAAGAGCAGCAAGGAGGCCAGCAGGCCGCTGGCCATGCCCTGAACCATGCCCCAGATCAGGAAGGGCCCGCGGATGAACCACGGCGTGGCGCCGATGATGCGCAAAATGCTGATCTCCTCCCGGTGGGCGAACACCATCAGGCTGATGATGTTGCCGATAATGATGACCGCGGCCGCCATGAGGCTGATGGTCAGGATCAGGACCGCCAAGCGGACCAAGGCCAGGGCCTTGAGCAGGCGGTTGGCGTCCGTGCCGCCGTAGGCGATCTCATCCACGCCCGGCTGGGCCCGCACCCAGGCGGCAAAACGCTCTACGTTCTCGGGCGTTTTTTCCGCCAGCTGCACCCGCACGGAGGCCGGCAGCGGATTTCCGCCCAGCACTTCCAGGAAGCGCCGCAGCTCGGGGTCGCGGCCGAATTCCGCCAGGGCGTCCTCCCGCGAGCGGTATTCCACGCCCGTCACCTGCGGATGGTTCCGAAGCTTCTCCAAAAAAGCCTCCTGGACCGGGGCCTCGATCCGGTCGTTTAAAAAAACCACGATTTCAACCTTGGCTTCCACGAACTGCGTCAGGCGGTAGATGCCGATTTCGATCGCGGCCACGATTCCCAGGGCCATCAGGGCCATGCTGATGGAACCCAGGGAGATCAGGTTCAACCGCTTGGAGCGGGTAAAGTACCGGAAGGCCTCGCGGAACAAAAAAGGGCTCACCACTTGGTCCTTTCGCCGCGCATCACGCCCTTGTCCAGGAAGATGGCGCGTTTGCGCAGTTTCTGGATGAAGTTGAGGTTGTGCGTCGTGCACACCACCGTGGTGCCCGCCTCGGCCATGGACTTGAGCAGCTGCATGACCTCCCAGCCCGTGGTGAAGTCCAGGTTGCCCGTCGGCTCGTCGGCCAGGAGCAGCGGCGGGTCGTGGACGATGGCCCGCGCCAGCACCACCCGCTGCATCTCGCCGCCGGAAAGGTGCCAGGGCCGCTGATGGCGCTTGGCGGCCAGGCCGACTTTTTCCAGGGCCCGGTTGACTTCCCGCTGGATCGTCTTGCCCTTGTCCCCCATCACGTGCAGGGCCAGGGCCACGTTCTCAAAAACCGTGCGGTCATAGAGGAGCTTGAAGTCCTGAAAAACCACGCCGATGCGGCGACGGAAGAACGGGAGCTGCCGGGGCTTGAGTTTGGCCACATTCTGGTCTTCGACAATGACCTGGCCGCGGGTGGGCAGGATCTCCCGGAAGATCAGCCGGATCAGGGTGCTCTTGCCGGCGCCGGACGGTCCCGTGATCATGACGAATTCCCCGCGCCCGATCTGCAGACTGACGTCGCGCAGGGCCTTGAATTCGTTTTGATAGGTCATGAAGACTTGGTGAAATTGAATCAAGGGAACCCGCCTTCCGGGAATTGCTTCAATTATAAATCCCGCCGCAGGCCGGCGTCAATCTCGCCCCCGCCTCTTTTCGCGCCCGGGCCGCAAGTTTTTCGCCGCCGCCCGGGTAAAAAAATGCTATGATGGCGCGAAAATTTTCCCGCTGGCCCTCCTGCGGGAGCCTGTTCGGAGGACCGCACATGCCGTTCCGCCTGACCGAATCAAGTCATCCTTCCCGCACCGCGCGCGGGCGGCGGGCCGCACGCCCGTCCGCAAGCCTGGCGCGGACCCGGATCGGGATCGCGGCGGCCGTCTTGGCCGCGGCCTGGCTGTCCGCTCCGAACGCGGACGCCTCGGCGTACACGGTCACGGTCACGAAGCAATCCGAACAGCCGGCGCAAACCAGCCTGCAACCCGTCGGCGAAGCCACGCCGCCCGCGCCCGAGGCCTCCGCCAATACGACCCCGGCCGGCGGGCCCGCAACGCCCCTGGCCGTCCAAAATCCCTCGCCGCCCGGCGATGCCACCCGCATCCGGGTGATCCAGGCCCCTGGCCCGGAACCGGGCAGGCGCCGGGAGGGGTATGCGTACACCGAAGGCCCGCTCAATGCCCTGCTCGGCTTGTCCGACATCGGCCTGTACGGGGGATACGAGTATTGGACCGCCCCGCTGACCACGTCTTTTTTTTCCGCGCAGGACCGCTGGTGGGCGGGGCGGCCCGCATTCCAGTTGGGAGGCGGGGGCGTGTCTTTCAACCTCCCCCTGTTTCCCTTTCTCGAAATCGAGCCCAAAGCCGGCCTGTGGTTCGGCGGCCAGTCCCGTGAAGCCAGACGCCCCTCGGGGACCGCGCGGGAATCCCTGGCCTATCGCGCCTGGGAATACGGCCTGGACTTCATCCTGCCGCTGCTGCGGCCGGGTTTCCTGCAGCTGGGATTGAGCGGTCGCTCCTTGAGCACGACCGTTGATCTGGAGACCGATGTGCCGGCCTTTACCTACGAGGGCTTTCTGCTGGACAACGCCGTGGCGACCGAGTTGTCCGTAGGCGCCGGGCTGGTCTCTCCTGCCGATTGGCCCCTGCGTTTGCGGCTGGGGATCGTCGGTTTCTACCAGTTCGCGGACTTCGGCGACAGCCGGGGCCTGCGCATCTATTTCGCGGCCCACATCCGCCGTTGGCACTGAACCCGCGGACGACCCGCGTCCGCTCCGGCAAGTCCCGGACTTCCGCCTGGGTGCTAGGCCGGCCGGGCATCCAAGGCCAGCAGAAAATCCCGCACGCCCTGTTCCGCCCGGTTCCGCAAGCCTTCACTTTGCCGTTCGGCCGCGTCCCGGAACTGCGGCCACGCCGGCAGGTGGGAGGCGAAGCTGGCCGCGGGATCGGTGCCGTCCAGCAGCGGCTGCTCCAAGTCCCGCAGGAGCTGCCGCAGTTTCGGATCCGGCCCGAAGCCTGACACGGCCGCGCCGGCCAGCGCGCCCAGGACGAGTCCGTGGTACCGCTGGCTGATGACCCATTCGGCCCCTGAAAATTCCGCGAGCAGCGCGCTGCCGTTTTCCCCGCCGGCGGCGACGAAGCGGCAGTCGCGGAACCTGGCGTCCCGCCGCACGCGTTGCAGCCAGGCGCGGTCCCCGCGGTTTCCCAGGGCGACGAAGCCCAGCCGCCGCCCCCGAGCCGAGGCCAAGCGGGCGCACGCCCCCAGCCACTCCGGAACGCGTTCCGGCTGCCAATCCGCGCGCGGGCACACGATCCACTCCGTGCAACCGCGCCGCGCGGGGCGCGGCAGCAGCCACGCCAAGTCCGCCCCGAGCCGCAGGCGTTCCGCGGGCACGCCCGCCGCCCGGCACCATTCCAGGCTCTCGCGGTCTCGCGCCACGATCAGCTCGGCCCGGGGCAGGACGCGGCGGCACAGCGCCTGGTTGACGGCCCGGCGCACCGGGCCGAAGCCCTGCGCCAGCCACCACACCCTCTTGCCCAGGGCTTGCGCCGCGGCCTGCAGGCCCAGGTAGTACGCCGGCGTAAGCGGGCCGGAGAGGTCCTGCACCAACCCGCCTCCGCCCAGGATCAAACCGTCGCATCCCGTCAGGGCCGCTCCCAGGCTCGCCGGGTTCCAGCGCGAGCGCGCCCCGATGCCGTGGCGCCGCCGCGTGTCCGCCGGAGCGGCGGAGAGCACGGTCGGCGTATGCCCCCGCCGCGCCAGCCGCGGCAACAGCGCTTCCAATTGCAGCTCGTCACCGGCGTTGCCGAAGCCGTAATAGCCCAGGACCGCCAGTTTCACGCCGTTCTCCGGCGACGCGCCAGGCGCCAGACGCCCCAAGCCAGGATTCCAAGCAGCAGTCCCAGCCACAAGCCGTGGAAAGTCCGCAGCAGGCTGAGCATCAGGGGAGTGTGGATGTGGCAAAAAGTATTGATGAGGGAAACCTGGCCGATCATGCCGAAGAAAACCGCGATCTGCGGCCAGATTCTCGTGGGAACGGCCGGGAGGCGGCGGCCGACCAGTCCCAGCAGCAGCAGGGGATGGCCCAGGAGGAATTCCTTGAAGCGGGGACGCACGCCCAGCAGCGTCTCCAGGGCGTCGCGGAGCGCCAGTTCCGGGCGAGAGGCCTTGAACCAGGAAAAATTTCCGGTGCGCAGGAGCAGCAGCGCGAACAATCCGAGCACGGCCAGGCCGCCGGCCAAGGTCGCCCACCGCCTTCCGGGCTGCCAGCGTTCGCGCCACCACTGGCCCTCGAGGACCTGGGGAAAAAGAACCACGCCGGACACGGCGAGCGGGAGCAGGTAGGCAAGCTTAACCCCGGCAAAGGTGTCCAGGCGCAGCGTGAATTGCGGCTGGTACAGCAGCACGGCAATGGCCAGGCCGCCGGCGAGGCTCCAGGCCGTCACGCGGCAGAAATCGAGCAGGCCGGCGCGCAGCGCCCGCCCCGGCGCGGGAAAAACCTCGGGATAGGACGCCACGCTCGTCAAGCCCAGCAGGGGCGCCGTCACGGCCAGCAGCCAGGCGGCCAGCTTCACGCCCCAGTCGGCCGGTCCTTCGCTCTGCACGATCCACAGACCCAGGACCGTGAGGATCGCCGTCCAACGGAAGTTGGCGGGCCGCAGGCGGATGGTCAGCACGTGGTCCACGGCCTCATCCTGCCCCGTGGTGCCCGCGGCCCAGAGAGCCAGGCGCCACAGCAGCAGGAACAAGGCCGCGCCCAGGCCCAGAAACAAGCCCAGGCGCGGCAGCCTGCCGGTCCGGCCCAGGCCCTGTTGCCCGGCCGGCCCCAGCCGGATCCCTTCCCGCCGCAGATCGTTCTTGAGGGCCTGGAAGAAAGCCAGGTCCTGCGCGAAAGGCCGCCCGCGGGGGGGCTGCACGTACAGGAAGCGGACTCCCCGCTCCCGCACGGCCCGCACCATCCGCTGGCGCTGTTCCGCGGGCCGGAGGCGGCGTGCCTCCTTGGCGGTGAGAATGTGCGCGGGAAACAACACGCGCAGGCGCGCGCTGCGCAGGACCGCGCGGGCCGCCGAGGGCAGGGAGAATTCGGGCAGTGCGATGGCGGGCTTGCGCAGCCAGGGCGTGTATAAATAGGCCCGGAAAAAATTCCGCGCCCCCCAGCCGCCCCGCCATTCCGGCAGGACCACTTCGGGCTGCAGGGACGCCACGGCCTGGTTGAACTGATCCAGGTTCAGGGCCGGACCCCAGTCGCCGGCCGGCAGGTGGAGCGCCCGGCGGAAACCCGGCGGCATGGGGCCGCTGGGAATTTCCAGGATGAAGCGCCTGGGATCAATTCGCGGGATGGGATGCGGCAGGCGCACGTCGAAAATGTACTGGTCCTGCCGCAGCCGGACCTTGAGCTCCTTCAGGGCGAACTGGCCGCTTAAAAAAACCACGGCGTTTCCGCTTAGAGTGCGGTCCGCAAAACGCAACTCCAGCAGGTCCGGCTCCGGCTGCCAGGCTTCGGCCAGACCGTAACGCAGCATGTCATCCAGGGTGTAGGGCTCGCGGACCAAAGTGGTCACGCCCGCGCCCAGCAGGGCCGCCGGTGCTCCGGGATCCTGTTCCGCGGCCTTCAGCAGCCGCGCTTCGGAATAGGCCAGCTCGACCTGCGGCGCGGCGGCTTCGATTTCCAGCCGCTGCACGGCCATGGCGCCGGTCAGGCCCAGCGCGGCGGCCAGCAGGAGCGTGACGATGAAACGTTCGTTCGGGGCGGGTGCCGCGGGCTTCACGGCACGGGTGTGGAGGCGGCCCGGGGCGCCGTCCGTTGGCGCAGCCGCTTGTGGGCCCATTTGGCCCGCTTGTGCGTTTCGAAATCCTCTGAAAAAATATGATGCCCGTCTTCTCCCACCACGAAGTACAGGTACTTCGTCTGCGCCGGATGTGCGGCCGCCTGCAGGGACGAAAGCCCGGGATTGCCGATGGGCCCGGGCGGCAGGCCGCGGTGGCGGTAGGTATTGTAGGGCGAGCGGGTTTGCAGGTCCTCCAGGCTCAGGTCGCCGCCGGTCCGCCCCAGGCTGTAGAGCACCGTGGCGCAGGATTCCAGGCGCTGGCGCGCCCGCAGGCGGTTGTAGAACACGGAGGCGACCCGCGGGCGTTCGGCGGGCACGCGCACTTCCCTTTCGATGATCGAGGCCAAGGTGACGATTTGCAGGGGGCTTAAACCCTGGGCCCGGCCGGCGGCCCAGAGGGATTCCCCGGTTTGTTCGTGAAAGCGGTCCACCATGCGGCGTGCGATTTGCCTGGCCGTCCAGCCTTTGGGGATCTCATAGGTGTCGGGAAACAGGAAGCCTTCCAAGCCGGGGGCCGGCACGTGCCAGTCCGCGGCCAGGGCCGGGTCGTTCACCACGGCCAGAAATTCCCCGGCGCGCGCCAAACCCTCGGCCTCGAGCTTGTCCGCGATCTGGCGGGCCGTGAATCCTTCCGGGATCGTGAAAGCATGCTTGAGGGTCCGGCCCTCGGCCAGTTGCCGCACGACCTCGGACAGGCCGGCGTGCGGCGGAAAGGCGTATTCGCCGGCCTGCAATCTGCGGGCCTGTCCGCTGAGCAGGGCCCAGTAGCGGAACAGCGCCGCACTGCGCACCACGCCCGCGGCCTGAAGCTGCCGGCCGATGGCGGCGGTGCCGGCACCGGTGGGGATGTCGAGCACGCGTTCCGCGCCGGCCGGTCCCTGCCAGGCGTACCCCCGGAAAACCAGGAACGCGGCACCCGCCAGCACGGCCGCCAAGGCCAGCCACTGCCAGGATCCGAGCCGGGCCGTCACTTCAGGACCACCAACTTGCGCACGGGAAAAGTCTGCTGGAAGCCGTCCGCGCTCAACTTCACGCGGCAGAGGTACACGCCCGGCGCAACGGAGTCCACGGACCACTGCCGCAAACAGACCCCGGCGGCCGGCACCTCGCAGGCAAAGGAGGTTACCAGCTGATAAGCCGAATTGTAAATGGTGAATTCCGCGGTCCCGGCCCGCTCGGCTGCGAACTGGAAGGAAACCGGGCCCGTGCGGGCGGGATTGGGATATACCACCAGACCCTCCGTTAACACGCCCGGCGCCGTGGCGAAGGGCGTGGGCGTTGCCGTCGGAATAAACGGCCTGGGCGTCCGGGTGGGCGTGACCGTGTAGGTCGGCGTCCACACGGGCGTGGGGGTGGAGGTGGGGGTGATGGTGGGGGTGACCGTGAAGGTGGCCGAATTCGTGGGCGTCGCGCTGGCCGAGGCGGTGGGCGTGGGCGTGGCAAGGTCCCAATACAGCAGCCAATTGATGGTCCGGCCAAACAGCTCGCGGCCGTTGCTCGTGAGATCGCTCCAGGTGGAGCTGGCGGTGGTGTTGTCCAGATAAATGAAGGCCCGCCGACCTTCCAGCACGTCGCCGTTGTAAACCGTGACGCCCGCCTCGCCCACGGTCAGCAGGGCGTGGCTGTTGTTGTAGTAATCCACCACCAGGGTTTGCAGGTCTGGATCCAGTTCCTGCGTACCCCAGCCGCTGCCGTTCGTGTACGCGGACCAGACGCTATGCGTAGAACTCAGGATCTGCACGTTGCCGACAAAGGGGGTGGTGATGTAATGGCCGAGGCTGATCACGCCCCAGGTAAGGCTGTCGGCAAGCGTAAGGGCCGAGCCCACGATATTGAAATCATAGTTCAGGTTGGGTTCCCAGCACAGGACCGAGGGCGTCACGTCTTTGTAATCGCCGCCGATGTTGGTCGAGCTTACGGTCGCGGAAATGATGATGAGATTGAAGCCGGAGGCGTTGCCGGGAATATCCGAATTGTCATCTTCGGCCTGGACCAATTCGAAATCGCCGCGGTTCAATAAATAATTGTAC
>Ga0315542_1002665_pt1 | contig 10775 bp, 10 predicted proteins | sample SalMarSW160120MG_FD_202541 | JGI IMG/M metagenome (GOLD analysis project Ga0315542, IMG submission 202541) | Salt marsh sediment microbial communities from the Plum Island Ecosystem LTER, Massachusetts, United States - Salt Marsh Sediment SW1601-20 ... | reverse complement strand
GGCGTAGCGATTTCCGACAAAGCCCCAGTAGATTCGGAAGAGGAAATTGAAGAAGAAGATAAAGGCAAACATAAAATGCAGAAATCGAATGGTACCAAAAATATACTGGCCAGACGCTTCCGCCGAGCTGGCAAATGCAGGGGGCTTTCCGATCAGGTAGCCGGTCACTGCCAGGACAAGGATGCACAATGCATTTATCCAGTGATAGAAACGTACCGGAAGCTCCCACACGTAGATCTGGTAATATTCTGCATATTTCGATTTTGCTTGATCCATTACATGCCCTCCTACATAAAGCTGATTCTGTTGAGATGCTTCCCTTCCGGATCGTGCAGATGGACGGCGCAGGCAATACAGGGGTCGAAGGAGTGAACGGTACGCAAAATTTCCAGTGGCTGTTCGGGATTGGCCATTGGCGTATCCAATAGTGAAGCTTCGTAAGCGGACCGCTTGCCGTTTGCATCGCGGGGAGATGCATTCCAGGTACTGGGGACAACTAACTGGTAATTGGCAATTTTCTCATCTTTTATATCAATCCAATGTGCCAATGCGCCGCGCGGCGCTTCGGAGAGACCAACTCCCTTGGCTTCTTTCGGCCAGGTTTTTGGTTCCCACTTTTCGCTGTTAAACATCCTTATGTCACCGTTCTTGATATTTGTTATCAGGTCCTGGTGGAACTCCTTCATCCAGTGGGCGACCAATTTGGTCTCTAATCCGCGGGCTGCAGTTCTTCCCAGGGTGGAGAACAGGGCAGTTACCGGAGCATCAAATTTTTTGAGTGTTTCAGTAATAACTTCCTTAACATCGGTATTGCCCGAAGCAAAGGCGACCAGCAGGCGGGCCAGCGGACCCACTTCCATAGGATTGTCTTTCCATCGCGGTGTTTTGATCCAACTATATTTTCCGTCAACATTCAATTGCTCGTAGGGAGGTTTAGGTCCGGTGAAATTCAGGTCGGTCTCCCCGTTCCAAGGGGGCAGCGACTTGGCGTCTCCGCCGGCATATTTATACCAGGAATGCGTTACGTACTCTCTTACCTCTTCCGGATCTTCGCCTTTGACCTCAAAAACTTCGTTCAGGTTGCGATTTAGGATTGCGCCCCGCTGGAATTTGAAATTACTGGGATCGTTATATCCATTTGTCGGCAAATCGCCATAAGCCAGGTAATTCTTCAATCCACCGCCAATGGAGAACCATTCCTTGTAGAACGAAGCGACGGCCAGCAGGTCCGGAACATAGACTTGTTCCACAAAGTCTATCGCATTTCCAATCAATGTTCCGACATAGGCGAGGCGTTCGGCATTGATGGCGTTTGCGTCTTCGGTGTTTACTGCGCAAGGCACACCGCCAACCAGGTAATTGGGGTGTGGATTCTTTCCGCCAAATATGGTATGGACTTTTATAATTTCCTTCTGCCATTCCAGGGCATCCAGATAGTGCGCCACACCAATCAGGTTCACTGCGGGAGGCAATTTGTAGGCTGGATGTCCCCAATACCCGTTGGCGAAAATACCAAGCTGGCCGCTTTCGACCAGGGCTTTTACGCGGTTTTGCACTTCTTTAAAATATGTTCGGGAATTTTTGGGCCAGGGGGAAATACTCTGTGCAATGCTCTCGGCTTCCACCGGATTTGCCTTCAAAGCGCTTACCACATCCACCCAGTCTAATGCGTGAAGCTGGTAAAAATGCACCACATGGTCCTGAAGGTATTGCGCACAAAACATAAGGTTTCGCACCAGTTCTGCATTGGGCGGAACGACGATACCCACTGCGTTTTCTACGGTTCTGACAGATGCCAGTGCGTGGACAGTAGTACAAACGCCGCAGGCACGTTCGGTAAATGCCCATGCGTCCCTCGGGTCGCGCCCGCGCAATATTATTTCGATCCCGCGAACCATAGTGCCCGAGGAATAGGCATTGGAAACCTTTCCATTTTTGACCTCGGCCTCAATGCGGAGGTGTCCTTCAATACGGGTAATAGGATCAATGACGATTCTGGTCGACATTATTCGCCTCCTTTCTGCTCGTTTGCAGAGGCAACATCTTCATTTTTTACGCTATGTTCCATCTCCTGTTTGATGAGCCTTCTTTTACGTATGTTTGTGGCAATGGCATGACCGGCAACGCCTGCTCCCGCGCCGATTGCCGCCACTGTTCCGATGGTGTCCGCCGTAGTTTCAATGCCGAAACCCGGGAAGGATGCCAGATGCCGGTAGAAGGGCCCATTATCCCAAAAACTGGCTTCGCTGCAACCAATACATCCATGACCCGATTGTATGGGGTAGCTTACGCCATTATTCCATCGTATGATACCACACGAATTATAGGTGACCGGACCCCGGCAGCCCATCTTGTACAGGCAATGCCCTTTTTTAGCGGCGTCGTCATCAAACGTCTCGACAAACAATCCGGCGTCGTAGTACGGCCGGCGGTAACAGGAGTCGTGTACTCTGGTGGAATAAAATGATTGGGGCCGCCCCAGACCATCCAATTGTGGCAATCGATCGAATGCCAGAATGTAGACAATCACACCTGCCATAACCTCTGCAATAGGCGGGCAGCCGGGCACTTTAATAACGGTCTTATTGGTAATAACTTCGTGAATGGGTGTTGCACCAGTAGGATTTGGTTTGGAAGCCTGGATGCATCCGTTAGAAGCGCAACTTCCCCAGGCAATGATAGCCTTGGCGCCTTCTGCCGCTTCCTTGACAATATCCAGCGCAGTCCGGCCTCCGATGGTACAATAAACGCCGCCGTCCTTGGTTGGCACCGACCCTTCGACGGTCATTATGTACTCACCCTTGTATTTTTCCATGGTGTTATGAAGCGCAGCTTCCGCTTGATGCCCTGCTGCTGCCTGCAGGGTCTCGGAATAGTCAAGCGAGATTTTGTCTAAAATGATATCCGAAACAATGGGGTGAGAAGAGCGGATAAAAGATTCGCTGCAACAAGTACATTCCTGAAAGTGAAACCAGACGACTGGCGGACGTGGTTTCGTTTCCAGGGCTTTTGCAACTTTGGACAAACCGCTGGCATGAATTCCTGCCGCGGCCGTGATATATGCACAGAAGCGCATGAAATCACGCCTTGAGTAGCCCTGACTCTGCATTTTCTCCCAGAGTGTTTGGGGTTGATCAGGCATAGTACACCTCCACAGTTAATGTGTCCGAAAAGAATTAGCAATCTGACTATATATAAAAATGGCTTCCTTGATCAGAAGCTCTTTTAAACTGCGGACTCCAACATGAAGGAGGTGTGAGCTAAAAGAAAAATCCGGGTGAAAATGCGATTGAGTCTAGACTCCTCAACTAAAAGTATTAAGGAAATCTGCGTTTAAAACAAACCATTTGACATACCGCTTTCGTTTTCGATAAGTCCATATCGTATTATCAAATCATTCTGAATATATGAAAAAAAATATTTTTGTCAATAGAAAAATTTAATTGAGCGCAAATCTATTGTGAATATCGTAATATTTTTAAAACATATCCGATGATATTGTATAAATTTTATGTTGTAAATAATACGAGAAAATAAGGAAATATCGTAATTCAAAATTGTTTTAATACAGCATAATCAAATTGCGCTTTAAACCAATATTTTATTTTGAGATACAAACCAATCGAATCAATTTTTTACATCATTCGTGTGAAAAAAGATTTATATTGTAGCACGCCTAATTTTAATAATGGCTTGTTAGGATTTGCGATTTTATTCTTTTGTAAAACCATTTTTCAAAATTTATTATGGCCTGAAAATTTCCGGCAATGCTCCATTCAGAGCCGGCCAATTTCCTATCGATAAAATCTTTGCCAGTCGGCGTTGCGGGATTCTTCCATTTTAATAATGATGATTATCCTTAAACAGAATGCGAAACGAGCCGTCTGAAGATATTGACGGATTGGATGATAGATTCGGTTCGCAAAGATAAATATAAAAGCTTGAATATCATTGCAATTTCATTATATTACTCTATGGGTTCAGTAGATTAAAACGTACTGAAGATTGAAAGACAATGTTATCCAAGAAAGCTAAATACGCGATTAATGCCCTGGTTTGCCTGGCTCGTTATCCGGAAGGCATTCCGGTACGGATCCGGGACATTGCTGAAAGTGAGAATATCCCCCAGAAATTTCTGGAAGCCATTCTGCTGGATTTAAGAAATGCCGGAATCCTGGGAAGTCGCAAAGGGAAGGGTGGTGGTTACTTTTTGCTCAAAAACCCTGAAGATGTGAATCTGGCAACTGTAGTCAGGATTTTCGACGGAGCGATCGCCCTGGTTCCGTGTGTAACATATGTCTATTACCAGCGTTGCGATGAGTGTAAAGACGAAGAAACCTGCGGTATTCGCAACGTCTTCAAGGAAGTCCGGGACGAAACCGTGGCGCTGTTAAAAAAAGCCACACTTTCGGAAATCCTGCGACGGGAAGCAGCTCTGATAAAAGAAAAGGCCGACAGGTGATTTGCACCATGCCGCGACAACCATCGCCTTATTATTGAACAACCGTAAATATTTCCCGTTTTCCCGAATCTACCAATGGAATAAATCGTTGATACCAACTCTGCCAATCGCTGCTGCTGGTTTCGTTCTTGAACGATTTTTCGTAATCGGCCAAGCTTTCGAATGTGATTTCTAAGACCATTGTGTAATATTGCCCGGTAAGATCGGTCAGCAATCGTGGCGGGGCGGCTCCGAAATTCTGCATACTCTTAGGGCTCTCCCGGAATAAATTTATTGCTTCCCTCGTTTTCCCAAATTTTAGCTGAAATATATCACGAACCAGAATCATGATTATCTCCTCTCTTGTTTTTTTATCAAACAACCGGTAACTCCAGTTGAACGGCTTCACTACAAGGCAGAAATTGAACCGATTGACGCGCTGGCATCTTTGTTCTTTAAGATCAAAGATGCCAGCACTCTCCCTGCTCCCGGGCACTCCCGATTTCATTTCGTGGGAATGCTGCATCACTAAATAAGACCAATCATGCTGAAGGCCTATGGGCTTAATTCATCCCCGTTTTTGAATTAGCCGGCGGTATTGGCGCCGGGACCTCATTCTGAATCGGTTTTAGCGATTGCAGATAGGAGAAAATGTCCCGCAAATCCGCATCACTGACTTTGCCTATGCTTTCCCATGGCATTGGCGGCAGGATCGGCCTCCCGGCACCCATGTGCTTGCCGGTGCGCATCGTTTTGATGAATATTTCCGGTGTCCATAATCCCAGGCCGGTATTTTTGTCCGGCGTGAGGTTAGCTGCAAACGATACGCCCCAGGGGCCTGCCCAGGCGGTTAAATCATTGGAAAATAAGCCTCCCCATTTATCGGGCCCCATGACTGACATGTCCACTTTGGGAAGCTTTTCGTTTGCCGGGTGACCTGACAAAAGCCTTGTTTCATCAGGAACAGGCCCCATCTTGGTCATCACCTTCGGCGAATGACAATCGTTACAACCACCCAGATTTACCAGATATTCACCGTGTTTCACCTGTTCCTGATTGGCCGCTTTATCCTGAGCGGCAAGCTTAGTGTTAAATCCATAACCGAAAACCATCATCACTACCATAACTGCAATTACTCCGACAACATGCGATCTGTTCTTCATCAAAAGACTCCTTTTGGATTAAGTTGAATGGAATCCGTCCCTGTGAAAGTGATCCCTGTTATTTGGCTGAACATTTACAATCTTATGGCCCTTTTTGGGGCGCAAACACATCATACCTTCTTTGTTTGATCTGACTGACTGCAGGAAAGAGTTTGCTATCGAACACTCTGCAAGCACCCACGTTTTTCGGAGATCTCTGGGAGTAAGCAGTCTTCCCCGGAAACGGCCGTCAAAGCGTCTTCGAGTATCCATGCAAATACGCGCGGCAAAACAAATTAACATTTTTTTGCCTTATTTATGATCTATATAAAAATGGAATCTAAATCAGTATCTTAAAATAGCATAAGATATATTCTTGCCGAATATTATCCCGCAAATCGTATTAGGTGGAACAGAACAGTATTTCCGCTTTCCGCGGAGTTCCGGAGAACGTTATTTCTCCATGGAAGATTCTGTTGGCGTAAGAACTTCTTTGAAATCTTTAATAAATTTGTATTTGTCGAAACCAAAGCAGATTTGGTTCTTCTCATGTCATATTCTCGAATTTACACTTGAAACATACTTCTAGTTTGATGATAAGTTCCGGGTTTGTTCCTCAGAATCTTAAATGAGAAGAAACACGGCCGGCTCTGTTCAGGATTCAGGAAAAGCCTGGCATTTGTTTACTGAGTGGTATCGTTTGGAGAATGGAGTTCAACCACATCTTTTTCTTTGGAATAGGGAGAAATTCCTTTGTAAATTGAGGGTCAATATGTGCACACTGATAGTTGCTCATTATTAAGTTTTTCTCTTAACATTTCACAATAAATAATGGAGGCTCTATGAATAAATGGTTTAAAGTGCTTGTTACCGTAGTCGTGGTGATTGTTCTCATCATCCTGGGCGGAATTGGTTATCTTCGGTTTTTCTTTCCCAAGGTAGGTGCCGCTCCGGAGTTAAAAATAGATGCTACGCCCGAAATGGTGGCGCGTGGCGAATACTTGGCGAATCATGTTTCTGTTTGTCTGGACTGCCATTCAAGTCGGGACTGGGATTATTATGCCGGTCCCATTATTCAGGGTACTGAAGGAAAGGGCGGTGAGCTATTCGGCAAAAAAGACGGTTTCCCGGGAGATTTCTATGCCGCCAATATCACACCCTACAGTCTTGGGGATTGGACAGATGGGGAAATTTACCGCCTGATTACTACCGGTGTGAAGAAAGACGGGAATCCGGTTTTTCCCATTATGCCGTACCCTGAGTATGCCCAGATGGATCCGGCTGATGTCAAATCGATAATTGCCTATTTGCGCACACTGCCTGCAATTAAAAACAATGTGCCGCGTTCTGAAGCCGCATTCCCGATGAGCCTGATTATGCGCACATTTCCACAGCCGGCAGCGCTGCAATCCATGCCGGAAAAATCCGACACGGTCTCTTATGGCAGATATATTGCGACCATCGCCGGTTGTGCCGGGTGCCACACCCTCATGGAAAAAGGGAAACCGTTGCCAGGTATGGAACTCGCCGGCGGCATGGAATTTGGCCTTCCCGGTGGTGGGGTTGTACGATCAGCTAACATCACGCCTGATGATGAAACCGGTATCGGAGCATGGACGAAAGCGGATTTTATCCGGCGGTTCAGTTCTTATGCCGATCCCGGGGCCAGGGAAAAAGTGAAAGCGGGACGGATGAACACCGTCATGCCGTGGTTTATGTATTCCGGAATGACGGAAGAAGATCTCGGCGCTATTTATGCGTACTTGCAAACCGTGACTCCTGCGAAACATGTCTTCGACCAATTTACCCCGCCTGCCGGTGATTGAGCATTCCGCGGCTCCGGCATGATTGTCATCCTGCTGGAATGAAAAACCGCTTCGGTTTGCCGCCTCTTTTGGGTACGCCCGGCTTAGTCTTTGTCTGCGGAGAGAGCAAATTAACGAAAAATCCCGGGTTGCAGAACAAATTAACTGAACATGAAATGGAGCGATTACAATTATGAAGAATCCCGAAACAGACTTACTGGCAATCGATCAAACAGTCGCGGCACTCTACGAGGTGATATCCATTAAAAGAGGCGGGGAACCGGATTGGGAGCGATTTCGGGCACTATTCTACCCCAGAGCACGCCTGATCAGCAATACCGGAGAGGAACCGGTGATTTGGACGGTGGAGGAATTCAGCCATTATTATAAGGAAAGAATTTCCGGAGGAACCGTCAGCGAATTTTATGAGGGTGAGATCAGCGGCAAAACGGATATCTTCGGCAATATTGCCCATCGTTTCAGCACCTACCAGGCCATACCACCCAAAAGAGGAATCAATAGCATTCAACTCCTGAAAGCCGGTGGCCGATGGCGAATTACTTCCATCATCTGGAATGACGAAACAGACCGTTTCCCCATCCCGGAGAAGTATTTGGCAAAATGACAATTCCAGGAAGGCGGCTCTCCCCATGAATAAAGATCGGGCAAGCCGCTTAGTCGGATTCCAGCAATAAAACTGCAATCGGAACAATGCACAAGTACAGAACGCATATCAGGGAAACCCTCCATCTTGCCTATCCTGTGACCATTGGGCAATTGGGGCACGTGATGCTCGGAGTGGAAGACAGCATCATGGTGGGCAAAGTGGGTGCAACTCCGCTGGCCGCTGCTTCGCTTGTGAATGGTCTGGTTTTCCTTATCATCGTGTTCGGCCTGGGGATGACACTGGCGATTACCCCGCTGGTGGCAATCGCGAAAGGGCAGAACAACCGCGAACAGTGCGGTGTGGTTCTTCGACAGGGGCTACTGCTGAACGCTGCGCTTGCCGTTGCATTATCCGTGGTAACCTACTTTTTATCCGATTTGATATTTTTTCTGAATCAACCACCGGAAGTCGCGGTCCAGGCCGCGTCTTATGCCAAAATTCTGAGCTTCTCCATCACACCCTTCATGCTGTTCCAGATTTACCGGCAGTTTATCGAGGGGCTTTCTTTTACCCGCCCGGCGATGTATATCACTATTCTTGCAAACCTGGTTAACATCTTCGGGAACTGGATTTTCATTTACGGCAAATTAGGTTTCCCCGCTATGGGGTTGGACGGCGCCGGTTATTCCACTTTAGCCGTGCGAATTTTCATGGCAGCGGTGATTATCGTTTACACAATTACCGCCAGCCGGTTCAAAGAATATGAGCCAACCCTGCGCTTCAGAAATATCAACCGGGCAGTTATTCGACGCTTGCTGAACATCGGCCTGCCCAGCGGCTTGCAGCATTTTTTTGAGGTGGGCGCCTTCTCGTTTTCGGCGGTGATGATCGGCTGGCTGGGCAGCACACCGCTGGCGGCACACCAGATTGCGCTGAGCATGGCTTCCATTTCATTTATGATCATTCTGGGAATTTCCGCCGCCGGGACCATTCGGGTGGGAAGCGCCGTGGGCCGGGATGATATTGCCGGTGTCAGAAATGCCGGGTTTTCTGCATTGTTCATTGCTGCGACGATTATGGCCTGCTTCGGCCTGATCTTTGTGTCCTTCCGGAATTTCTTCCCCCGACTTTTCATCTCCAATAGCGAGGTTATTTCCGTTGCCGCATCCCTGCTTGTTGTGGCAGCATTTTTTCAAATCTCAGACGGCGTGCAAGCGGTGGGGCTGGGTATTTTGCGGGGGCTGACTGATGTCAAAATGCCCATGATTTTCAGCTTTGTGGCCTACTGGGTGGTCGGCCTTCCGGTGGGGTATCTGCTCGGATTTGTCGCCGGCAAAGGTGTTGTAGGCATCTGGATCGGCCTGCTATCCGGTTTGAGTATCGCTGCTTTTTTCTTCGCTATGCGATTCAATTATAAAACAAAAATCCGGCATCCGTAGTAAATAAGCATGTTTTTGAGTTTTATTCGGTTGTTATGAATTTTTGGGAATAATGGGGGGAGGTGAGCACTCGTGCCACGAGGACTTCAACTTGCAGAAGTGTCCGAAAACCTTACTCCCCAATTGATAATAATTAATTGAACGATCTGTATTTCATTTTCCTTTTATACAAGTAGGGATGAAAAGATTGGAAAATTGTGCGCATATGGATCGAACGGCGGATGGAGTCGAGGTCAACGTTTGATCAGGCGGCCAAACCGCAGTTGCTAAACGAGAAATGCTATTTGTTGGGAGCACCAAAATATGAGGAACAGTTGATGAGCGATACGCTGCCTTTACGACAATTAGGTGGAACCGGTGTAATAATTTCACCGATCGGATTGGGATGCTGGCAGTTCAGTCAGGGCAAGGGCATAGCCGGAAAGTACTGGCCGTATCTTGAGAATGATGAGATCGGGGAAATTGTTCGGGTTAGTCTGGAAAACGGTGTGAATTGGTTCGACACCGCCGAATTTTATGGACATGGAAAATCCGAAGAAAACCTGGCTGCCGCGCTGCACGAATCAGGCAAGTCGCCAGGTGAAGTAATCATTGCAACCAAGTGGTGGCCCTTGTTTCATACCGCCGGAAATATTCCGAAAACTATCGGCAATCGATTGACCGCCCTGAATGGCTTTCCCATCGATCTCTACCAGGTTCACCAGCCGTATGCTTTCTCCACCACCCGCGCCCAAATCAGGGAAATGGCCAAGTTGGTGAAAACCGGCAAGATTCGTCATGTGGGCGTCAGTAATTTTTCTGCAAGAAGAATGCGGATTGCTGCCGATGAGCTTTCCCGGCACGGGTTGCGCCTGGCATCCAACCAGGTGCGCTACAGCCTGCTGGACAGGAAAATTGAAGGGAACGGAATTCTGGAAACGGCCAGGGAATTGGGCGCAACAATAATTGCTTACTCGCCGTTGGCGCAGGGCCTACTAACCGGAAAATTTCATGATAACCCAGCTCTGATTCGTGGCCGTTCCGGGCCGCGTAAATACCTCAACGATTTCAAACGGAAAGGTCTGGAGAAAAGCCGGCCGGTGATAAATGCTTTAAAAGAGATTGCTGCCAGGTTTGATGCAACACCTGCTCAGGTCGCGCTAAACTGGCTGATCACCAGCCAGGGCGATACCGTCGTTGCTATTCCTGGCGCCTCCAGCGTGGATCATGCGCGTGATAATGCCGCCGCTATGAATTTTCGGTTAACGGAGGAGGAGACTGGGAGGTTGGAAGAGATCTCCCGGGATTTCAAATAATTAGCAGATTGAGAAAGTTTAATTTGTCGGCAGCGGAAATCTGATT
>Ga0315542_1002664_pt1 | contig 10775 bp, 7 predicted proteins | sample SalMarSW160120MG_FD_202541 | JGI IMG/M metagenome (GOLD analysis project Ga0315542, IMG submission 202541) | Salt marsh sediment microbial communities from the Plum Island Ecosystem LTER, Massachusetts, United States - Salt Marsh Sediment SW1601-20 ... | reverse complement strand
ATTTGTGAATATTTCCAAAGGTGTCATTCCCAAACACTTGAATTGAATGGCTTCCTAAACTGGGCAGTTTAATAACAGTATCACCAGCAATAGTGCGGTTTGTTTGCCTATCGAGAGAATACCCAATCCAATTATAAATCCTAGTGATATCAAAACTTACAAGTAAGCCTTCTCGATTATTGTCTCCTATATCATAGTAAGGATCCCACGAATAACCAATTGCATCGAGATGCACGTAATATCCGGATGCGGGAGTATTGGTGGAAGCCCAGACTCGTTCGATATGAGCAGCTGAACTTGTAAAATCTTGATTTGTTAAGTACTGAATATTATCTATAGTAAGATTATATTGTCCGTTTCCCCCAAGACTGCAATCAAAATCAATCCGTAAATGATACCATATAGCCGAAGAGCATGGTATTAAGTTTATCCACGAATTGGTTTCATAACGGAAATAACCATAATTTATTTCCACTCCAACCGCCGTATTTCCAGCACTAACTAATAGGAAGTTTGTCCCTTTACTTGCATCTGAAATTCTCCACCACCACTCAATAGTACCCAATACTTGAGGGTCAAAATCATTATGCATATTAATTTCATGAGTATCTAAATCGTGCATCTCCACAACTCTCTTGTGATTATCCATCAAAGCGATAACCCTCGGATTCCCCCCAATTCCACCTTGAATCCACCCATTCGGGGTTTTTCCAATTAAATCATTTTCAAATCCATAACTTGCAGGGTAATATCCTATCATTTGGACATACGTTTTGTTTTCAGGAGAAGTTATCGGAACATCTTGACTAGCATTAATTGATGGTGTTTCAACTAATTTAGCCCTTTTTAATGTAAAGTATCCAAAATTAATTACAGAACAACTAAAAATTAGCCAACAAAAACACAAAAATTTTAATGTTCTTGAAATGACTATCACTTTTGTAATTTGGATATGATAATTATATTTAGTTCCTTTAAATATTTCTGTCTAGTCAGTGATATTCAAATTAAGGGAAAAAATCTTAATCTTTAATTTTAGAGGTTAGATAAACCAAGATTTACTTTAGAGCTAAAACTCGTCGGTTTAAAGGCTTTTTGTTCAATTTTTAATTATTTTTAATAATCTCTAAGGGATTGCCTTTCATATGGTCTGGCTTCTTAATATTATAAAGGCGAAGTATAGTTGGGACTATGTCAGTGTATGCCACAATCTTTTTATGATTGTTAGAAATGTTCTTTCCAAAAGCAATAAAAATACCTTTATCTGAATGATTATATGAATCGGATAAATTTTGAAGGAAATATGTCTCTTTTAAACTGAATAAATATCCATCATTGAGTTTAACAATTATATCTGGAAGAGATTTCAAATCATATAAATAAGTTTTTAGCACTTTTTTATTTTGGATTAAATTTTTATTAATATAGCTTTTTATCCTCCTATAACTTTTTGGGATATATATTCCTCCATAATTCGAATAAAAGTGAACTAATCTGAGATTTTTTGAAGTAGATAGGCTTTTCACGTTTTTTCTTTTGAAACCTTTTTCCATCATTTTTTTAAATTTATTATGAAAATAGGTAGTATCAAAGAAATTGGGATTAAAAACACCAAATAATTTCATTATAATACTCATGAATTTCGAGATTTTGTCCTTAGGCCTAATAAAAACATTTTTTTTTTCAAGGAATCTCACTATATTAAAATCGTGTTTATATTTCTTTAAGCCGTGGTCACTAATTAGGAAGATATTATCAATATCTCCTCTATTCATTAATTCCCCGATAAATTTATCAATTTTAATATAGGCATTTTTTATTTGTAGCTCTGTTGAGCTTATAGTAATATAAGGATGATGCGTAATACAATCAGGTAAACGAATTACATAGGTATAAAGTTGAAAATCTTCATCCAGTTTTCTCTTAAAGAGGCTCGATTTGATATCAAATGCTTTAAAAGTATTCGCGATGCTATCACCATCAATAATCCAGTCATTTTTCATGTGTTCAAGGTTTCTTTCAGGATAGACCATTTTTTCATTTATTTCTGGCGTTAACATCCCACAGATCATTTCACCATTGATTTTCCACGCGGGATACGTTGAAGGTACATTTAAACAAAATTGGGTTATTTGCTCAAAACTAAAAATACTTTTTTCTTTCCAATATTTTGAAGAGAAAACACCAAAAGTAGGATCATAAAAAGTGCATTTACCTAAATCTTCCACGGTTAATCCAGAGAAAATACAAGGCCACGATGGAACCGTTACAGGAGGAACAGTTACTTTTAAATTAGAATAAAAACCTTTCTGAATCATTCTTGAGATATTTGGAAGTTTATTTTGTTTAATTAAAGGTAAAATTTGTTCAAAAGAACCTCCATCTATTCCTAATATGATATTTTTCAATATGATCCCCTTTAGATGCTAGATTTTAAAAAATAATAAAACTTGTAAATTATAAGATATTAATGTGCCTCAATACCTAATTGCTCAGTATGATCTTTAAAATATCGCACCCCTTCTTGAATGATATCTAAAATTGTTTTGGTAGGTCTCCAACCTATCTGGTTGACTATTTTATCATTTTTACCAATTAATAAGGGAACTTCACTTGGGCGCAATCGTTCTGGATCCACATAGACAGCAGTATCGAGATTATAAATTTTCTTAGCTAATTTAACATAATTAGCTACTGTAATCCCTTTACCCGAACATACATTGTATGGTTCTCCAAATTTCTTACTTTCACTAACTAAAATATAAGCATTTACGGTATCTTTAACATGAGTGAAATCTCTTATTGCATTTGGGTTTCCAACAACTATCTTATCCGATTTACCTAGTAAGACTTCTACTATTTGTCTATGGACAACACTTGTAACAAATTGAATTCCCCGCCTAGGACCCTCATGGTTAAACCCGCGTGTTATGATTGAGGGTACTCCATAAGAATTATGATATAGCCAAGCGATTTGCTCGGTAGAAACTTTAGTTATTCCATATATACTACGTGGACGGAAAGGATTTCTTTTCAATTCTTCCGAAATAGGTACTTCTGACGGGTCTACCAACCCATACTGTTCACTACTACAAGCCACTTGTATGCTCTCTAATTCACTTCCAAACTTCCGAGCAGCTTCAAATATTTTTATCGTGCCTACAATGTTATTAGTAATGACTCTTGCAGGTTCTCTAAATGAAGTAGGAACAAATGATTCGGCTGCTAGGTGAAATACTGCGTGAGGTTTAATATTTTCAAAAATTTCATTAATTCTTTCGGAACTGGTGATATCAGCTTCATGTAAGTGAATATGACCTCTAAGATGTTCAATGTTTTCGTGCATGGGAACGGCATGGCGCCGTATTGTTCCGTGAACTTCACATCCTAAGTCAATTAATTGTTCTGCTAGATGACTTCCGGCAAATCCACTAATCCCAGTTATTAAAACTCTTTTTTCTTCCCATTTTTTCTTATTTGGCATAACCGAATCCGTGCGTTTAAATTTCTCTAGATAAGAATCAATATTTTCTGGAGTGATTATATATCCAGATCTCTCCAACTCTTCAACTCTGGGATTTTCTTCCAAAACTTCTGCAATAGGAATTAGTTCTTTCATATTTGTATTTGATAAATCCTCAATCTGATTTTAATTTATTTATTAATAAAAGTCGCGGATTTTAATAAGTTTTGAATTGATGATTAAAGAGATTAAAATTAACACTATAAGAGAGATTCAAAATTATTATAAGCTAATTATGATTTTAACATATGGAATATGATTAAGATCCGTACTTTAATTGGACGTAAACTTAATTATGTCAATGGGATTCTAAGGAGACAAATCGAATTAGATCGTTATTTACATACACTTGAGGAGGTTCAACTCGAATATCTCTACTATGAAGCACCATTAAATCCTATCGATTTTATCTCAAAAAGATACGTTTTATTTCCATATTATAGTATCCGTAATATGAATGAAAAAAATGCAGTAAATCATATCACTTTTCAATATCTTGGAGATCTAGGGCATTTTCTGAATAGAAATAACACCATTGTCACGTGTCATGATATTTCTACTTTTTTGGAAAAATCTAGTTTTCGAAGTCCATTTTTCGTAAAAGCATATTCAAGAGAAGGGTTAAAAAAATGCAGATATATCATCGCTATATCAGAATTCACTAAACAAGAACTCATCTCAAAATTAGGAATTAGAGAGGAGAAAATCATAGTTATTAAAAATGGCATGAATCAAGGGATCTTTAAACCAATAAAAAATGAAGATCTTAAATCCATTACTCCCCTATACCCAGAATTCAAGAAGATTTTACATGTGGGTACCGAAATTGATCGGAAGAATTTCCTAACTTTATTAAAGGCATTTTATCTTCTTAAAAAAAAGGGTTACAAGATAAAACTTATACGAGTTGGAAAACCATCTTTTAAAGGTGTAATTAAGCAATTAGGGTTAGAAAAAGATGTACATTATCTCGCCAATATCAGCAATGAAAGATTAAATGAAATATATAATTTATGTGATCTTTTTGTATTTCCATCATTTTATGAAGGGTGGGGTGCTCCTGGCTTAGAAGCTGCCTCCGCAGGCACTCCAGTAATATGTAGCGATATTCCAATTTTCAGGGAAGTATTTCAAGATTTTCCAATATTTTTTCCCCCTAAAGACTATAAAGAATTAGTTAATATTATAAAAGACACGCTTAATGATGATTATACTATGAGCAAGATGAGAGAGAGGGGATTAAATGTTGTTAAAAAATATTCCTGGAAAGAATCTTCAATTAAATATCTCAAGTTAGTTCAAAAAGTGATTAATGATTAATTAACGGTTTATGAACGTGAAAATATATTTTGGTTCATAATTTTTAATAATTATTAATTCACGAAAAAATAGATGGAGATATTTTTTGAATATTGTTATAGGTATTGACGGGGGAAGTTTTAAGCATCTCAATATTGTGTTGCAAAGAGGATTAACACCTAATTTTAAGCGATTAATTGAAAATGGATTTTCTGCTAATCTTAGAGTGACCAATCCTCCAATTACTATCCCATCGTGGCCCTGCACATTCTCAGGATTAACTCCTGAAGATCTAGGGTTCTATTATTTTACTCATCCTGATAAAGGCTTATTTAATTCCTCATATTGGAGAAATAAGTCGATTTTTTCACTAATCAACGAAAAATCTTTTATAATGAATGTCCCAGGAACATTCCCCTCTTGGAAAGTTAACGGAGAAATGATAACTGGTATGCTTTCTCCATCCATTAGTTGTTTTCCTTCAGAACTTAAACTCTCAATTCAAAAAAATTGGATTATAGATGCTGACAATGTTCCAGAATCCTTTTTTGCATTTAAGCAAAAATCCTCACTATTTCTAGAGAAAATGAAGGAAGATTTCAAATTTTTAACGTATGTAATAAGAATTCCAGATAATTTAACTCACCGTTCACATGGGGGAAAAGAAAAAACTTTAAGCTTAATCTATCAAGTATATTTAAAAATTGACAAGTTTCTTGGTAAAATTCTTGAGAATGAACAAGTTGATAATATAATTATCGTTAGTGATCACGGTCTGAAACACTATTCTAAAGGATTTTATATCCGAAGATGGTTAGAGAAAAAAGGGATATTATTTATTAATACCCCAAAACCTAATAAACTGTTAAATGTACTACTAAAATCGTTTGACTTCATCAGGTTGTTTGTTAATAGCAGTTATTTAAAAAAATATTTTAACAAATTTTTACATCTGAAGATTATAAAGTCTAAAATAAAGATTCCCCAACATTCTATAATGAAGATTGATCGAAATATAACACGTGTTAAAAATTTTTGTTCTAATATTGGAGGAATTATCTTGATTGGAAAGGATAAACAAAAAAATGGAATTTTATACAAGGAATTACTAAAGTCTCACTATGTAGATAACGTGATCAGGTCAACCTCTGAAGATTTTCCTGATTTCATTGTTTCTCTTAAGAAAGATTATTATTTCTGTGAGGAATCTTCCCTATATATAAAGAGAAGGAGAGATATCATTGATCATAGCAATAAAGGACTATTTATTGCATATGGAAAAAATATTAAATCCGGGAAAGAGGATTTCGTTTCTTATCAAAATGTAGCTCCAACTTTATTAAAATTGTTAAACATCGCCAAACCAGACTACATGAAAGGAGAAGCTTTGGATATCATTAATTAGTCAGTAATTGAAAAGACTCAGAGGTTTTTTCTTTTTCTAAGTTTTTCTCCTCTGAAAATTAATAATTCAAAAGCTATGTAGAGGTGAACAAAAGCTTCTACATAGATATAAAACAGTATCTTGACAAAAAATAAGATATTCACTGATATTTGAAACTCCTTTTCCACGGCCTTATTAAAAAAAATTAACCTTCTAATTTTAAGGAGGAAAGAACTAATAAAAATAACAATACCTAAAGAGACAAACCCAAAATTTACAAATATTAGGAAGGGATAAATCAATAAATATGCTCCTAAAATTGTTACGATAATTACCTTTAAGATCGTTTTTTTAAGATTAGTTTCAAATGAGTAAATTCGTGCATTTTCATTCCATCGGATTTTTTGCTTTACCCAAGATCTAATAGTATCTGGTATAACACTGTAAATACCCGCTCGATAATTAGGTAATCTAAAAATTTTAAATCCTTTTGAAATGATATCATGCCCCCGTGAGCTATCCTCTGCCCAATTTCTATTTGTATTAAATTGACCAACTGCTTTTATCACTTTATATGATACTACAGTACTAGATCCTCCTATTGATTTTCCTTTGTATAGACTATATTTATTTCTAAAAAAATAGTAACGATTAAATTTGTGATATTTAATAAGATCTTTATCTTTTTGATAATCTAACGGCCTGTGACCCGCTACGACGACATCTTCTCCATTATTGACAATAGGGTAAATCATTCTTAATAATATTTCATCAGTGAAAAGAACGTCAGCATCAACCATAAACACTAACCCTTCAGTGAGGTAACCTAAGCAATCATTTAATGCAGCTATCTTTCCTCGTCCAGTCTTTTGAATCAAAATCAGAAATACTTTGCTTTCTTTAAACTTGTTAGCTATTCGGATAGTCTCCTCGCTACCACCCGCATTCACAATAACTCTAAGCTTAGGATAATTAAGTTCTGAGCAAGAGATTAAGGATTTCTCGAAATGTTCTCCTTCGTTCCAAGCGGGAATAAGAATATTAACTAAAGGGAGATCTTTTAAATCTTGTAGTCTTATTGTTTTAGGTCCCTGATATTGCTTCAAAGGTTTTAAATATCTTCTGTCTCTTAAGAAAATTAGCACTATATGGATAATTATAATACTAGGAATCATAATGATTAAAAATTCAATTGAATTTAGAAACTTCCAGATCTCGTTAACCCAAAAATATAATGAATCAACAATTTCCATATCAACACTCATGTTAAATAATAATCTAATAATATAAAACTTTTTTATTTTAAAGCTTCGAGATAGAGAAGAAATCGCTAATAGAAAATCAATTATTTAGTAAAATGAGTATATATGAAATTTTTTATCATACGCAACCTTTTAAAATATCATACAATATCATCATTTTATCTTCAAATAACTAAATGAAACCTAGAAATGTTATCTTAGGGATCGATGGCATTCCTTATGAATTGATGAAAAATCTCTCTGATAAGGATATTATGCCGAATTTTAAAGAGTTGTGTAAAAATTACATATTTCTTCGATTAAAATCTTCAATTCCTCATATCTCATCCGTGTCTTGGAGTTCAATTATCACTGGCAAGAATCCAGGTGAGCATGGTATTTTTGGGTTCACAGACATTATCAGAAACACTTACTCACTGAGTTTTCCAAATTTCAACACCTTAAAATGCAAGCCCTTTTGGCATAATAAGCCATCTCAAAGACACATAATCTTAAACGTTCCTTCTACATATCCAGCAAAAGAACTGAACGGCATTCATATTGCAGGTTTTGTCGCCTTGGATTTAAAAAAAGCAACTTATCCCATGGAATATGTTGAATTTTTGAAAAACTTAAAATATGAAATTGATATTGATACCAGTTTAGCTCATGAACAATCTCAAGAATTATTATTTAACGAATTAAGTCGTGTGTTATCTATTAGAAAAAAAACATATCAAAGCTTATGGAATGAATTTAAATGGGATAATTTTATGGTCGTCATTACTAGTACCGACAGGTTTGGCCATTTCTTATGGAATACATACGAGAATGAAAATCATGAAAATCATGATAGATGTTTATCTTTTTTTAGAGAAGTAGACGATTTTATCGGAGATATTTACAGTAAATTAGGTGAAAATGATACTTTTATAATTTTATCAGATCATGGCATGGAAAGTGTTAATGTAAATTTTAACCTAAACACCTTTTTAGAACAAGAAGGATATCTAAAATTAGGTTCAGAGGGCAAAAATTACAATCGAATATTGAAAGAAACAAAAGCTTTTGTGTTAGATCCGGGTAGGGTTTACTTAAACCGAAGTAAAAGATATCCAAATGGAAGTGTTAGTGAGTCGGAAGGAAAATCAATTCTTGATGGTTTAAAGAATTCCTTGCTTGACTTGAAATATGAAGGAAAAAAGGTTATAAAGAAGATTTATGAAAAAGAAAAGATATACCATGGTCCTTATGTAAATCTTGCTCCCGATTTAGTAATTCATGAAGAATCTGGTTATCAACCAAAAGGTAATATTGGAAAGATAAATTTATTTGAAAAGGATAATTTTAGTGGCATGCATAATGCTAATGCATTTATTCTAATAAATAAGGATATTGATATTGAATATCCTTCTGTAGAAAATATAATTGAGTTTATGGTTTGACTTTTATGAAGAAATTACACAATGCAAATAAGACATGTTGGAATTGTCCAGCAGCAAAATTAATGGGAAATATTGACTTCAGGGCATGTGGACAAGCAGGAAAATTAAATCTAGATGCTGATGAAGATCAAGAGATCGTGATCGAGTGTAGAAGACGCCCAGAATTAGGTTACTTCGAGCCTAACATCACCTTTGAACAGTGCCCCGAATGGGAAGCAACTGATTTTGGATACATCCTTAAAAACATGAAAGTAATGATACTTGGAATTGATGGGTATCTGGGATGGACTTTAGCCCTGAAACTGGGAAAATTAGGATTTCAAGTTAGTGGTCTTGATAATTACACCCGAAGAGATTGCGTGATGGAAAAAGGAGCCCATACAGTCATCCCAATACCTAGGATGACCGAAAGGTTAAAGGCAGCTAATGATCTCTTGGGAATAAATATTTATTTCAGAAAGATTGATCTTAATGATGAGGCAAAAGTCCGTGAGTTTGTTGATGAGGTGAAACCAGAATCAATCGTTCATTATGGAGAGATTCCAAGCGCACCCTATAGCATGGCAGATTTAAACCATGCGGTAAAAGTGCAAAATAATAATGTTTTAGCCACCTTGAAACTTTTATGGATCATGAAAGATATTGTCCCAGAATCTACCTTAATCAAATTAGGTACAATGGGAGAATATGGAACACCATTAACCGGAAGACCTCTCTTTGAAGGGTTGTTTCCTGCAGATGCAATGATTAAATGGGACGATCGAGAGTGGAGTTTGGGAGGAGAAACGACTCCTAGGGATCCGGCAAGTTATTACCACGTGAGCAAGGTTCAAGATACCTTTAATATACTAGAGGCCTGTAAATATTGGTGGCTAAGATCTTATGATGTCATGCAAGGCGTCATTTATGGAGTATATACTGAGGAAATTGCATCAGATAAACGTTTGAGAACTCGATTTGATATTGATGAATGGTTTGGAACAGTGATTAATCGATTTGTTTCACAAGCTGTCTCAGACATCCCATTAACAATATATGGTAAAGGAGAGCAAATTAGAGGTTTTATTGCGCTCAATGATGCAATGCAATGCATGGTTCGTTTAATAATATCTCCTCCAGAGCCAGGTCAATATGATGTGGTAAACCAAGTTTCTGGTTTGTATAAAGTGAACGATTTAGCTGAAACGGTTGCGAGAGTTGGTATTAATAAATTCAACCTAGATGTTAAAATTCAACGATTAGAAAATCCAAGAGTGGAAGCTGACACCCATCCATTTGAAGTAGTCTCCAAAAAATTACCGAGAGTATTTGGCTTCAATCCACAAATATCCTTAGATGAAGAAATTGAACGAATGATGAGGGTGTTAAGAGAAGATGAAATTAAATCTCGAATTGATCAAAAACGACAAACTATCATGCCTGTAACTACGTGGCAAGGCGAAAAACGGAAAATGAAGGAACTCGAGCAATATAATCCAGGAACTAAAAAAGCTGAGGGATATAATCCTATTTTTGACACGTAATTTTCTTCAATCCCCCCAGAACCCTTAATTTGTTCTTAGATTAGAAAATAAAAAACTCTAAAATTTAGTATCAATTAAATTTAATAACTCATGGAAGTGACTGATAAAACCTTTGAAAAGGAGATCCTTCTTTCTAAGAAACCAGTTCTTATTGAATATTGGGCTTCATGGTGTGTACCATGTCAGATGATGGATTACGTTTTAAAAGAATTAGAAGTAGATTATGGAGATAAGCTCAAAATCGCCAAACTAAATATCGACCGAAATCGTAAAACACCAAGAAAATTCGAACTTACCGGTGTTCCGACGGTCATGACGTTTAAAGGTGGTAATGTCATTGAAACCAGAGTTGGAGCACAA
>Ga0315542_1002662_pt1 | contig 10781 bp, 8 predicted proteins | sample SalMarSW160120MG_FD_202541 | JGI IMG/M metagenome (GOLD analysis project Ga0315542, IMG submission 202541) | Salt marsh sediment microbial communities from the Plum Island Ecosystem LTER, Massachusetts, United States - Salt Marsh Sediment SW1601-20 ... | reverse complement strand
GGTCGCCGCTCGGCTGCGAGAGCAGCTCCTCCGCCCGCTCGAGCGTCAGCTCGTCGGGCGCCATGTCGTCCGGCACGCTCACACGCACGTCGTCCCGCTCGAGATACGGCCCGTAGCGGCCGACGCGCAGCACGATCCCGTCGCCGACCGGGAGCGAGTTGATCTCCCGCGCGTCGATCGCCCCGAGGTCGGAGACGAGCTCGCGCAAGCCCGGGCCGGCAGCGCCGGCGGCCGAGCCGGCGGCGCCCGGCCGAGATGCCGCGTCGCCTGCGGAGCCGCCGGGGTCCCCGTCACCGAAGTAGAAGCGGCCGAGCCATTCGGCCCGGTGCTCGTCGCCGGCGGCGATCCGGTCGAGGTCGTCCTCCATCCGGGCGGTGAAGTCGTAGTCGACCAGCCGGCCGAAGTGCTGCTCGAGCAGCCCGACGACCGAGAAGGCGACGAAGGACGGGACGAGCGCGGTACCCCGCTTGAAGACGTAGCCCCGGTCGAGGATCGTGCCGATGATCGAGGCGTAGGTGGACGGCCGGCCGATGCCGAGCTCCTCGAGGGTGCGGACGAGGGTGGCCTCGGTGTAGCGCGCCGGCGGAGCCGTCTCGTGGCCCTGCGGCTCGAGCGCCCGCAGCTCGACGGCGTCGCCCTCGGAGAGATTCGGCAGGCGCCGCTCCTCGTCGCCCTCCGGCCGGGCGCGGTCGTCGTCGCGGCCCTCCTCGTAGGCCGCGAGGAAGCCGCGGAACGTGATCACCGTGCCGGAGGCCCCGAACTCCGCCGTCTCGCGCTCGCCGGAAGCGTCGTCAACCGGAGCCGTCTCGCCCGCGATCCGCAGCGAGACGGTCTGCCCCTGCGCGTCCTTCATCTGCGACGCGATCGTCCGCATCCAGATCAGCTCGTAGAGCGCGCGCTCGTCCGCGGAGAGCTCGGAGCGGACGTCCTGGGGCGTTCGGAAGTGGTCGCCGGCGGGACGAATCGCCTCGTGCGCCTCCTGCGCGTTCTTCACCTTCCGCTCGTAGCGGCGCGGCTGCGCCGGCACGTGGTCGGCGCCGAAGAGCGAGGCCGCCTGCTCGCGGGCCGCGGCGAGAGCCGACTCGGACAGCGTCGTCGAGTCGGTGCGCATGTAGGTGATGTAGCCGTTCTCGTACAGGCGCTGGGCGATGCGCATCGTCGTCTGCGCCGGGAAGCGGAGCTTGCGGCTCGCCTCCTGCTGCAGCGTCGAGGTCATGAAGGGCGGGCTCGGGCGCCGGACGTACGGCTTCCGCTCGACGCGCGAGACGCGGAAGGACGAGCCCTCCAGCCGCGCGGCGAGCCCCCGGGCCGCCTCCTCGTCGAGCGGCCGCGCCTCGCCGCGGACCTTCCCGTCGGGACCGAAGTCGCGGCCCTGGGCGACGCGCTCGCCGTCGACGGAGACGAGCCGCGCCTCGAACGAGTCCTCCCGGCCGGGCGTCGCTTCCAGCCCGGAGCCGAAGGTGGCGAGGATGTCCCACCACTCGGAGGAGGTGAAGGCCATCCGCTCCCGCTCGCGCTCGACGATGAGACGGGTCGCGACGGACTGGACGCGACCGGCGGAGAGCCCGCGCATGACCTTCTTCCACAGGACGGGCGAGACCTCGTAGCCGTAGAGGCGGTCGAGGATGCGCCGGGACTCCTGTGCGTCGACGAGCCGCTCGTCGACGTCCCGTGTCCGCTCCAGGGCTCGCTCGATCGCCTCCCGCGTGATCTCGTGGAAGACCATCCGACGGACGGGCACCTTCGGCTTCAGCACCTCGAGCAGATGCCAGGCGATCGCCTCTCCCTCCCGGTCCTCGTCCGTCGCGAGCAGGAGCTCGTCCGCGTCGGTCAGCTGCTTCCGCAGCGCGGCGACCGTCTTCTTCTTGTCCGGGTCGACCACGTACAGGGGCTCGAAGTCGTGCTCGACGTTCACGCCGAGCCGCGCCCACGGCTCGCCCTTGAACCGTTCCGGGATCGCGGCGGCGCTGTCGGGGAGGTCGCGAATGTGCCCGACCGACGACTCGATCACGAACTCCGGCCCCAGATAGCCGGAGATCGTCCGCGCCTTTGCCGGGGACTCGACGATGACTAGCCGTTTCGGCACGGCCGGTCACGATAGCCCGCGCACCTGATACTTCAACCGGAGCCGGTCGGGAAGCAGCCCGCGGAGACGGCGGATCCAGGTTCAATGCAGCAATGCGCCCGAAGCCCGTGTACAACGTCATCGCCATGCTCAGCTGGCCGGTCCTCTACGGACTGTTCCGGCTGCGGGCCCGCGGCCTCGAGCACCTTCCCACCTCCGGCGGCTACGTCCTCGCCTGCAACCATCTGTCGAGCCTCGACCCGTGGCCGCTCGGGCTGCCGCTCTGGCCACGCCGTTTCCTCCGCTTCATGGCGAAGTCCGAGCTGTACTGGTGGCCGCTCCGCCTCGTGCTCGATGGTGGCGGTGCGTTCAAGGTGCGTCGGGGGCTCGCCGACGTGGAGGCGATCGAGACGGCCGTGCGCCTCGCGCGCGAGGGAAACGTGATCGCGATGTTTCCGGAGGGCACGCGACGCACGAAGGGTCTCGTCAAGAGGCACGAGGCCCGGCCGCGCTCGGGCGCGGCCCGGATCGCGCTCGAGGCGGGGGTGCCGCTCGTGCCGGCAGCGGTCGCCGGCACCGACCGGCTGCTCAGGCTCGGCCCGCTGCGGATCTCCTACGGCGCTCCGCTCGAGCTCGACGACCTGCGCGCGCAGGAGGACCAACGCCAGGCGTCACAGGAGGCCACCGCGCGGCTGATGGAGCGGATCGCCGAGCTCGAGGCGTCGCTCCGATGACAGGAGTTGCAGGGCCCAACGTGCCCGGGAGCCTGCTCGCGGTCGACGGCGACTCGTTCGCCCACCGCGCGTATCACGCGCTGCCGAAGTCGATCCGGCTCAACGCGGTCGTCGGCTTCACGAACATGCTCGTACGGCTGTGGCAGGCGGAACGGCCCGCCGCCGTCCTCGTCGCGTGGGACACGCTCTCCGCTCCGACCTACCGGCACGAGGCGTTTCCGCCGTACCAGTCCGGCCGCGTGTTCGAGGAGTCCCTGCTCGAGCAGCTCGAGCTGCTGCCGGAGGTCGTCGCCGCCTTCGGCTTCCTCGTCGCCAAGGCACCGGGCTACGAGGCGGACGACTTGCTCGCGGCCGCGGCGCGGGAGTGGCCGGGGCAGGTGCTCGTCGCCACCTCCGACCGCGACGCCTTCCAGCTCGCGAGCGAGCGGGTCACCATCCTCCAGCCGCAGAAGGGCGTGAGCGAGCCGGCGCGGATCGGCCCGGCGGAGGTACGTGAGCGCTACGGGGTGGAGCCGGAGCAGGTGCCCGACCTGATCGCGCTGCGCGGCGACCCGTCCGACAAGCTGCCGGGCGCGCGCGGCATCGGGCCGAAACGGGCAGCCGAGGTGCTCGGTCGCTACGGGTCGCTCGAGGCGGCGCTCGCCGACGGCCGGTTCTCGGCGGAGGCGGAGGAGTTGCGACTCTTCCGGCGAATCGCGACGATGGACGCCTCCGCCCCCCTTCCTCCCCTCGCAGAAGCATCACCCGAGTGGGCGGAGGCGTCCTCCTTCCTCGAGCGGCTCGGCCTCGGCGGCGTCGCGCAGCGCGTGGAGGCGCTGGGCTGAGCTTGGACGTCCTGACCCATCCCGCGCTCGCCCGGCTCCACCCCACCGGCAGCCATCCGGAGCGGCCGGAGCGGCTCGCGGTGCTGCTCGCCCACCAGGAGGGCTGGAGCGAGGGGCGGGCGGCGACCGAGGACGAGCTCCTCCTCTGCCACACGCCCCAGCACATCGAGCTCATCCGCGATCTCGAGGAGCCGGTCTGGCTCGACGGCGACACCCTCTGCACGGCAACGACGTTCGAGGCGGCCGCCCTCGCGGCGGGGACGGCGATCGAGGCTGCCCTCGGCGGCGGCTTCGCGCTCGTCCGCCCGCCGGGGCATCACGCGCTCGCCGGCCGGGCGATGGGCTTCTGCCTCTTCAACAACGTCGCCATCGCGGCCCGGGCGGCGCAGCAGCAGCTCGGCCTCGAGCGCGTGGCGATCGTCGACTTCGACGTCCACCACGGCAACGGCACGGAAGCGATCTTCTACAGCGACGACAGCGTGCTCTTCGTCTCGCTCCACCAGTGGCCGCTCTATCCGGGCAGCGGCGGGCCGAGCGACCAGGCGGACACGACGCTCAACGTTCCGCTGCGGGCCGGCTCGGGGGACGACGAGTACCTCGAGGTGTTCGACCGCGTCGTCCGGCCGGCGGTGGAGCGATTCGAGCCGGAGCTCGTGCTCGTCTCGGCCGGCTTCGACGGCCACACCGCCGACCCGCTCGCGGACATGGAGCTGACGGAGGACGGCTTCCGGGAGCTCGCCCGGCGCTGCTGCGGATTGTCGGACCGGGTGGCGGCGGTGCTCGAGGGCGGCTACGAGCTCGAGACGCTGCCGGGACTCGTCGCCGCCGCTCTCGAGGGCTTCGCCTCGGGAGCGAGACGGCCCGGGTTCTCCGGGCCGCCTCGAGCTTTCGTCACCGTCCCTGTCCCTGCGCCGAAATCTCGTTCGCCGCTTCTATCGGCGCTGCGGCCGCGCTGCTCGTGCCCCGCCACGGGCGAATCGCATCCCCCACGCCGGGGGATTGTCGCCGGGTCAGGCGCGGGCGAGGGCCAGTTGCTCGAGCGCCTCGCGACGAGAGGAGACACCGAGCTTCCGCAGGAGGCTCTTCACGTGCGAGCGCACCGTGTGCTCGGAGATGAACAGCCGGCGGGCGATCTCGTCGGTGCTGTGGTGCTCGTCGAGGAGCAGGAGCACCTCGACCTCGCGGGCGGAGAGGCGCGCAGCGATCGCGTCGGGCACGCCCGAGCCGCGACCGCCGCTCCGCACCTGCTCGAGCAGACGACGCGCGACCGGACCCGAGAGGGCAGCCTCGCCGTGCGCCACTCCCTCGAGGAAGGCGGCGATCCGCTCGGGCGGCTCCGTCTTGAGCAGGTAGCCGGCGGCGCCGCCGCGGATGGCGGCGAGCAGGTTCTCCTCGGTGCCGGAGGCCGTGAGCACGACGACCTCGCAGCCGGGCGCGGCCTCGCGTAGGCGCGGCAGCGCCGCGAGGCCGTCGAGCCCTGGCATGGAGAGGTCGAGCAGGATGAGGTCGGGCTGCGCCGCACGGGCTGCGGCGATCGCCTCCTCCCCGTCCGCCGCGAGGCCGGCGAGCTCGAAGCCGTGCGCGCGCAGCAGCGCCGCGAGGGCGTCGCGCGTGAGCGGATGGTCGTCGACGACGAGGATGCTCGCGGCCATGTCCTCTCTCATCGGCAGAGACGCCGGTGCCGACAAGTCCCTCATGGACACGAGGCGGAGCGAGCTCCAGGCCTGGCTGTGGGGAGAGATCCTCCTCGTCGGCCTGCTCGGCGCGAGCCTCGCCCTGTTCCTCTCCCATTCGGTCCTGCGCACGCAGTACGACAAGCCGGCCCTGCTACTCGTGCTCGAGACGACGACGGCCCTGGTCGGGCTGCTCGTCGCCCTGCTGGCAGCAGCCCGCTTCTCGGCCGACGGGCTGCGCACGGATCTGCTCCTGGCGACGGGCTTCCTCGTCTGCTCGCTCTCGACCGTCGCCTTCGCGATCGTGCCCGTCCTCGGCGGCAGGCCCCTGCCCCGGGCGGAAGGCTGGATGGCCCTGCTCGGCGTCCTCCTCGGCCAGGTACTGATCGCCGCCGCCCCGTTTCTCCGAGGCCGCAGCCGGGCCCGGGACCGGGCGCTCGGGAATGCCGTCACCGCCGCGGCCATCGTGCTCGTGGCCGCCTGGCTGGTGCTCCGGTCGCACAGCGGGTCGCTGCCGTCGCTGACCGCGGTGCCGGGGGCTCCCACGCCTTCGGGGCTCACGTCGGCACTCTCGATCCAGGCCCTGCTCGATCTGCTCGCGGTGCTCGGCTGGGGCCGGCGGCTGGCCCGCACCGGCGACGATCTCGCGAAGTGGCTCGCACTCGGGTTCACGCTGGAGCTGTTCGCCGCGCTGCACCTCCTCTTCACGCCGCCGCCGGGCACGACCTATGTCGCCGCGGGGAACTTCCTCCGTCTCCTCGCCTACGGACTGATGCTCGTCGGCGCCTGGCGGGCGATCCGCTCTGCCGAGTTCGGCCGTGCGGTGGCGGAGGAACGGGCCCGCGTCGCGCGTGAGATCCACGACGGACTCGCGCAGTACCTGTTCGCGCTCTCGACGCACGCGCAGATGCTCGAGGCGGGGGCGCCCGTCGAGGAGGTGGGGCCGCAGCTCAAGCAGGCCGCGGCGCTTGCGCAGCAGGAGGCTCGCTTCGCCATCCTCGCCCTCTCGTCGGCGAGCGGCACCGCGCCGTTCGACGCCGCGCTCCGCCGGTACGTCGAGTTCCTCACCGCCGACGGCGAGCTCGAGGTGGAGCTCGAGATCGACCCGGAGATCCGGCTCGCGCCCGACGAGCAGATCGAGATCTTCCGGATCGTGCAGGAGGGTCTCGGGAACGTGCGGCGACACGCGCACGCGAGCCGTGCCGAGGTGACCATCGGGCGCCGCCCCTCCGGGGAGCGGTTCGTGGCCATCGAGGACGACGGCTCGGGCTTCGGAGCAGAGGCGCCCGGGGCCGGCCAGGGCCTGCGCAACATGCGCGAGCGCGCGGCGTCGATCGAGGGCGGTCTCAGCGTCCGCAGCACACCGGGGGCCGGCACGGCGCTCGAGGTCGTTCTGCGGACGTAGAGCCGGCTTCCGCTTCCCCGTCCGTCGCCTAGAGTGCGGCCCGTGAGTCGACCTCTTGCTCTCCTCATCGCAATCGCGGTCGGCTCTGTCCTCACCGTGACGGCGGCCGGCGCGGCCGGGCACCGTCCGTACCAGCGCGTGACCATCTTCTCCGACTCGGTCGGTGCCTCGCTCGACTGGGACTCGACTGCGAAGCGGATCATCGAGCGTGGAAACCGCGTCCGGCTCGAGCTCCACCCGTGCGGGCGGCTGACGCAGCGCGGCTGCTTCTCTCCTCCGGCACCGAGCGTGCTCAGCGTCGTGCGCACGCTGGGCAGAAGCATCGGCCCGACCGTGATTCTCTTCGTCGGCTACAACGACGATCCGGCCACGTACCGCCGGGGGATCCCCGGCGTGGTGAAGGCGATGCGCAAGCGCGGCGTCCGGCAGGTGCTCTGGCTGACCCTGCAGCCGGTTCGCAAGCAGTACGTCGACACCAATCGTGCGATCTGGAGCGCGTCGCGGCGGTATCGCAGGATCATGAACGTGCTCCCCTGGGGCAACTTCTCGCGCCACCATCCGACGTGGTTCGCCTCGGACGGAATCCACATGTCCGGCTCGGGCTCCGTCGCGTTCGCGACCTACGTCCACCGATCGCTCGAGCGCCTGGGGCTGACCGGCCCGAAGCCCAGATAGGGGAGGAGAAGCCCCGTGGGGCGGGCTCGACCTTACGCTCCCCTGTCCTGCGCCTTACGCTGAGACATCCATGGAGAAGCCCCGCCGGAGCGGGGCTTCTCGGTAGCAGGCCTGTAAGCCGGATCCTGTCGAGGGTGACCATCCATCTGTGCGGCTACCCGGCTCCTCGGCGGGCCGCGTCGGTGGAGCCTGTTCGCCTTGCACCGGACGGGGTTTGACGAGCCGGCCCTGTCGCCAGGGCCGCTGGTGGGCTCTTACCCCACCGTTTCACCCTTACCGGCCGCGACTCCGGAGATCCGCGGCCGGCGGTCTGTTTTCTGTGCCACTTTCCGTCGGCTTTCGCCGCCTCCCTGTCGGGAGCGTCCTGCCCTGTGGTGTCCGGACTTTCCTCGACGCCCGAGGGCGCCGCGGTCACCCGGCCTGCGCGACGCATGGTAGCCGGGAGTTGCAGCGGGGGACCTGCGCGCGCCATGCTCCGCGGCGATGGTGGACGTGGACACGGTCGTCGTCGGCGCCGGCTCGGCAGGGTGCCTGCTCGCTGCGCGGCTGAGCGAGGACGCCGGCCGCGACGTGCTCGTGCTCGAGGCGGGCGGCGACGACCGGCGTACCGAGATCCGCGTCCCGGCCGCGTTCTCGAAGCTGTTCCGCAGCGACGTCGACTGGGGCTACGAGACCGAGCCGCAGGAGGAGCTCGCGGGCCGGCGCGTCTACTGGCCGCGCGGGAAGGTCGTCGGCGGTACCTCGTCGCTCAACGCGATGATCGCCATCCCGGGCCACGTCGCGGACTACGACGGCTGGCAGGAGCTCGGCGCGGACGGCTGGAGCTGGGCCGGCGTCGCACCCGTGCTCGAGCGGGTCGAGGCGAGCCTGGGTCTCGAAGAGCAGCGCGATCCGAACCCGCTCACACGCGCATTCCTCGCCGCGGCCGCGGAGGCCGGGATCCCGGCGTCGCCGCAACTCGCGCCCACCCGGCTCGACGGCGTCCGCCTCACGCGGGTGACACAGCGGCGCGGCCGGAGGCACTCCGCCGCCGACGCGTACCTGCGGCCCGCGCTCGCACGGCCCAACCTCACCCTCGTGACCGGGGCCTACGCGACGCGGGTCGTCGCCGAAGGACGCCGCGCCGTCGGGGTCGAGTACGTCCGCGAGGGACGCACCGAGATCGTCCGCGCCGGCGAGGTCGTCCTCGCGGGAGGCGCGATCAACTCGCCTCAGCTCCTGCTCCTCTCCGGCATCGGGCCCGGCGCCGAGCTCGCGCGCCACGGGATCCCGCAGTGGCACGAGCTGCCCGGCGTCGGCGGCAACCTCGAGGATCATCTCACCGGCGGGATCCTCGTCGAGTCGCCGACGCGACACTCCCTCTACACCGCCGAGCGTCCACTCGAGCTGCTCCGTTACCTGCTCCTGCGCAAGGGCAAGCTGACCTCGAACCTCGGCGAGGCTGCCGCCTTCGTGCGCACGCGGGCCGACCTGGCCGCCCCCGACCTCGAGCTCCTCTTCGTGCCGGTCCTGTTCGAGGAGGAAGGGCTCGTGCCGCCGCGTGGCCACGGTTTCACCCTCGCCGCCACGCTCCTGCAGCCGCGCAGCAGCGGGCAGGTGACGCTCCGCTCGGCCGACCCGTTCGAGGCGCCCGCGATCGACCCTCGCTACCTCAGCGACCCGGACGACCTGCGCACGCTCGTCGCGGGGACCGAGCTGGCCCGCCGCATCGTCGCGCTGCCCGCGTTCGCAGGGCTCGCGGGCCCGGAGCTCCAGCCCGGCGACCAGCCGGTCGAGGAGTCCATTCGCGAGCGCGCGCAGTCGCTCTACCACCCGGTCGGGACCTGCCGGATGGGTAGCGACCCGTTCGCCGTGGTCGATCCCGAGCTCCGCGTGCGCGGCGTGGACGGCCTCCGCGTCGTGGACGCGTCGGTGCTGCCTCGCGTCCCGCGCGGGCACACGCACCTGCCGACCCTCGTGGTGGCCGAGCGCGCCGCCGAGCTCATGCGCAGCGGGGCGCCGAACCGGGCTCAGCCCGCGCGCGACCCGGCCGCGTCCTGACCGCCCGCCGTCTGCAGGACCCGCCCGTGCAGCTGCATCCCGCACTCCGGGCAGCGCACGCTCGACCCCTCGTGCAGCACGAACTCGCCGCAGACGGGGCACTCGAGCGAGGCTCCCCGGAGCACGGAGAGCAGCTCCTGCTCGAGCGTGCGGTGGAGAGGGGCGATTCCGCTCACAGCTCCCGGAACACCCCCACGACCTTGCCGAGGATCTGCACGTTCTGCGCGTAGATCGGCTCGAGCGCGCTGTTCTCCGGCTGCAGCCGGATCCGGCCGTTCTCCCGGAAGAACCGCTTCACCGTCGCCTCGTCGGCGGTCTCGTCGTCCCCGGCGAGCGCGACGACGATCTCCCCGTCTCGGGCATCCTGGGCCCGCCGCACGACGACGAGGTCGCCGTCGAGGATGCCGGCCTCGATCATCGAGTCGCCCTTGACGCGGAGGAGGAAGTCGCCCTGCAGGCGGTCGGGCACCGCGATCTCGTCCTCGACGTTCTCGTCCGCGAGCAGCGGCGCCCCGGCTGCGATCTGGCCGAGGAGCGGCAGCTTCGGCAGCTCGGCGGGCATCCTCTCGCTCGGCTTCGCCCGGCCGACGAGCTCGAGCGCGCGCGGCTTCGTCGGATCTCGTCGCAGCAGGCCGGCCCGCTCGAGGTTGGCGAGATGTGCGTGCACGGTCGACGGCGAGGCGAGCCCGACCGCCTCGCCGATCTCGCGCACGGTGGGGGGATAGCCGTGCCGGTCGACGTAGTCGACGAGAAAGCTCCAGATCTCGCGCTGGCGGCCGGTCAGCTCTGCCGTGGTCTGCATCTCACGCTCCGGGGTCGGGTACGTTGCCGAACGTGTGTTCGACAAGAGGGTACGGACTCCTCCGGACGGCGTCAATCCTGCAAGAGAAAGGCCGCCCCGCAGGGACGGCCCGGATGCGCTGGAGAGGACTTGAACCTCCACGGCCTTTTAAGGCCACTAGGCCCTCAACCTAGCGCGTCTACCAATTCCGCCACCAGCGCGAGAGCCCGCGCAGTGTAGCGCGGGCTCTCGCGGGGGCAAACCTCACCCTCGGCACTCCGTCACGTGCAGGTCCAGCCGCCGTCGACGGAGAGGTTGATCCCGTTCATCGCTCCGTTCTCGAGCAGGAACCGTGACGCGCCGACGACCTCCTTCATCGTGACGAGACGGCCGATCGGCGTCCGGTCGGTGAACCCCTTGCGCACCTCGGCAGGCATGTCGCGCCACTGTGGGCTGTCGCCGATGATCGAGGGGTGAAGAGCGTTCACGCGCATCGGCGCGAGCTCGATCACGAGCGACCGCACCATGTGGGTCACGGCTCCGTTGACGGTCGTGATCGTCGTCGAGCCCGGGTAAGGACGGTC
>Ga0315542_1002661_pt1 | contig 10781 bp, 11 predicted proteins | sample SalMarSW160120MG_FD_202541 | JGI IMG/M metagenome (GOLD analysis project Ga0315542, IMG submission 202541) | Salt marsh sediment microbial communities from the Plum Island Ecosystem LTER, Massachusetts, United States - Salt Marsh Sediment SW1601-20 ... | reverse complement strand
ATTCTGAAAACATTACAAATTTAGTCAACCGTGGAGGTCAGTCTGCGGTTGGGAAACGCTGATAAACTGCTCCATTTCGGTGGAACCTGCCAGGGCGACGGTGGAAGCCGTGCCAGCGCTGATGGTATTGAGCACCCGGTCGAAATATCCGGTTCCCACCTCGCGCTGGTGTCTTGTGGCAGTGTAGCCGCTCTCCTCAGCGCCGAACTCGCGAGTTTGCAGTTCAGCATAAGCGCTCATACCGCGCTGGGCATAATCGCGCGCCAGCTCAAAGCTGTGGAAGTTGAGCAGGTGCCAGCCCGCCAGGGTGATGAACTGGAATTTGTAACCCAGCGCGCCTAATTCCTCCTGGAATCTGGCAATAGTCCCCTCATCCAGGTGCATCCGCCAGTTGAAAGAGGGGGAACAATTGTAGGCCAACAACTTGCCAGGGTGCTCAGCATGGATCGCCTCGGCAAAACGACGTGCATCATCCAGATCAGGTGTTTTGGTTTCCAACCAAAGCAGATCGGCGTAAGGCGCATAGGCCAGGGCGCGGGCGATGCCCGCATCCAGGCTACCGCGAATCCCATAATAACCTTCGGAGGTGCGCTCCCCAGTCAGGAAAGGCCGGTCGTAGGGATCGATATCAGAAGTAAGCAAGCTGGCCGACTGCGCATCGGTGCGGGCGATGAGCAGGGTAGGCACATCCAAAACATCCGCTGCCAGGCGCGCCGCGCTGAGTGTGCGGATGAACTGCGAGGTGGGCACGAGCACTTTACCGCCCAGGTGGCCACATTTCTTTTCGGCTGCCAGTTGATCCTCGAAATGCACGCCGGCAGCACCCGCTTCGATCATTGACTTCATTAACTCGAAGGCGTGCAGCGGCCCACCAAATCCCGCTTCCGCATCGGCGACAATGGGTGCATACCAGTAAACGCCGTTCGTACCCTCGGCCCGCTGGATCTGATCGGCGCGCATCAGCGCCTTGTTCAAACGCTGGATCACGTTGGGAACACTGTTCGATGGGTACAGGCTCTGGTCGGGATAAGTATTCCCGGACAAATTGGCATCGGCGGCAGTCTGCCAACCACTGAGATAAATGGCTTTCAAGCCGGCTTTGACGATTTGGACCGCCTGAGCACCACTAAGCGCTCCGAAAGTATTGACGTACGGCTCGCTGTGAAGGAGCTCCCACAGGCGTTCAGCGCCGCGGCGGGCCAGGGAATGTTCGATATGAATTGAGGGACGTAGGGCCATCACGTCTTCGGCAGAGTAATCGCGGCGTATGCCCTGCCAGCGAGGATCGTTATACCAGCCATCTTCAAGCTGGCGGATCATCTTACGATAAGTACCATTAAACTGGGTCATGTGTGAATTCCTTTCTTTATAACGGCTGAATATCAGGCAATATACTTCATCGCAGGTATGGTCAAAAATGGAACGAAAACATCGCTTTGCACCAGGTCATCCAGGATCTCAGCGGCTTCTCTGAAACGGCTTTCGCCGCCAAGGAGCAATTTCGCAAGCTCTTCAGTGCGAATGCGCGCGTACAGCGCTGGCGTGAGATTGCGTCCATCCTCCAGGACAGAGCCATGTCGCAGCCATTGCCAGATCTGAGCACGCGAAATTTCCGCGGTGGCGGTGTCTTCCATCAAGTTGTTGATTGCGGCTGCACCGTTCCCGTTGAGCCACGAGTCCAGGTATTGCAAGCCAACCCTCACATTCGTGCGCAGGCCAGCCTCAGTGATCGTACCACCGGGAACACCAACCTCCCTAAGAGCGCGCTCATCAGGGATCACATCCTGGCGCAAAATCTCTTTCTGGTGCGGCTTAGCACCCAGGCGCTCCTGGAAGATTGCCATCACGTGAGGGACCAGGTCCGGATGGGCCACCCAGGTGCCATCGAAGCCATCTCCTGACTCACGCATTTTATCCTGGCGGACTTTCTGCAGAGCAAGTTCATTGACCGTGGAATCTCGCCGGCTGGGGATGAAGGCTGCCATGCCGCCGATGGCATGGGCACCACGCTGGTGACAACTGCGCACGAGCAGTTCAGTGTAAGCGCGCATGAAGGGGACTGTCATCGTCACTTGAGCGCGATCGGGGAGCACGAACTCACTGCGATTCGCGAATTTCTTGATCGCACTGAAGATGTAGTCCCACCGCCCGGCATTGAGCCCGGCCGAGTGCTGGCGCAGTTCGTAAAGAATCTCTTCCATTTCAAAGGCTGCCAGGATCGTCTCGATGAGCACAGTAGCTCGAATCGCGCCGGGCGCGATTCCCAGCAATTCCTGAGCCAGATTGAAGACGTCATTCCACAGGCGGGCTTCCAGGTGACTTTCCAGTTTGGCCAGATAGAAATAAGGCCCACTGCCGCGCGCTAAGAGTTCCCTGGCGTTATGGTAGAAGTACAGGCCGAAATCGAACAGACTGGCTGAGACGGGCTCGCCATCCACAAGCAGGCGCGGCTCAAGGAGATGCCAGCCGCGCGGGCGAACCATGAGTGTTGCGACCTCTTCATTGAGCTTATAAACCTTTCCATCGCTGTTGGTAAACTCGATCTTGCGGCGAACAGCATCCTTCAGGTTGATCTGCCCCTGGATCACATTCTCCCAGGTTGGGGAGAGTGAATCCTCAAAGTCAGCCATGAATACGTCCGCACCGGAATTGAGGGCATTGATCATCATCTTTCGCTCTACCGGACCGGTGATCTCGACCCAACGTTTTTGCAGATCGAGTGGAGCCGAAGCCACCTGCCAATCGCCGCTCCTGATAGACGCTGTTTCGGGTAAAAATTGTGGCAGAGCGCCGTTATCGAAATCCCGCTGGCGCGCCTGGCGCACTTCGAGTGCCATCAGGCGACGCGCTCCGAACGTGCGCTGCAAAGTGGCGATGAAATCCAACGCCTCAGCAGTGAGAATCTGATCGTATTCCGGTTTCATCAGGCCTGTAATGGTTACATCTTTCATCGCGTATAGCGTAAGCTTGTCTTCGCTCAGAGTGGTCTGCAAGATTGCCTCCTTTGTCAAAATCGTATGGATGTGCTGCGAGCACATCCATATTTGCCCATTTCGCCGTTAAGCCCGAAGAACAGAAATCCTAACGGCGGACTGCTTGTGTCAGAGTGTACAAGAAAGTGCCGCAAGGACCAATCCCTATTTGGACAGTTTTTCACATACATCATCCGGTAGGGAGGCTGCCTACTCATTCGGGTAGGGTGCAAAATTCTTTCCGATCCGCCAAGGCTTTAATTTGGCAGAATTTATCAATACGCGTGAATTTAAGTTGTATAAGCTGAGCGATTTAAGCTAAAATATTTTATCGTCTCATCATACCCTTCATCGTTTGGGCTCGGGGTCATCCAAAACCCAATCTGGCCAGGAGGACGTGCCATGCCACCTTCCATCGATCTGAGAACCGTCCTGCAAGACAGCTTTGGCTTCCCGAATTTCCGCCCCGGTCAGCAAGATGCACTGGAACACGTACTCGCCGGGAGAGATACCCTGGTCGTGATGCCTACCGGGCATGGCAAATCCCTGATCTACCAGATTGCAGCCCTGCAGCTTCCCGGCACGACCATGGTCGTCTCCCCGCTGATTGCGCTCATGAAAGACCAGGTGGACAGCCTTGAACGGCGAAATATCCCCCGCAGCTTTTATCAATTCCACTTTTAATTCTTCCCAACAAAGGCAATATTTGAATGCGATCGCTGAAGGGGGGGGGTATAAAATCGTGTTCGTCGCTCCGGAACGCCTGCGCAGCCGGCCTTTTTTAAACATCATGGCTCGTCTCTCCGTCAGCTTGCTCGTGGTGGATGAGGCTCACTGCCTGTCACAATGGGGGCATGACTTTCGCCCAGATTATTTGCGCATTGCTGCCGCCAGGCGCCGATTCAATGCCCCGGTCACCCTGGCGCTTACTGCCACAGCCACTCGCCGTGTTCAGGATGATATCCTCAGGTTGCTTGAACTGAAGGACATGATACGAATCATCACAGGTTTTAATCGTCCCAATCTGGCATTGGAAGTCTTCTACACACCTGACCTTAGCAATAAGCTGAAACTTTTAACTGAATTCTTGAAGAGTGCAGAGGGAGCAGGGATCATCTATGCCGGCACGCGCCGTGATACGGAAGAGGTAGCCGCGTTCATCGATGAGACACTTGAGATAACGGTCCGTTATTATCACGCAGGATTGGAAACCGAAACGCGCAGCGAAATCCAGGATGCGTTTATCAGTGGAGACCTGCCGCTGATTGTTGCGACCAATGCTTTCGGTATGGGAATAGACCGTCCGGACGTGCGCTTCGTTTTACATTATTCCATACCCGGATCGATGGAAGCTTATTACCAGGAAGCAGGACGCGCCGGGCGAGACGGACTTCCGGCGCGGGCTGTGCTGTTTTATTCCCCCCGAGATTCAGCGCTGCACGAGTATTTCATCGAGAATGACTCTCCTGATGCAAACAAACTGCGCGCTACCCATCAGGCGCTTGGGACCTTCTCCATAAAAAATCCCAAATTCCTCTGTCGCCTAAAGACGACAGTCCCCTTTGGGATTTTCTGTGGGGGAGATTGAAGCCCTGATCGACCAGTTGCTGCAGGCGGGTTATATCAAATCGATTGGCAGCCGCCTGCCCACGCTGAGCCTCACACCTAAAGGCCAGAATGCAATCAAAGCGCGCAGCGCCATTCAGGTAAATCTGCGGCACGTGACCCAAAGCACCTCCCGGCGAAAACAGGCAGTGCAGCAGGCCGGCGGGACTCTGGCGTTGACAGGCCAGTTCCTGGAGAGCGGTCTCACACCGTCCCAAATCGCGGCCGAACGCGGCCTGGCGGAAACCACAATCTACACCCATCTCGCCCGGCTGATCATTGCCGGTAAGGCAAACGTGGACGCGGTCGTTCCCGCCGACCAGCAGCAGCTCATTCGCGCCGCGATCCGGGCTATTGGTTCTGCGGAATATCTCTTCCCCATTAAGGAGCGCCTGCCTGATTCAATCGGCTATGACCCAATTCGCTGCGTGGTGGAAGCCTGGAAAATCGAAAATGGGATAACAGATCAGAACTTAATCCGCAGTATTATCCTGGAATGCATCCACTCCCTTCCCGGAGAACTTTCTCGCAGTGGGGCTGCTAAGATTCTGGTCGGATCTTCATCGAGCAGAATCGAACAATTTTGTTCTCACCCTTTATACAACAAGCTTGCAGGACATTCGCGCGCCGATGTTCTGGCTGTGATCGATGCCATGTTGCAAGAGGGTTTACTGATCCAGGATGAAGATCGTCATTTGATGATTCCGAACCAGGATGCAAGACAGAGTCAAACGATCAATGCGGCTGCCTTTTCACCGGGACTTTTCGAACACCTGCGCGCCTGGAGGTTAGAGAAAGCCCGCGCGATCAAGAAACCCTCCTATGTGATATTTCCAGATAAGGCGCTGCGTGGCATCGCTTCTGTTCAACCGCAAACCTGCCCCGAACTAATGGCGATCCATGGCATCGGCGCCTTCAAAGTGGAACAGTATGGTGAAGAAGTTCTGGCCCTGGTCGCGAATTACATCGATTCCCAACAGGCAAATGGGCTGGCAGACCCAATCACAACCTTTCTGCCCGCCCGCATCCACGCCCCTTGAAAGGCCCCTGGCTGGCGGGCTGGGCGTTGGATTTCCATTCACGATTTGAAGGCCATGACCAGGTGCGCGGTATCATCGGTGACCTGGTTTACCGCTACAAATATGAGGGCCAACGACACTTAGCCACAGAGCTGGCTTGTTTTTGGACCGAATTGCTGGCCAGGCACCCTGAACTCCCAAAGTTACAGGCGATCATCCCCGTTCCGCCTTCCACCCTGCGCGAATTCGATCCGGTGACACAGCTGGCCCGGGCACTGGCCGGGCAACTGAATATTCCGGTATTGATAGGCGCCCTTGCAAAAACAAGGCAAACTCGACCTCAGAAAGAATTGAAATCCCTTTCAGCCAAGCGCGCTAATGTGACCGAGGCCTTTGCTCTTCGGGCAAACGTGGCAGGAAAACACCTGCTGTTGGTGGACGATCTGTATGACAGCGGCGCGACATTATGTGAAGCCGCCCGCATCCTGTCGCGCGACCGGCCCGCCAGCATTGTCGTACTTACCCTCACGAAAACTATTCACGCAGACCAATAGCGAATGGTCGCGCTATCGAGCAACGGTTCCTCTTAGCCAAGCGGCTCGAAAATCAACCCATAGACAGGCTCGCCCGCCTGGTAGCGGACCGCGTCCCAGGTGGGCTTCATGCTCATGCCCAATTTCAGGTTTTCACCTGACTCGGCTTTAATCTGCCCCATCGCTTTGATGCCGTTTTCGAACTCGGCCACACCGATGAATAAGAAACGTTGATCAAAACCCCAGGGCAGGTTGAAAATCTGTGTAAACGTGACCAGTTTGGCGTTTCCCTGTGGTTTGATGATTTCAAATTCCCTGCCCTTGCACGCCAGGCAGCGATCATGAAAAGGATAATGGATTTTGCCACACTTTTTACATTGATAGGCTTCAATCTCGATCGCTCTCATGAATCTACCCTCCTTAGCACGAAGGCCAGTACATTGTTCCCGAAACCGCCAAAATTGACGGTAAGACCGGTTCTGGCATTTTTGACCTGGCGTGCTTTGCCCACCTCCTGGCGCAGTTGAAAGACAATATCTACCACCTGGGCCACACCGGTCGCGCCCACAGGATGGCCACGGGCCTTCAATCCACCCGACACGTTGATCGGGATCTGGCCTCCCAGGCGTGTCTTACCGGCGGCAACTGCTTTGCCCCCCTCGCCTTTCTTGAAGAAGCCCACGTGCTCGCTCTCGGCGATCTCCAGGATCGTGAACGCATCGTGCAGCTCAGCCAGGTCGATATCGCCAGGCTTCACCTGCGCCATCTCATACGCCTGCTGCGCGGCCAGTGTCACTGCCTTCAGGTCGGTTGGGTCTTCACGCTCTTGTAGAGTTTGGGTATCCGTGGCCTGGCCAAAACCGGCGATCAATACCGCGGGCTTTTTGGCCTTCTTGGCCATCTCCAACGGGCATAGAATCAGCGCAGCTGCCCCATCGCTCACCGGGCAGGCGTCATATAAATGCAGCGGGTCGGCGACCGGAGGATTGTTGACGACCGAATCGGGGCTATCAAAGATTCCCTGGCGGGTGATTGCCATTTCCACATGCGCGTAAGGATTCAGCCCGCCCATTTCCTGGTTCTTTACGGCGACCCCTACCAGATGTTCCCGGGTCACACCGTAGCGCTCCATGTAAAGGCGCGTGAACATGCCCGCCATGCCCGGTAGAGTGACCCCATAGATATACTCGGCCAGCGGGTGGGTCATTGTAGCCACGAAGTCAGTGGCGCGCCAGCCGGTCACCTCACGCATTTTCTCGCCGCCTACTACCAGGACCATATCGTAATAACCTGAAGCGACGGCCAGCAATCCATTCTTCACAGCCGAAGCGCCGGAAGCCGGCCCGTTTTCGATGGTTTCAGCTGCCGCCGGGAGCAGGCTGAGACGATCTACCAATGAACTGGCAATTGCCGTCTGGTGCTGCAGGATACCGCCGCCCATATTGGCTACATAAACGGCGTCCACAGTCTGGTCGCCCATGCCGGCATCGTCCAGTGCGTTTAATGAGGCGTAGGCCAGCATATCCATCAGGCTGTCTTCATCCCGACGCCCAAAGGGGATCATGCCGGCGCCGATAATCGCTACATCTCGGAAATGTTCTCTGCCAGCCATTGGGTCACCTCCCTTTCAAGCCAGCGATTTTTTCACGGATATCCTCCTCGCTGGCAACCAGAATTTCACGCGTGGCGAGTTCCCACACATCCGGGGGAACGGGGCGTGATCCGACCACCAGGCGTGGCTTGGAGGCGAAATACAAGTCGCGCGTCAAACGATAGGAATCCGGGCCTCCAAGCTCATGTTGAATATCGGTAGGTTCCAGGCCGTACTCGATCATCCAGCGCCGGAAGCCGATCGGGCTTTCGGCCACGATCAGGACTTCATCCTGCCCCAGGTACTCGATATGGTGTTCCATTTTGGCAGCAAACAAGTGCGATCCGATGCGCAGACCCCGATCGATCGCCAGCGTGTGGTAGCTCATGCCGACCTTCTGATCCACCATACGCCCGTTCACGATCCCCACCAGGTAGCCGTCCACCTGTCCGATCAAACAGTACTCGTTGCGCACACGGTGGCGGTACCAGCCGAGCAGCTCGGCGTACAGGCGGGCGCCGACGATATCATAATAATCGCGCTCAATGAACAAGGTAGGATGCACAGCTTCGAGCAAGGTAGGCACATCTTCCCGGCTGGCCTCCCGCACCACCAGTGTTTTCCCATTGGCGAGCGTGATCGCCTTGGGTGGATAGGGCTTCATTTTTAGCTGCGGTGGTCTTAATACCGCCTCGAGCTCCATGTCGATTGCCACGTTTCAACCTCCTGAGCTAATTGTTGGTTTTTCGGTATTTCCGGAAGTGGGCCATCAGCCCAAATTTACTTTGCTGAGTTGATTGATCTTCTCCAGGTGCTGCGGGTTGTAGGCATCTCCGAACTTGGTTTTGGGCAGGCCCGCTTTTTTCTTCAGCAGATCCTCATACTCGTCGTCATCCACGATTGCGACGCAGCGCCCTATGCTGGATTCCCCATCCACGAATCGCCAGGGGAAAAACCCAACCGTTACCCGCTGATTGAGCAGCAGATCGATCTCTCCGCCCAGACACTCGGCGTGAATGATGCCGTAGGGGAACATCTCCAGGTGCATCAACTGGTACTTGGTATCATCGAAATACTCGGCCAGGGTCTGGTTAAATTTCTTTTGGAATACCTTTTCAGCCTGGCGCGCCTGGCGCGGCATCCAGTCTCGGATGATGGTGTTCATAGGGTGATCGGCGCTGCCACAATCCACCCCGATCCAGCGCAGTTTTTTCGCCTTGGCCCACTCGGCAAACTCCCGGTCGGGTCCGGGATGCATGACCATGTAGCGGATCTCATTGGCGCTGGGCATATCCCAGCCAAAGTGATGGTAGCCGGTGTGGATGATGAGGATATCGCCCTCCCGCACTTCCACCCGCTCTTCGACCATTTTGCTGGTGTAAACGTCATAATCGCCGCACACATCGCTTAGATCCACGACGGCAGCCTGGTGCACCAGGTAGTCCATCTGCAGGGAAGCGATATCTTTCCCGGGCGTATGAAAATGGATCTCGCCATCCAGGTGGGTGCCCAGGTGGTTCGAATGGGTTAATAATTGGCCATTGGCTCCGTTTGGCGCCAGGCGCTTGAAATACTTGACCTGGAGCGGCTCATAAGTGGGCCAGGGAGGTGTGGCGATGCCTAGTGGAACGGTCAGATCGATGAATTTCATAAACTTGTCTCCTTGAAAACTCGGTATATGGATTTCTGGAAAATCGAAAACCGCAAAGACGCGAAGTTCGCGAAGAGAGAATTTTATATTTCTTTATGAGATTTCTTTATGGAATGGAGCTCAGGAAGGTGGTTAACCATACGTTTTATGCCATCCTTCATTAAGACAGAATTCCAACTCAATAGGAAACCGAGGTGAAAGTCCCCAAGTTTCATATAAGTGAGCAATTGCGCTTTATGGATTGGTACTAACTGATCAACGGTTTTATTCTCGATGATAATGCTGTTCTCGACGATCATGTCTGCTCGGTAGCCAACTTCGATCTGGCTATTCTCATAGATGACAGGGATTGAAACTTCACATTCTACTTGTAGCCCACGCTGGCGCAACTCATAAGCCAGACATTCTTGGTAAGCCGACTCGAGCAATCCCGGCCCAAGTGTGCGATGAACCTTGTTCGCGGCATCTACAATATTGGTAGCAATTTCCTCAAGTTCCAAATTTAATCCTCCTGCAGCGCTAGCTGATCTGATCTTTTAAAACCCAAAAAACTTCGCGTCCTTAGCGACTTAGCGGTAAATATCTCTAGCTTCCAAGATAAAGAGCAAAGGTCAAAAAGATCAGCTAACAAGGAGCTCGCATTAAGCTACTTAAAGTTCCAATAAAGCTTCAAAACTCTCTTTGAAACAGGTTTGTGGCGCTCTCAAGATCCCCGCGCCGACCATGCCGACTCCTGGATCTTTGTGCGCCACGCCGGTGTTGATCTGTGGCAGAATGCCCGTCTCCATCACTTTGCGCACGTCGATCCCCAGTGGTGTGCCGCGGAAGCCAAGCGCCGGGATGGTGAGGGTTTCATGTTCATCAAAGGTAATCTCGTACATTTCCAGGGTCGTCTGGAGCGCCATCTGGGGGGTGCCACCCACGAATTGAGTGATCGCCGGCGCAGCCGCCATGGCAAAGCCGCCATAACCCGCCGTTTCTGTGACGGTGCTGTCGCCGATATCCGGGTTGGCATCCTCATCGCTGAAGCCCGGGAAATACAGCCCGCGTACCCTGCCCGCCGGCGCAGTAAACCAACGCTGTGGCATGCTGGACAGACGGATACCAAAATCCGTGCCGTTGCGGGCCATCACGGTAACGATGCTGCTGCCTTCGACCCCCTCAGCCGGCTCTAACATCGCCTTTCCGGCCGGCATGCTCAGGTTCAGAAAGAAATGGTCGTTACGATCGATAAATTCGATCACCCTGGCCAGCACTTCGTTGTCGCGGTTGGTACGCGCCAGAGCGGGCCCGATGGCGCGCAGGAAGAGCGAGGTGGCGGCGCGATTGCGATTGTGGCATTCGTCGCCCATGTGCAGCGCCTGGGCCATCAGGCTCTTGATATCAATGCCATCCGGCAGCGATTGCAGC
>Ga0315542_1002660_pt1 | contig 10782 bp, 9 predicted proteins | sample SalMarSW160120MG_FD_202541 | JGI IMG/M metagenome (GOLD analysis project Ga0315542, IMG submission 202541) | Salt marsh sediment microbial communities from the Plum Island Ecosystem LTER, Massachusetts, United States - Salt Marsh Sediment SW1601-20 ... | reverse complement strand
GATCAACTCGTACGCCTTCCTGAACTTCGTGTTCCAGAACACCTGAGCAGCGCGAACGAGCCCGCGCTGAGATACGTTACGAACGAAGAGGGCGCGCCGCCGGGCAGGGGGCGCGCCCTCTTCGTGGGAGCATTGGTGGCACCAAGCGCCGGACCACGACCCGGACTGCGGCCCGGTCCGGGCGCGGTGCGGTCAGTGGCCGGCGGCCAGCGACGGCAACAGGTTGACGATGCCGGGTGCCACGGCGATGATCACCACCGCGATGGCCTGGATGGCCACGAAGGGGATGATGCCGCGGTAGATGTCCATCGTTCGCACCTCGGGCGGCGCCACCCCCTTCAGGTAGAACAGCGCGAAGCCGAAGGGCGGCGTCAGGAACGAGGCCTGCAGGTTCATGGCGATGAGCACGCCGAACCAGACCATGAGGTCGGGTCCGAACATCCGCAGGGCGATGGGAGCGATCAGCGGGACCACGATGAACGTGATCTCGATGAAGTCGATGAAGAACCCCAGCAGGAAGATCGCCAGCATCGTGAACAGGATGAAGCCGAACTTGCCCCAGGGCAGGTTCGAGAGCATGTTGTCGACGGCGATGTCACCGTGGAGAGCCCGGAACACCATCGAGAACGCGGTGGCCCCCACCAGGATGATGAACACCATGCTGGTGAGCTTCAGGGTCTGGTCCATCGTGCTGACGAGGTTCTTGAGGTTGAGCCGCCGGTTGATCAGGGCCAGCAGCATGGCGCCGACCGCGCCCATGGCGCCGGCCTCGGTGGGCGTGGCGATGCCGAAGAAGATGGTGCCAAGCACCAGCACGATCAGGAACAGCGGAGGGATGAGGTTCTTGACGACCCGCAGGGCCAGCTGGGCGCCGCCGATATTGCGGGCCTCGCGCGGCATGGCGGGCGCCTCGTGCGGCCGGAACAGAGCGACGACCGCCACCCACACCATGAACAAGCCCGCCAGGACGAAGCCGGGGATGAACGAGCCGAGGAAGAGGTCCCCGACGGACACGCCGATCTGGTCGCCGAGGATGACCAGCACGATGCTCGGCGGGATGATCTGGCCCAGTGTGCCCGACGCCGCCACGACGCCGGTGGCGAGCGGCTTGCTGTAGTTGTACTTGAGCATCACCGGAAGTGCCAGCACCCCCATGGTCACCACCGAGGCGCCCACCACCCCCGTGGACGCGGCCAGAAGCGCCCCCACGGCCACGACCGAGATCGCCAGCCCGCCGCGGAGGCTGCCGAAGAGGATGCCCATGGTCTCCAGCAGCTCCTCGGCGAGCCCCGACTTCTCGAGCATCACGCCCATGAACACGAAGAACGGCACGGCCACCAGCGTGTAGTTGTCCATGATGTTGCCGAAGATGCGCTGGGGGAGGATGTTGAGCCGGGCGATGCTGAAGATGGGGTGCCAGGGCAGGCTGAAGCCCAGGAACTTCTGCGTGAAGTCGCTGCCGATGAACGTGAACAGCACCGCCGTGCCGCCCAGGCTGAACGCTACCGGGTAGCCGATGAGAAGCAGCACCACGGCGGCGGCGAACATCCACAGGCCCAGCATCAGGCACGCACCGCGCTGTCGTCGTCCATGTCGAGCTCCTCCGTGGCGTACATGCTTCGCGAGCCCCTTCGGCCCGACAGGAAGGCGATGTTCTTGATGATCTCGCTGATGCCCTGCGCGATCAGCAGGGCGAAGGCGATGATGATCACCGTCTTGATGGGGTAGCGCGCCAGGCCGCCCGGATTGGGGCTCATCTCGTGCACGCGCCAGCTAGCCGCCACGTAGTGGTGACTGAAGTAGATGCCCATGAGGCTGAAGGGGATCAGAAAGAGTAGCGTCGCGACGATGTCGATCCAAGCCTTGACGCGGGTCGGGAGGTTGGTGAAGACGACGTCCACGCGCACGTGCCCGTCGTTACGGAAGACGTACGCCGCGCCGAGGAGGAACACGAGGTTGTAGCTGTAGGTCTGCAGCTCCAGATAGGTGTTGCCGCTGGCCTTCTCCGCCACCGCCTGCCCGAAGACGGCTGCCACGACGCTGAATCCGTAACGGGTCAGGACGTTGTAGACGCCGACCAGAACCATGAACAGGGTAAGCCACCACATCAGCTTGCCGATCACGGTCGTGAACGCGTCGATGCCTTGGGACACCGCCAGGAAGAACTTCAAGGTCGCGCTCCTTCGAGGATCCCCATTGTCGGGTGCTCGTCTGAACGCATGGTAATAGCAATCTCGGCGGAGCGTCAACGGAATCCGGCGTGTAGGACACAGCGAACCCTTCGCCCGGACACGTTGTAGTCCGCCTTCGAGCGCGAAGCCGGTGAGCGGGTCAGTGGCCGGCGCCCTGCAGGTAGCGCCGCACGTCCTGGTTGTGCGCCTGCAGGGTGGTGTTGGGCAGGAAGAGGATCTTGCCGCCCGCCTCGGCATGGAGGAAGTAGAGATAGCGATGTCCCTGGGCGTCGGTGCGCACCGGGTCGAGCACGGCCTTGAGGGCGGCGTCACCGGGGCTGTCGATGGGTCCCTTCGGCAGGCCCGCCCGGGTGTAGGTGTTCCAGGGGTTGTCCCGTTGCAGGTCGTCGGCCTTGAGCTGTGGAAGCGCCAGGCCCAGACCGTAGGCGACGGTCGGGTCGGATTGCAGCGGCATCCCGATGTCGAGCCGGTTCAGGAACACGCCCGCGATGATGGGCATCTCGCCCGCATTGGCCGCCTCGGCCTGGACCATGCTAGCCAGCGTGACCCAGGCATGGACCGTCATCCCTCTGGAGCGGAGCTGTTGCTCGGTGGAGGCGTCGAGCTCCTGACGGAAGCGGTCGAGCATGAGCTTGATCACCTGCTTGGGGCTGCTCCTGACGGGGATGTCGTAGACGGCGGGGAAGAGGTACCCTTCGAGGCCGTCCCCGGCAGGGACGAACGCAGGGCGCAGCTCGCCGGGGTGGTGGACCAGCGCCAGGAAGCCCGTCGCGGGACCGAGGCCCGCATCCTGCAGCGCCTTGGCGATGCGGGTGGCGCGCCAGCCCTCGGGGATGACCACGTGCACCGTTCGCGGCCTGCCCCCCTTCTTCAGGGCCGCCGCGATCTCGGCTGCGCTCATGGACGGGCTCAGGTCGTAGAGCCCTTCGCCGATGGTCCGATCGAGGCCGCGCGCCCGGAGGTAGAGATCGAAGATGCGGGCATTGCGTACCAGACCCTGCTGGGCCAACGCAGCCGCCACCTCGTGACCGCCCCAGCCCGGCCTCACGTCGAACGTCACCTTCGCGGGCGTGGCGCTGACCGGCGTGAGCTCGTAGGCGACGAAGAGTGCGGCCGCCGCCAGCAACAGGAGCGCTCCCAGTGCGGTCAGGACCCAGGGCCGGGCGCGGCGCCAGCGCGGCGCTCTCGGCCGGGCGCCGGCAGGAGCCGCCGGGACGTCCGGCCCGCGCCTATCCTGCCCGTCCGGCACGCGGTCAGCGCTCCTCGTTGCCGTCGTCGCGAGAGGGGTCGAGTTCGCGGTTCCGTGTCGCGCCCGGCGCGTCGGCACCGTCGACGCGTGCGAGGTAGCTTTCCAGGATCAGCACCGCCGACGCTTCGTCGACCGCGCCCTTGGGTCGCTGACGGCCGTGGGGCCGGGCCGATTCGCGCAGGCGCCGTTCCGATAGCGCGGTGGTGAAGCGCTCGTCCTCGAACACCACATCGAGCCCTGCTACGCGCAGGCGCTCCGCGAAGTCGCGGACCAGGCGGGTCTGTGCCGACTCCGCCCCGCGTGTGGGGCGGGGAAGCCCTACCACGATGGTCGCGGCCCCCTCGGCCTCGGCCAGGGTCCGCACTGCATCGACATCGGCGGCCCCGCCGCGCCGATCGATGGCGCCGCGGCCGAAGGCCAGCCTCGAGCCCCGTTCGCCCCGCGCCACGCCGATGCGCGCGCGTCCCACGTCCAGTCCCAGCACCACGGTCCTCACGCTACCCTCCGGTCGTGGGCATTGGGTGTGCGGTGCCCGGCAGGTCCCCGGCGAGCCAGCTCTCCAGGGTCCGTGCCACGGAGTCGGCCTCGTTGCTGCCGATCACCAGGTCCGCGACCTGGCGGGCGGCCAGGGAGGCATTCGCTACGGCTACGCCCAGTCCCGCCCAGGCCAGCATCTCGACGTCGTTGTGCTGGTCGCCGAAGGCGGCCACCTGGGCCGGATCGATCGCGAGCTCCGCACAGAGCTCCTGGAGCGCGCCCCGCTTGTCAGCCCGAGGATCGAGCAGCTCCAGCATGGTGGGCGAGCTCCAGGTCCTGTGCAGGGGCAGGCCGTCGAGGACCTCGCCCATCGTGGCGGCGTCGGCAGAGGCGTGCCGCGCGAAGAGCTTGACCGCTCCCCCGTCGAGGAACCGCTCGACCGCGCCGACCCCGGTGGGCTCCTCCGGCCCGAGGCGGGCCTCCGAGCCGCGCAGTCGGTAGAGGGCCTCGTCCAGGTACCAGCCATGGTCGGTCTCGAGACCCATCATCACGTCGGGGAAAGCGCTTCGCAGGCGTGCCAGGGCGAGACGCGCGACCTCCGCGTCGAGGTGGTGGCGCACCCGCACGACGTGGCGCTCGGGGTCGTAGAGCGCGGCCCCGTTGAAGCACACGAAGGGGTGCCGGAGCCCCAGCTCGGCGGCGTAGGCGACCGCGCTGCGGGGCGGCCGGCCGGTGCACACCACGACGTGGACGCCGCGCGCATCCAGCGCCCGCACGGCGGAGCGCGCCCGCGGCGTCAGCCTCTTGTCGTTCGTCAGGAGCGTACCGTCGAGGTCGAGTGCGACAAGGCGCGGCAGCGCGCCGGCGGCGAAGGGATCGCTCACGGGATCGCTCAGTGGCCGAGAACGTCGGGCACGGCTGCCAGAGCCCGGGGCAGGGCGGCCGGATCCTTGACCCCCGCCTGCGCCATGTCGGGTCGGCCGCCGCCGCCGCCACCTCCGGCACGCGCGACCTCGCGGATGAGGTTGCCCGCGTGAGCTCCGCGCTGACGCGCTTCGGGGCTCACCTTGGCGACCAGCATCGAGCCGCTCCCGACGACCACCAGATCCGCGCCGCTCTTGCCGAGGAGGGTATCGGCGGCGTTGCGCAGCGCTGCGGCGTCGAGGCCCTCCAGGACAGCCGTGGCATAGCGGAATCCGCCCGCCTCCCGGAGCTCCGAGGTGGCTGCCGCCCCCGTCGTCTGCGCGGCCGCCAGCCGGTCACGAAGCTGTGCGATGTCCCGCTGGGCCTGCTTGAGGTCGGTCTGGATCCGCAGCACGCGCTCCTCCAGCTCGGTTGCGTTGCCGCCCAGAGCGCCCGCGAGGCGCCGCTGAAGGCTGCGCTGCTCCTGTTGAACGCGGAGAGCGGCCATGCCCACGCTCGCCTCGATGCGCCGTACGCCCGCCGACACCGCTTCCTCCGACGTGATGAGGAGGCTGCCGATCTCGCCCGTGCGGTGCACGTGCGTGCCGCCGCATAGCTCGATCGAAACGGCCGCCTGACCCGCCTGGCCGGCGGGATGCTCGGCGCCCATGGTCACCATGCGCACGTCCTGACCGTACTTCTCGCCGAAGAGCATCATGGCGCCCGCTTTTCGTGCCTCGGCGATGGGCACGATGCGCCACCCCACGTCGAAATCGGCCTGGATCCAGCGATTCGCCAGCGTCTCGACCTGCTCGATCTCCGCACTGGAAAGGGCCTGGCCGTGCGAGAAGTCGAACCGCAGGCGATCGGGAGCCACGAGCGATCCGGCCTGGGCGACGTGCGTGCCGAGCACGCTGCGCAGTGCGGCGTGCAACAGGTGGGTGGCGCTGTGGTGCTTCTCGGTCTCCCGCCGCGCCGGGTCGACGCGGGCGTGGAGCCGCTGGCCGCTGCGGAGGCGGCCGCGCACCACGCGAACATGGTGCAGGATGAAGCCCTGGCTGCTCCGCGTGGCCGTCCGGACCACGGCCCCGCCGCCGTCCCACTCCAGCTTGCCGCTGTCACCGATCTGGCCCCCGCCCTCGGCGTAGAAGGGGGTCCGGTCGAGGATGACCAGCCCGGCCTCGCCCTCGGCCAGGCCCTCCACCTCCTCGTCGTCGGCCAGGACGGCCTGAACGGTAGCGTCGGCCGCCAGCTCGGCGTAGCCGAGGAACTCGGTCTCCGCGACGCGTTCGGTCAGGACGCCGAGCGCATCGCGGCTGGCGGCGAAGAGCTCGGACGCCTGCCGCCCCCCGCGCGAGACCTCACGGGCGCTCTCGCGCGCCGTCTCGTAGCCTTCCCGGTCGACCTCCACGCCTCGTTCCGCCGCCATCTCCTGGGTCAGGTCGAGCGGGAAGCCGTAGGTCTGCCACAGGTCGAAGGCGGTAGCGCCGTCCAAGGTGCGGCCCTCGAGCTCGTCGAGGAGCAGCGCGACTCGCTCCATGCCAGATTCCAGGGTCCTCAGGAACTGCTCCTCCTCGGTCTTGAGGATCCCTTCGACGCGCTCTCGCCCGTCGACGAGCTCGGGGTAGGGCTCGCCCATCGCCTCCACGACCTGGCCCACGAGGCCGTGGAGGACCGGCTCGTGCAGGCCCAGCAGCCAGGCATGGCGCGAGGCGCGCCGCAGCAGCATCTTGACCACGTAGCCGGGCCCGTCGTTGGCGGGGAGCACTCCGTCGGAGATGGCGAACACGACCGCACGAAGGTGGTCGGCGATGACGCGGTGGGAGACGGACTCGACGCCGGCGTAGCGAACGCCGGACAGCTCCGCGACGCGACGGATGGTGGGCTGGAACAGCTCCGTGGCGTAGGCGTCCTCGACGCCCGTCATGACGGCGGCCAGGCGCTCGAAGCCGAGGCCGGTGTCGATGTTCTTCTGGGGGAGAGGTGCCAATTTCCCGCCATCCCGGCGATCGAACTGCGTGAACACCAGGTTCCAGACCTCGATGAAGCGGTCGCCGGAGCCCGTGTTGGGGCCGTCCTCATCGTCCGAGCCGAACTCCGGGCCGCGGTCGTAGAAGACCTCCGAGCAGGGCCCGCAGGGTCCGTTGGGGCCTTCGCTGACGGCATTGGCGGGCCAGAAGTTCTCGTCCTCTCCCCAGCGCGAGATGCGCTCGGAGGGCACGCCGACGTGTCGGGTCCAGACCTCGTAGGCCTCGTCGTCGTCGTCGTAGATCGTGACGTAGAGGCGCTCGGGCTCGAGCCCGAGCCACTCCGCCCCGGTCATGAACTCCCACGCCCAGCTCGCCGCGTCCTTCTTGAAGTAGTCGCCGAAGGAGAAGTTGCCCATCATCTCGAAGAAGGAGTGGTGGCGCAGCGTGCGCCCCACGTTCTCGATGTCGTTGATGCGCAGGCACTTCTGCGCCGTCGTCACGCGGTGGTGCACCCCTTCGACGCCGGCGAACTTGGGTGTGGCCCCCAGGAAGTAGGGCTTGAACTGCACCATGCCGGCGCTCGTGAACATGAGCGTGGGGTCGTCGCTCTTCAGTGACGCCGACGGGTACGCGAGATGGCCCTTGCCCTCGAAGAAGCGCAGGTACTTCGCCCGCAGCTCGTTGATCTGTTGGATGCCGTCTGCCACGTTGGTGCCTCCCGCTCGCACTGAGGGAGCATTATACCCGGCCAGCAAGCGTCCCCCGGGTCGGCGCAGGCACGGCGGGCGGGACCGGCGGTGCGTCCCGGGAGCGTAGGATGGAGGGCATGCTTCGCGGCCTCGTCGACACGCCGGAGCGGCGGGTGCTGTTCGCGTCCGGAACGCTCGTGTTCCTCGCGATCGGGGCGATGCAGGCGATGTATGGGCCCGCATTCCCGGCCTTCCTGTCCCGGTACCACCTCGGCGTGGGTCAGGTCGGTGCCGTGGTGAGCGCCCACTTCCTGGGCTCGTTCGTGACCATAGCCGCGAGCGGCGTGCTGCTCGTGCGTTTCGGCTACCGCCGGCTGCTGCTGGCGGGAGCGACCGGGATGACGCTCGGGGCCGTCGGCGTCGCCCTCAGCCCGACGTGGGGCCTGACGCTTGCGGCTGCCCTGGGGGGTGGGCTCGGCTTCGGCCTGGTCGACGTTGCCACCAACCTGCTGTTCGCGCGCTGGTACGGCGCTCGCGCGACGGGGGCGCTCAACCTGCTCAACGCCGCATTCGGCCTGGGCGCCGTGCTCGGCCCCGTAGCGATCGGCCTGCTCGCACCGCACGTGGCTCCGGCCTTCCTCTCGGTCGCCGTGCTGAGCGTGGTGGCCGCGGCCTTCGTCGCCCGGGCGCCGATGCCGGCGCCGCTGGCGGTACCGTCCGGGGCGTTTAGGGTGCCCCGGGCTCCGCTGCTCGGTTTCATGGTGCTCTACTTCGTCTACGTCTCCTCGGAGGTGGGCGTGGCGAGCTGGGAGCCGACCTACCTGGCCCCCATCTTCGGCGACGCCCACGCCGCGTTCTTCACCGGTCTGTACTGGGGTTCGTTGACGTTCGGACGGTTCGTGGCCGCCCTCCTGGGCGAGCGCTTCCGTCCTGCAGACATCGTGCTGGCCGCGTCGGTGCTGGCGCTCGGCTCGGCCTGCCTGGCCAGCGCGACGACGGTAGCGCCGCTCGCCTACGCGTTGGTCGGTTTCGCCTTCGCCCCCATCTTTCCCACGGCCCTGGCATGGGTGCAGCAGGTCTTCCCCCAGCGCTCGGAGCAGGTCACGCCGGTGGTCATCGCCGTGGCCAGCCTCGGCCCCGTTCTCACGGCGCCCGCCATCGGCTGGGCGGTAGCCCGTCTGGGCACGATCCGGATCCCGCTGGTGCTCGCCTTGCTGGTGTTGACCCTGTGCGTCGTGATCGCCTTGCTGTGGCGCGCGATGCGCGGCGGAGGGATCGAAGACGGGGCGGGCGGCTCCTCGCGTGCGGGTGGCGAGGGGGCGGGCTAGGACGTTTCGGCACCTCGCGGGCGGCGCCCTGCCCGGTAGGCTGGGAGACGTGAGCCCCGGCGCGAGACGCGCGCCGACGACCGAGGAGGACCGCCATGGCCCAGGACCTGCTGCAGATCGTACTCGACGAGCTCAAGACCTCCTTCCACGCCCAGAAGACCCTCGGTGACGGCGCCCTGAAGCAGCTCGAGGATGCCGACGTAATCCTCAGGCCGGATCCTGGCAGCAACAACGTCGCGGTCCTCGCCAAGCACCTGCGCGGGAACATGCTGTCGCGCTGGACCGACTTCCTCACGAGCGACGGCGAGAAGCCCGAGCGCCGTCGCGACGACGAGTTCGAGGTCGACGCTGTGACGGCGGACGAGGTCCGACGCTGGTGGGAGGAGGGATGGGGCGTTGCCCTGGCCGAGATCGACCGACTCCGGGTGGACGACCTGGCCCGCGAGATTCGCATCCGCGGGGAGGCGCACAGCGTGCCGCGCGCGCTCCTGCGCCAACTCACCCATACGGCGCAGCACGTCGGCCAGATCGTGCTGCTGGCGAAGCACGCCCGTGGCGAGCGCTGGATCACCTTGTCGATCCCGAAGGGCGGGACGGCCACCTTCAACCGCGGCATGGGGTTCGACCCCGACAGCTCGCGCTAGCGCCGGCGGGCGCCCTCGCTCACGCCTCCTCGACGTGGAGGCGTTGGCGCAGCTCCGCCAGGAACGCGGTTTCGTTCCGCGAGAGGCGGCGTCCGAAGAGCCCGTTGCGCGAGGCGTCGGCGACCCGTTCGGCGAGCTCGAGCAGGAAGCGCTTGAACTCCTTGCCCTCGTCGTCGTCGTGCACGATGCCGCCGACCTCGTCGATGCGGGCCAGCAGCTTCTCACGGGTCACCTCGTCCAGGTCGACGGGGCGTTCCTCGGCGCGATTGAACAGGTCCTGGATCAGAGCGTTGTCTCGGTAGTGCCGCCGGGCGTCGTAGAGGTAGCGACCCGCCGCGAGGATCTCGCGGAAGTAGCTGATCGGGCCGGTTCGCTCGGCCGCCACCGCGGCGATCAGGACCTCGGCAGCGGCGTCCAGCAGGAGGGCACGTTGTTCGCCCGTGTAGTCACTCATCGCTTGGGCTCTCCTCGGGGCCCGGCCTTGCCCCCCTCGCTGGGGAGGGGACACCCAGCCTACCGTACGCGGCGCCGTCTCGCGGGGCAAGACCCTGTGGGTACGCGATTTCACGGGGTCGCGCCCCCGCTCTGGAGAGAATGGGGGATCGAAGCTGCCGGACTCCCGCGTGGGGCCGCCGACGAGGGCCCCGAAGCGCCCGGAACGAACCGGAACGGGGCGGGCGTGTGGCAGGCGTCGCGTTGGGGGACAGGACGATGACCCTGGACCTGCTGCTCCTAGCCCTGCCGCTGCTGACGGCTGTGGTCGCGTTCCCGTCGGTAGCGTGGGCCGTGGTGCGTCGGCGGGAGCGGGGGTGGCCCGCCTTCGTGCTGCTGGCCGTCGCCGTGGTGGTCTGGGCGCTCACGGTGCTGGTCTCCGGGACGGGCGTGGTCGGTACCCGCATGGAGCTGGCGTTGCGGGTGGCGCTGACGGCTGCGGCCCTGGCGCCCACCTTGGCGCTGGTGGCAGCGCTGGCGCTGGCGGGCCGGCGAACGGTGGTGGGCGGGGTCTTGCTGCTGCCGGCGCTCGGCGGTGCCGCCCTGGTCTGGAGCAAGGCCGCCACCCCCTGGCTCTGGAGGCAGCTCGTTCCGGTGGACATGGCCGGGATTCACGGCCTGACCCTGGTTCCGGGCCCGGCGTTCTGGGGCTGGTGGGTCGGCGGGGGCATCGCGATCGGGGTCGGCATCGTGCTCGCGCTGAGCGTGGGCGCTCCAGGCAAGCGGCCGACCGAGCGCGCCGGCACCGGCCTGCTCGCCCTCGCGCCGCTGCCCCCGGTGGCGCTGGCCGTGGCCGCGTTCCTTCCGTTCACAAGTGTGCCTTCGCTCGACCTCGCGC
>Ga0315542_1002659_pt1 | contig 10790 bp, 8 predicted proteins | sample SalMarSW160120MG_FD_202541 | JGI IMG/M metagenome (GOLD analysis project Ga0315542, IMG submission 202541) | Salt marsh sediment microbial communities from the Plum Island Ecosystem LTER, Massachusetts, United States - Salt Marsh Sediment SW1601-20 ... | reverse complement strand
CTCGAGGTCGGCCATATCAAGGAGGGGTGGGGAGCAACTCCCGATCCGGCCAAGCTGGCCGCCGAACTGAAGAAAGCACCTGCCAAAGCCGTCTACCTAACCCATTCGGAAACATCGACCGGCGTCGTGGCCGACATTCAAGCGCTGGCCGCGGTCGCCAAGGAGCACGATGCTCTAGTAGTCGTCGACTGCATCTCGAGCCTGGGAGCGATCCCGGTCGAGACCGACGCCTGGGGCCTGGACGTCGTGGTCGCCGGCTCGCAGAAGGCGCTCATGCTTCCTCCCGGCCTTGCTGCGGTCTCCATCTCGGACGCGGCCAGGGCTGCGAGCGAAGAGCCCGGGCGCTGCCCGAGCTTCTTCCTCAACTGGCCGGCCGCGCTGAAGGCGCTCGGCAACGAGACGACCGCCTTCACACCGGCGGTCACGCTCGTGCTGGGAATGAACGTCGCCCTCGGGATGATCCTGGAGGAGGGACTCGAGAAGCGTTTCGAGAACCACGAGAAGCTCGGTCGCGCCTGTCGCGCCGGTATCAAGGCGATGGGTCTCGAACTGTTCTCGCCGGACGAGGATCGCTCGGCGGTAGTCACGGCTGCGAAGGCACCGGAAGGCATCGACGGACAGAAGATCGTTGGGACGATGCGTGACAAGCACGCCGTCCAGATCGTCGGTGGCCAGGGAGTGCTCAAGGGCCACATCATCCGCATCGGCCACATCGGCTACTACGACATCTTCGACATTGTCACGGCTCTGTCGGCGCTCGAGCTGGTGCTCGCCGAGATGGGCGTTGCAATCAACCGCGGCGCAGCCGTAACGAGCGCGCTCGCCGCTTTCGAGCAGTAGAAAGAAGGGGAGGCGCGGTGAACGATCGAGCGAAAGTCCTGGTTAGGGAGAAGATCGCCGACGGTGGCATCGAGATGCTCAAGGAGCGTTTCGACGTCGACGTCGACCTCGAGGGAGACCTGTCGGAGAAGATCGGCGCCTACGACGCGATCATCATTCGCTCGGCCACGAAGCTCACCGCCGACCTGATCGAAAAGGGCACGCGCCTGCGCGTCATCGGACGCGCAGGCGTGGGTGTCGACAACGTCGACGTTGCCGCGGCCACGCGAAAGGGAATCATCGTCGCCAACGCCCCCGACGCGAACACGGTGTCCACGGCCGAGCACACAGTCGCCCTACTCATGGCGCTTGTCCGCAACATCCCTCAGGCCTACGCAGCCTTGAAGCAGGGCGAGTGGGAGCGCTCGAAGTGGAAGGGCATCGAGCTCGCCGGCAAGACCATCGGCATCGTCGGCCTCGGCAAGATCGGCCAACAGGTCGCTCGCAAGGCTGCCGGCCTCGGAATGCGCGTCATCGCCTTCGATCCCGTTGTCGCCAAGGAGCGCTTCCGCGAGCTCGGCGTCGAGCGGATGGAGACGCTCGACGATCTCTACGCGGAGGCCGAGTTCATCACTTTGCATGCGCCTCGCACGGCCGAAACGACCGGCATGCTCAACAAGGACGCTTTCGCCAAGATGCGGGACGGCGTTCGTATCATCAACGCCGCCCGCGGCGCGCTCATCGTCGACGACGATCTGATCGAGGCGGTCAAGACGGGCAAGGTGGCCGGCGCCGCGCTCGACGTCTACTCAAAGGAGCCGTACACCGGTCCGCTCACCGAATACCCCGAGATCGTCGTCACGCCTCACCTCGCAGCCTCCACCGGTGAGGCCCAGGATCGGGCCGGCACCGACGTCGCGGCGCAGGTCGCCGCGGCGCTCGACGGGGAGCTCGTGACCAACGCCGTCAACATCCCGGCGATGCGCGAGGAAGACCTGGCCATCCTCGGCCCCTACCTGCCCCTCGCAGTCAAGCTCGGGCGGCTGGCGATAGAGCTCGCCGGTGGGCGCGCCGAGAAGATCGAGGTCTCCTACTTCGGGATCATGGCCAGCTACGACACGCGGCTGCTCACGCTCGCCGTCCTGAACGGCGCCTTCGAGCAGACCGAGGAGCAACCGGTCAACTGGGTCAACGCGCGGGTAATCGCCGAGGATCGCGGCATCCAGGTGAGCGAGGAGTCCAAGCCGAAGTCGCGCGACTTCACCAACCTGCTTCGCGTGAGGGTGTTCGGAGACGGCAGCGAGGTCGCCGTGAGCGGCACGACGATCGGCACCGAGAACCGGCTCTGGCTGGTGGGCGCTCTCGGCTACGAGCTCGAGGTCGAGCTGGCGCCGCTGATGGCCTTCGTCCGCTACGAGGATGTGCCCGGCCAGATCGGTCGGCTCGGGGTCGCCTTCGGCGACGCGGGAGTCAACATCGCCAACATGGCCGTCTCACGCACGCGCCAGGGCGGTACGGCGTTGATGGCCGTGTCGATCGATACGCCGGCTCAGCCGGAGCTGATCGAGGGCATCGAGAAGGCGGGGTTCCCGGACGCGCGCTTCATCGATCTCGGATAGCGGTGAGTCCCCTCGGCCTCCGGCCGGAGCCAGTCGAGCGAACGGCTACGCGCTGCGGCAGGGGAGATCCGGAACCGAGACGTAGTTGAGAGAACGAGAACGGCGGCGGCCCGAGAGGTCGCCGCCGTTCAGTTCTTGGACGCGATCCGCTCAGACGGCTAACCTCTGCATTCACGGAAAGGAGAAAGATGGCTGACCTGCACGCTACCGAGAAGATCTGGATGAACGGCAAGTTCGTGGACTGGGCGAATGCGACGGTTCACGTCGGCGTTCACGGCTTGCACTACGGATCCGGGGTCTTCGAGGGCATTCGTGCCTATGAAACGCCAAAGGGCACTGCCATCTTTCGCCTCGGCGATCATCTCCAGCGCCTGCACGACTCGGCGCGCCTGCTCAGGATGACGATCCCCTACTCGGTCGAGGATCTGCGCAAGGCATCACTCGAGCTCGTCGGTATAAACAAGGTGCCTTCCTGCTACGTCCGTCCGATCGCCTTTTACGGCTACGGCTCCCTCGGCGTGCCGCCGCGCGACAACCCGGTCTACGTGGCGATCATGTGCTGGCCGTGGGGCGCCTACCTGGGCGAGGAGGGGATGACACGAGGCGTGCGGGTGAAGATCTCCTCCTGGGTGCGCATGCCGTCGAACGTAGTGCCGCACGCCTCCAAGGCTTGCGGGCTCTACCTGAACTCGATGCTAGCCGTTCAGGAAGCTGCCCTCGGCGGATACGAGGAAGCGATCCTGCTCACCGAGAAGGGCTACATCGCCGACTGCTCGGGCGAGAACGTGTTCATCGTCAAGGACGGCGTCGTCTATACGCCGCCGCTCGAGACCGGCATCCTGCACGGGATCACACGCAACACGGTGATAGAGATAGCCCACTCGCTCGGCTTCGAGGTCAAGGTCGAGAACCTCGGGCGCGCCGATCTGTACCTGGCCGACGAGGTGTTCATGACCGGCACCGCTGCCGAGGTGACGCCGGTGCGCGAGGTCGACGACTACCTGATCGGCGACCCCGGCCCCGTGACGCTGGCCCTCCAGCGCGCCTACCTCGACATCGTGCAGGGGCGCGATGATCGCTGGGAGAGCTGGCTGGAGTACGTCACGCCGGTGCGCGCGAAAGCATGAGCTCCGGCCAGGCGCCGATTCCGCTCTCGTTGCCTTATCTCGACGAGCGCGAGCGAGAGCTCGTGAGCGAGGTGCTCGGCTCGGGTCGGCTGTCGCTCGGACCGACCGGGCAGCGCTTCGAGCGGATGCTCGCCGAGCGGGTGGGCACGCGCTTCGCCGCGGCAGTCTCCAGCGGCACGGCGGGTCTACATCTGCTCGTGCGCTCCTACGAGATCGGTAGCGGCGACGAGGTGATCACGACGCCGTTCTCGTTCGCCGCCTCGACCAACTGCTTCCTCTACGAGGGAGCGACTCCCGTCTTCGCGGATATCGACCGCTCGACCTGGAACATCGATCCGGCCGCTGTCGAGGCCGCGATCACGCCTCGGACGAAGGCCATCGTGGCCGTGGACATCTTCGGCTATCCGTGCGAGCTCGATCCGATCCGGGAGCTGGCCGCCAAACACGGCCTGGCTGTCATCGACGACGCGTGCGAGGCGCTCGGGGCCGAGTACAAGGGCAAGCGCGTCGGCGGTCAGGGAGTCCCGGCCGTCTTCGCCTTCTACCCCAACAAGCAGATGACCACCGGCGAGGGTGGAATCGTCGTCACCGATTCCGAAGAGCAGTGGCGGTTGCTCAAGAGCCTTTCCAACCAGGGTCGCGGAGACGACGGTCCCTGGCTCGAGCACGTTCGCCTCGGCTACAACTACCGCCTCGACGACCTGAGCGCGGCGCTCGGAATCGCCCAGCTCGAGAAGCTCGATCGCATCCTCGAGCTTCGCTCGCGCGTCGCAGACCGCTACCGGACACTACTGGCGGGGGTCGACGGCGTCGAACTGGCGATCGCCGACGACGACGATCACCGCCGCTCGTGGTTCGTCTTTGTGGTCAGGCTGGCGGCGGGTATCGATCGCGAGTGGGTGATCGACGAGCTCACGAAAGAGAAGGTCGCCACCAGCCGCTACCTGCCCTGCATTCATCTGCAGCCGTACATGCGCGAGCGCTTCGCTTTTAAAGAGGGCCTCTGCCCGAATGCCGAGGAGCTCAGTCGCAGCACCGTCGCGCTGCCCTTCTACACGGCGCTCGAGCAGGCCGACCAGGAGCGAGTGGTCGCAGTGCTCGCGGCGGCGATCGGCATCCAGGGTTAGAGAGAATGCCGCGCGAGTCGGTCTCCCGGGAGATGCGCGGAAACGTCGAGTCGAGCAAACGGGTCACAGCCGAGGTCTTCGCAGTCTGGGGGCTGCTGCTGCTGGCGACCGTCTGCGTGGTGGAAACCTACGCACGCGTGCCCGTCTCGGATCTCTACCACGTGAGCCGCAGCGGGGTTGCCGGTGGTTTCTCCCGGGCGCTCGTCTTCGTTGATTTCCCGCTGGCGCTGGCGGCGATCGCGCTTGCGCTCGTTGCCTACGACCACCTCGGTGGTCGAGCGTCCGCCGTTCTTGCCTTTCTCGCGATTCTTCTTTCCGCGCTAGTCGCCTGGCCAGGCGTCGTCGATCAGGCCGATCTCGACGCAAGGGCCGTGAACGCGCTGCCGGCGCTTGGGGTCGCACTCGCTGTAGCGCTCACCATCTGGGCGTCGTGGCGCCGAAAGGTCGCTTTTTCGGCGAAGCTGCCCCTCGATGCCGCGCGGGCGATAACAGCGCTCGTGCTTGTTTTCGGCGCCTTGCCGTGGCTGCTAGCCGAGGCGGGCTTCTCCGTCTCGGACGTGCCTGGGCTGGGAAGGATCTTTCTGGGCGAGCAGATCCGCCGGGCGGGCGGAGGGGAGACGCTGCAGGTGGTACATCTCGGCCATCACCACGGCGCCGACGGCCTCTACCTCGCGCTTACGGCACTGCTTCTCTCGCGCACTCTCCCTCGCCTGGGGAGGTTGCGCGGTCTCATCTCGGCTTATCTGGCCCTGATGCTCGCCTACGGCACGGCGAACTACGTTCAGGACTTCTGGACCGAGCAGATCGTGAAGCGCGGCTGGACGGCGCGAGCCATTCCCTCGCTGCTTCATCCCTCTCTCTCGCTCGGATAGGTGGCGATCTTGCTACTGGCGGCGTGCATTGAGCTGGGCGCTCTCAGGTGGGAGAGGCAATCCGGGCTCGAAAAGGAAGAAGCCCGCATCGCTGCGGGCTCCTCCGATCAACTCTAGAACTTCGACCTAGGCCGGCGGCGCGCCCTTGCTCTCCCAGAAGCGGTTGAGCGCCCACTGCGTCTTGCAGAGCCAGACGATCGGGCCAACGATGATGAACATCCCGGGGATGTACCAGAGGCCTGTATATCCCGAAACCGGGGCTTCTTGGCCATCCTGCTCGTAGAGCTTTCCGACCTCCGAGGACATCAGGTAGGGAACGACTACTCCGATGACGAGATCGAGCAGCAGGCCAATCCACCCGCCGACGCCCCTCTTGGAGTACTGCTTCATCTCCTCGAACGTCTTGTAAATCCAGACCAGCCCGTAGATTCCGAGTGTGACGATCGAGAGCAGGATGATCACGAGCACCTTTCTCGGTTTCCCCAGCGGAGGTGTGCTCGCTGCTGCAACGGCGACTTCCGACATCTGAATCTCCTATCACTAGAGGAAGTGCACGCAGCCAATCAGTCGTCGTTCTCGCAGTCAAGGGCGCATCCACGTTAGAGTGACGCTGTGACAGATCGTGCCGCGCGGATGGTTTTCCTCGGCTTCGGTAAGTACGCCCGCGCCGACCGTATATATGCGCTCGAACCGATACTCGGTGAGGAGCGGGGTGGAGGCAAGCGCACGGTGGTCTGGGTGGAGGGCATCAGCGAGCCCCTCGTCGCCTCGCGCACCGAGCGAACGATCTTGCAGGACATGGGCGAGGATGCCTCGGCCCAGGCGTCGGTGCTGGAGGACGCGCTGGCACTGGCCGAGCGCCTGGTTGACGACGCCGAGCGCATCGGGCCGCTTCTCGCCCGCTCGATCAAGGCGGAGTCGGGCGTCGACATCAGCGAGCTGGGCAAGAAGGCGCGCGAGCTGCTCGAGCAGTCGGCTTCGGGCGGCGACAATCAGCATCTCTTCTAGCGCCGGCGGCGGCTTCGCATTGAGCCCGGCAAGCGGACCCGTCTCTCTAGCGCGCGAGTTCTTCGCACGCAGCGCGCAGGAGTTGGGACCCGAGTTACTCGGAGCCACCCTGCTCGTTGACGGAGTCGGCGGCGTGCTGGTGGAGCTGGAGATCTACGACCAGAGTGACCCCGCCAGCCACAGCTACCACGGCCGGACAGAGAGGAACGCTTCGATGTTCGGTCCGCCCGGGCACGCCTACGTCTACCGCTCCTACGGCGTTCACTGGTGCCTGAACATCGTCTGCTCTCCGCCTGGCGAGGCGAGCGCCTTGCTGATCAGGGCGCTGGAGCCCGTATCCGGCGTCGAGCGGATGATCGAGCGTCGCGGTGTATCCGGTGCGCATCGGCTCTGTTCCGGCCCGGGGAAGCTGTGTCAGGCGCTCGCCGTCACCGATGAGCACGACGGCCTGGCGCTCGATGCCTCTCCCTTCCAGATTGTCGCGCGCGAACGCGAGCCGGAGATCGTGCGCTGCAAGCGCGTCGGAATCACGCGTGCCCGCGAGCGGCCCTGGCGGCTGTGCGTTGCCGGGTCTCCCTATCTCAGCCGTGGCCCAGGAAGAGCGTGACGGTCATCCCGGGCTTCACAGCTCCGCCGGCCCTCGGTTGCTGAGCCACGACGAGGCCCGATCGACCATGGACAAATGCGCCTGCCCGCAGCCGTAGGTCGAGCGATTTCAGCTTCGCCCGCGCGTCTGCCAATGTCAGGCCGACGACATCAGGCACGAGCCCATCCACGGGCTTTGCCAGTACGACGATGACGTTGTCGTAGGAGGAGAGCGTGCCCTTCTTCGGGATCTGCCTGACCACGACGCCCGGCCGCTGCAGCGGCTTGGCAGGCTGGTAAAGCACCTCCGTGTTGAGCGGCTGCAGAGCGAGCGCGCTCTCGGCCTCGTCGAGCTTCATCCCGACCACGTCCGGTACCTCGACCTCGTTGGGCTTGCACGGTGCGACGGAGGCCGGGCCGGATCCGCTGAAGTAGACGAGCGGGAAGCTGTTTCGGCAGTTGCCGTTGTCGAGCATGAGCTTGTCGTTGCGCCAGACGACCTGTTTCGAGATTGAATAGGGGTAGGACGGATTTGCGAAGTACTGCGGCTCCCACTGCCCGCTCGGGTCGTGCTTCTCGAGGTAGCCGAAGGCGTTCTCCATGAACGACTTCCAGATCAGCGCAGGGTAGGTACCGCCCATTACCGGCTGACCGTGATAGAGGTGGTCCATCGAGACGAGCTTGTTCGGGTAGCCGACCCAGACCGCCACAGCGAGTTGCGGCGTGTAGCCGACGAACCAGGCGTCGCCGTAGTTTTCGGTCGTGCCCGTCTTGCCCGCGGCGACGCGATCGGGAAGCGCGGCACGACGTCCGGTTCCGGAGCTGACGACGTTCTCGAGCAGCGAGGTGACGATCGCCGCATTGTCCGACTCCATCTCCTGTTTCGGCGCCTCGCTGTTGGCGTGAACCGAGTTGTCTTTGAGATTGCGATAACCGAGGACGGCACGGGGCTCGTTATCGAGCATGCTGCCGTCTATACGGGTGCCTCCATTCGCGATCGTGGCAAAGGCGCGAGCCATCTCGAGCGGATTCACGAGGTTGGTACCTAGGCCGATCGAAAGATATGAATCGAGCTTGCTCTGTATCCCAAGCGAGGTCGCGGTTCTGGCGACGGCCTGCGGACCGACGATCTTGGTCAGCTGGGCGAAGACGGTGTTGTCGGAGTATGTCGTCGCCGTCTTCAAATCGATTGGGCCGAGGTAGGAGTCCTCGCTGTTGGAGACCGACCAGAAGCGGTCGCCCAGCGACAGGTAGAGCGGCTTCGAGGTCAGCACCGAGCTGGGCGAGAGTCCCTTGGCGAGCGCGGCGCTCAAAACGAACGGCTTGAAGGCCGAACCCGCCTGCCTCTGCGACTGAGTCGCAAGGTTGAACTGACTCCTCTTGAAGCTCCGACCGCCGACCATGGCCAGAACTTCACCGTTACGCGGGTCGATCGCCACCAGCGAAGCCGCGGGCCCGCCCGGGATCGCCATTGTTTCCTTCACGGCCTGCTCGGCGACCTTCTGCAGGCCCAGGTCGATCGAAGTGGTCACCTCGAGCCCACCCCCGTAAACCTTGTTGGCGCCGAGATGACGGATGAGGAGATCCTTGACGTACTCGGTGAAGAAGGGGACTCGCTCCCAGGAGGTTGGACGCTTGCCCTGACCGATACGCGGGAGCGGTGCTCGATTGGCGCGCCGCGCAGCCGCGGCGCCGATGTCGCCCTGCTCGACCATCTTCTGGAGCACGAGAGCGCGTCTCGATTTGGCCGTCTTGGGGTTGCGGAAGGGGTCGTAGAGGCCGGGGTCGCGCGGGATTCCGGCCAGCAGTGCCGCCTCGGGCAACGTGAGCGTATCCGCGTTGCGCCCGAAGTAGGTTTGAGCCGCCCGCTCCACCCCGTAAGCGCCGTTACCGAAGTAGATCGTGTTCAAATAGGCCGTCAGGATCCGGTCTTTCGACCAGGTCTTCTCGAGCTGCCAGGCTAGGGCGGCCTCGCGCAACTTGCGTGCGATCGTGCGCTGCCTTTCCCGATAGCTGTTCTTGATCAACTGCTGCGTGATCGTCGAGCCACCCTCGACGACCTTTCCCTGGGCGATATCTGTCCAGGCTGCGCGCAACATTCCACGCAGGTCGATTCCTCGGTGCTCGTAGAAGCGCCGGTCCTCGATGTCGACGATCGCGTGCTTCATGTTCCAGCTGATCTGATCGGGGCGGACGATCTTGCGGGCTTCGGAGCCGCGCAGGACGGCCAGAACGGTATGGCCGTCGCTGGCGAGTATGCGTCCGTCGACTTCGCTCTTCTGGAACTGCGCGGGATCGAGTTGCCCAAGGCCGCTTCCGAGCGCGCTGATGAAGCCGAAGCAGAAGGAGACGAAAGCCAGCATGCCGAGCACGCTGATGAACGAGAGCAGTCTCAGCTTCCGAATCCGCCGCTTTGGCCGAGCCGGCCGCTCCTTGCTCGAGCGGTCTCTACGAGCGCGAAGCACGACGCGGGAGTTTACCGCAGTGGGTCTTGCTCGCGCGTGTTCCAAGCGACGCCCGTAGAATCGTCCTCGATGCCAAAGCGAGGTGAGCTTTCGACGTTGACGAGGAATGCCGTCGAGGTGCTCCCCGAGGGCGGGCTGGAGAAAAAGCTTGCTCTGGGAAGGCCGCTACGGGTGAAGCTGGGGATCGATCCGACCGCGCCCGACATTCACCTCGGCTTTGCTTTCGTGCTCGACCGGCTGGCTTCTTTCCAGCGTGCCGGCCACACCGTTGTTCTCATAATCGGCGACTACACCGCCCGCATCGGCGATCCCTCAGGGCGCTCCAGCGAACGCCCGATCTTGGCCGACGAGGTTCTCGATCGGAACGCCAGGCTGTTCGCCGAGCAGGCTTTCAAGACGCTAGACCGCGAGCGCACCGAGGTTCGCTTCAACAGCGAGTGGCTGAGCAAGCTCAGCTACGCGGACGTGATCCGTCTCACTCGCACGATCACCGTGGCGCGTCTCCTCGAACGCGACGACTTCGAGAAGCGAATGCGTGCCCAGGCGCCGATCTCACTCTCCGAGCTCCTCTACCCGCCGATGCAGGCCTACGACTCGGTTGCAGTCAGGGCCGACATCGAGATCGGCGGCTCGGATCAACTCTTCAACCTGCTGACAGGCCGCGAGGTCATGCCGCATTACGACCTGGAGCCACAGGTCGTCATCACCTATCCGCTACTGGTGGGGCTGGACGGCGTCGAGAAGATGTCGAAGTCGAAGGACAACTACGTAGGGGTGGGTGAGGCTCCCGAGGACCAGTTCGGAAAAACGATGTCCATTCCGGACAGCGCTCTGGGACAGTGGTGGGAGCTCCTGATCGGCGAGGAGCCCCCAGGCGCCGATCCGATGAGCTGGAAGCTCGAGCTGGCACGCCGGATCGTCACACGCTGGCACGGGCAAGAGGCCGCCGCCGCCGCCGAAGCTCACTTCACTCGAGTCGTCCGCCAGCACGAGGTGCCGGACCTCGTCGACGAGGTCTCGCTCCCCGCCGGCGACCCGCTTCATCTCCCTTCGCTGCTCGTCGAATTCCTCGGTTTGGGCTCGACGAGCGAGGCTCGGCGCATGATCACCCAGGGCGGAGTGAAGCTAAACGGTGAGGTTGTCAAGGACCTCGACCTCTCTCGCGATC
>Ga0315542_1002658_pt1 | contig 10792 bp, 10 predicted proteins | sample SalMarSW160120MG_FD_202541 | JGI IMG/M metagenome (GOLD analysis project Ga0315542, IMG submission 202541) | Salt marsh sediment microbial communities from the Plum Island Ecosystem LTER, Massachusetts, United States - Salt Marsh Sediment SW1601-20 ... | reverse complement strand
GGCATTTCGGGACTCAGAGAAAGAGACGTGGACGTTATTCAAGTAATCCACATTGAGGACCTAACGTACTTCACCTTTGAAGGACTGAAAAGAAGACTGAAAATCCATCCCGAAACCCTCTCCAGAATACTCGCCAGATTAACCGAAGAAGAAATCCTCGAAAAAACCAGTAACGGCTACTCCTTAACACCAAAAGGTAAACAGCTAATGAATCAGCAAAATCATGGGTCCACCCCAACAAGAACCCCTGTGCTTCAGTCATTTGTTCCCCCTGACCTTTCAGCCGACAAAGTTGTCTCTGACCTGAAAGGCAGATGGTTTGGCAGTCTTCGCTGGTTAGGTTACTCGCTTTCTCAGGGAACTGTGGAACTGAAATGGATTACCACTAATGGCGAGATTATTGTTTCAGCTGTTTTCGCTGACGGCGTGCTCCAGATATATTCGAAAGCCCTATCTGAAACCGATTTTTCTTCTCGCCTGAGTGTCTCTTACCAGCTGATGGGCTACGTTACAAAGTTGATTTCGAAGGCAGAAAACAACTAAAGCCTCTTTTGTGATTAGCTTTCGTCATTCTTAATCAACAAATATCTCCGATGCCCTGACTAATAGTGTGGTGTATCATAAATGAACTCAAATATTGCAGAAATTGGACAGCTTCCGACCCAGTTTTATCCTTTAAACCCGTATGGTCCATCAGGTCCAATAAGACCTCTTCCGTCCCCCCAACGCCCCTTCTAGGTCCTACTCCTTTTCATTGTTCTTTTCGGTTTCTGCCAGCTTTTTAGCTTTGAAATGAGGACAAGCTTGCCCATTAGGGTCTAAGTTAGTGAAATGGAAGACTTTGCAGGTTCCATTATCAAAGTTGGCGCAATCTCCATGTTTATGTTTCATAAAATCCATTTTTGGAAGACCGCGCCGGAATCGTTTAAGAGCGTTTCCTAACCCCATTTTCGAAACCTTCCAACTCTATTATTATAACCGAATAGAAGAAACTTATTCTTACCTGTCAGTCCACAATTGAAGACTATCGTTTGAGAAAACTATACTAAGATGCCTGTAAAATTACTGGATAAGGAAATGGTCAAGTGGATGGGCTAGTCAACTCGTTTAAACGATTCACTATATTGCTGACATTTCTCATAATTGCAGGCGTGAGCGCAATCTACATTTTTGATTTGTTTGTGGTATCTCCAATAGACTTGCCAGTTTTTCTGACACAAGCCTTCAGAATCATCATTCTTCTAGCTTTTTGGTTAGCAATAATCCTCTTTTTGCGGCAAGTAAAACCCTTGATTATCAAACGGGCAGGTACACAAGTCGCTACAGTGATACAGTTTTTGATAGATGCAATGGCGGTTGTCGTGTTGATTTTTGGAGTGCTGCATACGTTTGGAGTTTCTCCCACAACCTTACTTACAGGCGCAGGCATAATCTCCATAACAATAGGTCTGGTAATATCTACTTTTGTTGGAGACATCTTAGCTGGCGCACTTGTATTCACAACACACCGCTTCAAAGTAGGCGACAACGTCATAATAAATAACGTTCCAGGAAAAGTCACAGACATGAACGCACTAGTCACAGTCATAAGAACTGATGTAGGTCAAGTGTCCGTTCCAAACAATGCAATAGCATCGGGATCAGTTATTATAACGGCTATCCAAAAATTTGATGCCAAATTTGAGAGCCGCCTCCCCTACTCTGTAGGAGACAGAGTCGTCACCTCGTACAATAAGGAAGAAGGCATAGTCAAGGACATAACTCCACTCCGCACGACAGTTCTTCTGGATTCTGGAAAAGAACTAACTTTCCTCAACAACAGCGTCTTATCTGGTTCTGTGGCTGTAGCAAAAATAACGCAAACACAAAAAAATGAGTAGTTATTTGGTGCGCGAAAAAAACTTTAAAGTATGTTGGGAGTTGAGGTAACTAGACCTCTAGAAGAAAGTTGGGACGCAGGGCGTTGGAAACAAGAGAAAATGTTCAGAAGTCTTGGCAGAAAGATTTCATAAACCCGCGTCTTGAATGGCGAAGACTGTTCTCTGAGGGCTTAGGCACCTTCTTTTTGGTTCTTGTGGCTGCAGGTGGCGGGGTCGTTAACGCCATGATTGGAGGCACGATGAGCAGTGCCGCGCTGGTTGTGGCGCCGGGGTTGATGGTTATGACTATCATCCTGTTCATGGGGAAGGTTTCTGGGGCACATCTGAACCCTGTCGTGACTGTTGCCTTTGCGGCTCGAGGCGATTTCCCTTGGCGTCGAGTTTCCGGCTATCTCATTGCTCAGACTGTTGGTTCCGTGATGGCGTCCTTGTTTCTGCTCATGGTGTTCGGCAACGTGGGCATGCTGGGTGCAACGGAGCCTGGACCTGTCTTTAATGATTTTCAGGCGCTTATGATCGAATTCGTCACAACATTGGGCTTGGTTAGCACGATTTTAGGCACCGCTTCGAAGGCTCAGAACGTGGGCTCTTTTTCGGCGCTTGCCGTTGGGGGCTACATTGCTTTGGCGGGTATATGGGCGAGCCCCGTGAGCGGCGCGTCTATGAATCCTGCGCGGTCTTTTGGTCCTGCATTGGTTGGGCTCAACTTTGGACATTTTTGGCTTTACGTTGCGGGACCAATTTTGGGAGCGTTGCTGGCGGTGGGGTTTGCTTACCTGCTTCGTGGGCGGGGCGGGGACATTCAGGCGATTAAGGCGGCGCAGGGCAATGTTTTGTCATGATTCAGGTCTTAAACAATGGTTTGTTGGTCAAGTTTTAGTCCATATCCAAAAAGATAAGAGCTTAGAATGTTAGATTACATTTTGGGGTGAGATTTTGGAGCACGTTCAGTCTTCAGAAGCAATTCTCAAAGCCGCTCTAAACTTGGACGAAGCTATCGAAAAATGGGACATTGAGGCAGTCCTTTCAAAATTTTCTGTCGATTGTGAAATTGAACTGCTAGGACTAAAACTTGATGGACGAGATGGCGTGAAAAAGTGGATAGAATGGCAGTTTAAGCACGTATCAAAGATTGACTTTATTCCAATCACCAAAATGGTTTCAGGAGACACCTTCTTTGAAGAGTATATCGTCAAGGCGAACCTTCATGATGGCGAAGAAATTCAGTCAAAGCAAGCCGTTGTCCTGCAGTTTAAGAATAAACTGATTACGAGTCTGCGGCTATATTTTGATAGACTGGAATTCGCTGACGCAGTTGCTAAGGATATTATAAGCAAAACAATCGTTAAAGAACTGGTCAAAAAATCAATTGAAGGATTAACATAAAACTAAGCTGTCATGTTTATGCGGCTTGTTGTCGAAAGTCTAAAAAGCGATTATGTTGATTCTAACTTGTGAAATATTCATTTAAAATAGGTTCTGTATGGGGCATTCCTATCGAACTTCACATAACCTTCATCCTATTGATGGGTGCTGTGTTTTTTCTCTCGTTTCCTCAATTGTACCTTTTCATCCTCATGCTGTTTCTCTTCATCTTTGTTGTCTTCCATGAATTGTCACATTCTCTGGTTGCAAGACACTACAACATAAAAGTGCGCAAAATCATACTTTACCCAATTGGTGGAGTATCAGAAATCGAGGAGATAGGAGAAAAACCAAGTATTGAATGGCGAATGTCTATTGCTGGTCCACTCACAAGTTTTGCCATCGGCGCGGTTCTTCTTGTTCTAGATCAGATTCTATTTGTGGGAACGCCGATTACCCTTTTCGTACCAACACTTGGCACAGCTGGAAGCCTTTTGCTTGACTTGGCAATGCTCAACCTGTTTCTAGGCGCCTTCAATTTGATTCCTGCCTTCCCAATGGATGGGGGCAGAGTTTTCAGAGCCTTTCTTGCAGAACGAATGAAGTTTTCCGATGCAACCAAATATGCTTCGTTTATAGGTAGAATCTTTGGTATAGTTATGGCTGTTGTTGGCATTCTATACAATTTTTGGTTAGTCCTAATAGGGGCATTCATTTACATAGGCGCAAGCGAGGAAGCGGAATCAACCATAGTTTCAACAACTATGGCGCGGGTAAGGGTTAAAGACGTTATGTATCCTGAGGTTGCCTCTGTCAAACCTGAAACCACCCTTGCAGAGGCTTTAGACATAATGTTCAAGGCACGATATCATGATGCCTTAGTTGAGAAAGACGGAGTTTTTCAGGGAGTCGTGGCTTGGGATGAAATTATGAAAACGAAACAAGAACAAAGAAGTAAGTTAAAGGTTGAGCAATTACCGCTAAAACAGATTTCAGTTTTCTCGGACGAATCAATCCTTGAAGCCTACAAGATAATGTCCCGAGAAAAACTTGATCTTGTGCCCGTTGTTGACAGACAAGCACCCAGCAAGATTTTGGGTGTGCTAACCAGCGAGGGCGTGGCCTACGCCTATGAAAAAGCTAAAAATCTTCGTTAGATTCTCTTTTGCTGCTCTCACTGAGGCAACGTTATTTTGAGTAATTTATTGTGAAGCTTGCGCCATTGGAAAAAAGAGACGAAACTGTCACTAATGCTGTGTTTTGGCGGTTATAGATTGTAAATTGGGAAAAAGGAAAGTCGGTGATGGTTCCTACTTTTGTGTCCATCGTTACTTTCGAGTCTGTGAATGTGATGCTTCCAAAATCTGCTAAAGAACTGAGGCTGCCGTTTATGGTTGGTTTTTCAATTATCCATTCAGCGGAAAGTCGGGAAGAGCTATAAACGAAGTTTTGTTTGAATCTCTGTCCGTTGGTCTCATCAACGATTTCTACAGTCCATTCATTCTTGATTTTATCCACAAGATTTATGGAAGCCACAATTTTGTCTCCCTGCGATATTGACATATTTTTAATGGTGGCTAAGTAATTGGGCAGAAGTTCAAACCAAGCAGAATATTCGGCGCTACCGTTTATGGAATCATGTCTAGTTCCTGTCTGAATCAACGTTTGGTCTACGTAGCCTCCTATGCCTATCCATGCGGTAGAAAATGTATCGGTTTGGGAAACGCTGACTTCTGGTACAGTCCATGAGCCACTGACGCCAACTACAACGGGTTGCGGCTTATTATTGTTTGATACAACGACGTAGCCTCCCCAATCTAGGCTCGTCAAACGTCGACCAGAAGAGCCCTGAAAAAAGGTAATGAAGGCTACAATCAGAGACAAAGAGACCGTAAGCATTATCATCCATAGTGCTATGAGATAAATTCTGCTGGTTTTCCAGCTTGCTTGGCTATCCTGCGTATGTGTCTTCCTTAGTTTTTCCTTTTTCTCGACATTCTCAAACCTGTTAATTTGAACTATGCCTTTGTTCAGCCCAACCCAATATTTATCCATTAAATTTTGATGGTAAACAAATTTGTTTACTAGTCTCTCCAGCTCTTTAACGGATAAATTTTCGGCACCTACAAGCTCGTTGCCCCTCAGAGCGACATCACTTTTGAGTTTCGAACTCAAAAAATTTGATAAAGCTTTTGTTTCATAGTTCAGTTCACCCAAATCCACTTTTAGTTTCCTTTTTTGCCTCAGAAACAACCCATCCTGAACCTATGGCGCTAAGAGCAAGCATCTAGTCACGTCTTTTATGTGTAACAATCACTCTTTAACACATTCGGTTTGTAAGTCAATGTTCTGATCTAACTTGGAGTTTGTCGACGCGGTTGCAGGGATATTATAAGCAAAACAATCTTTAAAGAACTGGTTAAAAAATCAGTTGAAGGACTAACCTAAGTGCCAATTCTTAGTCCAAGATGAGTTGGGGGGTTAAAATTTAATCAAAAGATCAGAAGGTTAGTGAAAAGAAATTAACGGTATATTGTAAATTCATCAATTATTTTGTTATCTAACATCAGTGTCGCAGTTGTATTCCCATTTGACCCTAAACTCCATTCTATGTTAGTTGAAATTGTCCGTATTTCTCCTGGCTTAACAGGCTCAATCTGTATAGTCTCGTTATCGCTCCAATTTCCAGTTTGGAAATCAGAAACATCTTCGATTAACAAAGATAACCCGCTCACGGTATTTACTCCAAAATTTTCTATTGTAACATTCACGGTAGATACCATAAGCAAACCACCCGGATTGTCCCAACCATATTTCAGAAGCCCTTTAATCCTCACCAAATTATAGCTCTGATAGAACAAAAAGCCACTAACAACCCCTAATATAACAACTGTAACGATTAAAACAGCAACTAACCTCTTCATCAAAACTGTCTAAGCCCGCTTCTTAAACAAAACAATCGCCAGACTAACTAACTTAACAGCACTGAAAACATTTTTTGTCAAGGTTTCTTGACTAGGCAGAAGCAGGGTTGGTCAAGGTTTCTTGACAAAAAACCTTTTCAGCTTATTTCATGCCAGATTTAATAAGGTAAATAAATTGGGGAAGCAAAGAACTGTTCTTCTATTATCGATGATTCTCTGTTTTGCTGTTGTTTCTCTTTCAGAACTCAGGATGGTGAAGGCAGAAGACACAATTTACATCAGGGCTGACGGAAGCGTTGAGGGAACGGATAAACTTCAACGAAATGGGAATGTCTATACTTTTATTGGAAATGTTTCGGTTGGGATTCAGGTTCAGAGGAGCGACATTATCGTTGATGGGGCATGGTTTACTTTGCAGGGAGATGGAGAAGTTTATGGACCCACAGATATTCGTGGAATGGGTATAGAAATTGTTGGATGTAAAAATGTTACAATAAGGACTTTGAACATCAAACTATTCACTAGAGGTATTCGTTTCACCAATTCTTCTGACTGCATTGTACATCACAACGTTATAGTTAACAATTCAATTGGCATTGAAATGGGCTATGGTGATGAATCTTATTCAAATAATAACACAGTAAGTGGAAACATTATAAAAGAAAATCGTAATGTGGGAATTCGATTAATCTGTGGTTCATCAAATATTATTTCTGGAAATAGTATTACCGAAAACGATGAAGGCATCTCTATTTGGGGAACCGCTGGAAATAATATAACATGGAACAACATAACTTGCAACAATAGAGGTATTTACGTAGAAACTTCTGGAATTAACATTATTCACCACAATAATTTTGTTGATAATACAAACGATTGGTGGGATTATGGTTATACTCCTTGGCCGTTTCAGTTACCTTTTTCAGAAAACATTTGGGATGATGGTAAAGAAGGAAACTATTGGGGCACATATAATGGCACAGATAATGATGGTGATGGTATTGGAGATACACCTCATGTCCTTTACGAGAATAACACCGACAACTTTCCACTTATGCAACCAACAGAAGTGCCAATAGAAATACCAGAGTTTCCTAGATGGTTTATTCTGCCACTAGTTCTGGTTGCTTCTTTGTCTGCGATTGTCATCAAAAAGAAACTTGCTAAAACTTCGTAGACTCGTTTTCTGTCTTCTTGTGCGGCTTGTAAATTATTCCTGCAATGAACAAAACTATTCCAACAACAAGCAATACAAGCACTGTTTCGTTGCCTCTTGCAAAGTAGAGGACAAGACCTACGACAATTAGTATGCCTCCTATACCGAGGAGTCGCCCCTTGTTTGTTTGATAATATTCACTCCAGCCCACTTTTACACCTCCTCCCTTGTTGCTTCCAATTTTGCTACTTCCATTTTGTTAGTATTTCCTCTCGTTGAAAGACTTTTGTACCTATGAAATAAAGCGCGACATCAACTGCGGAAAGAATACCTGCGATTATGAGAAACCCGTTCATGTCTAGAGTTATTATGCGTATTTCGCTAGCAAAATAAATTGCTAAAAGTGGTAAGAAAATTAGTATCGAATAGCTATTAGCGCTGCGTACGTCGTTAGCTCTAGATGAAACAATAACGCTGTATAACACGCTCATAGTAACCGCAAGGGGAACTAGGACCAGCAACAAAAAGGCAAATGTCCAATTTGGAAAATAATTATAGCCAAGCTTCCCGAAAGTCACTGCATCAACGCCAACCATAAAGACTGCTGCTCCAGCATACATTACAACTAAAGCTGGCAATAGTGCAGCAATTGCTTTTCCAAGCAAAATCTCTCCGTCAGTAAGAGGGGTAGCGAGGAGCGGTTCTAAACTCTTCTCAATTTTTTCGCCGACTATGCTGTAAGAAGCGATTCCTAGTGGAATGAAGGCAGCTCCAATGACGATGAAGAATGAAAATGAATCTAATAGGTTTGGAAGATTTGCAACAGTTAATAGCCCGCGGCTTCGTTGTCCAGCAAACTCTAGTATAGCTGGAAAGAGAACCGAAATTATGACGGGAAAAACGACAATAGAGTACCAAATGTTTTTTTGTTGCCTAAAAACCTTGAAATCTCTTAGTGCTATGAGCCACGCTTTTGACAGTCTCATTCTGATTCCCTCACAAGCTTCAAATATACATCCTCCAAGGTTGAGCCAACCACATTAACCAGATTAACATGTCCTCCAGCCAACACTATAGCTTCCACAGCAGCCCAATTCTCCTTATCTGGGTCAGCTACATCAAAAATTACCTTATTGCCATCAGTGGTTATGTTCTTTAGTGTCAGTTTTTTAAGGGCGTCAAGAATTTTTTTGTTAACCTGTTCTAAGGAGATAATTGTTTGTCTGCCCCTAACCTTCTGTTCAAGGTCTTTTGGAGTTCCTATCGCATGCAGCTTAGTGTTTAGAATGCCTATTTTGTCACAGATTCGCTGTGCCTCATCCAAGTTATGCGTGTTCAAGAAGATAGTTTTCTTCTCTTTTTTCAATTCAAGAATAAAGTCTCTAACCGTTTTTGCTGCTTCAGGGTCCAAATTCGCTGTGGGCTCATCCATGAAGAGGATTTGCGGCTCATGAATTAATGCACGTGCTACTGCCAGCTTCTGTTTCATGCCCTTCGAGAATTTACCCGCCAAAACATTTCTTTTGTCCCAAAGCCCAAGCATATCCAAAATATGTTTGATGTTTTCTTTTCTTTGGGCATCCGTACAATCGTATATTTTACCATAAAAGTCCAAATTGTCATAAGCTGTCAAATGTTCTGAAAGCCCAACATTGTCAGGAACCAATCCGATAATTTTGCGAATCTTTAAAGAATCCTTCTTGTTACCAATCTCGTACCCGTCAATTCTTGCGTTTCCGCTGGTCTTGGAAATTAAGCAGCAAAGCATTCTCATGGTAGTTGTTTTTCCTGCACCATTTGGTCCAAGAAAACCAAAGATTTCTCCATCGTTAACTTGTAGGGTGACGTTGTCTACGGCTGTCAGTTCGCCGAATTTTTTGGTTAGATTTTCAGTTTCAATCAAAATAGTCACTTAGCGTGATTGCTTCACTAGCAAGTATGTAAACATGTTTACCAATAGCAGATAAAAGATTGTTGATAACAAAAACGTAGAAATCAACTAAAACGTTTTAGAGTTTCCTGTAATACACAAACATCAAAAAAGAGAGAAAAATGGGGAAAAGATTCCCCGCGGCAACTCTATGTTGCTATATAACCGATTGTTGTTTTCTTTGGGTGGACGGCTTCATCTTTTCTAGGGTCTTCTCGAAGTCTTTCATGCTGATTTTGAGGTCTTTGAGTGTTTCTTTTGCCTTCTCCAGTGTCTTGCTCTTGGTTATGTGCTCTTTAATGACCAGCATCGACGTTGTGTTAGCTAACGCAGCCAAGTCCGCTCCAGAGTAGCCCTCAGTTTTATCCGCCAGCACATCTATCTTCACGTCGTCAGCAAGCGGCTTCTTCTCCAGATGAATCTTCAGTATCTGCTTTCGGGCCTCCAAGTCAGGAACTGGCACACTCAGCAGCCTGTCGAATCTTCCGGGACGCAGCAAAGCAGGGTCAATGATATCTATCCTGTTTGTGGCTCCAATCACCACAACATCCTTTAGTTCTTCCAGTCCGTCAAGCTCTGTCAGTATCTGGCTGATAACCCGTTCCGTCACCTGTGAGCCGCCGAATCCTGAGCCTCTAACCGGAGTTATCGAATCCAGCTCATCAAAGAATATGATGGTCGGCGCTGACTGTCTTGCCTTCCTGAACACTTCCCTCACTGCTTTCTCGGATTCTCCAACCCACTTGCTCAAAACTTCGGGTCCCTTGATGCTGATAAAGTTCGCCTCGCTCTCGTTAGCCACCGCCTTTGCCAGCATGGTTTTTCCTGTTCCTGGAGGTCCATACAGTAGCACTCCCTTTGGCGGAGCAGTGTTCATGTAAGCAAAGATTTCCGGATACTTCAAAGGCCACTCTATAGCTTCCTGCAGTTCTTCTTTGACTTCTGCTAAGCCGCCAATGTCCGCCCATTTGACGTTGGGAACCTCAACCAACACTTCCCGCATGGCAGAAGGCTCAATCTCTTTCAGTGACTCCTGGAAATCGTTCATGTTAACGATTATCTTGTTCAGTATCTCCGCTGGCACACTGTCGGCTTGGAAATCGATTTCAGGCAAGATTTTTCTGAGCGCGTGGAGAGCTGCCTCTTTGCTTAGAGCCTCTAGGTCTGCGCCAACAAAACCGTGAGTAACGTTGGCTAACTGGCTCAAATCCACGTCCTTGTCTAGCGGCATTCCTCTGGTGTGTATCTGCAGAATCTGGAGACGACCATCCTTGTTGGGCACTCCAATCTCTATTTCACGGTCAAATCGTCCAGGCCTACGTAAGGCAGGGTCTAAAGCGTTTGGTCTGTTGGTTGCTCCAATAACCACAACTTTTCCTCTGGATTGGAGACCGTCCATGACAGCCAGAAGCTGCGAAACAATCCGCTTCTCCACCTCGCCTGTCACTTCCTCTCTTTTAGGCGCAATCGAATCCAACTCGTCAATGAATATGATGCTGGGAGCATTCTCTTGGGCTTGATCAAAGATCTCTCTGAG
>Ga0315542_1002655_pt1 | contig 10801 bp, 9 predicted proteins | sample SalMarSW160120MG_FD_202541 | JGI IMG/M metagenome (GOLD analysis project Ga0315542, IMG submission 202541) | Salt marsh sediment microbial communities from the Plum Island Ecosystem LTER, Massachusetts, United States - Salt Marsh Sediment SW1601-20 ... | reverse complement strand
AATCGAGCAAGGTTTCCTGCACGCTTGCATTCACTTTGTGCGGGCGACCGCTGCGGGGCTCATCGTACAACCCGTCTGGGCCTTGGGCATTATAGCGCTTGATCCAGAACCGCACGGTGACGAGGCTGGTCTGAAAGAGGAGGGCGATCGCCGGTACCGATTGGCCTTGGATCGAGAGCAAGACCATATGCGCCCGTTGGCTGACCCGACCGACCGCTTGGCGCCTCATCCGTTGTAGCTCTTCTTGTTCTTCTGCGCTTGCTTTTCTCGCGTGAAGCATGGTTCACCTCCGCACCTAGCATCGCGCAATATCTGTTAAAGCGCAAGATACTTTTTGCTACCTACTTAGAACGAGCTTCGATCAATCCTAGTAACAGATTATTTTTTCTCAATATTCCATTATTTGGAAACTCAAGCCAAAGCAGGTTTTTGGATCAAATTATGTCCAAACTAAAAGTTGGGATCGATTTTGGAACATCGAATTCGGGAGTAGCGATCTACGACGGCAGAAAAGTGACTATTCTGCCCATCGACCAGCAAAATGTTGTCCCAGAGGTGGTAAAGACGATCCTATATGTAACCAAGGATCACAAGTACTATATTGGTCAGGATGCAGTAGAGCTTTATTATCGCCACAACGTGGATCGGCAGCGGCGTTTTGAGAAGAAATGGGCGGGAGAAATTGAATTTCACGGAGCCGAGTTATTTTACGTTCGCGATGTATACGTTTATGTGGATGTTTTAAAGCCAGGCAGGTTGCTGCAGTTCATCAAATCTGCCTTGAGATCGAACAACTATAACGGCACTCTAATATTCGATGAATTCTACAGTTTACAGAGAATTATCCAAATCTATCTCCAAGAACTAAAGATGCGGGCTGAATCGCTCTTAAATGACGAGGTTTCAGTAGTAACCCTAGGAAGGCCGGTTAAATTCTCGGACTCAATCGAAAAAGATCAGCAAGCAATGGAAACACTTCGTGCAGCAGCTTACGAAGCAGGATTTCGGAAGGTAGATTTTGAGCTGGAGCCAATTGCTGCCGCGATATATTTTGAAAAAACGTTGGGGGCAGCTAAGAATGTGCTGGTTTTCGACTTTGGTGGCGGGACGCTTGATATTACAATTATGCGGCTGGGAGATCCTGAATCACGGAAAGTTTATGCAAGTAACGGAATAGGAATAGCCGGTGCAGATTTTGATAGAAGGATCATCCAAAAAAGAATGCTGCCACATTTTGGTGAAGGAAAAACAAAGAAAGATCCCGAGATTGAATCTTTGTTGGAGGCCGTATCCGATTGGCAAGTTCTGCCGGAACTAAGCACACCGCATGTAAAATCCAAAATCGAAAACGAAATTCGCCGAGGCAATGCTCCTGTGCAGATGCAAGCTCTCGAGAGCTTAATTTTCAATGATCTCGCATTTTCTTTTTACAACAAGGTTGAGAGCGCAAAAATCCAATTATCCAGCCAGGGGATGACCTGTATTGAATTGAAAGAGAAGGGCATGGATATTTGGGAATTGTATACACGCCACCAATTCGAAGAGGATATAAGCCATTTCGTCAGCCAAATCGAAAAAGTTTTGCTAGAGACCATCATTGACTCCGGGTTGGAGCCAGAAGAAATCGACGCAGTGGTTAAAACCGGTGGTTCATCGAATATTCCTAGATTTACAAGCATGCTGAATAACATTTTCGGTTCGGAACGGGTAAAAGCCTCCAACACGTTCAGCAGTGTCGTAGGGGGACTTGCCATTAAGGCGTTTGAAACCCAATAATCATTAAGATCGTTTGAACAGACCATTTTTTCAGAACCTTTCGATCAAGGCATAGGGAAATAAGGATTCATCTATGCAAAATCCCACATGATGAGACGAACATAAAGCTCGCTTAATCGGAATTTAAGGGCAATTTTCTCGAGTGCGGTATGATGTGCAAGAAAGATTCATCTGCGAAAGGAATGGGGAGTTAGCAGATTAGTGCATGCGTCTCCAATAATAAATACTTGATGAAACGAACGATATTCAACAAGATAAGAATCCAAATACCGTTTGGACAAACAGCTTTTGATTTCGGAGTAAGCTGGCTGGTTGTCATCCCTGCAGGTTTGTGGGTAGTCGCCACCATCTATGTCCCTATTCTAGGGGCCCCTCTAAACAATAATCAGGCCTGGTTGGTGAGCGGGCTGATCGTTTTAATGATACTCATTTCTCTGGTTATCCATTCATTGGCTCATGTTCTGGTTTCACGCTTAACAGGCGGGGAATTACCTCGTAGGATTCCGCAATACATCCTGGGAGATGCTGCGCAGGTTTGGCCAGCAGGCGGCTCTGCTGGGAAAGAGGCTCTGATTGCGCTCTCTGGGCCATTTGCCAGCCTGATTTTAGCAGGACTCGCTTATCCAATATGGAACGCGCAATTCAATCCATATCTGAATTTGAGCTCAGTTTTTGTCGGTGCATTCAATGCGCTAATAGCGATCATCAATTTGACACCTGCCTTTCCATTCGATGGCGGCAGAATTTTGCGCGCTATCCTGTGGGGAATCGTGAGGTCGCCTGAAAATTCGAACCAAATAGGGAAAAACCTGGGATTGTTGCTCTCGGTAGCTCTGATTGGTTGGGGGGTATTCTTGTCGCTCCAGCGTGCGCGTTTCAGCCCGCAAACCAGTACACTCACACTGTTGATTGCGGGTTTAATCCTTTTAGAACTTTATTTTCAGCCAACCTGGAAATGGAGCTTCTCTGAAGCCAGAGGAGAACCCGTCAAGAGTCTTATTCTTCGCGCCGGGCTCGCCAGCCTGTTGATCCTCGTCATGCTGGTAATTACCGCCAGCCTGGTTCCCACGAACGATGGCCTGGAAGCACCTGGTATCGCGCTATCTGTAGAACCGATGGTTAAAGTGCCTCAGCAATATCTTCATGCGCCCAAGGGCACATTTATCTTGACCACAGTGATCCCACAAACACCCATCCTGGCAGGAGAATGGGCTTTTGCAAAGCTAAGTCCAACCGTGCGGCTGGTACCACCTGAACAAATCGTACCTGCCAACACAACGCCTCAGGAAGTAGCCCGCCAGGGTACCCAAATGCTCAATGAGAGCGAACAGACAGCCGTCGCAGTTGGTCTGCAGCTGGCTGGTTATAATGTAAAAACGGTAGGAGAAGGTGTTAAAGTTGTCTCGATAGAACCAGGAAGCCCCTCAAACCAATTGCTCCAACCCGGTGATGTGATCACATCTCTAAATGGTGAATCTACTCTTACCGTACCGGATTTAATCAACAAGGTACAGGCACAGCCCGCAAACTCAACGGTGGAGCTCCAAATCCTTCGTAACGGCCAGCCAATGACGCTGAAAGTCCCACTAATGCCACCCACCAAACCTGGTGATCCAGCGCGTATCGGCATCACAGTTGAGTCTGCCGGTTTTAAAACCGAACTTCCCTTCCCGGTGGAGATTATTCCTCAAAAAATAGCTGGCGGTCCATCTGCTGGGCTGATGTTTACCCTTACGGTTTACAACATGGTCACACCTCAGGATCTGACCGGTGGGCGAAAGATCGCCGGTACCGGAACGATCAGTCTGGACGGAACGGTCGGCCCAATCGGTGGCGTTGAGCAAAAAGTTGCTGCAGCCGAAGGTGCAGGAGCTGAATATTTCTTGTCTCCGCCACAAAATTACGCCGCAGCCAAATCGGTTGCAAACCATATCAAGGTTGTTCAGGTTGCAACTGCGGAACAGGCGATCCAATTCCTACAAAGCCTGCCACCAAAGAATTAACGATTTCTATCCTGTGGGAACACTGTAGATAGCAGAGTCAGACGACACCATTTTCATTAATTGAAAGATTTCCAGGGAACTTTTTGTACATTTCAACGTCTATTACCTTGAATAAAGCAAAAAGTTTTCTTATCAAAGCAATTGAAGATGGTGCAGCTATGAAACACAAAAAGATTTTATCCATTATCCTGATTCTGGCTCTAGGCCTTGCCGCTTGCAGCATAAAACTCGATACTAATCAAAATATCCCAGATACCGGCCTCCAGCCAACGCATACACCGCAGTCTGCTATGCCAACTGATAAGCCATCTCCGATGGTCAGCCCAACGCAGTCTTCCGAGAGTGAAGCATCTACTGTGCTACCTACCCAATCTGCGACCCAAATTCTGCCTTCTCCCGCACCTACCAGCACAGAACAGCCCAGAAATGGCGTGCCGGGGACAATCAATGAATCCGGCGTCAACCTACGCATGGGCCCAGGCTTTAGTTACCAGGTGCTTAAGTTAATGCCGAGAGGCCTGGAAGTGGATGTGATGGGTCGCAGCACGAATGGGGTCTGGCTGGAGGTTCATCTTCCTGATGGTTCCGGGGGTTGGGCGTTCGCTGCCTACGTGGATATGCAGTTAGCAATTGCTAATCTGCCAGTATCAGAAGCAGAAGGTGGTCCAATCAATGTGGGATCCTCCGGCAACACGAATAGCAACAATCGATTGGACGTAACCATCAATATCCTGGATAATCATGCGACGCTTCAGGTGAACAACTTCCCTGCCAACAGCAAAATCGAAGCCGTTCTCGGTTTGCCTGGTAAAGGTGCCAATCTGACAGTCGCAAACGGAAAAACAGACTCCAATGGCTTTGCTGAATTAAATTTCGAAATGCCAACCAGATGGGAAAATGCTAAGCCGGTCGTAGAAAATGAACTACGCTTGAACGTCTCAACCAGCGATGGCTCTTTCAGCCGCTCAATCACCGTCCAATATCTTCACGAATAATAATCTCAGCATTAAAGGGAAAAGGCCTCAGCCACAATTTTGGGCTGGGACTTTTTTAAGTAACAACCATTTGAAAGTTATTCACCTCCAGGTACGTCCTGAGTTAGGCGTGTCAAACGTGTAATCAAATTCATTTCTTGAGGGTAAAGGGCGATCAGCTCATCCCGCACCCCTGCCTCATAATCATCATCTTCGTATCCTGGCGCCATGGTTGTACCGATCAAAGCAAAGCGCCCACCGGGAAGCAGGTGTGACCCTTGCCATACGCCGCGTGGAACAACAATTTGAACTCTTTGGTCGGCGAAAATATCCTGTCCCAGGATCACACGCCTCGTCTTACCATCAGGATACAGCAGCAACATTTCAACCGGGTCACCCAGGTAATAATGATATACCTCATCCGTTGGCAGGCGATGCATGGCAGAGAAGCAGTCTTGGTCAGCAGTGTAAAGGTACAGAATCGCTGTGCTGAAAGCTTTCTTAAGTTTATATCTATCCGGTAAGGCATCTTCCGGGATCGTCTCCTGACTCTTATAGGTTTGCACAAATAAACCACCTTCAATTGGCAGGATTTCCATGCCAAAACGGTGGATCAATTCTTTTGCGAATTCATCGACTTCGTACAAGCGTCCTCCCGATATTCAAGTTCGAATTCATCATTTATTGAATAGTCCGTCTGTTTTCGGTATTCAAACTCATCCCCCCTGCTGAGCATAGTTAAAACGCAGGCCGCGCAGAAACTCCTCCATCCAAAACCAGGTTGATGCCGCTAATCCAGCCGGCTGCTGGTGAGGCCAGGAACAGACAGGCATTTGCGACATCTTCAGGTGTACCCAACCGCTTCAAAGGTGCCGCCAATCTCCATCTTTCCACGCCCTCAGGCCAATTTTCCTCTATACCTTCACGCCAGATCAGCCCGGGAGAAATGGCGTTGACGCGAATACCGTGTGGTCCCAACTCCTGGGCGGAAGATCGAGTCAGCATGATGACCCCAGCCTTGGCGGCATCATAGTGGCTGTGCGCCGGCATGGGGGCAATTCCCTCGATCGAAGCGATATTTATGATTGCGCCGCCGCTTCCTTGGGCAATCATCTGGCGTGCACCCGCCTGTGTACATAAGAAGGTGCTGCGTAAATTTGCATTTATTATTTGATCCCATTCGGTTGCAGATGTTTCTATTAGTGGGGAAAGTAAATCATATTGTCCGGTATTATTAACCAGCACATCCAGGCGCCCAAAATGATCGCTGACCTGGGCAATCAAGCGTGCAACCTGGTCCTCATGGGTTAAATCAGCGCGAAAGGCAGCAGCCTGACCTCCATCCGCAGTAATCTCGCTGAAAACATTTCCCACTCCTTGCTTGTCGTTATGATAGTGGACTGCAACGCTCCCACCGGCAGCCGCAAAGGCAGAAGCGATTCCCTTGCCAATCCCTTTGCTGCTTCCTGTTACCAGCACAATCTGCCCACCAAAATTGAAAAAATCTTTTCTCATCCGCATATGTTTCAAGCTAAATCTGCATCAATATCATCTACACCGGTTCTGGAACGCCGCACACGTAGATCGATTCGATTCCGCAGTAGATAGTCAGTGGATTGCATTAAGAGTTTCCCCTTTGGATTGAAGTGTTTCTGATGCATTACGAGAATCGGGGTTTTAGGAACAATCCCCAATTTTCGGCAAACCTCTCCTCGCGCAGTCTGAGCCTCGATAGTCGTGTCAACCAGAGCAACGAATTCGTTACATTTTTCCTGGAGATATTCATAAATTGAACCCAGGTAAGCATTTTCATCTATACTCAGACCTTGAATATCCAGAGGCAAGTAAGCGACAGAATACGCAAAAGGAAGACCGTCCGCCGTTCGTACACGACGCAGGCACAATCCAGGGGCCTCTATTTTCTCATCAAGCTGAAGGTCACTATTGAAACATACCGGGTCAATCGAGATTGAAACTTCACTTATCCCTGGCTCCATGCGCTGATCAAGAATGATATCTGTGACACTTAAGTTTATTTCCGCATCGGTATTAGCCTGCGAAATATCACGAGCCACGAAAGTGCCAACCCCTTGGACCTGCTGGATAATGCCCTGTGCCCTGAGATGGGCCATAGCTTCTCGGAACGTAGCCCGACTGATATTTAGTAGATCTGCAAATTCATCCTGGGAAGGAAGCCGATCACCGATTTTCAATCCTTCAGAGCGTATATAGTTTATGACGGCCTGAACAACCTCGTTTTTTAAATTACGTGAGGAAGAAATATTTTGAGCACACATGTTATAGAGTCAATAGTCAAGGTTGAATTTGTTGCCTGAGATGACCGATTAAGATGTCAGACGTCTGATGTCTTTCAGATTATAACAAGAAACAAAAGGAAACTGGGGACATTCGAGCAGGCAAGCTTGCAACCAGTACAGGCTCCGAAATTAGAACAATAGATGATTTAGCGCTACATATACACCGGCGGCCAGTCCAGCGCAAAGTGGGATGGTCAACAGCCAGGCTTCAGCGATATTCCCGGCAGTCTGCCAGCGAACTTTATTAATCCGCCTGGCTGAACCGGCCCCCAGAATTGTGGTTGTCACCACCTGAGATGAACTGACTGGCCCACCCAACAAGCCTGCCCCTAAGATCACCCCTACGGAGGAGAGCTGCGAAGAAAATCCTTCTACCGGGCGAATCTTGTAAAATTTACCACCCAGGGTCCTTACCATCCGCTGCCCACCGAAGAAGATTCCCAAAGAAATTGCCCCTGCGCTTAAAGCAATCACCCACAGAGGTATCGAGAAGTCAGGAAGCCAACCTGTGACAACCAGGCCAAGGGCGATCAGCCCCATTGTCTTTTGGGCGTCGTTCGCTCCATAACTGAGTGCCAGAACAATCCCGGTCAGAATCTGGGAATTCTTAAACAGCCCGTTAATTTGTGGGGATGCTGAAGTGGAAATTCGCAGCACAGCTTTCATAATCAGGAATCCAAACAACAAACCCAGAGGCGGCGAAATAAAAAGCGAAATCAGGATCTTCTCTATTCCTCGCGTCTGAATGGCCTGTACACCCGCGCCCACAAAGACCGCTCCAATCATGCCCCCCAGAAGAGCGTGAGTTGAACTGCTGGGAATCGAAAGATACCAGGTGATCAGGTTCCAGATTACTGCGCTAATAAGCGCCGCCAGGAGGACATTAATCGTAATGCTATCTGGTTTGACAATATCACGACCAAAAGTTCTCGCTACAGCGACACCAAATATAAAAGGTCCGAAGAACTCTGCGGCAGCAGCGATGCCAAAAGCCTTGCGAAAGGATAAGGCCTGTGTAGAAATCATTGTAGCGACAAAATTGCTTCCATCCCGCAAACCGTTCGAAAAATCGAAGAGTGCGGAAAGTGCAAGCAGAGCGATGATGGGTGTCATGATGAATCGGGACAAATTCTCCTTTCATTGATTATTCTGACTCAGTCTCAACAGTAAACGATTCAAGCCAAGTGCCATAACCAGGCCCAATAAGAAAGCAATTACAAAATTAAATCTCAATTCTACAGTCAAAGAAAAGACTGCCAGTGCAATGGCAGTGGCATCAACGATGATCAGACGTTGTACATGACCTCGCACCAGAACCTGTGTCGATTCGTCTGGGTCACTTTGCGCCAATCTTTCAGTAAAAGCGTCCAAATCCCAGGTAGATAGTGCCAGAATCACGACCACCAGCATGACTGACAACTGCATCCCAAGCCAGTAGCCGGCCGCGGCTGCCGCGCTAAAAACGATCAACCCAATCGAAGAGGCCCAATGCCATCCACGCTGCCGCTCCGCATACCACCAGAGCAAGCCAGCCAGGAAGAAAACCAGAGCCCACTGCCAAAATCCCTCAAGGCTAAAGCTGATGAGAAGAATTATGCCCGCGGCCGTTAACAGGCTCGCAGAAAGTTTCTCTATGCGTGTCATCTAACCTTCACCTACAACATCCTACGCACAGGCCTGTGTGCCAACGAAGCATGGATAACTCCATCCAACCGCTGGTCGACATGCCAATCAACCACCCGAATACCTGCCTGGTTCAATTTACGCAGCAGCAAATTGCGTTCAATTTCAGCCAAACGCATTGCATACGGTATCAAATTATCGGCGAACATGCCACTGGCTTCGAAATCGATCGGATTAGGACTGACGATCATGATCTCATAACCGCTGGCTCGTAAACGGATCAAAGGCTGCAGATCATTCGGGAGTAGTGGGCTGACCATGACTAACTGCGACTTCGCCGGAAAGAAGCGAGTCGGCAGCCTCTCCAGGCTCTCAAGGACGAAGTTCACACCGGTTTGCGCGCGTGCCAGTGTGTTCAGGATGCGTTCGCGCTGAACTCGGCCATATCCTGGAAACACACGGTCCAACCCAAAGCCATAAACCAACAAGGCCAAGCGGTGCCCATCACTGAGGAAAGTGTCTGCCAGCGAGGCGGTAGCTTCAACACTATATTCGAAAAGACTCCCACGGACATTGCGAATATCGCTTTGATCGCGAGCGTCTAATATCAATCCTACGTCAGCGATCCCCTCTTGTTCGAACTCGTTAGTATAGTAACTTCTTTCATGCCGCGCCGAAACACGCCAATTAATCTTACGTAGGGAGTCTCCCAATTGATATTCACGTACGCCATAAAAATCGGTACCGGAGCCGGGTTTGCGAGCGCTAATCGGTCCCGCAAACCCGTGAGTTTGCAGGGGCTGGATCGCGACCCTCTTGATCTTGGTCATTTTAGGATAAACCACGAGCCTCGCTTGGGCGGTTATCAGTTCCTGCTTTTGAAACAGGCCTGAGTGATCGCGTGCAACGACCCTTACCCCCTTAAACTGATATCTACCGCGCTCACCAGATACATGATAGGACAATGCCACTCGCTCTCCTGGATCCAGGCTAAGCGTTTTTCTCGCCTGGCCTTCATAAATAGGCAGCGCCGGGGTAATGAGATCCTCCAGAAACAGTTCCTCCTGGCGATCACCCTGGTTCGTAATCAGAAGAGCAATGCTGACAGGCTTACCATAAGTAACTTTCTCTGCGCTGACCTGACGGGTCACCTGCAGACTGATTGTTTCCGGGGAGTAGTAAATTGCCACTCCCAGATAAACAACCAGAGGAAAAGCAAGAACAAAAAAACCGCCACTCCGAGTCAATACTCCCAAGAAACCCAGGAAGAAGATTAATGCGCTCAGAAGTAAAATTCTAAATTTCATAAAGTTTCTTTGATCACTGGCACCGGTACAGTCTGCAAAATATCTTGGATGACATCATCCGCCGCTTTTCGGACTGTCCACAAATCCGGTTCCAATATCAATCGATGGCTTAAAGCCGGGAGGAGAAACATCTTAACATCATCCGGTAGTACATACGCCCGGCCGTGCAACGCTGCCCAGGCGCGTGTCAGTTTAAGCAAGGCCAAAGTACCGCGTGGACTGGATCCAACTGCGACCCGCTTATGGCTGCGTGTATGGCTGGTCAATTCGACTATGTATCGCTCGATATCTTCATCCAGGAAAACTTCCTCCACTGCCTGGCGCATACCCTGCAAGCCATCAGCATCGGTGATCGCGTGCAGATCAAAATCGTCGCTTTTACGCTTTCTGCGACGGCGCAGGATCTCATGCTCTTCCTCCGCTGTTGGATAACCGATGGAAAGTTTCATGATAAACCGATCCACCTGTGCTTCTGGGAGCGGAAAAGTGCCTTCATATTCGATTGGATTCTGGGTAGCAATAACGATAAAAGGTTGCGGAAGCCGGATCGTTTCGCCCTCGATCGTGACTTGATGCTCCTGCATAGCTTCCAAGAGCGCAGATTGAGTCTTGGGAGAAGCGCGATTGATCTCATCAGCCAGAATGATATTCGCAAAAATCGGGCCCTCTCTTAGTGTGAATCGATTGTGTTCTCGATCAAAGATATAACCACCGGTGATATCCCCTGGCAGTAAATCCGGTGTAAATTGGATGCGTTTGAATGACATCCCTAATGCAGTCGCAAAACTATTCGCGATCAG
>Ga0315542_1002654_pt1 | contig 10806 bp, 9 predicted proteins | sample SalMarSW160120MG_FD_202541 | JGI IMG/M metagenome (GOLD analysis project Ga0315542, IMG submission 202541) | Salt marsh sediment microbial communities from the Plum Island Ecosystem LTER, Massachusetts, United States - Salt Marsh Sediment SW1601-20 ... | reverse complement strand
GGGGCGCGATGGTCGATCGTGCGCACCGGCGGCGAAGCGTCGCCGACCGGCGCGGTGTTCGAGACGCCGCGTGAGCCCCTCGTGCTCCACCTCCGCGGGCGCGGCGTCGTCGACAGCCCCCTGAACGTAGGACTCGATGGCGAGGCCATGGCCCTGTCGCTGCGCCACGATGGCGTCCTGCAGGCGGTTTTCGTCGCCGGCCTGCCCGGGCCGACGGTGGTGGACGGCGTGTCGGTCCTGCCTCTGGGGGTGCCGTTCGAGGCCTGGCTGCGGCTCGGCCGGGGCAGCCGGCTGCGCCTGGAGAGCTGTGCGCTGACGGCGGTGATCGAGCTGGAGATGGCGGTCTACCGGGATGGAGCGGATGGATGCGAGAGCACCGGGAGCCGAGCGCGGTCGTGGGACGGCGCTCGTGCATGAGGTGCGAGGCCCCCGAGGGCCGGGCGGTCGGGCTCCCGCGATGGGCGCCATGGGGGCTGGGCTCGGACGCCGGGCGCGACCGGGCCACGGTCGGGTACCGGCGTTACGCCGTCGCCGGAGCGAAGCGCGTATCGTGTTGGCGACGGTGGGAACGCTGTGCTATGCTCTTACGGCTTGACTGCCTTGGCTCCCGCCGGCGGCCCACCGAGCGTCGATGCCGGCGGAGGCCCGCCCCGTGGGCCGAACGTCGTGTCGATCCATGCGTTCGGGGCGGCGGGTCCTTCAAAGGAGAACGTGAATGAAGCGCACCTATCAACCGAACAAGCGCAAGCGCGCCAAGACGCACGGCTTCCGCGCCCGCATGGCGACCCCCGGCGGCCGCAACGTCCTCAAGCGCCGTCGCGCCAAGGGACGCAAACGCCTGTCGGTATCCGATCGCTGAGCCCGGCTCCCGTCCTCCGATCTCTCAAGGGGGACCGCGCGTTCCAGCGACTACGCAAGGGGCGTTCCAGTGGCGCGAAGCATCTCAGTCTGCGTTGGCGTCCCGCCCAGCACGGTGAGGTGCGGGTGGGTATCGTGGTGAGCGGCAAGGTCGGCAAGGCCGTGGTCCGCAACCGCGTCCGCCGGCGCCTGCGGGAGGCTCTCCGCGCGCTGCTCGCGAGCGGCGTGCGCAAGGAGGCGTGTCGTGCCGGCGCGGCCTCGTTCGACATGGTGATCATCGCTCGGCCCACCGCGGCCGGAGTCGGGTTCTGGGAGCTGCGGGCCTCGCTGGAGCGAGCGCTCGAGAGGGCGGGGTTGCTGTGAGCCGGATCGCACGCGTCCTCGCCACCGCCCCGATCCGCTTCTACCGGCGGTTCCTGTCGCCCCTGAAGGGGGCGCCGAGCTGCCGCTTCTATCCCACCTGCAGTGCCTACGCCATCGAAGCGATCGAAGTGCACGGTGTGCTGAAGGGAAGCTACCTGGCGGTGCGTCGGGTGCTGAAGTGCCACCCCCTGCACCCTGGAGGGATCGATCCCGTGCCGCCTCGTGTCGAGCGGCCGCCGCGGCCCGCCCAGGTGCGGCCGCGCCTGCTGAGCGATCCCCACGGCGCCGTCTCCGAGCGCGCGGCTACGAAGCGCTCGGACGCCCCATCGGAGGTATCTTGAGGACCCTTCGCATTCTGGCACTCGCGCTCCTGTTTCTGGGCGGCGTCGCCCAGGCGCGCGTCGTCTTCGGGGCCAGTGACTTCAAGGTCTCCGATTTCAAGAACCTGGACAAGGTGACGGCAACCTGCAAGACGTCCTCGCCATCGTTCCTCTGCAGGCTCCAGGGCGCCACCCTCACCCGCATCCCCACCAAAGGGGTCGACTTCTTCTTCGACGGCTCCGGCGAGCTGGTGGCGGCCTACGCCAAGTCGCAGAAGGGGCAGACGTACAACGACTACTCCATCGATCGGCGTCAGAACCTGATCCCGTTCGAATCGGCTTTCCCCGGGGGCGCCGTGTTCGTGAACGGCTCCTACGCCGTCCCCCAGGACGTCAGCGGTAGCTGGAAGCGCACCAGCAAGATCCAGTACGTCGGCACCTTCCACTTCCGGACCGGCGGCTACGAAGTGCAGCGCGACGTCGTCGTCAGCGCCATCCGGGAGCACATCGTCGTGAAGCTGAGCGTGCAGCCCGTGCCGGGCGCGGCCGCGAGCGGCAGCGGCGGGTCCGCCAAGGCTGCCACCGTGGCGCTCGTCACCCCCGGTATCGGCCGCACCGCCAATCCGGTGGTGAAGATCGGCCACGGCTCCGACTTCACGCTCAGTCCCGCCGCGGACAAGACCTTCGCCGATCCCACCTACGCGTCGCTGCAGAACAACAACAACAACAATGGCGACGCCATCGTGCTGCGTCCCGTGGACGGATCGCAGAACCTGCAGGCCGAGTACCTCAAGCCCGATTCCGTGGCGCTCGTCGCTCCCCTGGACGCGGGGCACGGCACGCTGCAAGCGCAGTACTACACCGGCAGGAACGAACTGGTGCGCTACTACCAGGAGGGGTACCTGGGGTTGGCGGGCCTGTTCCGCCCGAACATCCTGGGCCGCTTGTCGCTCTACATCGTCGAGTTGCTGGTGTTCATCCACAAGTACGTCGGCAGCTGGGGTCTCGCCATCATCGTCCTGACGTTGATCTTCCGGGCGCTCATCTGGCCGCTGATCGCGACGCAGACCAAGTCGATGTTCGGCATGCAGAAGCTGCAGCCCAAGATCAAGGAGCTGCAGGCCAAGTACAAGGACGACCGCGAGAAGCTGACGCAGGAGACGATGAAGCTCTATCAGGAGGCGGGCGTGAACCCCGCCGGCGGCTGCCTGCCGATCCTGTTGCAGATGCCGCTGTTCATCATCCTGTGGCGCGTGTTCGTCAACTTCGAGTTCAACCAGGGCTTCCTGTGGTTGCCCGACCTGGGCCAGGCCGACCCGTACTACATCCTGCCGGTGCTCTACGTGGTGGTGATGCTGGCGACCTCGTACTTCTCGGCGCGCGGGAACCCGCAGACGCTGCGCCAGTCGATGTTCATCAACCTGATCTTCGTGCTGGTCATCATCAACTTCCCGGCCGGGGTGCTGCTGTACTATGTGGTATCCATGGTGGTGCAGGTTTTCCAGTACTGGCTGTTGAGCCGCGACCAACCCGTTGTCGCGGTACCCGCCAAGCGGGCGAAGTGAGGCGAGGGATTCGATGGACGATCGCGATCTCGACAGGTACCTAGAGGATCTCGGCATCAATATGGACGAGGACGACGAGCAGGAGGCGCTGCTGCCCGAGGAGGACGAGGGTTTCGAAGCGCCGATGGCCGTCCCCGCAGTCGTGCTCGAGGGCAGCCCCCGCGAGCGGTGCGAGGCCTTCCTCGTCGATCTGTTGCTCAACTTCGATCCCAGCTATGCCGTCGAGGTCGACGAGGTGGACGACGACGAGCTGCGCGTCGAGATCTACGGCGGTGATCCCGGCAAGATCATCGGCCGTGCGGGCCGAACGCTGGCCGCGCTCGAGTACATCACCAACGCCGTCATCAACCGCGACGAGGGCTCGAGAATCCGGGTCTCCATCGACGTGGGCGGGTACAAGCGGCGCCGTGACGAGCGCCTGCGCGGCGAGGCGCGCAAGGCGGCCGCACGCGTGCGCAAGACGGGCCGGCCGGTCGAGCTCGACGCCATGAGCGCTGCGGAGCGTCGCGTGGTCCACATGGCGCTCGCCGACGATCCCGACATCATCAGCGAGTCATCGGGGGAGGGCAAGAACCGCCACGTGGTGGTGAAGCCGGCACCCTGACCGGACGTATCATGAGCCATGCTGCAGCGCATCCGCGACGCCTGCGCGCGGGTGGCCGAGCGTGCGCGCTACGTGCGCATCGTCGGTGATGTCGAGGACTATCTGGCGACGTTCGATCGCAGCGCGCTGACGCGGCCCGCCTACGACCTCTCGACCCACTACCGCGGCGACGCCGACGCCACCGTCGCCTTCGTCCTGGTCCTGGACGCCATCAACTTCGGGTCGGGTTACTTCCCCGGCCTGCGGAAGGAGCCCGGGGTGTCCGGGTATGCCACGGTGGCCTCCGCGATCTCGCGCTGGTTCGTCCGGGACGGGGCGCCGACGGCCGACGCCTTGCGGCACCTGGACGGCGGGGGCGTGGCCGAGCTGCTCGGGCAGGACCTGGCGGACCCGCTGCGGGCCGAGCTCATGCGCCTGTACGCCGAGGCGCTGGCCGAGCTCGGAACCACCGTGCTCGAGCGCTTCGACGGCCGCTTCGGGGCGCTGGTCGAGGCCGCCTCGCACAGCGCCGAGCGGCTGGCGGCCCTGCTGGCCGAGATGCCCTTCTTCCGCGACGTGTGGGGCTACGACGGACTGGAAGTGCCGCTGTACAAGCGCTCCCAGATCACGGCGTCGGATCTTGCGCTGGCCTTCGACGGTGGCGGATACGGCGCTTTCACCGACCTCGACCGGCTCACGATGTTCGCCGACAACGTCGTCCCTCACGTCCTGCGGTGGGACGGTGTGCTGGAGTACGCGCCCGCCCTGGCGCGCCGCATCGACGCCGGCATCCGGTTGGAGGCGGGCTCGCCGGAGGAGGTCGAAGTGCGGGCCGTGGCCCTCCACGCCGTGGAACGTCTGGTGGCGGCGGCACACCGGCGCGGCTGGACGGCCTGCGCACGCGAGTTCGACGTGGCGCTGTGGGAGCGCGGGCAGCGCTCTCCCTATCGCGATCGACCGGCGCACCGGACGTTGACCACCGCCTACTGAGGGGCACCGCTCAGCACCAGGTAGCGCCATCCACGGGCCGGCAGGGCCACCTCGTGGCGGTAGCGTCGTCCAGTAGCCGCATCGGTCCACGTGCCGGCCGGCAGCGCCAGGTCGGCCGCCACGGCTCCCGCGTTGAAGGCGGCCAGCACACGCCCGTTTCCCTGGACGCCGCGAAAGAAGGCGAGCACGGCCCCCTGGCCGCGGTAGGCCAGCCACAGGGGGCTAGCGAGCGCAGGCAGCGTGGCCTTGAGATGGCCCAGGAGCGCGTAGTGCGCCTGCATGGCGCTGTTGCACGCCCCCCACTGCACCGGATAGCGCTCGAGGTCGCCGTTCTTCTGGCCCAGTTGCGCGCACTCGTCTCCCTGGAAGGTGACCGGCATACCGGGCATGGCGTAGAGCAGGGCGGACGCCAACCGCTGGCGTTCCAGCGACATGGCCGACGGAACGGCGCCCCAGTCCCCACCCCCGAGGTCGGTGAGCGACCGGGAGGTGTCATGGGAGTCGATGACATTGAAGCCCATGGCGGCGACCGACGTCGGGATCTCAGCCGCTATCCGGGAGAGCTGTGCCAGGGCCCAACGCCCGCCGAACAGCGGGGAGGCGCTCTTGGCGTACTTGAGCAACACGTCGCGCCCGAGGGCGTAGTTCATCAGGCTGTCGAACTGGTCGCCCTGGAGCCAGCTCGTGTCGAGGGTCCAGATCTCGCCGACCAGGTAGGTGTCGGAGCGCACCGACTTGACGGTGCGCCGAAGCGTTTTCACGAATCCGTGTCCGTCCACGAGAGCGTTCGGCGCGTCCACGCGGAGGCCGTCGAAACCGACCGTCAACCAGTAACGGGCGACCTCCAGGAGGTAGCGCTCCACCCCAGGATCGCTCAGGTTGAGCTGGGGCAGGCTGGCGATGCCCGACCAGCCGGCGTAGGCGGAGGCGTCCCCGGGCTCGAACGGCCACTTGCGGATGACGTACCAGTTCCAGTAGGGCGAGTCGGGCCCGTAGCGCACTACGTTCTGGAAGGCCCAGAACCCCACGCCGGTGTGGTCGGGCACGTAGTCGAACAGCACCCGCATGCCCAGGGCATGGGCGCGAACGAGGAGGCGCCGCAACGTCGCGAGATCGCCGAGGTGAGGGGCGACCTGCAGGAAGCTGCTAGCGTCGTAGCCGTGGGCCGAGCCGGCGGTCACGATCGGGTTCAGGTAGAGGACGGTGACGCCCTCGCGCTTCAGGTACGGCAGCTTGTCGAGGATTCCCTGGAGGTCGCCTCCGTAGTAGGCGTGGCAGCACAGATCGGCCGGCGGGGGCGCCGACCAGCTCGAAAGGACGACGGGCGTCGGGCCGCTCGCGTGCGGATCGACGCTGGCCTCGTCGGAGGCCAGCGCCAGCGTGTCGTTGGACGGGTCGCCGTTGGCGAACCGGTCGGGAAAGATCTGGTATCCCACGCTGGTCGCGACCCACGGTACAGCCGCCGGGACGTGGGTCGGCACCTGGTAGGGGCCCGCTGTGAATCGGCCGCCAGCGCTCGGCGTCAGCTCGATGCGGTAGCGCCGAAGGTCGGCGGGTGCCCGGGCGATCCAGGTCTCATGGCCGGCGGACACGCCCTGGCGGACCATGGCGACGGGCGCCCCCTGGGGCGCCCCAGCGGCCAGCATCTGCAGCGACGCGGCGGCCAGGGCCCCCTCGTAGACGCGGACGCGAACCCACAGATTGCCGCCCGCACGCGACAGGTCGACGGGGTCGGAGGGGACGTGGTGGAAGCCCAGCGATGCCGGGACGGCGTCGGCCCGACCCGCCGTCAGGGGGACGAGCAGCAGGGCGGCCAGCGCCAGCGCGGCTGGCACGAAGGTACGGGCGTAGCGCATCAAGAAACCTCGGAGACAGGGTTGGGTCGGACGATGATGAGGCCGTGCACGGTACGCTCGCCGTCGATCTCGCGATCTCCGGAAAGGAGGTCGCGTGCCGCAGGGAGGCGGATGGTCGCGGGCTCCGGTGCGGCGAACACCCACACCTCGTCCCCCTGGTAGCGGCGCCTGAAGGCCAGCACCTGACGTGGATAGGCGGGGGTTCCCGACTGGGGACGTCCTGGCGGAAGCGGCGCCAGACCGCCGCGGCGCAGGGCCGGCGTGCTGCGTCGCAAGCGGATCATCGACCGGATGAAGTCGCGCAGCTCGTGGTCCCAGACGCTTCGGTCCCACGGGAATGTCGCCCGGCATAGGGGGTCGCCCCGGAAGTCGTCGTAGGCATTGGCCTGGCTCATCCCGATCTCGTCGCCGTAGTAGACGCTTGGACTGCCCGGAAACGAAAGCAGCAGGCCGTAGGCCAGCTTGAGCCGCCCGCGGTCGCCGCGAAGGCGCCATAGCGCTCTGGGTACGTCGTGCGACGAAAGGAGTGTCAGCATGGTCTGGCGCACGCTCAACGGCAGCGCGGCGTAGTGGTCCCAGAGCGCCTGCCACGCTTCCGTCGCGGAAACCTCGGCGCGCGCGCCGTAGACGTCGCGACCGCACAGCCAGGCCATGACCGGGTGGGCGAACCCGGCATAGTGCATGGAACCGTCCAGGGTATGGGCGCGCAGGGTGGGGATGGTGTCGAACGACAGCTCCCCGAACACCCAGGCGTCCTCGTTCTCTTCGCGGGCCACCCGGTGGATGGTACGCAGCAGCGTCGTGTTGCTCCGGGTGGTGCCGCTCTCGCCGATCTGGTGGGCGACGTCCAGGCGCCAGCCGTCGGTGCCGCGCCGGAGCCAGTGCCGTACCGGCGCTTGAGCGCCCTCCAGGAAGCGCTGACGGGCGAGGGGCGAGGCATAGTCGATCTTGGGGAGGGTACGGACGTCGTAGAACGCAGCGTAGCCGCCACCGGGCCGGAACGTGAACATGTCCCGCTGTGGCGAGGCGGGGTCCTCGATCGCGGCTACGAAGTCGGGATGGCGGTGCCCCGTGTGGTTGAAGACACCGTCGAGCACGAGCCGCATGCCGCGGCTGTGGAGGCCTTCGAGCAGAGCCTCGAACGCCTCGTCGTCACCGAGGCGTGCATCGACGTGTAGGTAGTCCACGGTGTCGTAGCGGTGGCTCGAGTCTGCCCTGAAGATCGGTGTCAGGTACAGCACCTCGACGCCGAGGTCCTGAAGGTCGTCGAGGGCGTCCACGATCCCCTGCAGGTCCCCGCCGTATATTTCGAGCTGCCCCTGGCGCGGGTCAGGTGGAGCGCCCCAGGGTCGGGCAACAATGGCGCGGCCGTCGAAGGCCCAGGCACCGCTTTCCGGGGGCGGGTTGGCGCTGCCGCGCCGGAAGCGGTCGGGGAAGATGTGGTAGACGACCGCGCCGACCGCCCACTCCGGCACCGTGGGGCCGGCCAGCAAGTGGAAGAAGTGGTCGTAGCGAGGAAGGACAGACTCCCGGCCGTGGCTGCCGAGATAGCTGTCGGGAAGCCGGAACACGTAGCGCAACGGAGAGGCATGCACCCCCACCCGCGCCTCCAAGCCACCGTCGACCGCGTACAGCGGGGTCCGCGCGAGCTCGCCGTGGTGCTCCACCATCAGCCAGCCCTCGCTCGCGTCGGTGCGTACGGCGAGGCGAACGCTGTCCCCCAGTTCGGGTCGGAGCGGTGCCACGCAGGACGGCTCCCAGTCGTGGTACGCGTCAGCACTGGCCAGTGCCTTTGCCGGCACGGCCCGCACGGGCGCGCTCACTCCTTGATCGCTCCCGCCGTGTAGCCCGATACGAAGTACCGCTGGAAGCCGTAGAAGATGGCCAGGATGGGCAACGAGCCGAGGACGCTGGCGGCGGCGAAGACTCCCCAGCGGGTACTGAAGCTGCCGGTGGTGAAGTTGTACAAGCCGATCCCCACCGTCCACGACTTGACGCCGGTCAACACCAGGCTGGCCAGCACGAACTCTGAGTACGTGCCCACGAACTGCAGCAGGAAGATGAACACGAACATGGGTGCCGCCAGGGGCAGCACCACGCTGCGGAACGCCTGGAAGCGCGACGCGCCGTCGATCATCGCCGCCTCCTCCAGGCTGGGGCTCAACGACTCTACGTAGCCCTTGAACACCCAGGTTCCGAAGCTGATGACGCCGCCCGAGTAGGCCAGCAGCAGCCCGGAGAAGGTGTTGATCAGGTCGAGGGTACTGAGTAGATAGTAGATGGCGATCAGCGCCAGGAAGCCGGGGAACATCTGGATGAATACGAACACCATCAGGATTCCGTAGCGGCCCGGGAAACGGAAACGCGCGAATGCGTAGCCGGCCGTGGCGGTGAGCACCACCGCAAGCAGGCCTGTCGCCCCCGACAGGAGAAGCGTGTTGCGCGCCCACAACACGAAGTGCGACTCGGTACTCACGCCCGTGAACTGACTAGGGGAGAGGGTGAGAAGCCCCACCAACAGCAGGGTGGCAAAGGCGAAGAGAACCCGGTTCTGCCACCGTTCCAGATTGCGCGAGTTCGGGTTCCGCCGTCGCGTCAGGCCGAGGCTCATCGCCATCAGCACCAGCACGGCCAGCGCGGCGATGAGCACCCACTGCCAGGCCGGCACGACGACGCCCTCGATGAGCTTGGCATAGTTCTCGAGACTGGCATGGGACATGTCGGGTAGCACCTTGGCTCGCACCAGCAGGTTGTTGCTCTTGATTTGACGGAAGCTGAAGAGGTTGTTCCGAGGATCGAACGAAGCGCCAACGACCTGGACGACCGGGTAGTACACCAGCAGGATGAGGATCCACAACCACAGGTGCGTGACGGCCTGCCGGAACAGCGGCCACGGGGAGCGACTGCGCCCGCTCTGCCGGTTCGCCAGGGCCGTGAACAGCAGGCTGTACGCCAGCAGCGCCGCGACGAAGCCGAGCAAGCTCACCAGTGCCACCAGCCAGCCGTTGGCGATGAACACGCTCCCGAACGCCTTGTGATGGGGAACGTTCTGGACCATGGAGCGGAACAGCCACGCGCCGTAGACGACCACGGCGAAGGCGAGGAGCCAGCCGAGGACGGTGCGGGCCCGCCTCACCGTCGCTCCTCCCGGAAGGCACCGGTGATGTTGAAGTTCACCATGCTGATGCCCACCGTCACGACGAAGATGATCAGCGCGATGGCCGATCCCAGCCCGTAGGCCGAGCCCCCTTCAGCCCGGAAGGCCGTCTTGTAGGCCCAAGAGATCAGGATGTCGGTCGAGTTTGCTGTTGCCAGGCCGTTCGGAATGGCCGGTCCGCCCTGCGGCAACAGCAGGTAGATGAGGTTGAAGTTGTTGAAGTTGAAGGCGAACGAGGTGAGCAGCACCGGTGTGAAGGCCGTGCGCAAGAGCGGCAGGGTGATGCCGCGGAAAGCCTGCCACGGGCTGGCGCCATCGATCTGGGCGGACTCGTAGAGCTCGTTGGGGATGGTGGAAAGCGCCCCCAGCGTAGCGGTCATCATGAAGGGGAAGCCCAGCCACAGGTTCACGAGCAGGATGCCGAGCTTGGCCCAGTCCGTCTGCGTCAGCCAGGGGATGGAGTAGACGCCGAGTAGGCCGAGCATCCGGTTGACGGCGCCGAACTGCTGGTTGAGAAGGGCACTCCACATCTGGATGCTGATGATGCTGGGGAGCGCCCAGCTGACGATCAACGCCGTCCGGTAGAAGTTGCGGAGGCGCAGCTTCGGATCGTTCAACACGACGCCCAGGAACAGGCCCATGAGGGCGGTGAGGATGACGCTGCCGGCCGCGAACACCACGTTCCAGCGGAAGACCGGCCACAAGGCGGTAGAGGCGTTGGTCAGGATGAACGCGAAGTTCTTGAAGCCGATGAAGTGGAAGTTGTTGATCTTGGCGACGTACAGCGGAGTGCTGCTCCGGCGTCCGGCGAATGCCGGCATGCGGTTCAGGGTGAGCGTGTCCGCGCTCTCACCCGTGACCTTGAGACGGGCGCGGTCGTTGGCACGGTACACCTCCACCTGTCTCCCGATGCAGGTCTCGCCGCACTGAAGGGCCTTGGCCGGATCCCCCGTGAAACGAAGCGTTGCCGCCGGTACGAAGGTGACCGCGGTCTCGGTGGCGCGGTCCGGGCGGCCGTAGTTCTTCCCCGAGAAGTTGGTGAAGGCCAGGGCCATCGTGAGCACGATGGGGTACACCGTGAATGCCAGCAGGAAGAGCGTAGCGGGCAGAAGAT
>Ga0315542_1002653_pt1 | contig 10809 bp, 13 predicted proteins | sample SalMarSW160120MG_FD_202541 | JGI IMG/M metagenome (GOLD analysis project Ga0315542, IMG submission 202541) | Salt marsh sediment microbial communities from the Plum Island Ecosystem LTER, Massachusetts, United States - Salt Marsh Sediment SW1601-20 ... | reverse complement strand
TGGCTTGTTGCCCCTCCTGCTCCTGGCGGTAATCAACCAGGAGATCATTAAACGGCGGGCTTACCGGCGGGAGGACCGGCTGCGGCTCCTGGGCCGGCTCACCTTGGCGTTGCACCTGGGCATGGGCCTGGTGTTCGCGTTGATCCTGTGGCAGCGACTTTAATACGGGTTATGGGTTTTAGGTTCTGGGTTAAAAGGAGGTTTCGTATTAACAAGTTACATAGTTAGTTTTGGAAGATTACCGTGGTGGCGACGGGCGGGGTGGGTGAGAATTTAGGCCAATCCGGGCCGGGCTTTTTAAATTGCGGGTAAGCAAGGATCATTGGTCATGCGCGGGCGTAAAGGGTTGAGGGGTTCCAGGTGGGGACTAAGGGTGGTGGCCGTGTGCCTCATCCTGGCGCTGGCGCCGGGCTGCCAGTTAAGCGCGGCGCAGATCTATATCCCCCTGGCCTACGGCCTGACCGGCCTGAGCGTCGCCCTCTTGATGTCCCCGACGCCCGCGGCCGCGGTGGTTGGCTTTGCCGCGGGGGTGCTGCTGGGAGCGGCGGTCTATAACAACTCCCTCAAACGCCAGATCGGGGGACCCCCGAAAACGGGATATTCCAGTGTCATCCCGTAAGAGCCCTGGCCAAGGGTTGGAGGCGGTGTTGCAGGTCCTGCGGGCGGCCTCGGACGCCATTTCCGGCGAGCGGCTGGCGGCGCAGTTGGGTCTGAGCCGGGCCGCGGTGTGGAAGCGGGTCCACCGTCTCAAGGCTCAGGGATATGTCATCGAGGGCTCCCCCAGGCGGGGCTACCGCCTCCTGGGCCTCCCGGACAAGCTCCTGCCGGAAGAGGTTTTGCAGGGTCTCAAGGCTCGCGTTTTTACCGGGCCGGTGCACCATTTCGAGACGCTCAACTCCACCAATGATCTGGCCAAGGACCTGGCGGCGCGGGGAGCGCCGGAGGGCACGGTGGTGGTGGCGGAAGCCCAGACCGGCGGCCGGGGGCGGCTGGGCCGGGAGTGGAATTCCCCCCCGGGGGTGGGTCTTTACGTCTCGCTGATATTGCGCCCGCCGCTGCCCCCCATGGAGCTGCCCCAGATCACCCTGACTACCGCGGTGGCGGTGGTCCGGGCGGTTCATCGGGTGGCCAGCCTGGCGCCGGGGATCAAATGGCCCAACGACCTGCTCCTCAACGGCAAAAAGCTGGCCGGCATCCTCACCGAGATGGAGACGGAGAGCGACCGCATCCGGTATGTGGTGGTGGGTTTGGGGGTGAATGTCAACAATCCGGATTTTCCCCCTGAGCTCGCCGCCACGGCCACTTCCCTGACCCTGGCCGTGGGGGGGGCGTTTTCCCGGGTGCAACTGCTCCAGGCCTGGCTGGAGGAATTCGAGGCGTTGTATGGCTGGTTTTTAAACCAGAGGTTTCCGGAAATCCTGGAAGAATGGAAGCGCCATACCGTGACTTTGGGGAGGGCGGTCACGGTGCGCCAGGGAACCCGGCAAATATCCGGTAAGGCCCTGGACGTGGCTCCCGATGGAGCCCTGCTCCTGCGCACTGATAACGGAGAATTGGTCCGGGTGACTTCCGGGGAGATAACCCCCGAACCCGCATGGGGTCCGGGGGTCTGACCCATTGCCGGGTTTGGGGACTACTTTTTCATTTCGTCGATTTCGCTTTTCAGGCGATCAACTTCCGCCTTATATTTTTCCACGTCCGCCTCGGAAGTCTTGGGGGGTTCGTAAGCCGGGGTTTCGGTTTTCTTAAAAAGCTTATCTTTGGTTTCTTCGAAGCCTAGATATACGGCCAGAGCTCCGCCCAGGAGAAGAATTAAGGGAAGGCCCCCAGCCAGCAGGCCCAGGAACTGCTTCCACCATAAACCGAGGCCGATCAATCCCAGCGCCACTGCGACCAGTCCGCCAACCAAAGCCGTCATGCCCAAACCTCCTTACTGCAGATAGTATTACCAGCTTATCGCTGGCTTAAAACCGCGCTATCTCATATAAAGATTGATTTCTACCAGAAAGAATAAGATTAATCAAGGAGGATTTCAAGGGCGAGGGGGAGGTTTATAGAATTATCTAATGAAATAGGAAGGTTATAGAGAATAACGCCTTGACAAAAATCGGTCTGGAATTATAATGAAGGCAAATTACCCCCCAACCCAATGGTGAGAAATATCATGGCGGAAAACGACTACTATCAGTTATTGGGCGTGAGCCGGGATGCCACGGCCGACGAGATCAAGAAGGCCTACCGGAAGCTGGCCATGAAGTATCATCCCGACAAAGCCAAGGGGGACAAGCACCAGGCCGAAGAGAAATTCAAGCAGATCAGCGAAGCTTACGCGGTCCTGAGTAATCCCGAGAAGAAGAAGGAATACGACGAGTTCGGCTCCCAGGTCTTCAGGCAAAAATTTTCCCAGGAAGACATCTTTCGGGGTTTCGATTTCAGCGATATCTTTGATACCGGCATCTCCGACAATATCTTCAGCCGGCTCTTCGGCGGGCTGGGCGGCGGCCGTCCCCGGGGCCGGACCCGGATCTACCGCTATGGCGGCCCCGAAGGCTATCAGGGCCAGGTCCAGCCCCCCAAGGGCCAGGATCTCCAGGTGGAAATGCCCATCACCCTCCACGAAATGGCCTTCGGCACCGAAAAGCTGGTGAGCTTCAGCCACAACGGCCAGGTGGAAAAGATCTCGGTGAAAATCCCCGCCGGGTCGCTGCCGGGCAAGAAGCTGCGCCTCACCGGCAAAGGCAGCCCCAGTCCCATGGGGGGTCCCCCGGGCGATCTCTACGTCAAGCTTAAAGAGGTGGAACACCCGGTCTTCAAACGGGAAGGCAGCGATCTGTTGGTGGACCGGCGGATCAAGTTTACCGAAGCCACCCTGGGCACCAAGGTGACGGTCCCCACCCTGGACGGCAAAACCATGAGCCTCAAGGTGCCGCCGGGCACCCAGAGCCACACCAAGATGCGCCTGAAAAACTATGGCCTGCCCACGGCCAATGGCAAGAGCCGGGGCGACCAGTTGGTGCGCATCATTGTGGAAACCCCCGCCAATCTTACCAAGAAGCAGAAAACCCTCCTGGAAGAACTGGCCAAAGAAGGACTGTAGAAGAGTTTTCAGTTTTCGGTAAAAAATTTATATTGGTATAAGGTGCGCCCTGCTTGTTTCTTTTTTCCTAATTGCTAACTGCTAACCGTTGAATATACCCCAGGAGGTTGACATGCCCCTAGAACTAGCCCCCAAGGTTTACTGGGTGGGCGCCATCGATTGGACCATCAGGGATTTCCACGGGTATCTCACCGAAGATGGCTCCACCTATAACGCCTATTTGCTTATCGACGATCACATCACCCTCATTGATACGGTCAAGAAGGAATTTGTGCCCGAAATGCTGGCCCGGGTGGCCGAAATCGTGGACCCCGCCAAGATCGACTATATCGTTTCCAACCACGTGGAAATGGATCATTCCGGGGGCTTGCCCGAAGTCATCGCCCGGGTGCAGCCGGCAAAGGTCTTTTGCTCCCCCCGGGGCAAGGACGGCCTGAGCCGCCACTATAAGCAGGACTGGCCCTTTGTGGAGGTCAAGACCGGCAGCGAACTGGCCATCGGGAGATATAACCTGGCCTTCCTGGAAACCCCCATGCTCCACTGGCCGGACTCCATGATGACCTACCTCAAGGAAGAGCAGATTCTGTTTTCCAGTGACGCCTTCGGGGCCCACCTGGCCTCCGCCGAGCACTTTGACGACGGGCTGCCCGCCTTTCCCCAGGATTATCCCAAGCAACTGAAAAAGTACTACGCCAACATCCTCATGCCCTTCGGCGGCCTCATCACCCAGCTCTTCGCCAAGATCGCCCAACTGGGCCTCACCTTCAAGATCATCGCCCCGGACCACGGCCTCATCTACCGCAAGAACCCCGGCTGGGTCCTGGCGGCCTATCAGCGCTGGGCCGCCGGCGCCCCGGAACCCAAGGGCCTGGTCATTTACGACACCATGTGGCACAGCACCGAACTGCTGGCCGAGGCCTTCGTTGAGGGCCTCATGGACGCGGGCGTTGAGGCCCAACTGCACCACCTGCGCCGCACCCATTACAGCGATATCGTCCCCGAGGTCCTGGACGCGGGGCTTCTCCTGTTCGGCTCCCCCACCCTCAATAACCAGATGTTTCCCTCCATGGGTGAATTTCTCACCTATCTGAAGGGCCTGGCCCCTAAAAACAAGGCCGCCGCGGCCTTCGGCTCCTTCGGCTGGAGCGGCCAGGCCGTGGGCCTCATCAACCAGGAAATCGAGGCCATGAAGCTCAAACTGGTCCACGAGGGCTTCAAAGTGAAATACATCCCCGACCCCGAGGAACTGGCCGCGGCCCGGGCCCTGGGCGCCAAGCTGGCGAGAGAGAATTTGGAGGGATAAGGATTGTGGGGGAGGGGGCTAAGGGCGGCGAGCCCTTACCCCCTCCCCCAAACCCCCACCCCCAATCCCATAAGTTTACCGGATAATGGAGGGCGCTTGTTACGCGCCCAAGTTTAACCTGTGAACGAGTGCAAAAACCCTGTAACCGGAATGAGAAGGTCGAAAAGGCGGGCGCGGGATCGCAGAAGCGCCGGCAGGGCCGGATCTGCTCCGGCCCCCGGGGGAGCCGTTACCACTTGGCGTCGAAAATGCTGGTGAACTTGGAGAGGATTCCTTTGGGCTTGTTCTTGTCGGCGATGCGTTCCTGACACTCCTGGATGCGCTTTTTAGCCTCAAAATTCTCCGGAAATTCGGGGTAATCCTGGATCAGGCCTTGATAGCGGTCCATGGCGGCCTCGTAGTGTTCGGTCGTAAAATAGAAGTTGCCCACATAGAATTCGTGGGCCGCCAGATCCATGCGACAATGGGAGAGATACTGGTTCGCCTTGGAGATGTATGGGCTGTTGGGGAATTTCTGCTTGAGGCGCCGGAATTCCTCGATGGCCTTATGGGTATACGTCTGGTCTCGGTCGATGGTGGAGCGCTGGCGATAGAAGCATAGACCTTCCCGGTAGATGCAGTACGGCACGGCCTTGTTGGTGGGATGGAGTTTCTCGAATTCCCGATAAGCCTGGCAGGCTTCCTGGTACTTCTTTCTATAGAAATAGGCGTCCGCCACCTTCATCTGGGCCAGAAGGGCCTGGTCGCTGTAAGGGTAACGGTCCTTAAGTTTTTCGAAGGTCTCAATGGCGTCAAGATATTTTTCCCTTCTCAGATCCTTGATGCCTTTCTGGGCCAACACATCCGGGGACTGATCCGCCGTGTCCTTCTTGCCGAACCCAAACCAGCCCTTGACGGTGCTGCACCCGCTGAGGGTGAACACCAGGGCCAATGCCAGGACACCCCGGGCGAAGGCTTTTGTCGTCACCGTCATAGGTTATCCTCGCTTTAACTCTTCCAAGTAGTTTTCGGCGGCAATGGCCGCCACCGACCCATCGCCCACGGCCGTGGCGATCTGCCGCCAGAGCTTGGCCCGCACGTCTCCCGCGGCAAATATGCCCGGGACCTCGGTGGCCATGATGGGGTTGGTAAAAATGAACCCATATTCGTCCAGGGGCAGGAGATCATTGAGCCAGCCGCTGTTGGGCAGCATGCCGATGGCGATGAAGGTCCCCGTGACCGCCAGAACGGTTTCTTTCAGGGTCTTGACATTCTTAAGCTTCACGGCTTCCAGGTTATCCCGGCCCAGAAACTCCACCACTTCACTGTCCCAATGGATCTCCACCTGGGCCAGTTCGGCAACCCGTTCTTGGAGATATTTGGCGGCCCGGAATTGATTGCGGCGGTGGATCAGGTGGATCTTCTTGGCAAAGCGCGCCAGGAAAATGGTTTCGGTAAGGGCGTTGTCACCGCCGCCCACCATGGCGATTTCCTGGTCTTTATAGAGAGCCCCGTCGCAGGTGGCGCAGAAGCTTACGCCGCGGCCGACGAGCTTGTCTTCCCCCGGGACCTCCAGCCGCCGATAGCTGGCGCCCGTGGCGATGATGACGGCCCCGGCGGTGAGTGGGCCATCCTCCAGGACCACCGTATGCACCGGCTTCCCGGGTTTCAGTTCCAGGACCTCGTCACTGCGGATTAAAAGGCCGAAGCGTTCCGCCTGTTTCCGCATCCGGTCGCTGAGCTCGAAACCGGTGATCCCCTCGGGGAACCCCGGGTAGTTCTCCACCAGGTCGGTGGTCATCATTTGCCCGCCGTGAATGAGCTTTTCCAGAAGCAGGGTTTTGAGACGGGCCCGGCCGGCATAGATGCCCGCGGTGAGGCCGGCAGGGCCGCCGCCGATGATGATGAGGTCATAATCCCACGCAGGCATGCCGGACCGATGCTTTAGAGGGCTTTCTTTAGGGCGTTTTCAATGATGGAACGGGAAACGGCGCCAGTAATCTGTTCCACCACCTGACCGCCTTTAAAGACAATCAGGGTCGGGATGGCCCGGATGCCGTACTTGGCCGGGGTTTTGGCGTTCTCATCCACGTTCATCTTGGCCACTTTGACCTTGCCCGCATAATCCCTGGCCAGTTCTTCCACCACCGGGGCAATGGCCCGGCAGGGGCCGCACCAGGCCGCCCAAAAATCCACCATGGCCGGAATATCGGATTTCAGGATTTCCTGTTCAAAGTCTGCGTCGCTTACCTGAAAAGGTTCAGCCATCCTTTTCCTCCTGAGATAAAATGGTGACTAATTCTATTGAATCTATCTTTTCTAGACACTTTTTGTCAATGACTTTTCCGGGGGTGAGGCCGGCGCCGGGGCGTCAACCCAGGGTTTTGCGGGGCAAACCCCCGGCCGCGCAAATTACCGTGCCAAGCTGATCGCTCAATGCTTGCCGTTCTGATCACCTGAGCGGCTTCTGAAAAATATGAGCCGAATAACCTTGCCCAACAAGGCGATGCCTAAAATAATGGCCAGAATTACCCCGATCACCACCGCCAGATAGATACTCACCTTAAACAACAGGACCAGAATCGGCACCACGACTAAGGCGGCTATGACCGCCAGGCAGCCGGTGAGGAAATCTTTGGGTCCCAGTGAATCGAATTCGTTTGCCACCTGCAGTTCTCCCAATACTCAAGAAATCGCTTTAGGGTGCGCCGGGCGCACCTTCCCACTACCGCGCCTCCAGCTCCAAGGCCCGGCGCTTGGCCTCCACGTGGCCGATGTTGAGGTCCACAGCCTTGCCGGGGTCCGGCTCCACAGCAAAGGGGGCCCCCAGGTGGGTCTCCGGACCTGCGCTTGGGGCTTTGGCCTTCAGGGCCGGGACGCCCGCCCTACCAGATAGCCTCCACGCCGCCGAACTGGAGAATCCTCTGATCCGCGGTCACCAGCGGCATCCCCAACACCCGGGAGGTGGCCGCGATGATCTGATCCGCCGGGTCCCGGGGCAAGCCCTGGAGTAGGGTGCTTTCCACCGCGATTTCCGGGGTCAGATCGGCGATGCGGATAGCATTTTCGGTCAAGGAGCGCCGGATCCAACTCAGGGTGGGAATGGTGAAGCCGATACGCCGCCGCTCCACCAGCTTCGCCAGTTCCCAGCACGAGATGGCGGAAATCCAGCGGGTCCCAGCGCTGAGGGCGCGTTGCGCCTTAGGGGAAAGGGATTTTACCTCGGCGATGCTCAGCCAAATCCAGACATGGGTATCCAGCAGGATTGACTTCACTTCAGCGCTTCCCAGTCCTCCGTGGCCACCGGCGAGACAATATCCCCCAGGAAAGCCACGGTGTCTTTGAGCGCCACCGGCTCCGTTTCCCCTTCATAAGGGATCAACTCGGCGACGGGTTTGCCCCGCTTGGTAATGAGGACCCGCTTCTTCGCTTTGGCCACCTCTTCCACCACCGCCAGGCAAGTGGCTTTGAGTTTGGACACCGGCAAAGATTCCATAGGGTTTTCCCGAAAATGATTATGGTCAAAATACTATGGTCATTTTATAATCTTTGGCATTATTTGTCAATTCAAAATTCTTTTGGCCCCATAAAAAAGCCCAATCCTCTCGGACCGGGCTTTTCAAAGTGGCGGGCACGGAGGCCCGCCCCACCAGATATTTCTAGTTCATAAGTTTAGTCGGCCTCCACCTGGGGCCGGGGTAGGAGGCCGGCGGCCTCGACGATCTCCGGGACGTGGTCTTCCCATTCGATGGCCATGAGGTGGATGCCGGCGATGCCCTTCATCGCCAGGCACTCCTGGATCTGCTCCACCGCAATCTTGATGCCTTCAGCGGCCACCTTGTCCTTGGGCACGCCCTTCAAGCGGGTGATGTAGGAGTCGGGCACATCCAGGCCGGGGACGAATTTTTTCATATAGTTGGCCATACCCACGGATTTCAACGGCGTAATGCCGGCCATGATGTAGCACTTCTCGGTGAGGCCCATGTCGTTGGCCATATCCATGAACTGGCGGAAACGTTCCATGTTGTAAATGCACTGGGTCTGGATAAACTGGACCCCCGCGGCGATTTTCTTGCCCATGCGGATGACCCGGAATTCTTGGGGATCGGCGAAGGGGTTGGCCGCGGCCCCGATGAACATCTTGGGCCGGCCCTGGAGCTCGGTGCCGCTGATCATTGTGCCTTCATCCCGCATGGTCTTGAGGGTGTGGGCCAGCATGACGGAGTCCAGGTCGTGGACGTTCTTGGCCTGGGGATGGTCGCCGAAGGACTGGTGGTCGCCGGTGAGACACAAGAGGTTCTTGATCCCCAGGGTCGCGGCCCCCAGGATGTTGCTCTGGAGGGCGATGCGGTTCATGTCCCGGGTGACCATCTGCATCACCGGCTCCACCCCCATTTCCAGGAGGACTTTGGCGGCGGCCATGGAGCAGAACCGCACCACCGCGGTCTGGTTGTCGGTGACGTTGACCGCGTCCACGTTGCCTTTCAAAAAACTCGCCTTGTGGCGGAAATGCTCGGCGTCACAGCCCCGGGGCGGACCGCATTCGCCGGTTACGGCCTTTTGGCCGCTCTTAAAGATCTTTTCCAGTTTGCTTCCCGCGGAATATTCGGCGGTCATTGTTTCAATTCCTCCCGTATCGTGGTGCGTAACCCGCCGTCGCGGCTGGTAGACCAATTTTTATAGAGCTTGATCTCGGTGAGCTTGTGCAGTTCCCCGAGATTTTTCATGCGATCGTAAATGAGTTGCCAGATGCAGGGGATGTTACCCTTGCCCACTTCACAGATGCCCTGGGACGAGCCGCCGCAGGGCCCGTTCAGCAGTTGCTTGGCGCAGCGGGCGATGGGGCACAACCCCCCGAAATTATGAATGGCACAAGCGCCGCAGGCCTGGCAGAATTCCTTCCAGACGCCGTGCTCCGTGGCCCCGCCGATGCTGGTGGTGTTGAGGCCCGGGAACACCCGGAGATAGGGGTAGCGGGCCACGATATATTGGGGTCCGACACTGCAGGCAATGGAGACCACCGCATCGACATCGTCCACCAGGCCGTCCAGGGCTTCGATGTATTCGGGATCGCACTGCCGTTCGCAGGTGTATTCCTTCACTTCCAGTTCTTTGCCGGCGGTTTTACGGGCGATCCGGAGTTCCGAGGCCAGGATGGCGACCTCTTTTTCCCCACCCGCACAACATACGGTCACGCAGCCTTTGCAGCCGGCCACGACGATCTTTTTGAAATCCTTGACCATATCCAGGATTTCCGCCAGGGGTTTAGATTCCGCTATGACCATAGCGTTCCTCCTATGCCATTAATCCCGCGCAAAAAAAAATCGATAACTTCTCCAGACTGTGCCCTTGGGGCCCCCGCATCCTTGCGGCGTCAGGGGGCTCGGAAATCAGCGAATTGATCCGGCGCCAACTCATTTAAATGAATATGCTCAGGTCCCTCTGGGCCTTGTACTACTATTCACGTAATTTTATGGTGAAACCGGGGGCGTTGTCAAATATAAAAACCAGAGGAATTTTCAGCTAAGTCATTTGAGAAGTCAAAATTTTATTGACAAATGAACTTGAGGTCTATTAAATGGGGGACTATGTGAAAAAAAGTATGAGCTCTGGCTGGTCCCCATCCCGGGACCTGAAGGCTAGCCCCTGCTCTGGGGTTACCCCGGCGGTTTAGTGGCACCAAAACAATAAGTCAATAATTACCATACTTTAAGGAGGCAGGTTTTATGGCGAAGTATGATCCGGTAAAACAGAAAGACTGGCAGATTGCTGAAATTGCCGAAGCGGAGATGATCCCCTTTGACGCGATGTGCGATAAACTGGGAATCCCTAAAGAAGAGCGTATTCCTGCCGGTCAGAAAATCGGCCGCGTGGACTACATGAAATGCCTGGAACGGCTGAAGAGCAAGCCCGACGGCAAGTACATCGAAGTCACCGCCATCACCCCCACTCCCCTGGGCGAAGGCAAATCCACCACCGCCATGGGCCTCATCGAGGGCCTGGGCAAACGGGGCGTCAACGTGGGCGGCTGCATCCGCCAGCCTTCCGGCGGCCCCACCATGAACATCAAGGGCACCGCGGCCGGCGGCGGCATCTCGCTGCTGATCCCCATGACCGAGTTCTCCCTGGGCCTCACCGGCGACATCAACAACATCATGAACGCCCACAACCTGGCCATGGTGGCCGCCACCTCCCGGCTGCAGCACGAGTTCAACTATGACGACGCCCAGTTGGCCAAGCGGAACCTGAAGCGCCTCAACATCGACCCAAAAAACTTCGAAATGGGCTGGATCATGGACTACTGCGCCCAGGCCCTGCGCCACATCACCATCGGCCGGGGCGGCAAGATGGATGGCTTCCTGATGGATTCCCGGTTCGGCATCGCGGTGTCCTCCGAAGTCATGGCCATCCTGAGCGTGTTCACCTCCCT
>Ga0315542_1002650_pt1 | contig 10810 bp, 11 predicted proteins | sample SalMarSW160120MG_FD_202541 | JGI IMG/M metagenome (GOLD analysis project Ga0315542, IMG submission 202541) | Salt marsh sediment microbial communities from the Plum Island Ecosystem LTER, Massachusetts, United States - Salt Marsh Sediment SW1601-20 ... | reverse complement strand
ACTGACGGTACATCTCAATCATCTCCACTACCTCCTGAATGCCGCTCACATTGCTTCCCTCCAGGTATCCCTGGCGAAGCTCAACTGACTCCGGCGCCACATCCATGGGCATAGCATCGTCTTCATCCGAAAAATAGGTGCCGCCGATTTTCAAAAGACCGGTCGGGTCGTCGAATTTTACCAGCCTGATCTTGTCGGCTTCAGTTCCGTCCACAGTAATCGTCCCATCCTCGCTGATTCGGACATCGGAACCGGAAATCTGGACCTCGCCACTCGCGCCCATCACGGAGTAGCCGTCCTGCGTTACCAGTTTTCCCTGGGTGTCCAGGGTAAAATTTCCATTCCTCGTATAAACCTCGCCCTGCGGCGTTTGAACAACAAAAAAACCGTCGCCCACGACGGCTAGATCAAGCGGGTTGTCGGTTTGTCGAAGCGGACCATTGGAGAAATCCAGAACTTCGTTGCCTTGTGCTATTTTTAAATCGGCGTTTCCATCTTTCGCACCCTGCATGAAATCGATAAGATGCCGAAAAAACACCTGATTTTTTTTGTAGCCATTTGTATTGATGTTAGCCAGATTATTTGCGTTGATTTCCAACTGGCGCTGGCGGGAAAGCATTCCTGCTTTCGAGGTGTACAGTCCCTTGATCATTTTCTTATTCCCTTAAATTACTGCCCGGAATTCCTCTTTAAAATTAAATTGTTCTTTCAACAAAATATCGCCGATTAGTGGCGCCACAATTTCGAGCAGAAAACGGTCGGCATCATCAAACTGTTCCTTCTGAAAATGGCCCAAAACAACAGCTCCCACAATATTGGCATTCATTATTATCGGCACTGCCAGGAAAGAGTTAACAAAAAAACGCCGTGCGCTCCCCTCCCGGTTTAGATTCTTGATTAAAAGCGCTTTGTTGTGCTGCAAACACCAGCCGGTTGCCCCTTTGCCAACCCTGAAATTAACGGCATCCACCAGATTAAAGGGGTCGCCGTAGGTGTGCATCGGAACCATCTCGCGTTCCAGGTAATCGTATTGAAAAATGGTGAACAGGTTAAAATTAATGGCCCGCTGGAGCACTATTCGCGCCCTTCCCAGCTCATTTGTCACCACCAATGAATTCTGTTTTACCATCTTGCTTAAATCGTGAAGCGCCGCAAATATGTTTTTGATCTTAATGTCTTTTCTCATTTTCCTGCTCCTCCGCCTTGCCATGAAGCACGGCGATCTCATCTACGAATGCTTCTGCTTCTTCCAGGTGCATATCAAAAACGCGCGTCATCTCTTCCAGCGGAAATGCCTGTAATTTCGGATGCAACTGCAGCAATTTTTTCCAAACAGGATTATCCTCCAGAGTTTCCATTAGCGGAACCGGCTCAATACCGATTCCCCAAATATTCGTAATTCGCTCCGACACATGAACCAGCGCCACCAGGGTCTTCTCTTCAACCTGCGCCTCATCAATCCGGTGGTGGTCGCGGATGATGTTCGACAGATCTTCCGGCAGATTCCACTTCTGTGCCAGCCAATAGCCGGCATCATCATGACAAAAACCGATTGCAGCCTGCTCCGCCGCGTACAATCCCACCTGGTTTTCGATACTGTACTCGAATACTTTCTGGTATTCATCAGGGAAATAAAGCTGGAAGATTAATCGACCAAAATCGTGGAGCAAGCCGCCGATGAATCCGCTCTGGACGGAATTCATATTCAAATAGGTCGAAAGAACCGAGGCTACCTTTCCGGTGGCAGCTGAATGCTTCCAGAATCCAAGGAAATTAAAGTGCTCGTTTTCATGAATATGATAGAAGCTGCTAAACACGCTCATCGCGAAAACTAAATTGCGAATCTCATCCAGTCCCAGAAGCACAACCGCCTGACGAACACTTTGAACCTCTTTTGGAACACTGTAATAACCGCTGTTAACGATACGAAGAATTTTTGCGACCAGAGGCGGATCTTCTTCGATCAGATTGCTGATTTGCCTCATAGATGAGTTTTCATCGGAAATCAGCGAAATCAGTTTGAAGGCGACCTGGGGTAATGTCGGCACCTCATTGATTCCTGCAAGTTCTTTTAAGAAATAATCTTTGCCATTCATAATCATATCTTCTATTTAATTTTCATTTGTTTTTCGATTCTGCCGATCAATATCTGAGCCGCTTCCTCATAAGCCGCCTTATGCAACAATTGCCTTTCCTTGGCATCCAGAGCAAGGGAGGGATCAGCTTCATCGTAACCCAAGACCTGGTAATCGCCCCCTTTTTTCTTTCCCGCGTCGATTTCCCCAATATTCTGCCAGCCCTTTTTTTCCGAGCTGTACAGACGGTAGGATATCCTCACGGAGAGTGAAGTGTTGGGTTTATAAAGAAGGAAGGGCAGGTTTTTCCCTTTACTGGTGCTGATGTTCTCGTACTCGAATTGCCCTGTCACTATCCACCGAACCGAAGAATCCTTTTGCGCCTGCATTGCAGGCAAATCCCATTGAGACGGAACGGAATCCAGCACCTGCAAATAAAAACTGCCGCTGTTTCGCAGGGCGATTTCCAACTGGTGATTCAATTCCTCCGGATCACCCGCCATGTTCTGTCCGCTGAACGGCACAAATCCCAGGGGTTGCGGATTTTTGGCCAGTTTCCGACCCGACCCGCAGCCTGCGGCAAAAACAAAGAGGATTATCATTAGAATTTTAATCCAGCGTTTGCGCATATCACTCATCCATTTCCAATAAAAAGGTATATGTTTCGGCCACAACCCCGAGAGCCGTTTCCGGGATTGGTTGTCCAATGTCCAGCCCCGGCAGAAGTCCCAAAAGTTCGGAATTATAAATTATAGGAATATCATTTTCAGCGGCCGCCTCCGGGATTTTTTGCGCCACAACTCCCCGTCCCATACCAGTAAAACACGGGGCACCATTTTGAGCGGGCCGATAATACAGAGGCGCTGCGCAAGGCATATCTTTCGAACTATAATTATTAATGTTTTTCACAACGTTTTTCATTTTCTAATATTAATTTTGACCAGTCTCTTCCGGCCTTCATCAGGCAGGTTTCAGTACCTGGTCTATTTTTTCCTTTACCGTTTGCGGTGTAAAAGGCTTGATTACGTAGGAATTGACTTTTGCTTTCAGGGCTTCCAGAATGTCTTGCTTCATTCCCCGGGTGGTTACCATCAAGATCGGTATGCCACTATATTTTTCGTCACTCCGAACCGCCTTGACAAAATCCAGACCGGACATATTTGGCATGTTCCAATCGGTAATGATAAAATCCGGGTTTTCCACATACAGCATGGCAAATGCATCCTTTCCGTCGCCGGCTTCCACAAAATTTTTATACCCCAGGGTTTTCAGGGTATTTAGCAGAATCCGCCGCATCGTGATCGAATCGTCCACAACCAGGAATTTCATGTCTTTATTCATATTCTATATCTCCTTGTGCTGTTTACTTTTCCCTTTTTATAATGGGGAGCAGCCAGCTACCCGCCACGTCTCCGTGTAGAGTCGGGCACCGCGGTAGTGCCAGCCCTCATTTTAGCCGATCTTCTTATAACCAATTGCTCTCTTAAAATGGATAAGCTGGAATCCATGATCGATATTATGAATGGACTCAAATTCTCCCAGAAACAGATAGCCTCCCGGATTCAACATTTGTGAGATCAGGTGTACCACGCGCGTCCGTTCGGGTCGATCCAGGTGGATCAGCACATTCCGGCAAAACAGGGTGTCGATCTTTCCATCTTCATCGATCAATTGCGAACCGGACCATGTGCAAGCCCGGAGCTCTACCATTTCCAGTATTTCTCTCGTCAACTCATATTGTCCGTTCGACTCGCTGAAATATTTCTTTAGATAATTTTTTTCAATTTTGTTTACCTTTGTTTTATCATATCTGCTGAGTTTTGTCTGAATGCGGCTCTTCGGATCGAAAAGTGCTGTAATGTCCACGCTAAAGCGGTCGAGGAGCTCCGGAAATTGCTGACGAAGAATCATGGCAAGTGTAAATGAATCGGTCTGATTTCCGGGGCCGGCCGTCATTATCCGAACGGAGGGAGAATTTTGGCTGCGCTTTGCGGCAATTAGTTCCGGCAAAACCACCAATTCGAAAGCTCTTAACTGCGAAGTCAAGGAGAAAAAACCGGGGTCCGCTTCCGTAACCAATCCCATAAGCCAGGCGATTTCCTCCTGGACTGAAATATTGCGCTGCAGATATTCCAGGTAACTCTCGGAATCGAGCAAATCCAATATCTGCAAGCGCCTGCCTAGGCGGCTTTCCAGCACGTCTTTCTGTGTGCTCGACAAAAAAATTCCGGCATGACGATAAACCAGGTTTCGCAGTGCGTAGAAGGTATTATCCTTCAGACGCGTTGGTCTTCCATTTTCCGGCACTATTTTTTCAGACACGAACTGATTTTCATTTTCTTTGATGAGTGGCATAGCCTCACCTATTCCCTTATCAAGTCGATAAACAGTTGCGCTTTTTCCATCTCCGAGTTGAGTTCGAAGGTAAATTTTTCCATGTCCAACTCGTAAAGGCCGGGATGGAATTCCGACAGGATTTTCCATGCTGCATTGTCTTTTATCGAGAATTTTTGCAGGTCATGGTCGAAACCAACTCCCCATAGTTCGCATAGGGAATCTGATAAATGAACGACTGCGGCAAGGTCCCGCGCCGTTGTAGCTTGCTCCGGACAGTGATGGAACCGAACAGAACTATGGATAGAGGCAGGAAAATTCCAGTGCTCAAGGAGCCAGCCGCCAACATCCGCATGTGTGCAGCCCAGTTCTTCGCGCTCCAATTCGATAACCGGCCTCCCCATTTCTTTGGATTTGGAAAGTATGTACCGGAACTTGTTGGAGAAGAATTGATCCAGAACCATTTTACCAATATCATGAATAAGTGCAGCGACAAAATCCTCTCCATGATAATTCAAGGCCAGTTTGCGGGAGAAGGTGCGGGCAATTTGCCCCGTCCCGGCTGAATGAAGCCAAAACTTTTCCCGATCGAAATCCGGATTTGGTTTAAGCTTCGCGAATGTGCTGTACAAACTCACCGCAATGACGATGTTTGAAACCTGCTTCAGACCCAACAATATAAGGGCTCTTTGCACATTGTCAATCCGGCCGGAAAAACCCCAAAGGGGCGAATTGGACACCTTAATGATCTTGGACGTCACACTGGGATCCTTTTCGATTACCCGGGCAATTTCACGCATGTTTGAAGCAGGACTGCGGATAAGATCCAGTATCTCGGCAGCAATATTGGGAAGCGTCGCCAGGCTTTCTATTCTGTTTACTTTTCGATGAACTTCCGGTGGCAAGTTCATTGCATATTTTCCTTTTCTATTTTAGGATGATATTCCATCAGACAAGTTTTAGTATCGATGACCAATTCAGCCGGTTTCCGCAATTTTTCTCCGGGCATTTATTATCCAATCCATCGATCCGGTGTTTAGTCCGCTGGCTGTTTTGAGCAGACTTTCCTGCAAAGGGAAGATTCGCTGTTCCATCTCCACACTTAATTTAGTTTGGCTTTCATTATCGTCCGGAAAATCCGTAATGTTTAGACCAGCCTCCGCCAATTCCGAAAAGAAAAGCTGGGCAGCCGGTGGGTCCTGTTTCAGCAGGCGGGTCACCAACAAAAGATGATCCAGATGCCCGCTTCGAACATAATATTCTCTCAGGGCTTTCAATTTTTGATTACTTGGTTTTGCCAGCCAATTCGAAAAAAAACGTTCTGCATATTCCGGTGGGAGATAGTTGACAAGATGCAGAAGAATCGAAATTCTATCGGGGTCGAAGTGCACCAATTCCTGTTCCAAAAAGGATAAAGATTTGGCGGGGTACTTAACCATTCCACGGATGGCAGCTTCCCGAATCTGTTTATCCCCATGTACCAGGTATTTCTTAAAAACACTCCAAAGATTTTCATCTGCAAATTGCCGTAAATTTGCCAATGTTCGCGCAAGCGAGTCGATGCCCGAATCACTGAGCCGTGCGAGCAATATCTTTTTGGCTTCCGGCATTTCACTGAGAGCTGCAAGCAGGAGCATGGCTTCTTTTTCTTCTTTATCTTTCAACCGGGAGAAGTAGTCGATTAGCTGCGAATCATAAATAATCGCCTTGCGGTGAAGCAGAAACTTCAGAATCTGTAAACGAGTTTTCTTTTCTAATTTCAGGAAGCGGCTAAGGAATAAAGAATGAAATCTGATTACAAATTCATAAACGGTTTCCTCTACTTCGTTTTTTGCCGGGCTGGTTATAAACTCCGTAATTAAAACCTCAAGGGCACCCGCATACGGCATACGGCTAAGGCACGTCAGGTAAGCGGCGACAGGAATTTCCCCCGCATATTGCTCCCATACACCGGCGATTATTGGGAAAAGGGTTGCAGGCAGCATAACATGTTTGTTATGCCTGAGAATAGAGGCAATTGCCTTCAGCGCCTCATCTTCTATGCCAAGCTCCGGATTCTGCAGCCAGCAAATCAGCAAATTCAGACCACCGTCATAGCCAGTATCCTGAATGAAATTAACAAAAGAGAGCATTACGGCAGAGTCTCCCCGCAGCAGATCCGGCGACAGAATCATTTTTTCCCAATGCATCACAATTCGCAGAATAGCATTCAGGAGCGCCGGGTTTTGGGATTCGGCACGGGTGTAGATATCCAACATAAGGTGAAGCGCCCGGATTTCGTGCTGCTTTCCAAGGCTTTCGTAAACCGCCGTTCTTACAGCTTCCACCGGGTCCGTCATCATTTCCAAAAGGATGCTGGATGCTGAGGCATCGTTAATATCCCCCAGAAGCCTGGCTGCAATTGTGCGGACTGTCGTATTTTCTGATTTTGAGATTCGGCGAAGCGGAAATATCGCCTCTGTTCCAAGATCTCTTAAAATTTCCATTGCCAGGCTGGTTACCGAAATTTGCGGGGAATGCAGTGTGTCGGCAACAATTTCAGCTATCTGGCGCGTCTTATTGTGGGCGAAAATCCGGTGTAAGCTATCGCGAATAATCGGATGGCTGTCCGAAAAATGGGCCGAGAGAATTTTAAAAATATGAGGATCATCAAGCTTCCCCAATTCCAGTATGGCGCGATTACGCAGACCGATATCGGAATGCATGAGCTGTTTCAGGTAAAAAACGGTATTGCCTTCCTGCATTTAAAAATTCCCTGTTTTAACAATACCATTTCAGCAAGCAGTGTGCCACGAGAAGGTTGCGGGGAACCGGACCGCAGGTATTCCAGCTTATTCCTTTTGTTTACAACGTGTTAAAAATCTCATCCTCGGTTCGTCCTGTTTAGAAATGAACTGTTTTTCGTCAGTTCTTTTAATTGTTTTCAACACATGCGTACGCTGCCGCTAATTCCGCGGTGGACCAAAAATTATCACAGACTGGTACCTCGCTGCTGTTTCTTTTGCATGATTGCGAGAAGTTTAGGAACTCCGGCAAACACTCCCGTATGTTCGCAGTATTAATCGAAGATCTAATTCGTTTACTTGCCAGGTCTTCAATAATGACCATCGGAACAACGAAAAATGAAATACCCATTCCTCGCCAAAATTATGCAGATTGATTTATATAGCAGTTGAATTACCTTGTAGAATATATTACTTTTTGATCTTGGTAAAATATAATGGGAAAATGAACCGGCGTTTTTTTTTAAAAAATTTACCTTTCTTCAGTGTATTTGCATTTAAAATTCAAAATGCCATTGGCGGTGCATTAGCGCGTCTAATCGTCCCACCTCAGGATGGGTCCGCGGCAACTTTTGTTACCATTAAATCCGCGGACAAAACTGCCAGCCAGGTACGTATCTGGTGGAATAATATGCTGGGCTATATATCTGCCCCGCAGTTTGCAAAAAGCCTGGGTTATCATACCTACATAAATGAAGACAAGCGTAAAATTGTGCTGTATTTGCCGCAGAACCAGGTGGTGGTCACCGCCGATAACGCTTTTATTATTGTTGATGATGACACTTTTCAGATGCCGGCACCGGCGTTGTGGCACGACAATCAGATTTACCTTCCCCTCACTTATGCCATCCCTTTGCTGAACCGGCACACCACGTTAAATCTGAATTATGATGAAAAGCAGCAAGCAATAGAAGTAACAGAAAACAATGTCAACATCCCCACGGTCACAATTTCAGAGAAAGAAAACGGGACCGTAATCCGGATACGCACTACCAGGGAATTTTCCAGGCCGGACATCACGGCGGACATGCGCTACGGTTGGCTGCATGTCGATTTTTATGGCGGTAAGGTGGATACGAATCTTGCCAGCCGGACCAAACCTGAAGGCCTCGTGCGCAAGATAAAGACATTCCAGTTTTCCGAATTAGCCAGCCTGGCCTTCTATCTGAGCAAAGAACCACTCTCCCGGGAAATAATCCTAAAGCCACAGGATGACGAAGTCCTGGTGGTATTGCGCACCAAGGAGAACATCTCGGAGGAGGAGATCTCGGAGTTAAGGGAGGAAGAGCCCGCCCCGCACGAAGCGTCCGACGATTTGAAAAAGCAGTTGGAAGAGGAAAGGAACAAATGGCTTATCGATGTGATCATCATCGATGCCGGACATGGCGGAAAAGACCCGGGTACTACCGGGCCAGGCAAAACATACGAGAAAGATATTGTGCTTCCCATTGCTCTGAAATTGGGAAAAATTATTAACAAGGAAATGCCGGATGTAAAGGTGGTTTATACCCGTGATAAGGATCGGTTTATTCCGCTAAAACGCCGGACACAAATTGCCAATGAGCACAACGGAAAAGTCTTTATCAGCATCCATGCCAACGCCAACGAAAAGAAAAGAGCCAGCGGGTTTGAGACCTACATTCTTGGTCCGGAGAAGGGAGAAATGGCGCAGGAGGTTGTGCTCAAGGAGAATTCGGTTATCAATTTCGAAGACGCCAGCACCCGTGAAGAATATCAGGGAATAAACCGGATACTGGCTACCATGGCACAAAACGCCTTTTCGCGGCAGAGCGAATACCTGGCTTCGCTGGTTCAGCAGGAATTAGACCACCAATTGCACAGCATAAACATGCCGAACAGGGGAGTTAAACAAGGTCCGTTCTGGGTGATGGTGGGAGCCACCATGCCGAATATCCTGGTGGAAACAGGCTTTGTTTCCAATGCATTCGATCGCAAGATCTTAAAAACATCCGCCTACCAGCACAAGATCGCCCAGGGCATATTCGAGGGATTCAAGAGGTTCAAGCGCGATTACGAAAGCGCGATTTAGCAGCATGACGCAATCAACTGACGAATTTTTGAAAACTCTTTTCAACTCACTATAGACAAGATGCAGAACGGCAATAGCACAAAATATGATAATCGCCCTATTGGGGTTTTTGATTCCGGCGTGGGCGGGCTGACGGTGGTGAAGCAATTAATGAAACGGCTGCCGTCGGAACAGATTGTCTATTTTGGCGACACTGCCCGCATTCCATACGGAACGAAGTCGGAAGAAATTGTCCGTCGCTTCTCGCTGGAAGACTCATATTTTCTGTTAGATAAAAGTGTGAAAATGATTGTTGTCGCCTGCAACACCGCCTCCGCGATTGCACTGCAAATGCTCAAACAAATTCTGGCAATTCCACTTACCGGGGTTATCCAGCCCGGCGCGGCAGCGGCATACAGGAATTCCCGGAATAAAAAAATCGGCGTAATCGGCACCGCCGCTACAATCCGCAGCAACAGCTACAGCCGCGAAATACGCCTGTTGGACCAGGAAATCAGAGTAGTTCCGCAGCCCTGCCCGCTGTTTGTCCCGATGGTGGAAGAGGGGTGGCTGGAGGATGAGGCTACCTACCTGGTGGCACGGCGTTACCTGCAGCCGCTCCTTGAAAATCAGGTCGATACGCTCATTTTGGGCTGCACCCATTACCCACTGCTGAAAAATGTTATTGGCAAAATTATGGGGCCGGAAGTTACCCTGGTAGACAGCGGTGTGGAAACGGCATGGACGGTCGAGAACGTCTTGCGGGAGCAACAGCTTTTGGCGGACCCAGAACAGGTTCCCGAGCACCGCTTCTACCTGAGTGATATGCCCTACAAGTTCCAGGAAATCGCAGAGCGGTTTCTGGAGCGCAGTGTTCCGCATGTGCAAACTGTCAACTTCGAGGAGTTCCTGGTTGAAAAAGGCAGTATGTTCTGGAAAAAGTACCAGGAAGACCTGCTGAAAATCTACTAAATTGGTTTGGGAGCCGGCTCATAAAATAGATTTTTGAATCCCGACGAAATCGTGTTAAAATAAAAGCAACCTTTTGAGGAAGAAATATGCCGGGCCTGCGACCCGTTTTCTCGTTTCCTGACCAGAAGGAACAAAAAGGGAAGATGCCATTTTAACGAAATGCAATAAATTGAGGGACTGAATGAAAATCCGGTTCATTTTTACTACCATACTGATTCTGGCAGTTTGCCGCGGGGGATGGGCGCAGTCTGCCGGAACTACCAGTTTTGAATTCCTGAGAAACCAGTACAGCCCGCGTGGCGCAGCATTGGGTGGAAATCTGATTGCGGTGAAGAATGATGTTCATGCCGTACTGTACAATCCGGCAGCCTTATCCGGAAACAAAAACCGGCAATGGAGCCTGAATTATGTGGATCATTTGCTGGATTTTCAGGGAGGATACCTGGCTTATGCCCAGCCATATAAAAACTGGGGAAATCTGAACGTCGGCTTGATCTACTTCAACTATGGTTCATTTGACGAAACGGATGATTTGGGTGACCGCACCGGGAGAACATTCACTGCCTCCGAATTCGCTTTTAATGTGGGGTTTAGTAATACGCTGGGACACGGTTTTG
>Ga0315542_1002647_pt1 | contig 10822 bp, 12 predicted proteins | sample SalMarSW160120MG_FD_202541 | JGI IMG/M metagenome (GOLD analysis project Ga0315542, IMG submission 202541) | Salt marsh sediment microbial communities from the Plum Island Ecosystem LTER, Massachusetts, United States - Salt Marsh Sediment SW1601-20 ... | reverse complement strand
CGCCAACGGGAAAAGGTATTGTATTAAGGCATCTTGAGCATCCTGGTTAAGCAGGCGATAGCCACTTTTGGAAATCATTACCGGGTCAAGAACAACGGGTGGCGGCTTTACGGTTTTTAGGGCTTTAGCAATGGCCTGAATCAGCTCGATACTGGAGACCATTCCGATTTTTACGGCATGAATGTCAATATCGTCAAAAAGACAGGTAATCTGATCATGGACAATGTTTGGGTGCATCTCCTGGATGTCATAAACTTTTTGTGTATTCTGGACGGTTACCGCTGTAACGGCACTCATGCCGAAAACGCCATGGGCCTGAAAAGTTTTTAGATCAGCCTGAATTCCTGCACCGCCGGATGAATCCGAACCCGCAATGGTAAGTGCGATTCGCATGAAAGACCTCCTGAATGATTGATTCAAAAAAATTGTTACGAAAACATTTCAATATTTCGTGTGTTGTAAGACCTTGGCCTTCGAACACATTACCGCTTAAGGTATAATTTTAAATATCGATGGGAAATGGGAGAACGATGAAGAAAATGGCGTGATAAAAAATGTTAGCAAGGTTCTCCGATTTCCCTACGACAGTACTAACTGTATCAGGTTCAAAGGGTATGCTCTCAGTTCTGTGATAAAATCAGAACACCCCCAGCCGGAAATAAGTCATACATCTACCAGCCTGAATGAAAAATTGCAAGTTTAATATTAATCGCAAAGGAGAGCAGGGTAGACGCATTTGATTGCGCCGTCGTGGAGCGTTCTCCCAACATTGGTATTCAAATGCGTTTGCCCTGAGGAAGAGTCGTTGTTTGACAAACGAGGTTGCTCGTGTTAGCAATTAAATAATACGTCACTGGGGGAGCTGGTGCAAATCGGCTGAGAGGAGGCTATAAGCCTCGACTCCTGGAACCTGATCCGGATCATGCCGGCGTAGGGAAGTTGATACCATCTCATTGCGTTTCTTCCTGCTCACCGGCATTCAACACCAACCTTAATCAAACCAAAGTTTCGGTAGTATTACCGGTGAACCATGCATAACAGCACGAAAATCGGCACAAGATTTGAGGAACGTCCGGCTGCCCCGAGTGTTACATTGGAACAGGTGTCCTTTGCATATCCCGGCGAGCAGATTTTTCGTTCCTTAAATTTTACTGTACAAAGCGGTCAGTGGACATGCCTTATCGGTCCCAGTGGTTGTGGAAAGTCTACATTACTCAGATTGATTTCAGGAATCCTTCGAGAGGGACTTTCCGGACAAATTAATTTTAGTGACGGCAACAATCATAAAGGACTTACTGCCTGGATGTCTCAAAAAGATCTGTTGCTTCCCTGGTTGAGTGTCGTGGATAATGTCTGTCTGGGAGCACGTTTACGGGGTGAAATGACCGCCAGGAAGCGTTCAAGGGCGATGTCGTTGCTCGAAGATGCAGGATTGGGTGAATATGCAGACGTACTTCCTTCATCACTTTCCGGCGGCATGCGTCAACGTGTGGCGCTGTTGCGAACACTTATGGAAGAACGTTCGGTCATCCTCATGGATGAGCCGTTTTCAGCACTTGATGCATTGACAAGACTCAAACTTCAGGACTTGGCAGCAAGGCTGGTTGAAGGCGCCACCGTGTTGATGGTGACCCATGATCCCCTCGAGGCACTCCGTCTCGGTCACAGAATATATGTGATGACGGGCAGCCCTGCAAAACTGAGCGATGCATTAATTCCACCAGGTTCTCCGCCACGTAATCCCGGCGATTCAGCCATTATTTCCATGCAGGCAACATTGCTTGCGCGGCTGGAGGGCAGAGACAACGCATGATCATTATCCGTCCCATAGTTATTTTGTTCGGATTGGTGCTGATATGGCAGACGATTGTTCTCGTTACCGGAGTGCCCGCCTATATATTGCCCGGACCCATAAGCGTCGCTGAAGCTGCGTTATCTCACGCAGGCCCTTTATGTGAACATGCCATGACAACGTTGTTTGAAATTATTGCCGGATTGCTGATTGGAACACTGTTGGGTGCTTTAAATGCGCTTGTTATGATTGCTTCTCGATCTTTAAAACGTTGGCTGTTACCTGTTCTTGTAATCAGTCAGGCGATTCCGGTATTTGCTCTGGCACCCCTTCTTGTCCTTTGGCTGGGTTACGGTATGAGCTCAAAGATTGCAATGGCTGTTCTGATTATTTTTTTCCCGGTGACCGCAGCGTTTTACGATGGAATGCGCAGCACCGAGCCCGAATGGCTGGAACTTGCACAAGTGATGAACGCGAAACCAATGGCAATTATCCGGCAGATCAGGATTCCTGCGGCGCTTCCGGCGTTTGCTTCGGGTTTGCGCGTTGCGACTGCCGTAGCACCCATTGGCGCAGTTGTGGGTGAATGGGTCGGGTCCAGTAAAGGTCTCGGGTTTTATATGCTTCACGCCAATGCCCGCATGCAAATCGATATCATGTTTGCGGCACTTTCTCTTTTGTGTATCGTTTCTCTGACGCTCTATTTTTTAGTCGACAGGACAATGATCAAAATTGTTTACTGGCAGAAAGAAGGAAATAAAAAGGAGGAAAGTCATTTATGAAACATAAATATCTTATCGTATTTTTCATCGTGACAGCCTTGTTGGGTGGAGCTTCAAATGCTTTAGCCGCATCAGAGAAAATGACAGTTGTACTCGATTGGTTCATCAATCCGGATCATGGGCCGCTCTTTATCGCTCTGGAAAAAGGATTTTTCAGCAGGCGCGGGCTGGATGTCAGATTCCAGGTTCCTTCAAATCCGAATGACCCTCCCAAGCTTGTTGCCGCAAAAAGCGCAGATATTGCGGTGTCCTACCAGCCCCAGCATTATCTTTATGTGGATCAGGGATTACCATTGGTACGAATTGCAACCCTTGTTGCAACTCCTTTAAATACGCTGGTCGTGCTGGCAGATAGTGACATAAAAAATCTTGCTCAATTGAAAGGTAAAACCGTGGGGTATTCAATCGGTGGATTTGAAACCGTTATTCTCAAGGTCATGCTCGAAAGCCAGGGCCTGTCACTGGATGCTGTAAAACTGGTCAATGTCAATTTTTCGTTGTCTCCATCTCTTTTTTCGAAAAGCACAGACGCGGTTATCGGTGCTTTTCGAAATTTCGAACTGAACCAGATGGACATAGAAGGCCGGCCGGGCCGGGCCTTTTATGTCGAGGAATACGGCATTCCTTCTTACGATGAATTGATACTGGTTGCCCGTCGTGATGATATCAAAGCGTTAAAATTCAGAAAGTTTGTTGATGCATTGGAAGAAGGCGTGCAGTTTCTGGTCAATCATCCGGACGAAAGCTGGGAACTATTTATACGGGGACGAAAGGATCTGGATAGCCAGTTGAATCGTCTGGCGTGGCGGGATACACTTTTTCGCTTTGCCCTTCGCCCGGGCGCACTGGATCGGGCCCGGTATCAGCGCTTTGCAAAATTTCTTAAAAAACAAGGCTTGATCAAGAAAATTCCGCAGCTGGATCTTTATGCGGTGGAGTTGCCTATTGGCCATCCATAAATGGCATCTTCCCCGATAGGGAACTCGGGATGTTCCATCGGCCCAGGCCTGTCGGAGATCCCGAGGTCTTTATCGGGGAACCTAAATCTACCCTTTCTGGATGGCCAATAAAGTATCAAGAACTTATTTTCTTATTTTTGTGTCGGTTTTTTCTGAATATTTTTCAAGGCGTTTGTAGCGGTTCATTGCAGATTTTGCAAAGCGACCAATGACCCTGGATAGATCTGAAGCATTCCAAACAGAGGCGAATTCATCTGAATTGGATAGTCTTTTGTTTATCTTATAATGGGGTTCGTTGTCCAAAATAAGGGTGATATCTTCATAGTCGATATCGATTTTACCCTCAAAAATACTGTTACATAATTCCGTGATGGTTTGGCCAAAAAAATTGATGACATCTTCAGTGGATTCCGCAAGGTTGAGTTTTTTCCTGAAATCGGGAAGGACTTCATTTTCGTACTTTGTAAAGGAAATCTGTGGCGACATGACATTTCTCCTTTCTGTATCTGAAAGCATCAATCTCATTAAATGGTTAAAGGATTAAATACGCTTTTTTCAGATACACGTTAGCGGCAATGTGTGCCAATCGATGGATGGACTCCAAGATATGACCGGACATTTTTATTTCCTTGATTTGTAAGAGAATGATGTTGGATGATTGGATTGGACTTGGATATGTGCATGATATGGTCATTAAATTTTTAATGCAAGGATCAGCGAGCGTGTTTATAACCATTTGTTTTTAGATACCACAAAGAAATGAATATCACAACATTCTTTCTCCTACAAAAATCAAAATTTTCTTTCTAACATGCACAAAAATATGTGCATGTATGCCCTGTTTTTTGTGCATGCTGCATTTTAGATCTTATCATTTGATCTCATTTCGGAATTAAAATTCTTAAGGTTAAAATTATAATGATTGCAAATGTCCATGAAACAAGGGTGTTCGAGTGCGATTTACAAAAAATTTTCTCAACAATTTCACTGGATGTTGAATCAGCGGAATTTGGCATGAATCTTGATGCACACAAGGTGAACCCTTATGTTGCAAAAGGATAATCATGGACAAATTACTTTTTATTGATGACGAAGAAGGCATCCGCCGTTCGGTAGTTCGCGCCCTAAAAAACGAACCTTATGAAACCTGTACCGCTGAGAACGGTGATGACGGTATAGCGTTCGTTAAAACAAATCTTTTTGAAGTTGCAACGGTCATTTCAGATTATAAGATGCCCGGATTGAATGGTCTTGAAACGCTTTCCGAGATTGGGTCCATGAATCCCGAGATCACTCGAATCATACTTACCGGATATACGACCATGGAAGCGGCGATTCAGGCGACCAATGACGGAATTGACGGTTTTTTGACCAAACCCTTTGATAATGTGGAACTCAGGGCCAAAATTCGTACCATCAATGTGCGGAAGCGTTTAAAACAGTTTGTGTCCGAGCAGGTTTACAAAAAGATTGAAAGCGCACAGGGAGTTCTGAAACCGTCATTTCATGAGGTGTCGATCCTTTTTTCCGATATTCGTGGTTTTACCCGGATGTCCCAGCATGTTCCACCGGACAAACTCGCGTCTTTTTTAAACAATGACTATTTCGCGCCTTTGGGAGAGATTGTCTATAAGTATAATGGCGTCGTAGACAAGCATATCGGTGACAGTATTATGGTGGTTTTCGGCGCCCCTGTTGCTCATGATGATCATGCAATTCATGCGGTGAAAACGGCCATGGCCATGCAGAGAAAAGCAATGGAAATTGATAAGAGACTTCATGAAAAAAATGGCCTGAGGCTTAAAATCGGAATCGGCGTATCAACGGGGAAGGTGTTTTCAGGGATTTTAGGTTCATTGAGAATCAAAGAGTATACCTCCGTAGGTATGCCTGTCAATATCGCCGCAAGACTCCAGGGCATCGCAAACAGCGGCGAAATTCTTATTAGCCATATGACGTTTCAAAAGCTTTCGGATAAAATAGATGTTGAAGCCCTGCCCCCAGTGACCGTTAAGGGTATCAATGAACCGATTAGCATTTATAAAGTAAAAGTATAGTTTGGAATTGTGTCTTCAATATCTGATGGATGATGTGGATGAAGGTGTTTTCTGAGGTGTAACGCCTGCTATTGTTCGAAAAAGAGAATTGTATGTTGCTCAAGCCACTTTAAGAAAGCCTACATCTTTAACGTGAAAGCTGAATAACAGTGTCTCGCAGATTCTATCCAAATTATCTTGAAGGGCCTTTTTCCTGAAATTCCCTGTCAGGCGATTTTCAGCCATAGCTTTTGCCATAACCGAAAGAAGCTGAACTCTTTGATGAAACACATACTCTTCTTCTGTCTCACCCTCGGAAGTAATACTCAAGTGCTGTTTAAAATCTTGGTTCTTGAAAAAGGCTGTTTTGCTGGCCGTTATTAGGGAACGATAAAAAACGTGGTGAGCATTTTCGATGATGGCAGATTTTCGATACTTTCCAATGGGACAATCTTTTAAATAAGCCCTGGCCATGATAATAAGAAGTTTCAAGCGTGATAAAAAAATGTCGTCATCTGTCATTGCTCTCATCTCTCCGGACGTCGGCCCTAATTTAATCATAATTTACCCCTTCAACCTGTAGTTTTCCGTCATTCAATTTTCTGGGATTTGGTTTTTGTGCTTTAAATAAATTTAATTATTTAGCTTTATGCAATAATTATGCAATATCAGATGGTTATATCGAAAAAGTCATGAATATTAAAGATATTAAACGGTTACATCAATTAGAGAGGGAGGGCAGCCGTTCTAAATCACTTAAAAAATTATGTAATTGTGGGGTAAATTACACAAAGAACTATTACATTGTTTACATAATATCGCAAATCAATCCAGATGGTTAGATGCCACACTGTGGTGGCCTTCTGTTTTGGTTATTAACCCTGTTTCTTCTTCATTTTTAAGTTTGTCAGCATTGTCCTCATTATCTCAATCATATGCTCAGATCCGATGGCCTCAAAAAGGTTCAAACCTTTATTGTACAGGTCTTCGGCTTGGTTCAAATTATTTCTAAGACGGCAAATATCTCCTAAATATCCGTAAGCAGTCGCCATAACCCCTTTGTTGTCAGGCGTTTCTTCCACTTCTAAGCTCTTTTTAAACATGGCTTCGGCTTGATCCAAATCACGACGGGTGTAGTAAATTTCACCAAGTTTGCCATATATCGTTGCCATACCCTGCTTTCGGCCCAACTCTTTATTAATATCAAGACTTTTTTTGTACATGATTTCAGCTTGTTTCAATTCGCTGCGTGTTTGATAAATAGTGCCCAAATATCCGTAATCTGATGCCATACCCTCCTTGTGTTCCAGCTTTTCTTCCATTTCAAGTTTCTTTTTGAACTTTTCTTCGGCGCGCTCAATTTCTGTGCGGGATTTTGGGGATATTCGTGACATTTTATCATTCTCCTTCTAAGCAAATAGACAGTGCAATTTAAAACATATTACACCGCTTTTTTATGAAATATATTCAAGGTATCGTATTTTATCCTTGAAAATTAAAGATCAGAAAATTTGTTTAAAGCGAAAATCAAAAATTCGACACCATTCAAAAAGAGTGAGGTTGCTCAATGGATGGCAGGTTTGGATTCGATATTTTTAGGCCTTTTCACCACGGTCAAAAGCATCTTAAACCGTTTTACAGCAGTGACAGAATGGGGAATGTCCGCCGGCATAACCACGATCTGTCCTTTACTAACGGTCATTTCTTTTCCATCAATATTAACGAGCGCTTCACCATCCAAGATTTGCACCATTGCATCACCCGGCGCCGTATGGGTGCTGACTCCCTCCCCCTCGTCAAATGAAAACAGAGTTAAACTAAGGGATGAATTTTGTGAAAATGTCCTGCTTACGACCCGTCCCTCTTCATATGCAACCAATTCGTCGAGATGATGGGGTTCTGAGAATGAAATGTTTTTTATAAGTGCTGGTTTGTCCATTTTTCCTCCTGAGTTTTTTTGAAAGCCGGTTTAATAATTTTTCGCCAACCACATCATCAGGTTGTTAGAATATAATTCTGCTATGTCCTTAAAGGTTTCTTTAAGACCCACAAAGCCAACTTTGTGTTTACCGATTTTTATTTGGGTTAGATCAGATTCCGTCATGGTTAAATAATACCCTAATTGATCGTAAACAAAAAGCGTTTTTTAAATTTCAGGATATCTTGAACTTGACAAATAGATACAATTGCTTTAGTTATGTTTGACTTATTAATGTTATTGAATCGAAAATGTTGATAACGGAGTAGGTTCTATCTCCGTTGGTTTTTAAGCAGAAACGCAAATGAAAAAACTTCAGTTACCAATTATTATCTTAAGTTTTTTTTGGGTCTTACATGCTTTCGTTGCGGTTGCCACGGTAATACCTGTATTCGACAGTAATTATGTGGATTTAGAATGCAGACTTCAGAGTGCGCCCGCGTCTGTGGAAGGCAATATTGCAGATATAACCTTCCTATCTCCAGATGTTGACATCCACCCGTCCATTTCCAGTGATGTTGTAACGGAGGATATCAACGTGGATACCGACATCGATACAGGCGATCCACCTGAAGAGTTCGAGATGAATGACCCTGGCGTGTCTCTAACGTCGTCGGCCCCCAAAGAAAACCCAGTCTTAATAGTGCGGTCCTTAGCACTGAAAATCTTCCACTTCCCGCCGGAAGTGTCCCGGCTGATAATTTGAACCACGTTTAAAACATGTGGCAGGAATGCTTTCCGGCTACAACCTCTATGGGCTTCGCTCTGCGCTTAAATTCTGTGCTGGATCGTTCAATGCAGTTTATTGCTCTTAAATAAAATCCAGTCAAATTCATCCATGCCAGGGGAAATTCAAGAATATCAGGCAGACACCTTTTGATCCCCATGACAGTTCACAGCCGGTGGCAGATTCTTTTCCCATTTTTGTTTAAACTGGGCAAAAAAGTCTAAAGACGTTTTTCTAAAGAGGAATAAAAGATGAATCTTAGATCACCAGCAACAGCCCGTTCTGAATTTCCCACACAACCGGATCTCCTTGCCAAACATAAAAAGGGTGAGAAGAAAAAAAGAAAACGTAGACGAAAAAACAGGTTTTGGTCTTTAGTGACCAATGTTCCGGAGTTGAGCATACTGATCATGCTAATTGTCGGCGGCTATATTCTTATGGGAGTATTTTCAAATGTGGAAAGTACCGAGGTCCTCAGTGCATCATCCATATGGCTGATCATCGTCGGATCTTTCCTGATAAGCACCGCCATAGCGACTCTGGCGGTTATCGGCGGCATTGGCGGCGGGGTTATATTTACGCCCATCATGTTGGGTTTTACCTCCCTGGACAGCCTGGTCATACGTGCGACCGGTCTTGTGGTGGCCATGTTCAGTGGGTTGGTGTCCACAGGGCCTTTTATGAAGACCAAACTGGCCGACATAAAGCTGACCTTTTACTGCGGTGTCCCTATCACCGTTGGCGCTCTTGTGGGGAGTGTCAGTGCCATCTATTTACACAAAGGCCTGGGTGATTTTGGCGACGGCCTTGTTCGCCTGTCACTCGGGATTCTCATGCTTGTCGTGGCCTGGTTTTTATTCTCCGGTGGCGGAAAAACCGAATATCCGGAACCCAAACGCATCGATCGGCTTTCCGTTCTCTTGGGGCTGAACGGTTTTTATTGGGAAGAATCGTTGGGAAAGGTGGTTCATTACCAGTTGACAAGAGCCGTTATCGGTGGAATTGTTTTTATTGCTCTCGGGTTTATCGGCGGCTTCTTCGGCCTGGGAGGAGGGGCGTTCCTCACCGCGACGCTGAACCTTATCATGATGGCGCCGGTTAAGATTGCGGCCGCATCCAGCGGGGTTCTGCTGGCCATCAGCAACGCCACTGCCATTTGGACTTACATCACCTACGGCGCCATGATTGCCATTTTTGCAGCCCCGTGGATGTTGGGACAGGTTGTCGGGGGAATTTTAGGGGCACACCTTTTAATCAGAATCAGGGCTGGTTTTGTTCGGAAAGTTTTGATTATTATTTTACTTGTTTCATCCATTAAGCTGATCGTACGCGGGGTGGAAGAGGCATTTGGAATAAATATACCCATTTTATAGGAGGGAGTTATGAAAGAGGACAGACCTAAACCGCCACTTGCAGGATTGATATACGGAGAAATCGTTTACTGGGGAGTTTTAGCGGGCTCCTTGATCGTAATTGTCGGTTCGGTGCTGGCTTTTTTGGGAGACAATTTCGTGCCTGTCTCTTATTGGGTGTCTTCGATTTGGAAGGGTGAGACCGTTTATCAAACTTGGAAGGGTGCAACCGGTGCGCTGCCGAATGGACACTGGTATCTTTCCCACCTCACAACAGGCGACGGTTTGAGCGCCTTGGGCATTTCTCTGGGTGTTTTTTCAGTGGTTCCGGCGCTTTTTCTTTCCGCAGCGGCGTTGTTCAAGGAGAAGGAATGGCTCTATGGAACATTGGCCATGGTTGGTGGGATCGTCGTTGTGATTGGCGTATTGGGACTGGCGCCCATGCCTAAGTGAAAAGATGCATGGCGTAAGATGCCGGAAGTTTATTATCGGCATTTCATCCATTTTTTGGTGTTTTAGATAAGGAGGTTACCAATGGCTATCATCGTCATCTCCAGAACTTCTTACAGTCACGGTGCGGAGATTGCGGAAAGGGTCGCACAAGAACTGAACTATCGGTGCATCTCTAAAGAGGTGATCAGTCTTGCTTCACAAGAATTCGATATTCCGGAAAATTACCTGCGACAGGCAATTGAAAAGGCGCCTTCGATCCTTGATCGGTTCAGCTTTGCAAAAAAGAAATACGTCGCGTACATCCGTTCTGCGCTTTTGGAATATGTGGTGGAAGATAATTTGGTCTATCATGGACTTGCGGGACATTTTTTGCTTTTAGGCATACCCAACATTCTTAGAGTTATGATTTCCGCGACGCCTGAAGAACGGGTGAAGGTCTTAATGAGACGGGAAAATGTATCGGAAAAGGAAGCACTGAAAGTCATAGAAAAATTCGACAAAGAACGGAAAAAATGGGCCATGTATTTCCATGGCAAGGATCCATGGGATCTCAGTATGTATGATTTTGGTGTGGTTATCGGCAGGCTGACCATAGATGACGCCGTTACAAAAATTCTGAATGCCGTGAAGCTCCCCTCTTTTCAAATGACCCCTGAATTGCGCCAATATCTTATGAACGAAAGCCTGGCTGCAAAGGTAAAGTCGGATTTGATGAATTTTTACCATGACGTCGAGGTTTCTGT
>Ga0315542_1002643_pt1 | contig 10835 bp, 9 predicted proteins | sample SalMarSW160120MG_FD_202541 | JGI IMG/M metagenome (GOLD analysis project Ga0315542, IMG submission 202541) | Salt marsh sediment microbial communities from the Plum Island Ecosystem LTER, Massachusetts, United States - Salt Marsh Sediment SW1601-20 ... | reverse complement strand
TACAACCATAATTTTTTTCATATCTCCATTTTAATTTGATACTTAATATATCTCTATTGAAAATTTGTTTTAATTTTATTTCATTATAATTTAAAGTGTGTTTCTTTTTTTCTGTAATATATAATGCGCACAATCGCTATCATTAGGATTGGCTTTTATCCATTTAATTTCTGCTTCAATAGTATTAATATTTTTCAAAATATGAGAATTTTCTTTTCCTTCACGGATTTCCTTAATTTTTTTTTCCAAGGGTGCATAATAATTAGTCCACCAACAACCCTTAGCCCAATTCAATTGTTTGATGAGTTCAAAGCCACACTTGGTGATCAAATCTTGATTTTTATTCATAAGTTTAATGGACTGTGCAAGTACTAGAAATCCTCCAAATTTAAGAATGCGATTGCACGCTTTGAAGCTTTCCTTAAAACCAATTAAATGCACTACACCTTCCTCCCAGATAAGGTCAAAATAATTATTTAAAAAATCATTTTTTAATATATCCATTCTTATAGTCACGATTCTATATGTTAGGTTTCTTAACTTTATTTTTTCGTTTAATTGATTTAAGAGTGTTTGATCAATATCTATCCCAGTAATATCACCATTGCTTAAGTTTGCAAGTTCGATGGTAGTAAGACCAGATCCACAACCTAAATCAAGTAATCTCGGCTTTTCCATTTTTGGGAGCAACTTATATGCTTTTCTCGTGTATTTAAGAAAGTATTCCCTTAAGTCTTGGGTGTAAATTTCTTTATATGACAATTCTTTTTTCGTATTATTTTCTATTTGGATTTATTTTGTTTCCACAATCAAAACATTCAGTATCATGAACGCAAATTTCACCCCCACATTGAGGACAGGCATAAAGTTTTTCTTGCTCATAAAGCCATGCATCAGCTCCAATTTCTTCAATTCTTCTTAAATTATTAATTGGATTCACTGAATATTTCTCTTGATAATGTTTATCAAGCTTTTGTAATTTTTGGCAGGGAAATGAGTCACATTCGTAACAAAAATCTATTTCATTCTTCCTTAACAAAGAACAATCTCTCCGAATAAAGACGCACTTCTTATTTCGAATACGACATCCTTTGCATCCTGATTTGTATCCCCTTTCCTCAAGCAAATCTTTCGTGAAAAGGAGATATGACCTACAAGCACCACAATATATGCCACATGGAGCTGCTAAATTATTATCCATTTTTTCACCACCTCTAAATTTTTAGCTTATTTAATTTATTAAATAAAAGTTCTTCTTGGTTAAGGATGACGAAGGCATTACTCTGTAATTCATCTAAATTGATAAAATCTAAGCAATCATCTTTGTATTTTTCACTGGCATCTTTTAAAGTGTTCGCAATAATAGTCCATTTACGGGCAGATTTACTAATAAGAGGTAAACATTCTTCTACTAATCTAAAATCTTCGCTATTCCATGCTTTAGGACCCTTTTTAATTTCAGGATGAGTTAATAATTCTTCTAAGAATTTCCTATATAGATTACGAAAGCTTGCTCCACCAGTACCCCAGGTTTCAATATATCCATATAACAACTCAAACATCAATCTTGCTCGTGAAATCGCTTTTCCCTGAGGATTTTTTGATTCTCCAGCCAATTTCTCTGTCCATAATGGAATTGAATTTGCAAATTGTTTCAATCCCTGAATACCATTAGTATTTGCTGAGGGCCGTAGCATATTACTTACCACTTTCTGAATTGCAACTTTTACCCCAGCAGCTAAAGGGGGATATTTGCCATCGGGTCTTCTTATCATAGAAAATTGAGTGTTTGCAGGTTGCATAAATTTAGGTCCATATTCTGAACTTCTTGCTTTCTTTAATTTATCTATCGTTACCTCTTGAAATCCATCTAAATTTGTATCGCCCACATATACAATTCCTTTCTCCTCATCATGCCCCGCTAATGTAATTGTATGACCTCCAAAATGAATATCGCCCGCTTCTTCAAAATATGGTAAAAATCCCAAATCCACCTTTAAGATTAAAGGGACATCTTGATTTAACATCGTTTTTGATTCATTCCATGCTTTATCAGCACTTGTAAATGATTGCTTTCTTAAATTTAATCCTAATAACCGACAAGCTAAAGAATCGGGTTCAATAGTTCCTTGCTTACCTCCAAGAAAAAAGGGGATCTCGGATTCTGGAATGAATGAAACACTATTAGTAGTATCGAAAAATCCAAAACCCATTGTAGCATCTAAACCAAAAGCCATAGGTTCTGACATTGGAAAGCCATAAAATTCAAAAAGATCTCTCATTGCGGTGGATTCACAGTGATGACCTAGTCTATGTAAAAATCCATCTATTACATGTTTCATAGTTTCTGACATCTATTTTTTCTGTTTTCTTATAAATTATTTTCGCTCCGACCCATATCATCCTTGATGTTGTTTAATACCATCTCAAGGAATTCTTCATCAATTTCAAGAATTTTAATTGGGTGTATGAAGAGCCCGGTTACATTTAAAGGTATTTTTGGATATTTAGATAAGTTTTGATTCAACATGCTTTTTAATTCAATTCTATGTTTCCTTATCGATTCCAAAGAATGACTAAAAACCTCAATCTGCTGCTCAAGTATTAGTATTGGAAACATTGAAAAAGCGACATAGAAATCTTTATCATTTCTTCCATTGTAATCGAATAATACATTATAAACCTTGTTCCTCAAAATTTTGTAACCAAAATTTGTGATTTTATAGGTTTTTCGTATTCTTCCATCAATTTCTTCTTCAAAATTATCTACTAAATGATCATTTTCTAATCTATCTAAGGTTCTGTATATTGTGGATAATGAGAAACCAGCCCCAATGTTAGTCCAATTTCTCATTCCTCGTTCTTCAATTCGTTTATTGATATCATATACATGACAACCACCTTCATGCATTTTCTCGCTGATAAGACCTAAAATCACAAATTCGCGATGTTTTAATGAATATTCTGCATTCATTGAATAATTATAAATAGTTGCATTTTTAATTATTTGACAATATATGCAAAATATGAAAAATGCATATATAAATCTTTTCATTCATCAAAATAATTAAATTAGCACCAGTAATTAGTATGAATATAGAAATTCAAAAATTACTAAAGAAAATTGTTGAGATGAAGATTTTTGACTTAATAAATTATTAGCATTTTTTTTTTAACCTTTAAAAGGTAAAATATCATATTAATACAATTGAAAAGAAATAAAAGTGAATTCTCTTTGGCATTATCATTAAATTCAAAAGTTGAGTTAAATAATGGAGTGCAAATACCTAGATTAGGATTCGGTACATGGGAATTAGCACGCCAATCCGTAATTGAGCCTGTAAAATGGGCATTGGAAAAAGGAATTCGTTTAATTGACACGGCTTCAATATACGCTAATGAAAAATATATTGGAAAAGCAATAAAGGATAGCAAGATACCTCGAGATGAAATTTTTGTCACAAGTAAGGTTTGGAACACGGATCAAGGATATGAGAAAACGCTCAAAGCTTTCGTTGATAGTCTTGGTAGGTTAGAGCTTAGTTATCTAGATCTTTATTTAATTCATTGGCCTAACAAATTATCAACAGAAACTTGGAAAGCTTTAGAGCAGATTTACAAAGATGGTAGAGCTAAAGCAATTGGAGTTTCTAATTTTACAATTAAAGATTTGGAAAAAATTCTTAAAGATTTTGAAATTGTTCCCGTGTTAAATCAAATCAAAATGCATCCTCTCAAACTTTCGGAAAACAAAAACTTAATAGATTTTTGTCAAGAAAGAGATATTAAAATCGAAGCTTACAGTCCTTTAACCCATGGAGAAAACATTGGTCATCACAAATTTATGGAAATTGCTGAGAAATATAATAAAACAGTCCCACAAATTTTAATTCGTTGGAGCATACAGAAAGGATTTATCTGCATTCCTCGTTCATCGAATAAAGATCATATTGAACAAAATGTCAATATATTCGATTTTCATCTTTCAGAAAAAGATATGACGTTTCTAGACTTCGTATAACTTGCTTTAATTTCAGTTAAGAATGAATTATTTTAAATAATGAAAATTATTCATTAATATTATGTCAGATACAACACCAAAAAATAAAATTGATAAAGCTAATAAGCCACTTCCTCTTTGGTCAATAGCACTCCTTCCAGTATACATTTTCATCTTATTTATGATCTTTCTTTTCCCTCTAGCTCAAGATTGGACATGGATTGAGGCATGGTTATTCATTATATCATTTGCAATTAATATGACAATAATTTACTACCTCATAAACAAAAAGAATCCACGCGTTATTCGAAACCGATTAAAGTTGAAAAAGGTAGGTATTACAGAGAAAACAAGAAGTTCCTCAAAATCAGATATTTTTATAATGCCGCTTCTTAGCATCGGATTTATTGGTGCATTAATATTACCTCCATTCGATTATCGTTTTCATTGGTCCAGAATTCCTTTTATGGTGGAAATTTTAGGACTCGCAATCATGAATATTGGACTAATAATTATGGGTATCGCAATGGTACAAAATGCTTACGCTTCAAAAGTACTGGATATAGATAAAGGGCAAAAGATTATTGATACGGGCTTATATGGACACGTTCGACATCCGCTCTACTCAGGAGCTATTTTGATGATCCTTGGATTGCCAATTGCGTTAGGATCGTGGATTTCATTAATTCCCGCAGTATTTGGAATATTAGCTTTATTATTTCGTATTAAATTTGAGGAAAACATGCTCATTAAAGGAATGGATGGTTATGAAAAATATCAAACAAGAGTAAAATACAAAATATTACCAAAAATCTACTGATCTGTTAGTTAAAATCATTAATTGAATTAAATTATAAAAGTGAATATAAACTAGATGATTTTATATAGAAGCTCTGAGATTAGTTTAAAAAGAATATAATCTAATAAATAAAAAATATATAGAATTTAATATTTCAAACTGCCTATTGTATTATTCAGAATAGTAACCATTCCGAGATGAGATATTTTTTCGGAACTGATTCTTCTTATTACTACTTGAAGAGGACTTCTCAAATCAAGAATCTTGTGTTAAAAATTGAATTTGAACCACTAAAAGAATTTAATAAAACTAATTTCTCTAAAATTTCATATAATATTATTATAAATGCTCTTTTTTAAATGAATTAAATTTAAAAGAAAAAAAAATTAAAACTCATTAAATAGAATTTAACGCTTCGAACTGACTATTATATAATTCAGCGTAATATCCATTTCGGGCTAATAATTCTTTGTGTGTACCTTGCTCCACGATTTCTCCATCCCGAATAGCGAGGATCAAATCAGCATTTCGGATTGTGGACAAGCGATGAGCAATGACGAAGCTTGTTCTATTCTGCATTAAAGCATCCATAGCATTTTGAATTAATATCTCTGTATGTGTGTCTACTGAACTGGTAGCCTCGTCGAGGATGAGGATTGGTGGATCCGCAAGAACAGCACGGGCGATAGTGAGTAATTGCATTTGACCTTGAGATATATTTGTTATTTCTTCGTTTAATATCATGTTATATCCATCAGGTAAGGTTTTTACAAAGTGATCAACATTTGCTATGCGTGCAGCAGCTTGAACTTCTTCGTCAGATGCATCTTGATTACTGAAGCGGATATTATTCATAATAGAATCATTATAAAGCCACGTATCTTGAAGCACCATTCCAAACATTTGACGTAAATCTTCACGAGTCATCTCTCGAGTGTCATACCCATCAACTAAAATAGCTCCACTATTTAATTCATAGAAGCGCATGAGTAATTTGACTAGCGTAGTCTTGCCCGCACCTGTTGGACCAACAATTGCAACTTTTTCTCCCGGTTGAGCTACTGCAGAAAAATTTTTGATGACGATCTTATCTGGATTATACCCAAAATTCACATTACGGAATTCTACTAATCCTTTAACTTGCTTCAACTTAATAGGATTGGATATTTCAAGAACTTCTTCTTTTTCCTCGAGGAATTTAAATACACGTTCTGCTGCTGCAGCTGTTTGTTGGAGAACATTCGAAACGTTAGCAAGTTGGCTGAGAGGCTGAGTGAATGAACGGATGTATTGGATAAATGCTTGAATATCTCCTATAGTTATAACATTCTGGATAGCTAAATACGCTCCAAAAATAGTAACAACAACATATCCCAAATTGCTAATGAAAAACGTGATTGGTATCATTAATCCCGAGAAAAAATTGGCTTTCCAGGATCCTTGATACCACTGATTATTTATTCCTTTGAATTTTTCAATACTTTTTTCCTCTCCACTGAAAGCTTTTACTACAATATGGCCGCCATACATTTCTTCTACATGCCCATTAACATGTCCTAAATAATCTTGTTGTTGTTTAAAATACTTCTGTGATCGACCGATTATGACGCCTATTAGTAGTAGTGTTAGTGGAAGCATCGCAAGTGCTATTAATGTCATCATCCAATTTATACTTAACATCATAAATACGATACCAACAACCGTAACTACTGATGTAATAATTTGAGTGAGACTCTGACTCAATGTTTGGTTTATTGTGTCTATATCATTCGTAATACGAGAAAGTACTTCTCCCTGAGTCGTTCCATCATAATATTTAAGGCGCAAATGGTTAATCTTTTCCGAAATATCTCGACGGAGTCGGTAAGCAACATTAGTTGAAATATTTGCCATAATCCAGCCTTGGATAAAACCAAACGCTGCTGAGATAATGTATATTATCAATACTTCTAATAGAATTCCTCCAATTTGAACAAAGTCAATTTCACCTGTACCACTAACTTTAGCTATTACACCATTAACCAAAGTCGTGGTAGCATTTCCTAGTATTTTTGGTCCTATAATGTTTGCTGTAGTAGAAGCTGCCGCAAAAATAAAGACCAATAAAACTAACCATTTATATCTACCCATATACCGAAATAATTTTCCCATAGTTCCACGAAAATCGGTTGGTTTTTCACGAACTCCCAACCTAGATCCCGGTGGACCATGACCCCCCATGGGTCCTCCAGATCGTCCCATCATAATGATTCCTCCAAATTAAGTTGTGAAATGGCTATATCCCGATATATAGCACAATCTTTCATTAGCTCAGTATGATTACCTTTTCCAACAATCTTTCCCTCATCGAGAACGATGATCTGATCAGCTTCTATAATAGTGGAAACCCTTTGTGTCACTATAAGGACTGTACTTGCTGATATAGATTTTCGAAGGGCCTTTCTTAAAGCAATATCAGTTTTAAAATCCAAGTTAGAAAAACTATCGTCTAAAATGTTAATTGGAGCTTTTTGGACTAACGCTCGGGCGATCGAAAGTCGCTGTTTTTGACCCCCAGATACATTCTTACCTCCTTGGGCAATTTCAGTAGACATCCCCTCAGGTTTAGAATTTACAAACTCAGTAGCTTGAGCGGTCTCAATTGATGATTCAAGATCATCTTTACTCGCGTTTTCATTTGCAAACAAAAGATTACTTGTAATTGTTCCTGAAAACAACACGCTATTTTGAGGCACGTATCCAATCTTATTATGGAGTTCTTGTTGATTAACTTCACGCACGTCGACGCCATCGATTAATATCGCTCCTGATGTGACCTCATATAGGCGAGGGATCAAATTTACAATCGTAGATTTACCAGATCCAGTTGGTCCAATAAGAGCTGTGAACTGTCCTGCTTGGACAGTAAAAGAAATTTCATTCAGAGCATTCTCTGGCGCTCCATTATAACGGAAAGAAACATTCCGAAATTCAATTTCTCCCTTAAATGGTTCATCGAAATGTCTTGGATTCGTCGGATCTTGGATCATTATATCTACTTTTAAGACCTCAGCAATACGATTTAAAGATACTAAAGCTCGAGGCAAGATAATAAACATTAACGATAGCATGAGGAAGGCAAAAGTCACCTGTATAGCATATTGCATAAAGGCGATCATATCACCGACTTGTAGAGTTGCATTAGCTACGCCATGCGATCCAACCCATATGATAATAATCACGAGAACATTCATTAGCATCATCATTACTGGCATCATAATCACCATGACTCGATTTATAAACAGTGAAACTTTAGTAAGATCAATATTTGCTTCATTAAATCGATGTTCTTCAAACTTTTGTTTATTAAATGCCCTTACAACCATTAACCCTGCCAAACTCTCTCGAGCTACGAGATTAATGCGATCTACTAACTTTTGGATGCTTTTAAACTTCGGTAAGGCTATGTAAAAAACTACCAGGATAAGGGAAAGCAATATTCCCACTGCCATTGCTAGTATCCACCACATTGAGGGAGCTAATTCAAGAGCGTGGATTATTCCACCGACCCCCAAAATAGGAGCATAAAACACTAAACGGATGACCATCATTATCGCCATTTGGACTTGAGTTATATCATTCGTTGAACGAGTGATCAAAGATGCAGTGGAAAATGTATCAAATTCAGTACTCGAGAAATTTTCAACCTTCTCAAATATATCCTTGCGCATATCACGAGACATTCCGGTGGCAATTTTAGCGGACAAATATCCGACTCCAATTGTACAAGCCATTGCAAGAAATGTAAGAAGAAGCATCAAACCACCGTAGAAGAACATATAATTAAGTTGCATTTGATCTACATTTATGCCAAGTTTTTCATACTCAATTCTAACAACTTGAATTGCTGCTTGTATTATAAAAGCCTCTCCAAGGGAGCTAAACCGTGAGTTAACTAGAGCATTAATAAATGCCACTGCTAAAGGTTGTCCTGCAAGAAATTCAAATAAATCTCCACTTGGAAGAGAAATATTTAATTGATAATATAATGTAGAATTTACTTGCATAAATAATGTAGCATTTGACATGAGTAATTCGACGAAGGTGACCGTTAAAAGTCCCCTGGCTATAATCGGGTTTAAATATACTATTGTATTGCTATCAGAATCGGTCAATACATAAATAGACTGGTTAAGCAGAGCGGGATATTTTTTGAGATAGTTATCTGCTTCCGCAGTTCCGTTTTGCACGAATGTATAAGCATTAAGCACATCTGTCTGGTTCTCAGGAGTAAGAAATATCAAAGTATGGTTCATTTCGATCCCTCGGATTGCTTCGGGAACCGCATTCTCTATTCCTTTTTGTTGAATGCCTACATTCACTATCTTTGCCAGATAATCAGGTAATGTGAGGTTAAAGTTCGCTTGCCCAAATAACAACACAATAGAAATACCAATCATTATAAGATAAGGCTTTGAATACTTTATCATTCTAACTTTCATTATGAAGTCACCATTAATTTATATTGTCTCTATTTCTTTATCTTTAGTTTCTAAGGAAAAAGGATTGTCCATTAGATATTTTTTTAACTCTTTTTGACCTTTTTCCATCTTACTAAGAACATGAGTCAAGAAATCTGCTTTAAGTAAAAGAACTACATTTTTTCCCTCTGTCCCCATAACAATTAACTTCTCACCTGCTTCAATCTGCATATTCTTTCGCAACTCTATTGGTAAAACGACTTGTCCTCGTTCACCAACGGTTGCGCTACCAAAAAATTCTAATTTTCCAAAAATAATGCTTTCCCCTAAAATAACTAATTATTAATTAAAAAAGATAAGAAACAATTAAAGTTTTTCATACAATTCATATTTTTCATACAAATCAGAATAAGTAGAATGAAAATATTATGTCAATATATCCCTCCAAAATTAAAGATCTAGCTCTTATGAGTTGTAGGAAGTTCTTAATAGGAAAGAAATCTTTATTTAATTCATTGACATAACAAATTAACTTTGATATTATAACTTAATTAAAAACTTTTATCGTTTATTCTGATAATTGATAGTCCCATTAAAAGATTGAAATTGGATAGATAAATAAACTTCTCACGGTTAAGTAGGGATTAGATAAAAAAATTAATTAAACTATAAAAATGATGACGAACCAAATATTTCTATATATCTTTTTTATGCCATTTAATGAATCATAAAAAAGGGATAAATAATGTCGAAATACCAAAATATGAGTTCAATCTTAATTGTCGGAATTATATCCTATCTGTTTATAGAAGCATTTTACAATGTAATAGTAGATATCAATGCACATATTTTTATGAATTTTTCACATATTCTTTCCATATTGCCAACATTGCTAATAGTTGCATCTATTTTAGTTGTTGAGTCATTCTTATTCATGTTCAAAAAGATCAATAAAAAAGACAAACCTTTTTTCTTATTATATCTTATTTGTGGGTTGCGAATGAGCTCCCAGTTTATTTTTCTTCCAAGCATAATATTTATCGTTAACTTTTTGATGCTTTTTACAATTCTGTTTTTTTTCATGGCTTTTGTTATTTTAATCGAAGCAAACGATGCTTACATGTCTTTTTCACAGTTCCTGGGAAGTGCATTAATTGGATTAGGAATCTATTTTACATTATTAGTTGCTGATATCTCATCAAATCTCACATCAGACGTTATCAAAATTATTCCCACCTTTATCTTTGTTGGAGTAATAATTTTCGTGAATCAAAGGCTTTTTAAACCTAAAATTATTGAGAAATTACTCTCTGATGTTGATGCTAAAAATGTTCGTAATCCAAATAAAAAAGGCATATCGTTGTTCCATTTTATAATCTTAGGAGTTCTTTTCATATTTTCGATGATGTGGATCTTTAATCCAATGGCACTTTCTGCATATGATATAATCAACTTGAATATTAATGGGTTAATTTCAAACTCAATGAATATTTGGCCAACTTACGGTTTTACATATTATATCTTGTTGATATTACTGACTGCTATAGTGAGTTATTTTATAATTATGAAATATATA
>Ga0315542_1002642_pt1 | contig 10838 bp, 12 predicted proteins | sample SalMarSW160120MG_FD_202541 | JGI IMG/M metagenome (GOLD analysis project Ga0315542, IMG submission 202541) | Salt marsh sediment microbial communities from the Plum Island Ecosystem LTER, Massachusetts, United States - Salt Marsh Sediment SW1601-20 ... | reverse complement strand
TTTGCAACTGCTTCTTCACTTGTACGCCATAAGGCTTTTTCAGAATCAATCAATCCTGTAGCAGGATCTACGCTAGATAATGCCCGCCAACGATAAAGATCATACTCACATGTAAGTGTTAAATGAACTCCAAGATCGTACTTTGGATTTTTTTTATAAAATGCTGCTGCTTCTAAAAACCAAGGAGCAACTGTAATAATCGATCCACAGCTAGCAAGACCATAATCTAGACATTCAAATGCACCAACATTCGAAGAATGTGAAAATCCCATATCATCAATATGAAAAATTACAACTTTATCTTTTTTCGCATCGAAACCGAGTTTTTCAATAAGAGACATATTTGAATGGAATTCTCTACAATATTAATATTTGTGCAATCCGAATAATGGATGATGAAATGTGAAATTACGAGATAAAATACTCTTTTTTTAAAATTCTATCATTTCATAGAGGTTAATATTACCCTTAGTCTCTTTTTGGATTAGCTTTCTTATTTTATTATTGACTATGAATTGCATGCCATTCTCTTGACCATCGATTATAGCAGATAATAATTCACCTGTTGTGGGAATGCTAATCGAATCAAAAAAATTTTCTCTTAAGAAAGTTCTAATTTCTGGTGCACTATGGAGAATATTCAATTCCAAAGAATTAAAAATATTCGTTGCTCGAACTATCCAATTTTTCTTTGTTAACTCAACTGTCATGTATATTATTTATTTTTTCTACTTAAAAAATTTAAGTGCAAATATCAATTCAAATTTTGTAATCATAAAATATAACGATAATTTTAAATAGATAATTTACTGTTACAAAAATTGAAGAGAAGAAATAACAAAAAATATATTCTTAATGGAGAAAAAGATGGCTTTTGAAGATAATACACCTAAAATTTTAAAGGATGCTCTTGGATCATATAGGTTTAAAATAAAACGCTTTTTTCCTGAAAAAATTTTCTACATGATTTCAGATCAAAAGCAGAAGATTAATCGTAAACTCTTAAATCAAGAATATGAAAATCGAGTTAGAAGAACTCAGCCTTGGAACGAAAATTTAGTGATAATTGCTGCTGATCATCCTGCAAGACGAGTAACGAAAGTCGGATCTGATGATCTGGCAATGGGGAATAGACAACAATATTTGGGTCGTATTCTTCGAGTTTTAATCCTTGATGAAGTGGATGGATTAATGACAACTCCTGATATCATGGATGATTTGTTCATATTAAATTATTTATTCAAGCAGAAGGAAGGTATTAGTTTTTTGGATAATAAGATTTTAATTGGGTGTACAAATAGGGGAGGATTGTCTGGCTCGATGTATGAAATGGATGATCGTGTAACTGCTTATAACATCGAGGATATTAGACGTTTGGGACTTGATGGAGCAAAAATGATGTTTAGACTCGATTTAAACTCTAAAATGGCCAAATACAGTCAAAGAACCATTGAAATGTGTTCTAAAATGATAAGAGAATGTAATAAATACGATATCCCAGTGTTTCTTGAACCCTTACCTGTAAGAAGGGATAATGATGATTGTTATCATGTAATATTAGATTCAAGAGAAATAATAAAAACGATCGGTATTGCAACTGCTTTAGGTGGTGGTTCGTTAAACATATGGCTAAAAATTCCATATGTAGAGAATTATGAACATGTAGTGAGATCTACAACTAACCCTATTTTGATCCTCGGTGGAGCAAGTACAGGCAACCCGATTGATATTTTAGAAAATTTTGAAAAGGGATTGGGAGCAGGTAAAAATGTTAAAGGGTGCTTAGTTGGTCGAAATATACTTTATCCTGGATTTGACGATCCTAGAGCAGTTGCTTTAGCGGTGTCGAAAATTTTTCATGAACATGAAAGTACTGAAAATGCAATAAAATTCTTAGTTGAAAATCGAGGAAAAAAAATGGATTACTTAAGCTCAAAGATAATGAGATTTTCTCTAACAAGAGAAGATATATGATGTATCTAATAACCAAATTTATATTATCCTCTTTCTTTCTTTTATCATAATGCGTTTTTTATCTTTTCATTGTGATTATTTCAGATATTCAACAACCAAGAGGAGTCGCTCGAGAGTTTTTGAAGAACTTACTGAAAAAAATAAGGAAGGATCACTCGAAAACCTTATTGTATTCTTTATTAGTATAGAAAAACAAGACGAGACCGATGATCAAATTTTTCAAAAATGCATTATTGAAATAGAAAAAATCACCACGCAACTAAAAGTTAAAAATATTGTCCTTTTATCGTTTGCTCACTTGTTTGGAGAGCTAAGTTCTCCTGAATTTGGCTTATCAGCTCTTAAAGAGATTGAAAACTTGCTTAATAAAAAAAAGTATGAGATTTTAAGGCCTCCTTTTGGGTGGTTTAATGAACTTGAGCTGAAAGCTAAAGGTCATCCTCTCTCAAGAATTTCGAGGAAAATTAATTAGTAGTTGTTTTTAAAATTTCTCTGAGTCCAGCTATTTATTTTTTAAAATTTTTTATTTATATTAGTTCAATTCAACATAAATCCATGAAATCAAAAAATAATGTTGGAGGTAAAATATGGTAGAAACCCATGATTATTCATTTTTCGGTAAATCAACAGGATTAATACTAAGAAGTCGGAGCTTGAATGAACCTTTTATATTTTTAACGTGCGTGAGAAAAAAACGCGATGGTATGTGGGAAAAGACTTCTCAAGGTGAAGGTAAGACAATGCGCTTATCATTGGAAGAAATGATATCCATCAAGGAAGTATTTAAGAAATGTCCTTCTTCATGGAACACGATCCATAAATATAAGGAAGACATGACCAGCATTGAATTTGTGTCAAGGGAGGATCAATCCTTGCCCTATCTCTTGAAGATCGGAACATATCCCAAACCACTCACGTTTGCTCAAGGAGAGATCTTTCGAATGTTATTAGATCATCTCATTACGGAAAAAATTGAGAACTTAAACACTTTCCTCAAGAAATCTACTAACTCCGAAGAATTAAAATCGACAGCACAAAATTACTTGTACATTAAGGAAGAAACGACGAATACTTAAAATTTCATTTTTCTTCTTTCTTTTTTATACCCTAATCATTTCACTTATTTCGTTCTAACTCATCTAATTGGGCTAAAATCCATATTTTGAATTGATTAAAATTCTTGATTGAGGGAACGGGAGGAATTATTGCAGGAGAAGAGTTTTTTATTGGTTTTTCGTCATTGTTTTCAGTAGAAGGAACAATTTTAGCGTGGTATTCATTAAAGTCTTGTTTGATTTCATTTGATTTTAACCATATTGTAGGAATGTTAAGTTTTAAGAAAAGATCATGTAACAATTCAATTTCTTCATTATCCAAGACTAGCTTAAAGTTTAACCATTGCTTGATGAAATCTTCTGAAATTCCCTCTTTCCAGTGATGATTTCGTAGGTAATTGTAAAGTTCCTTTGGATCATAAAGTTGAACCAGTTCCAAATTCGCTGGATTAACGTGTTCGCTCCTATAATCGTGAAGTGACGTGACAAAAGCTTGAGCAATGCTTCGCTTTGTTGATAATATAGTTTCATATTCGCCCGAAAAGTCAGAATCATTAACTCGAGAAGAATTATTTGAGTTTTTTACTCTTGGTCTTATAACTGAGGTAAGTAACGACTTGGTTATCTCTTCAGGAATAACAATTTTAAAAAAGTTTTGGGTAAATTGAAGGATACGAGACCAAAATTTTTGGGGAAAAATTGATTGATGTTCTTCCAAGATGGCTCGAACACGCTCTTTACTAGTTGATTCAATCAACTCCTTGTATATACGGGTTGCAATGCCCTTGATCCGCATGAGTAAATCTTGTAAAACGTTTTGATCCCCTTGTGATTGCCGAAAAAGTTCCATCTCAAATTCCAACTCGCTATTATTTTTTAGGGAAGGATTTATAAACTTCTTACTTTTCTTGTTATAAAAAAGGATTTGGTTACTGTTCGCAAGAGATTCGACATTTTCGTTAGTGTTAATGATATATCTTACATTTTTTATTGCGATTATGGACCGAATGATGATTTTACTCGCATTATATACGAAAAAAAGAGAAGGACTTTGGGAATAGGTGCTAGATTGATGTTCGAGGATGCTTCCAATATCGTTTAATGTCGTACAGTCTAATTCAATGGAAGAATGCCCCGTGGCGAAAAGTTCCAATGCCTTTAAATGCTTGATATCTAAATATGGATATATAACCACGTTCTTTTGTTGGAAAAAGATAACTTGCATTAGTTCCGGTGTCAGGAAATCAGATCCCACATCCATTAGACTTTATCATCTCTCTTAATTATCAATCTTAAACACTATCATTTATTCACAAAATCGGTTATTCCTGTTTTATATGTTAATAATCTATACGGTTAGAGTTCTACAACTGCCGTGAAATAGCGAAAAATGACTTGATACATCAAGTCTTGAAAACATTCACGCACGTTATCTCCATTTACTGCCACACATGGATATATTACTTGCGTCTCATCGTCGAACCGGTCGAAGCCAGGAAGCCCTAATTGCTTCTTAAATTCTTCGATTGGAATAGCATTGGGGAGATCCCGCTTGTTTAACTGAACCAAGAATGGTATCTTTCTTGGACCCGCAAATGCTACTAACTCTCGAAAGCTTCGCTTGTTTTCTTCCATAATAGCGGGATTTGAATCTGCAACAAAGATGATTCCATCAGCTCCGTCCAATACATACTCTCTTGTAGAAAGAAATCGTTCCTGACCCGTGCACGTCAAAATTTGGGTTATAATATTATACTTGGCAGGTCCAATATCCACGTAAAAGGATAATCGAATTGAATCTTGCCATAAAGTTCTTCCATCAGTGGTTTCGATTGACAGCCCACCATTTAGTTTCACTCCATCATATTTTTCCCTCAACCTGAAGTAGTTAGTTGTTTTTCCTGACTCTCCTGGCCCCCAATACACGATCTTGAACTGTAAGATATCTGCTAACTTGTTGATCCCTGAGTTTGCAGACAATTCAATATCCTTTTCTTTATTGGTATTAATGCTCATTTTATATTTTACCTCCGAGAAAATTAAGATGATTGGAACACTTTCTTTTTAAGATCGATAAGATGTTTCTTGAGTTCAACTTCGGTCATTTCTAAGCGTGAAACTGTTTTAGCACTTTGTTCTATAGTTTTTCGTAAAAGTTCCGCGTATTTATTCATCTGAAGTATTATAACTCCAATATTTACTTCATTGTCTACCAATAAAATGATAAGAATTTCGCGTTTACCTTTCCTTGGTAGTACAACATTTCCTACTGACCTGACGTAGAGTTGTAAATCCTTGAAAATTATCGAACCTCTTACTAAATCGGCAGTTTCAAAAAAATCTTGTGCTTGACGGGCAACACCATACATCGCAGCACCGACCGAACTTAAATCCCAATAATTAAGTTTCCGATCAAATCGGGAATCTATGGCTATAATTTTTGCATCTTGGTCAATAGCTATCATGCCATAAATGAATCCCTTTCTGGTAAGCATTCCGTAATCTTGTCGCATCTTATCCAATACTTTTGTAATTTCATTTTCATAGAGATCTTTCGGTATATAATTTGTCATGTGTTTTACTTTCCTTGTAATTACAATTTTAAGATAAATACTATGTGAAGATATTTAAAAAAAAAGAAAATCAGATTTTTTGATATTTTTAGCCATCAAAATGCAATCCCTTTAAGATGATCGCAATGAAGATTTTTTAGTGAAAATAAGCTCTTTTTCTCCCGTATATGAGTTTTCTTTAACCAATAGATTATGAAATGAGTAGACTTTACCATCTTCTATCATTTTCAAGTATTTAATAGCAGCATCGCTCCATAGTATGATCCTAGCAGAAAATCCTTCCTCATCCGTTATATTGAGTTTTAAGAGAAAAGTTAGTTGTCCCGATTTTAAAGAGATTTCTTTGAATTCTTCCACGTTCACAATACCTCTTACGACGCGAATGAATTTTTGATTTTGCATTGAGATTTGTAAGGGTATTGAATTTTTTAACTCACTTTTTTTGGTTATTTTTTCTAATGGTTCCAATTTTTCAAGCCGTTTCCTTTCTGTGGGATTAAGGTCTTCGGGAGCAATCATTATTTTTCCCTTCCTTCCAAGATGGATTTCAAGTTCTTCATTTCTCCCCATTTTGGAATATCCTTGGAGGATTCTCACTAAAATCCCTTCATAGAAGTATTCAGATTGAAGAATTTTTACCAGCTCATCCCATATCACCACCTTAATTGCATCGCTTTCGTCTTGTAGGAGGAAAGATCCAACCATTCCTATCGAACCATCATTTCGCGTGAACTCGTTGATTTTAAATACTTGAATTACTTTTCCCAATATTACAATATTAGTCATTCCCTCACTTACTTCAGAAATAAGGATCCTAAATTCGTCATAATCGATTTCTTCTTCAACTATGTGATATACTTCGGGATCCAGATCAGGATTGCGGATGTTAATGCCATGTTCCTTCGCGATGAGAAATAACATTCCTTCTGGACTCATAAATCCTCCGAACTCTTGGCTTTTTTTTCGCATGGCCGTTTTGATCTCTTCATCCTCGAGACCCTCCTTTAATAGGATCTGATATAACTCATCATTAAAAGAACTCACTTTAATCACAATAATTTTGACTTTTTTGGATGAAACTGATATCTTTATTTTTAAAGAAAAAAAAATTAATATTCTAATAATTTTTTCTGTATCTTACGGGGTTCATTCAAGTGAGAGCACGAGTACTTGATTGTTTTATTAAAGTTCGTGATCACTTTTTCAAGATTATTTCTAACCCTTTCTTCGTCTAATCGATGATCCCTACACAACAATGCGATAATATTTTCTTCATGGGGCATATTCCAGTGAAGATTAGGATATTTATTTAATACATCTGGAAAGAGAAATATTTGCCGCACTTGTTTAATGATTGAAGCGTTCAATTTGGAAAAATCGTATTTATCTTTCTCACTGTTTATAACTCTTTCAATTGTCTTGTAAAGTTTTATCAATCTTAGTGCATTTTTTGGACCTATTTCTTTGATACCCAGGAAATAATCTGTACCAATGAGCAGTCCCATATCTACTAATTGGAATTGAGAAATGTTTAAACTTTTTAAAAAAACCTTTAATTCAATGAGTTGGGGCTGTATTTTTGTATAGGTCCACTTACCACGCTCCTTTCTGCGCAATGATTTGGAAAGGTCGCGTACGATACGAGGACATCCAAAAAGAAGAGAATCATAATCTTGGGAGTTGGAATAACGAGCGATACCATCCTTTACCAATTGAGCGCATTGTGATTCTGCAGAAGCAGGGGATTCGATATAGGGGATTCCTAATCCACCGAGTAGGGCTTTTGATTCCTTGATAATATTGGGCCATAAATATTCTGAACTCAATGCTATGGATCGAGCTTGGTTTTTATCTCCATCATTCAATGCCTGTTTGAACCATCGTTCGGTAAACAAGAAATCCTTGAGCCGATCTTTTGTGCGAATTTTTTTAAGTTCTGAATCAATTCCATCGAAACAAAAAATAGGAAGGATTCGTTTGGAATAATAAAAATTCACTCGATATAATAATCCATAAAGGTGAGATATTGGTCGTTGAGTACCGTCAAGAAAATACTTGAAATCCATGGAAGAATTTTTATGGGAAAAAGAGAATAGGCTCGAAATAATATTAGGAGCATCAATTGCAATGACATTTCCTGCTAAATCCGATGCCTCGATTGGAATCGGAATCAATATCTCTCGTAATTTAATTCCCATGATATCAATGATGGCTATTCATTTATAAAAAAAAAATGACAAGTTCAATTTTTTCTTTAAAATAAAACAGTGCAAATGGAAGACAAACTAAGGTGAACTACTTCATGGGTCGTAAAGATTATTATTCACATAATGATTATTCATATTACGGTAATGATGATGAAAGTCATCGTGGAAGAAGAACTAGCAGGATCACGCTATTCGTGATTGGGATGGTGTTATTTGTCCTGGTTTTCATGCCATTTTATGGAATTACCTTGAGATACTATATAGGAACGTCGTTTCGACTAGTTTTTGATTATTTAGGAAAGGTTTTCCAAACCGTTGGTGGATTCACTCTTCTAATCGTGGGAGCAAAATTACTCATTGGTCATAAAATTTGGTATGGCGGAATGATACTTGGACTCATACTTCTATACATGGGTGCTTTTCTGACTGGAGGTACGGTGGTAATTTTTGGAATGACTCTCTACCAACCAGGAACTCTACCTGGATTCCATTGACTTATTTTTTTTTATCCTAAAAAAGTGATCCAATAAGAATGGTTGTGTTAGTTCACGTGAGTTCGATTAACCTCAAGATTTTCTTCTCATTGCGGAGAAAAAATTAGCGAAAGATATGGAAGTATTTCACGCCAGTTTCTAATCCACAGATTGCCAATAAAGCGATCGAGAAAACAATCACGCTTAACATGTGCTTTCGCAAGCGACCTCCACCCCAAATAAAGACAATGAACCCAACCACCAATCCAATAAATCCCAAGATGGATCCTAAGGCAATGAGAAATTCCATTCCTGTTCCAAGATCATCAAAATAATCAAAAATTGCAAGAATTACCATTATGAATTCAATTTCATGTATTTCTTTTTAAAAAAAAAATAAAGTTGAGGTCTTCCGATTTAGTAATTTTTCTTTTTTCCTTTAAATAAAAATGTGAGGAAAGACTCCTAACTATCTCTCTATCTTTTAATTACAAGATAAGGATATGATTACATGAGACAATTAGATGAAATCGGAACATGTTCTTGTGGATGTTCCTTAATGATTTATATGACGAAAAATTACAAGCGATTTGTTAAGTGCGATAATTGTGGAGTGTCCTATGCCTTACCAAAGCGAGGAAAAATCAGCAATTCTGCCTTAACATGTCCACGCTCCAATTTTCCTGTACTTATAGTGGATCGACCCAACCAGAAGGCCTATTTTTGGGCAGATCAACCTTGTTTTTCCTGCATTCATTATGATAAGTGTCCCATTACTGCTGAACTCATCGTAGAATTTAAAGAATTAGAGGTGCATGGCTATTAAGTCAAAACCTATTGCATTCTTCATTTTAATCTTCTCATTGTGTTTTATACTAATTACGGCATCATTTGACCTCAATCCTCAAGAATTTAACGGGATAAATGTTCCTAACAGGGAGTGTTACTCTTCAATTCATCTGAGCGCTGAAGAGGACATCCTCGTGGACAAAGTATTTACTTTCGAGATTGGGGGACCGCAATTAAATTTTACAGATATCCCACTTCTCGGGGAATTTACATATTTCACGTGGATTCGCTTGGTCACTCCACATTCATGCAACATTACGGTTCGGATTAATGATCCAGATGGAAAGCTTTTTACCGTATATGATGGTGCCCTTCAGCAAGTACCGTATGATTTAAGCTATCAAGAAATACCTTTTGGAACAGCCATGGAAGGAAATCACACCTTTTCTTTCGAAGTGGAGAGCATTTTTAATGTGAATATTCATATCAAGATTGAAAAAGAACATGAGTGCTTGAGAGATAAAATTTCTGAATGGGATCCGATGAATTTTGTATTGTATGAAGTTACGCGATTTAATACAGATCAACCCTATATAATCCACCAATTTGCTTTACAATCCGATTATTCATATAAATTATATATCGGACGTGTATCAGCAGAAGGGAACTTAAGCACGGTTGACTATGTTGATTTGAAGATCTTCGATCCCAATGGCCTACCCTTTGCTGTCTTCTTGAATAGCACTTTAGCAGGAGTGTCAGAAGTTAATTCTTTTTTATTTGGCACGTCTCACGCAGGAACTTATTCAATACGCATTGAAATTCACGTTGATGAAGGACATGAAAACATAAATGTTGCTTATGCTATGGTAAATAAAGGGATTATTGCATCAGGTGAAGATCCTACTGATGTAAATGGAACTATCCCTTCCGATACCTCGAGAATTTTCCTACCTCCAGAAACATTGATGGTGGCAGGATTGGGTGTGGGGGGAATAATGGTGGTAATCGGAGTAATGATGGTATTTCGAAAGCGCAAGGACGCAATAAATTATAACTCCAAAATGGATTAATTTTTTTCTTTATTCTCATTTAGAAAACTAATTTCTTTTTCAGTTTAATCTCTAATTATTTGGCTAATTCTAATATCGTAACTCGAAAATTTATTTTGTTACTCTTGCTCGAGTTGGAGGAAGAGAAGGATAAAGTAGAAGTAGAGTAAATAGAATTTACTAATCTTGAGTATTTTTCTTTACCTTAATAGATGAAAAAACATTAAATCAATGTAAGAATTAAATTATATAAATGTCTGTCTTGTATGGTTGTCTATTTAAACACAAAAATCTTTACGTAAACATGATTTAAAGTGATTAATTTGGTTAAGAAAGAGATGGTAGGAGTGTATCCTATCAGGTACAAAGAGAATAAGTTAGAGTTTCTCATGATAAAAAGAGCTACTTTGAGTTATAATTGGCAATGCGTAACTGGTTCAGTAGGAGATTCAATGGGGGCATTTGATCACCCGAAAGGAGAAAGTCCTCTTGAGTGTGCAAAAAGAGAACTTTTTGAAGAAACAGGTTACATTCCTACTCTTATTCTCCCGATAAATATACCTCAAGAATTATATGCGGAAAATGAAGAAGATGAAGGTCATAAATCTCCTCCTCATCTTCAAGAGCTTGTAAAAGAAATTACATTTTATAACTTCATAGCACGCATAGATCAACCTCAGGATCCAATTTTGAATCCTGCTGAACATACGGATTG
>Ga0315542_1002640_pt1 | contig 10839 bp, 12 predicted proteins | sample SalMarSW160120MG_FD_202541 | JGI IMG/M metagenome (GOLD analysis project Ga0315542, IMG submission 202541) | Salt marsh sediment microbial communities from the Plum Island Ecosystem LTER, Massachusetts, United States - Salt Marsh Sediment SW1601-20 ... | reverse complement strand
CGAGCACCTCGGCGATCTCGGCGGCTGTCATCCTGACCCGGCGCAGCCGCTCGATCGCGACCACCCGCTGCTGGGGCAGCTGCCGCGGCGAGTGTCGCGGCCGCGAGGAGCGGTCGAGCAGGAGCTGGTCGCCCTGCCGGTAGCGAGCCAACCACTTCGATGCCGTGCGCACGCTGCAGCCGGCGGCCTCGGCCGCCTGCTGCAGCGTCCAACCCTCCTCAAGCACCCGACGGCAGATCAACCGACGACTGCTCGGACAGGTCCGATGATTAGCGTGGAGCTTCATCCGGTGCCCTCCTCTGGAGCTGGTGGCTTCGACACCCCCAGCCTCCAGAGAGGCCCGGATGAACAACCTCCTCAGGAACTACAGCTAGTGCACGAGCTGGTACATCTTGAACATCGGCAGGTACATCGCGACGACGATGACGCCGACGACCGCGCCGACGAGGATCATCATCACCGGCTCGATGATGCTCGTGAGGGAGTCGATGGCCGCGTTGACCTCGTCCTCGTAGAAGTCCGCGATCTTGTCGAGCATCGTCTGGAGCTCGCCCGACTCCTCGCCGATCTTCAGCATGTGAGCGACCATCGGCGGGAAGACGTCGTTCTCGAGCAGCGGCTGCGCGAGCCCGGCGCCCTCGTGCACGCGCTCCCGGACGTTCTCGAGCGCCACCTGCACGACGTAGTTGCCGGCCGTCTGCCCGGTGATGTCGAGCGCCTTGATGATGTCGACACCGGCGGCGACGAGCGTCGCGAGCGTGCGCGAGAAGCGGGCCATCGTCACCTTGCGCACCGTCTGGCCGATCCGCATCGGCACGCGCAGCAGGAAGCGGTCCCAGGTGCGGCGCCCGCGCTCGGTCTCCTTCCAGCGGCGGAAGGCGAACGGCGAGAGGATGATGAGCGGGATGATCACGAACCAGTACCCGCGCAGGAAGTTCGACGCGCTCACCACCACCTGGGTCAGCATCGGCAGCTGGCCGTTCAGCGTGGCGAAGATCTGGACGAAGATCGGGACGATGACGAGCAGCATCGTGAACAGGACGACGATCGCGAACGTCAGCACGAGGCTCGGGTAGATCATCGCCCCCTTGACGCGGCGGCGGATCGCCTCTTGCTTCTCGATCTGGACGGCGACGCGGTCGAGCACGAGGTCGAGGATCCCGGCCGCCTCGCCCGCCTCGACCATGGCGACGTAGAGGTTCGAGAAGACCTTCGGGTGCCGTGCCATGGCCTCCGAGAGGAGGAGGCCGCCCTCGACGTCCTGGCGCAGCTCGGTCACGGTCTCGGCCAGCCTCTCGTCGCTCGTCTGCTCCTCGAGGACGACGAGGGCCTGGACGACGTTGAGCCCGGCCTCGATCATCGTCGCGAACTGGCGCGAGAAGACCTGGAGCGCGCTCTGGCGGACGCGCCTGCGTCCCCCGATGCGCTTCTCGCCGAGTGACCCGCCCCCGCTTACCTCGGAGAGGCGCTGCGCGAGCAGCCCGCGGCGGCGCAGCTGCTCACGCGCGGCGGCGAGGTCGCCGGCAGCGATCACGCCGTCGATCTCCATCCCCTGCGCATTGATCGCCGTATAGGAGAAGGCGGTCATCCGCCCCGGCTCCCGCTCGTCGTCACAGGAGCACCGGCCTGCGAGGCCGCGGCGGGCAGCGGCGTCCCGTGCGGGAGCAGCATCAACGTGTGAAGCCTGCCCTGGAGGTCGGTCACGGTCTTCGGTACGTCGACCTTCAGCGTGAGGGCGCGCGACCTCCCCGCGACGAGGATCTTCGCGTTCTTGCGGGTCAGCGAGAGAACCCAGAAGAAGGGCTGGCCGGCATCCCCCAGGGCGTAGCCGAAGCCCTTGTGGAGGCGGATGCGCAGGAGCGTCCGGTCGAGGACGATGACTGCTCTGGTCGCCGGCGGGGACAGCTTCTTCGGCTGCGTCGTCGTCGGCTGGGTCGTCGTCGGCTGGGTCTGCTTGGGCTGTGTCTTCTGCGTCGGCTGCGTCTTCGTCGGCTGCGTGGGCGACGGCGTTGGAACGGCGGGCGGTGCGGAGACGACCGGAGCACTCGCAGGCGCCTGCCCTCCACCGCCGAACGGATCCCTGCTCGGGAGGAGCGCGAACGAGGCGACCTTGCTGGTCGGAGGAGCCGCCGAAGGAGTCGCGGCAGGCGAGGGCGTGGTGACGGCCGGCGCCGTCGAGGCCGACGTCGCCGCGGCTGGGGGCGTCGTGGACGACGACTGCTGGGACTTGGTCACCGTGTGATACGCGTAGAACATCGCCAGCAACAGCGGCACGACGAGGACGAGGAGGAGCTTCTTCTGCTTCGCCGCCTTCACGCGAGCTGCCTTCTGTGCGGTCTTCGCTGCCATTCCTCTCCTACCCTCCGCTCGTCGTCGTGCTGTTCGTGGAAGTCGATCCGGTCGCGCTCGGCAGCGGCGTCGCGCCGGCGACTGCGCCGTAGACGAACGCCTGAAGCGCGACGCTCGCTCGCAGCTTGGTCCCGGTCCCCGCCGGAGCCACGGTGACCGACGCCACGGAGAACAGCCGCCCCGATGCCACGACCTTCCCGTGCCGCAAGGCCACGAGTGTGCGCAGCCGGCGGAGGAAGTGCGTCAGCCCCGCGTAGGTGCCGTTGAGGCTGAGGGCCACGGGCACGACGGTGTAGCCGACGGCTGCCGTCGGCGTTCCCGGCGAGAGCGAGGCGACCTGGACGCCGTAGGAACCGGCGAGCTGGTCGAGGCCAAGCAGGAGATCCGGCTCGTCCTCCGTCACCGGCATCGCCGTCTCCAGTCCGTAGAGGGCCTTCGTGCGAAACGTAGGCGCCGCCGACGGCTGCGACTCGGCGGCCCGCGCGGCAGCCATCAGCTGCGCGATCTGGTCTTTCGTCTGCTGCACTTGACCGGCGGCGGACGCCGCGTGCTGGCGCTGCGGTCCCACGAGCAGTAGCCAGCCGCCCGCCGCGACCAGGACGGCGACGATTGCGAGAACGGCTACGAGCTGATGCCGGCGGGGGGAGACGGTCATCACGGCGAGCCTCCGGTCGTTGTCGACGTCGTCGTCGTGCCGGCCGTCGAGTCGGCCGGCGGACTCGGCAACGCGGGTACCGTCACCTGCGCCTGCACCGAGAAGGAGACGTCGCCGCTCGTGGGGTCGACGGTGGTCGCGCCGAGCTTGATCTGCTCCAGTTCCGGCACGAGCGTCAGCCGCGAGAGGAGCTGCGCTACGAGGAGCTTGGACGACGCCTTCCCGGAAAGCGACAGCGACCCGGGCGTCCCGGCGCCCGAGCTGCCGAGCGAGAGGTCGGAGAGGGTGACGCCCGCAGGGACGACCCGCGAGAGCTGGCCGAGCGTGTGGTCCCAGGAGACGCGAGTCGCGAGAACGCCCTCGAGGGCCTGCCGCCACGTCGGCGCCTGCGCAAGGGCCGATGGACCGGACAGCGCCTGATGACCCTTGGGCTGCTGCGCCTGTGCACGTGCAAGCTCCGTGTGCGCGGCTGCGAGTTGCCGCTGCTCGGAGTGGACGTGCGAGCGCTCGAGCGCGAAGCCGCCGCCGACTGCCGCCGCGACGGCGAGCACGAGGGCGACGCCGCCGACGACGACCGGGTCGATCCTCCGCGCCTCGCGACGGCGCAGGTTCTCACGCGGCAGGAGATTGACGGCCTTCATGCGTCGGCCACCTAGTCCTCGATCCCCAGGCCGATCGCGACGGCGAGCGAGCCGAGGTCGGACTCGTCGAGCCGCTGTGAGACCTCAAGCCGGTCGAGCGGGTTGCCAACCCGGACGGGGACGTCGAGCAGCCGCTCGAGCTCCTGCGCCAGCCCCCCGAGGCGGGCGGTGCCGCCCGTGATGACCACCTCGCCGATGCCGAGGCTGTCGTCCTGCGACTGGTAGTACCTGAGCGAGGAGACGAGCTCACGCGCGAGCGACTCCACACCGTGCCGCAAGGCGTCGACGGCAGCGTCGGCCTGCTCAGTCGTGAGGCCGGCCGGCGCCGGTCCAGGCTCGAGCGAGAGGCTCCGCTTCACGAGCTCGACCTCGGCCGGCGTCGAGTCGAGGACGCGGGCCAGAGCGACGTTGAGCACCCAACCGCCCCACTCGAGCACACGCGTGAACTCGCAGACGAGGCCGTTCGAGACTGCGAGCGTCGTCCGCTCGTGTCCGATCGAGATGGCGACGAGCGCCGAGCCCTCACGCTCCACGGGCGGCGCGAAGGCCCGCAGGAGCCCGAAGGCCTCGAGGTCGATCCCTGCGAGCGTCAGGCCGGCGAGGCGGCACGCCTCGACATAGCGCTCGACGAGCTCGCGGTGGGCGACGACGAGGAGGACGCGCCGCATGCGCTCGCCGTCCTCGCCGACGCGCTCGTCGAGCACGCGGTAGTCGAGGACCGCCTCCTCGAGCGGGATCGGGAGCGCCTCCTGGGCGCGGAAGCGGATGGCGTTGACGAACTGCCGCTCGTCCGCGATGCCGGCGATCTCGAAGCTGCGAACGCCGATCCGGCTGCTGGCGATGCCCAGCCTGACGCCGCGCCGCGGCAGCCTGTGCTCGGCGAAGAAAGACCTGAGTGCGGCGGCGAGAGTCTGCGGGTCGCGCAGCTCGCCGTCGACGACGACGCCGCTCGCGAGCGGCGTCCGCGCAACCTTCTCGAGGCGGATCCGACTCCCGTTCACGATGCAGGCGGCCGCGATCTGCGACCCGCCGATCTTGAGGCCGACGACGCGCTCACCCCGTCCCCGCGACCGCAGCCGCGACGGCTCCGACGACGGCTCCGACGACGGCTCCGACGACGACTCCGGTGACAGCGGCGGCGGCGGCGGCGGGAGACGCTTCGACTCCTTCAGCTCAGCGCGCGGCTCGGGCGTGGAGGGCGAGCGGCGCGGAAGGGAGATCTCCCTGTTCCACCAGCGCTCCTTCGGATCGGGGATGACGAACTCGCGCACCATCCACGGTTGCGCCGGCGGAGACGGCTCCCCACGAAGGTGGATCTCCTTCTCCAAGATCGAGCCACGTACGCCTGTGCGGTTCACGAAAGAGCCACCACCTTCGGTAGGTCGGCGTGGACGGGCAGGCCCGCACGCTCGAGGAGTCCGAGCAGCTGCTCGGAGCGGGTCGTCCGGGACACGGCTTCGGCGACGGTGACGACCCCGTCGAGGACGAAGCCGGCGAGGGCCTGCTCCATCGTCTGCATGCCGCGCGACGAGCTCGTCTGCATGACGGTGTAGAGCTGCTCGGCCTTCGCCTGGCGGATGAGGTTCCGCACCGCGTCGTCGGGGAAGAGGATCTCGAGCGCCGCGACACGGCCTTCGCCGTTCGCGGTCGGCAGCAGTGCCTGCGTGATGACACCCTGCAGCGAGTTGGCGATCATGATCCGCACCTGCTGCTGCTGGGCAGGCGGGAAGACGTCGATCATGCGGTCGATCGTCGACGACGCACTCTGCGTATGGAGCGTCGCGAAGACGAGGTGACCGGTCTCGGCGGCGGTGAGCGCGGTCGAGATCGTCTCGAGGTCGCGCATCTCGCCGACGAGGATCACGTCGGGGTCTTCACGGAGCGCGGCGCGGAGCGCGGTGGCGAAGTCCGTCGCGTCCGCTCCGATCTCGCGCTGGTTCACGATGCAGCGCTTGTGCCAGTGGAGGAACTCGATCGGGTCCTCGATCGTGAGGATGTGCTCGGCGCGGGTGCGGTTGATCTCGTCGACGAGCGCCGCGAGAGTGGTCGACTTGCCCGAGCCGGTCGGGCCGGTGACGAGGACGATCCCGCGCGGCTTCTCCGCGAGCATGTGCAGAACCGGTGGCAGGCCGAGCTCCTCGAGCGTCTTGATCTGTTGCGGCACGAGCCGGAAGGCGGCAGCGAGCGAGCCGCGCTGGAAGAAGACGTTGACGCGGAAGCGGGCGGCCCCGGGCAGCGAGTAGGCGAAGTCGAGCTGGCGGCTCAACTCGAGCTGCTTCTGCTGCTCGGAGGTGAGGATGCCGTAGAGCGCCCTGCGCGTCTCCTCCCCGTCGAGCTTCTCCGCGCCTTCGTCCGGGCGGATGCGTCCGTTCACGCGGAACGCCGGCGTCGTCCCGACCGTGAAGTGAAGGTCGGATGCGCCGAGGTCGATCATCCGCTCGAGCAGCGCGTCTATAGAGGTGGACTGCGGCATCTCCTGCGGCGCGTATCGGCACGGGCGCGGTGGTTCTTGAGTGATGGCGTGACTGTCCCGTGACGGTGGCTGCCACCGGTCGTCTCCCTCACGCGGAGTGAGCCGAATCCCCCAAAGGGGGCTAAGTACCTGAACCGCGCCGCCGATACGCAGCAAGCCATCCCCTGTTCCCTGTGGAAGGAGACCCAGCGAATGTTCGACCGCATCAAGACGCGTATGAGCTCTGACGAGGGTTTCACCCTGATCGAGCTCCTGGTCGTCATCGTGATCCTCGGCATCCTCGTCGCGATCGCGGTGCCGTCCTACCTCAGCCTCCGCGGCAACGCACAGGACGCGGCGGCCAAGTCCAACGTCCGCTCGGCGATCCCGGCGGCGGAGACCTACTACCAGACGACCGGCAACAACTCGTACACGGGTATGGACACCACGGCGCTCAACCAGTCGGCGCCGGGCGTCTCGCCGAACGTCCAGGTCACCGTCTCGAGTGACGGCGCGGCCTACTGCCTCAGCGACACCGAGGCCCCCGGCCACAACGCCTACTACGTCGGCGGCGACCAGAACCTCGGCAGCCCGCCGGACGGGTTCGGCTTCGCTTCCATCGGGAGCCTCCAGGTCTCGTCGGTCCAGGGCGGCTCCGACTGCAGTACGGCTACTGGCTAGTAGCAGCCCACCGGCTGATCGACGGAGAGGGCGCGGGAGACCGCGCCCTCTCCCGTTCGAGGGGTTCAGGTCGCCGCCTCCGGAGCCGAGAGAGGAAGTGCAATGCGCCGCTTACTGCACGACGAGTCGGGGTTCACCCTGGTGGAGCTGATCGTCGCCTCCGTGGTCATGCTCGTCCTCCTGGCCGGGCTCTCGAACATCTTCGTCTCGGGCCTGCGCGCGAGCTCGACGACGAACGCGACCCTCGCCTCGCAGACGAGCGTCCATGTCGCGTTCGACCGGCTCGAGTTCGAGACCCGCTGCGCCTCCCAGGCGACCCTCGTCTCGGGCGGCGCCGGCGTCGTGCTGACGCTGCCGACTCAGTGCTCGCACTCCTCGAGCGTCAACCTGGCCTGGTGCGTGACGGGCGGCGCGCTCGTCCGCTACGTGGGCTCCTTCTGCACGGGCACCGGCGAGACGTTCGCCTCCGACGTCACCTCCGCGGCGCCCTTCTCGTGCCTCGCGCCCGTCGGCAGCCACCCGCGGCTCCAGGTCGACCTGGCCGTCAACTCGGGCACGACGGGGGCCACCGCCGTCTCCGCGACCGACACGATCGCCATGCGCAACTCGGCGCTCACCACCTCGGACTCGGCGGGCTGCTCGTGATCCGGAGGATCGTGCAGCGGCTCGTCCGCGACGAGGACGGAATCGCCCTCGTGATGGCGCTCGCGATCGTGATGATCCTCGCCGTCACGACGACCGGGATCATCATCGCCGGCACCGCGAACCAGCGCACCACCCTCGTCTCGGACCAGCAGCGGCAAGCGTTCGCGATCGCGCAGGAGGGGCTCGCCTACGCCGAGGGGATGCTCTACAGCGCCGCCGCCCAGCACACGGAGCCGCCTCAAGGCGTCCAAAACCTCCCGACCCAACCGGTCGGCTCCGGCCAGTACTACGCGACCGTCGGGGGCGACGGGGTGACGTGGACGATGGTCGGCAGCGGCACCGTCGGCGGCATCACACGCGTCGTGAGCGCGCTGGCGAACGTCCCGAGCCCGGTGACGACGACGCAGAGCGGCATCTGGAACTACGTCTACTCCGATGCCTCCGGCAGTCCCTGCGTGAACTCGTTCAACGGCAACGTGGTGATCACCACGCCCCTGCTCACACGCGGCGACCTCTGCCTCAGCGGCCACTTCTCGTACAACGGAACGCAGCTCGAGGTCGGCGGCAACCTCAGCGTCACCGGAGCTGCGAAGATCGGCAGCGCGAGCAACAGAGTCGGCGAGGTCAGGATCGGCCTGACCTCGAGCTCGACGAACACGTGCAACGACGTCGTCCCGGGCACGGGGAAGTGCGACGGCAACCACAAGCCGATCTACGCCTCGAGTGTCGCCGAGGGCCTCGACGTGACGCCGTCGATGCCGTGCATCGGCCAGCCGTCCTCGCTCGACTCGGAGTGCACGGGCGCGAACGACGGCACGTGGTCGACGCTCCACTCCGTCTACAACACGCAGGCCGGGCTCGCGAAGACCGGCTGCCCGGCGAACCTGTTCGACAACGACGGGACGCTGAACAACAGCGACAACTCGATCAGCTCCGTGATGTTCGGCAACACGGCGTACGACTGCAAGATCGGCACGGCAGACGAGATCAAGTGGACACCGTCGTCGCACTCGCTGTACGTCAAGGGAGTGCTCTACTTCGACGGCAGCCTGAACATCAGCAACAACACCCTCTACTCGGGCCAGGCGTCGATGTACTTCACGGGCGGAATCAGCACGACCGGCTCGGGGAACTTCTGCGCCGCGAACAGCGTCTTCGGCGGCTCGAGCTGCACGCCGGCGTGGAACCCGGACGAGGACGGGATCATCGCCGTCGCAGCCTGCTGGGCGAACTCCACCGGCTCGTCGCTCATCAGCTCGAGCTGCGTCGGCCTCGGCGGCGGGACGACCGTCCAGCTGGGCGTCTACTGCACGACGGACTACTCGACGAGCGGAAACTCCTCGAACATGGGCCCGGTGCTCGCCCACTCGCTCAATCTCGGCGGCGACTCGCAGACGCTGATCCCGTTCCACGTGTTCCCGCCCGGCACGCCGCTCAACTCGTCGACGTCGTACCTACCCGCCTCCTCGCCGTCGAACTGGTCCGGCTGACGCCGTAGCTCGCGGGTGCTGCGCACCCGCTCGCTGGGGTGACGGAACTCCGCGCGGGCGAGAGCGTGGTCTCGCCCGCGCTCCGTGCTGTATTCGCCTTTGGAGCTGTGGATGGCTTGCCTACGGGGTGCGCTCGCGCGCGCGTAGGCATCCGCCTACGCTCCGGCCCTCGACCTGCGCAGGGGTCGAACGCTTCGAACCAGACCACGGCAGAAGCGGCGCACGCCCGCAGGCCTGCCCGCTCGCGACGACACAAGCGCCCCGAACCACGCAGCCCAAAGACAAGCCCCTACAGCACGAGGGCCGGGAGACCACGCTCTCCCGGCCCTCGTTCCTTGCACTCCAGCGAGCGGACGCGAAGCGTCCGCGAGCTCTATGCAGGTCCCTGGTCGAAGGCGGTCTGCATCGTCACGATCTCGGGCGAGCCGGCCTTGCTCAGGTCGCGGACGATCACGGTCACGACCCTCTCCTTCCAGGGGGTGCCGTTCGGATTCGCGAGCGAGCGGATGAACGTCTCGAGCTTGTACGTGTGGTGGTCGCTTCCGGTCAGTGTCTGCACCGGCGAGCACTGCGGGCTCGAGCCGCAGCCCGAGATCGTCACGTCCGCACCCGTTCCCGGCAGCGCAGCCTCGTCGGAGCTGTAGGTCGAGTCGCTCGCCTGGACGGAGGTGAGCGTCGTGGCATCGAGTCCGATCGAGGAGTACCGCTGGGAGGCATAGAGCTCGAGCTGGTTCTCGGCGAGCAGGCCGGCCGACGACGTCTTCGCCGCCGAGCGCAGGGAGAAGAAGGCTTGGTCGTAGGCGGCCATCAGGGCGAGAAGCGCGATCGCGATGATCACGATCGCCACCAGGAGCTCGATCAAGAGGAAACCGCCTTCGCTGCGAGTTCCGTTGTGCACGTAGAGGGAATCGGCAGGCGAGGGGAAGCGCTAAAGCCCCGAGCGCGTGAGCCGATAACCCCTCTGAGGATCGTGACCACGCAACTGAGCCCGCAGATCCGTGTCTTTGCCCTCGTCGGCGTGCTGTTGATCGCGCTCGGCGGCGGCACGCTCGTCTACCTGCAGCACTCGAAGGCGGGCGCCGGAAGCGTGACGGTCGCCACGACGCAGCGGGTGACGACGCCCGCGTCCACCACCGCCTCCACCGCGCCGACCAGCACCACCGGCTCCAAGGCGGCGAACACCGTCGGCAGCACCGCAACGACCGCGACAACGCCGCCCCAGACCGTGCCGGCAACCCAGCCCGCCAATCCGGTCAAGGTGGACTCGAACCTGCCGGCGCCGCTCCGGGCCGCTCTCGAGCAGCAGCGGATCGTCGTCGTCAGCCTCTACAACCCGCAGGTGCAGGTCGACAGGATCGCCGTCGGCGAGGCGCAGGCCGGCGCGGCCGAGACGCACGTCGGCTTCCTCCGGGTCAACGTCCTCGACAACCGGGTCGCGGGCACGCTGACCGCACTGCTTCCGGCAGGCGACCTTCTCCCGAATCCCGGCTTCCTCATCTACCGCAGGCCGGGGACGCTGGTCTTCCGCTTCGACGGCTACCTCGACCGGGCCGCGATCGCCCAGGCAGTGCAGGGGGCCAAGTGAGCACGCTGGAGACCGGGCGCGAGCTCTTCGTTCGCCACGCGAAGCGCGACGGACGCTCGGTTGCGCGGCTGCGGGCGGTCGACCACGGCGACTCGTGCGCCGTCGAGGCTGACGTGTTTCCGCGTGGCGCATCCGATCCGGTTCATCCGGGTCCGTACCTCTTCGCCGATGCAGCCCAGGCCACGGCGTTCGTGACCGAGGCGGTCGAGTCGCTGCTCTACCTCGGCTGCGACGTCTACGCCGCCTAGGTAGCTCGGGCGAAGAGCTGCGCTCTTCGCCCGGGGGTTAGGGAACTGCGCCGGCCGGAGAGCGCGGTCTCCGGCCGGCTGCGTGCCGTAAGG
>Ga0315542_1002639_pt1 | contig 10841 bp, 6 predicted proteins | sample SalMarSW160120MG_FD_202541 | JGI IMG/M metagenome (GOLD analysis project Ga0315542, IMG submission 202541) | Salt marsh sediment microbial communities from the Plum Island Ecosystem LTER, Massachusetts, United States - Salt Marsh Sediment SW1601-20 ... | reverse complement strand
TTTTACCGGCTGCCTATATCTTTTATCGCGGACTGAAGGCCTTGCTAACCGAACCTGAGACCGGAAAGCCATGATCTCTCTGCCCCTGTTCCCCATCATGATGGTCAATATTGTGGGCTCGGCCCTAGTGCTCTTCGTGTTCTGGCAATGTGTCAAAGTGGTCAGGAAGGCCACGGCTCGGGAACCGGAAAATGCCCTCTGGCTGTTTATTTTTTGGCTTACGGTGGCCTTCTTTTTCTTTGCGTGCTCCCGTTTAGTTGGCCACTTCCTTAAGTACATCTTCATCTTTGCTGGCATCAGGGATGTCTGGGAGGGGTTGCGGCCTATCAGTGGCGGCCTCAATACCATGGCCTTCATCATTATCGCCACCGTAATTTTATTTTTCCATCATATTCAACTGCTTTATCAACGGATGGTGGCTGATCGCGGTCAACTGGAAACCACTTCCCAGGGAATCCTGGAACTTAATCGGCAAATGGAGGCTTTGGTGATTGAGCGGACGATGTCCGAAATGGCTTTAGGCATGGCTGACGGGATTCGCAATCCGCTGCACATCATCGGAGGGTTCAGCCATCGCCTCCTGCACAAGACCAACCCGGAGGATCCGGCCCGGATGTGGGCGGCGGCCATTGCCAAGGAGGCGAAACGTTTGGAACTTTTAGTGGAGAGATTTGAGACTCTGGCGCAAAAAAAGGAAGCTTTCTTTTCCCGCGAGGATCTCAATAACATTATTAAAGATACCTTAAATATGCTGCAAATGGAGTTCGAAAATAGACAGATACGGGTAGTAACTGAACTCTCCCCACTCCCCATATTGGGTCGTTTGAACAAGCACTTGCTCGAAATCGCCTTAGCCCATTTGCTCCGCAACGCCATTGAGGCGTCCCCACCTCAGGGTGAAATTCGCGTCAGCACCGCAATGAAAAGAAACCAGGGGGTTTTGATGATCCAAGATAGTGGCCGGGGTATGCCTGCGGAAGTGGTGGAACAGGTTTTCATGCCCTTTTACACCAGCAAGATAGGCGGAACCGGGCTGGGGATGGTCTTTGTGCGTCAGATTGTCGAAGAGCACCGGGGAGAGATCTCATTAGAGAGCCAGGAGGGTTTGGGGACTACAGTGATCATCAAGCTGCCCCTGCGTTTTGCAGAAGCGGCAGGGATGATCAAGGAATAATGGTGCTGCCATGGCAAAAAAAGCTAAGCTTTGGGCCTTATGGGGAATCCTGGTTTTTCTTCTCCTAAACTATCCGTTGCTCCAGATTTTTAACCGCGACTCCTCGCTGGCAGGGATTCCCCTGCTGGTTTTCTATCTTTTTGGGGTTTGGATATTGGCCATTAGCGGACTTTATGTCCTTGGTGTCCGCTTAACTTCCCGAAAGTAAGCCGCAGGAATCAAAACCATGCTGAGCACGGGTCTGGTGGCTGCCGCCGCCTTTGGCTATCTCCTTCTGCTCTTTGCCATCGCCTATTACGGGGACCGGCAACGGGCTCGCGGCAAGAGTATTATTGCCAACCCGTATATCTACTCACTGTCTCTGGCAGCCTATTGCACCGCCTGGACCTTTTTCGGCAGCGTTGGCAAGGCAGCCACCTCGGGGGTGACCTTTCTTACCATCTATCTGGGTCCCACCGTTATCGCTTTTTCCTGGTGGTTCGGTTTGCGCAAGCTCTTGCGCATCTGCAAGGAAAACAACCTGACCACCATGTCGGATTTCCTGGCGTTGCGCTATGGCAAAGGGGCCTTTCTGGGGGCAATCGCCACGGTGGGAGTGCTCCTGGCCATAATTCCCTATATCGGCCTGCAGCTCAAATCCATTTCGGCTACTTTTAACGTCCTGGTTCATCAAGAAGCTGCCTCTCACCTGGCCATGCCGATTCATCAGGATACCGCGTTTTATGTGGCGCTGCTCCTGGCCATGTTCGGTATCCTGTTCGGGGCTCGCCACCTGGACCCTACGGAACGGCATGAAGGGCTAGTGGCCGTGGTGGTGTTTGAGTCCCTGATCGAACTTCTGGCTTTTTTGAGTCTGGGTATCCTGGTAACCTTCGGTCTTTTCTCGGGCTGGGGAGAAATCTTCGCACGTATCCGGCAGAGCCCCGAATTCCAGCAGCTTCTCCTGGTGAATACCGGGCCTCACAACAGCTATTCCCTGCTCCTGGTGCTCACCCTTCTGGCTATGGGGGCCATCCACTTTCTGCCCCGCATGTTTCATATGGCGGTAGTGGAGAATACCGATGAAAGGCATATTCGGACGGCCATTTGGCTTTTCCCCCTGTACCTGTTGTTGATAAACCTGTTTGTCATGCCCATCGCTTTCGGGGGACTGTTGATGGGGTTCCCCCGGGGACAGGCCGATACCTTCGTTCTCCGCATTCCCCTGCAAACCGGTCACCCCTATCTCGCCATGCTGGTCTTTTTAGGAGGCTTGTCGGCCTCCACCGCCATGGTGGCGGTAGCCTCCATTGCAGTGAGCACCATGCTGCTCAATAGCTTGGTGATGCCTCTGGCCATTCGGTTAAAACTGCAAGAACATATCACTCCTCATCTTTTGACCATCAAACGAGGCGGTATCCTGTTTCTGATCCTTTTGGGATATTTTGGTCATCACTTTGTCTGGCCTACTGCAATGCTCGTGGATATCGGGCTTATCGCGTTTTGCGGAGTCATGCAATTGGTGCCGGCGATGCTGGGGGCCTTGTATTGGCGGGAGGCCACCCGCTGGGGGGCCATCGCGGGGTTGTTGTCGGGGTTTTCCCTCTGGGCTTATACGCTGGTCCTGCCCTACCTGGTGGAAGCAGGCTGGTTCCCTCACAGTATCCTCTCCGCGGGCCCCTTCGGCCTGGCTTTTCTCAAGCCCACGGCATTCTTGGGCCTGACTGGTTTAGATAAGCTTTCCCATGCCTCCTTCTGGTCCCTGCTGTTCAATGCCGGTACTTTTGTAAGTGTATCCTTATTGACGACGCCAAATCCGGTGGAGGAGGAGCAGGCTCGGAGGTTTGTCGAGGTCTTTGAACGGGAACGAGAGCAGCCCTTGGAGAAGCGCTACACGTATTTACCGAGCCTGGAGCAATTAACCCGCTTTATGGGAAAGATTATCGGCCCCCGAAAGGCCGCTGAAGCCTGTAAGGCTTTTGTCCAGGAGGTAGCGATTCCCGAATCCGAGTGGGGAGACCGGGAAAAGCTCCGGCTGGTAGACTTTATAGAACGTACCGTAGCTGGCTCCATCGGACCGGCCGCGGCCCGGGTAATCGTGGAGGGCTACCTCTCCTCCTCAGGCTCCCGGATGGAAGACGTTTTTGATCTCTTCGGCCGGATTTCCAGCTCCCTGGAAGAGAGCGAACAACAACTAAAAAGGCGGGTGGCTGAACTTTCAGTGCTCTACGAAGCGGCCCGCAGACTGGCCTCTTCCCTTTACTTCCCGGAAATTCTGGATGGGGTGCTGGGCGTGCTGGTGGAAAAGCTGGGGGTAAAAAAATGTTCCGTGCGGCTGCTGGATGAAGATGGCTTTTTGCACATGAAAGGCCTGCGCGGGCTGCCACCCGAGGCTCAGGGACAGGTGGTGAAGCCGGATCCCGAATCTCTTTTAGGGCAATGTTTGTCGACTTCCCAGGTAATTTCCGTCCCGGATGCCGCCACCGTCCGGGATCGCCTTGAGGGACTGGTGGACGAGGAAGCTACGGCCTCCCTGGTGTTGGCACCCATTTTGACGGAAACTCTGACCCTGGGGGTAATGACCGCGGCCAGTAGCCAGAAGGGTTATTTTACCAGGGAACACGAGGAATTCTTTCAATCGCTGGCCGGACAATTGGGACTGGCAGTGCGGAGTGCCAACATGGAGGAGGCGCTGCGCCTGGATGAGTCCCGGCTGCAAGCAGTTTGGCAACTGAGCCAAATGACCAAGTCAACCTTAAAAGAGATTACCGATTTTGCCCTGGAAGAAGCGGTCCGGCTCACCAAAAGCAAGCTCGGCTATCTGGCCTTTACGAATGAAGACGAAAGGGTGCTCACCATGCAAGCCTGGTCCAAGACTGCCATGCAGGAATGCGCCGTGACTGATAAACCCCTGGTCTATCCTTTAGAGACCACGGGGCTCTGGGGTGAAGCCGTGCGCCAGCGGCGGCCGATTATCACCAATGACTATGCGGCTCCCAACCCCTATAAGAAAGGCTATCCCGAGGGTCATGCGGAAATCCGGCGTCACCTGAATATTCCCGTATTTGACGGGGATCACATTGTGGCGGTGGCTGGCGTGGGCAACAAAGACGAGGATTACGATGACTCCGATGTTCGGCAGTTGACGTTATTGATGAACGGCATGTGGTGGCAGATCAAGCGCCAGCGGGCCGAAGAGGCCCTGGCCGCCGAGGTGGAGCGCGGCATTTACTTTCAAGACCTGCTGATCCATACCTGCATGGATGGCATCGTGGCCCACGATACGGGGAGAATTATCCGCACCTTTAATGAAACCGCGGCAAAAATCCTGGGCTATGAACCGGAAGAAGTCCTGGGCCAAATGAATATCGGGGAACTCTATGCGCCGGGCCAGTTGCAGGAAATCGATGCCAAAATCCATGACCCTGCTTACGGCGGCGCGGGCATTTTAGAGAATTATGAAGCCTGGATGCGACATAAGAATGGCACCCTGGTACCTATCTGGCTCTCCGCCCGGGTGCTTTACGAAAACGACCGGGAAATCGGCATGATCGGCCATTTTAAAGACCTGCGGGAACGCAAGCGCATGGAGGAGGAACTCTTACGGAGTGAGCGCCTGGCCGTGCTGGGCAAGATGGCGGCCCATATCAGCCATGAAATTAAAAACCCCCTGATGCTCATCGGGGGATTTGCCCGCCAAGTGCTGAAAAATGTTGATCAAGACCCACAAAAAAATCTTGAAAAGCTCAATATTATCGTGGATGAAGTCAAGCGGTTGGAAGACTTTCTCGTGGAGGTGGGAAGCTATGCCAAATTTTCCGAACCCCAAAAGCGCCCGGGTGATCTCAATGCCCTGATTGAGGAAACCTGCCAACGGCTGGAACCGAGTCTGCGGGAAAGCAATATCGAGCTGGTGTTGCAACTGGCCCCCGAACTCCCGAAGATTCAATTTGACCCGGGGCATATCCGCCAGGTGATCCTGAATATCGTCAAGAATGGCATCGAGGCCATGGAGACCGGGGGGACTCTGACCATTGCCACCGGTCGGCAGGCCGATGGGGTATTCGTGCAAGTCCTCGATACGGGCCGAGGAATTCCACCTGAAAATCTGGAAAAGATCTTCCAGCCCTTCTTTTCCTCGAAGCCGAAGGGGAGCGGCCTGGGGCTGGCGATTTCCCAAAAAATCATCGAAGCGCACCAGGGAGAAATCTCCATAGAAAGCGAACCGCAAAAAGGCACCCGGGTGACCATCTTTCTGGGGGCAGGGTAACCAACCAGGAATGCTAAGTACTCTGCAACGTCAATCCAGGCTGAGAATTTTTCCCAAGCTGCGTCTATGCCAGTGAAATGTTTCCTTTTCTTAAAATACTTTTTGCTAACTTACCGGTAGAATTTTGGGCAATTTTTCCACCGGTTCTTAAGAAAAAATGACTTAGTCCTTTCCGCTTTTAAAAAAACCATATCTTCAACTACCTCTTAAGGCCCTCCAGCTCTGCGCTGAGCAAAATTTTTACAATCACCAAATCTTATATCAGCGATAACCTCACGCAAAACAAGGAAACCCGGGCCGCGCCCTCTCAATTACGGCCAGGATCTGGAGGCCGCAGTCGCTGAGTTGGACCAGGAAATCCGCCGGCACTCCCCGGCCCTCCGGCCTTTGGCCAGGGCCCTTGAACATCCCTGGGCTAGTTGGCGTATTCCAGCGCGAGCTTTAGGGCAGCGCCAGAGCGCAGCCCGCCCCCATCATGGCTCACTTCTTCTGAACCACGGGCGGCGGCGCCCACTGCTCATTCTTGGTCAATGGCCACAGCCAAATGAGACCCTCAGGTTGAGGTTACTCGGAAGAGGCTTCCGGTTCAATATAATATCAGCATCAGGGGATTTTTTACCTGGGCCAGCCAATTCAGGCGCACAGGCTCTTTTTTGACCGCCCGCTCCAGGGCGACGGCCACCAAACCATGATCATGCAGTCCATCCGGGGCCGGGCCTCCGGACGACCAGCCGGCCACTTCTTTGAGCTCCACTTACCCCCATCCTGACTTAAAACTGGTTACAACTACTGGGGGCAGGTCAGCACTGCGCTCAAAATGACGAGATACCAAGAAGTGAGGTTTTGAAAGGGCTGTAAGCAAACCTCCAGGGCCGTACCATCCTGCATGGCAGACTGGGGATGCAAAAAGCCAACGCCCACGGTTGAGGGCAGGCGGGTGTGTGGCAGATTAAGGCTTCAAAACGGGGTTTCGGTTTCTACTCCCCATTGTTTCTGGGCGATTTTGACCATCTCGTTCTCAGGGTTGGCAAAGCTCCAACCATATTTGAGATAATTTTTGGCAATCATTTCATTGCCTTTTAACCCCAAGAAGATGCTTAACCCAACTCCGATAACGGATAAAATAAACGTCCCGGTATCATTTGCAATTACCAAACCTACAGCCCACAGGCTGGCCATCACTGCTCCCCAAATCGATAAACCTTGCAAGAATAAGGGTATTCCCAGAAAGCCACCGGAAAGGAAAAGACTCCAACTCCAGCCTAACTTTACACTTTTTACCTGACCGGTTTTGGGGTTGTTGAATTGAACTTTCAAGCTTGATTCCTCATTTTTCTTTTAAAAGGTTACCATAAAATTCTGGCTAATTCTACCGGGTCGATTTGATATAAGTTGTGGTCAAGGCAGTTCTTAATATTGTCGATTATTTTAATTCTTATATCTGGGGTCGCTTTAATAACTTCATAGGCCTTTCTATACAGTTCATAGTTCTGGCATAAAATGCGCGTCTTATCCAGAAAAGCAAGTTCGCCATCTTCGATATCTTTCAGCGGATAATAAATGGGATCGGAAAGTAATTTAAGTGCGACGCCAAATTGCGCCCCATCATTTTCAGTTCGAACCACTAAGCCATGAAATTTCAAGCGATATAATTTATGGTAGTTATAAATGACATTGAAAATTAAATGCCGGATATCATCTTTTTTTAAGGGAGGCCTGTCATCACAGACGAAATAAAGGCCTCCCAGACTGATATTTTTTATCAGGCCCCGGTAAACCAGTAATTTCCGGAACTGGGGCACGTAGACCTGGCACAGACTGGGTTCAGAAATTTTCAGGCGCCCGAATTGCCGTCTTTCCGGAAAATGTGGAGTTTGCATCTCCATGGGGATGGGCCCGATATAAGCGAGCGGTTAGTAGTTGACTCCTTAATTTTCCTATCGGCTATAATCTCCGAAAATATAAATTTTGGTAATTATTTTTCACCCGATGCATGGGTAGCCAGCGGCTCAATTCCTTTGTACAAAGTTTTAGCCATATTTGAATTCTCAGTAAAAATTATTAAACCGAAAAAGCGGCAGGATAAGCCTGGGATATAAAATAACTTTTGAAATATCCGAAGGTTATGTTCATGGGTGGGTGTTGGTACGGTTAGTGCAGTGTATTAAAACGTATATGAGCTAAATTAAGGAAACCCCCTTACCCCCTTAAAAGTTCATTACCATTTTCTCCTTTGGACTGGCCGAGCCCCCTCTCGGCCAGTCTTTTTTCTTTTGGTCACCCTAAACCCGTCCGATTCAAACCTTAATTTCCTTACCGGGAAACTTTCCGACCACCACTAGCTGCCTGGATATATGAGCAATTAAACGGCAGAGCGGCCCCACCCCAGATGCCGTCAAATTTTTGCATAAAAGGCGTAAATTAACTTGATTCCGCGATAAATTACAATTATATTGTAAAACCTTTTGGATATATGGAGCGGGAAGAAAAATCGGGGGTCCGGCCAAAAGCTGTATTCGTCCCCGGGCAACTGAATCCAAAGATCTTTTTCTGGAAGATCAGGTACTTCCCGAACTCAGGCAATTTTCCCGGCAACGGAATGCCACATATCTGGTGGGTAAAGCCATGAAGCTCTTGGAAATCATAGATCAAATAAAGGCTAAAGCCAAAGAGGATCGCACCTTTGCCTATAAAATGAGTTGGGGTGCGGCGGTCACCGGAGTAATGACCGGCTGTATCATTGAAATAATCAAACACCTGATTTGGTGACGCTTATGACTAAACCCTTGTCCCAGTCCGATAACAGATTCTGGTGCTTTTTCCCCTATGTTATTACCTGGTTATTGGGAATTTCGGTGGGGTATATCGGAACGCTAGGCCTGATAAAATTGATAAATGGCTACCCTTAAGAGCTATTTCCAGGCCATTGCAAAACCGGGTTTTTTGTCAGTCTGAACGAAGGGCAGGACCTCAACCCCCTGAAAAGCTGAAATTCTGCGCGGCGCTCAGAATGACAGGTTTCCCATAATTTAGGTTTGGCAATGGCTGGGAAAAGGCTTGCGATTTGAGGGAGCCTCCCGATATCAGGGCCCCAATGGCGCCAACCATTGGGGCCCTGGCCATTTGATGGCATTTGCAAAGGTTAAGTCGCGGGTCCCACCTTCACAGTACCAGTCTGGGTTGCCGGAACTTTGTTCACCCCGGGACTAGCCGGGTTCTTACCGACCACGTTGGCGTTTATGTTGCCATAAGAATCAACAACTGTAGCCGGTCCCATATACGTGCTCACCGGGGAGCCAGGGCCGGTAGGACTAACGGTCACGGTTACGGCGCCGGCGCCACTGGCGTTGACCACACCCTGCACGTTGACATTGGCCGGGTTGGTTCCGGGAGCAGGAAGGGCTGACGGATTGTTAGTGGTACTGGTGATGCTGCCCCCGATCGTCTGAGGGGGAGAATAGGTAGCAATATTATTATTCACATACCCCGATAATGTGGTGGTTTGGGTATTACCTACCGGAGACGAAACGGTTACCCCGGTGCCGGGGCTGACCGGGGTGACCGTGACCGCGGTGCCGCTGGTCACAGCCAGGGTGCCGTTAGTCAAGGTTCCCCGGCTGTCGGGGCTGACATAAGTACCATTGAAATTCGTGGTGCCCGTGGCAGTGTTGGCGGTCCCGGTGGCGGAAAACACGGTCTGATTATCCGCCACGCCCACCAATTGCGCCGGCCCGGTCTGCGTGCTCGGATTGACCACCGCGGCCGCATTCTGGGTAATAATACCGGGCTTGTCGGGACCGCTGGTGGCATCGGTGACGGTGGCGGTCATGGTGGTGATCGTGTTTTGCGTTACGTTGGTTTCAGGGCCGCTAGTAGTAGAGGTTCCCCACCCGACATGGCTTAAAGTACTCGTGGTAGCTGAAGTGGGGGAGGCAGTATAACTGCCTTGACTTGTCTGGGTCACGATCTGCGCCCCGGTGTCCGTGGTTTGGGCATACACGCCGACGGAAGTTTTTTGCGGGTTGGGGTCAGCGCTAATGACCATGCCGGTCATGGCCTGCGGCGTGGAGGCGGTGGCGGGGACCTCGGTCACCGGGCCCCCGAAAGTGCTGCTGGTATTCGTGGTAGCCGTGCCCGTCATGACCCCGGTACGCACGCCATTGGCATCCGGCGCGCCCAACACCCCCTGAGAATTGATTTGGATGCTGCCAGAATCTGAAGTCACGGAACCGGCATTGGGTTTGGTCTCAGTGACTGAAAAGCCGGCTTTAATGCTGGTGGTGTTCCCGGCCATGGTCTGGGTGCCGGTTAACTCACCGGAATTGGTGGAAACAGCCTGGTTCCCGGCCAGGTTGGCCGTCGAGGTATAACTGCCGGAGACGCTTTGCGAAAAGTAGGTTCCCGGCGTCTGCGTGGTAGTCCCTGACCCGGTGGACGTGGTTGCGCCACTAACGCTCGCAGTGTCGGTCCAGTTATAGGCGAGCTCTCCAGTTGGTTGCAGAGTGACTGTGCCCGTACGATTTATGGTAGCCCCGGTGGAGGTGGTCCCCGTATAGGTCATGGTCCCCGTTAGGGTCTGACCCAGAGTGCCGGTGACCGTGCCGGTGGCCGAACCGACTGCGGTGCCGGTGGTTAAAGGCAAAAATGAGGTTCCCGAAGCCGCGCTGCGGGTGGACGAGGTAGTTGCAGAAAAGTAGCCATCATAGACCCCGGTGCGCTGGCCCCAGCTATAAGCCTGGACATTGGCCTGGCTGTAAGGATCAGAGGCCATCTGCACCCAGGCCGCGTAATACTGCTGAGTAAAAGCAAAAGTGCTGGGGGTCGGGGTCGGGGTCGAGGACGGATTGGTGGTCGGGGTAACCGTAGGAGGTACAGTGACCACATTGACCAGGGTGAGCGCGGCGTTGCCGCTGCCGCTGACCAGACCCGTGGGGGCAACATCTGGAACGCTGCTGGTGGATTGAGACGTACTCACGGTGTAACCGCCCCCGGTCACGTTGCCGCCCGCGGGCCCGGAGGACGACTGTTTGTTGATGAAATTGCCCGCCAACTGGTGCATGAACAACTGACGGTCCTGGGCCGTAATGCCAAAGGGCAAGGTGGGGGGCAGGTTGCGCTGCACCGTGGTGCCTTGCATGTTCCCCAGGTCCACAAAGTGCCCGGGGGGGAAGAGACTGCCCCATGAACCCAAACCGAAGGCGATCTTTTCGGCCCGTTTGAGCGCCGCGCCGACCTCGGGGAAATTGCTGGCCACCCGGACTTTCCCTTCGAAGTTCAGAATCGTCGAGCTGTTGGGCGCGATCCGCACCCCGAAATCGGTGCCGCGCACTCCCGTGATGGCAGTTTGCGTCTTGATGACGAAATTCGGCTCCTGCACCTTGTAGAGCTTGTTGACCACGATATGGGCCAGGCCCTGGA